>Ga0182018_10000667_pt1 | contig 43024 bp, 44 predicted proteins | sample 812P2MmetaG_FD_120490 | JGI IMG/M metagenome (GOLD analysis project Ga0182018, IMG submission 120490) | Permafrost microbial communities from Stordalen Mire, Sweden - 812P2M metaG | ecosystem: Environmental > Terrestrial > Soil > Wetlands > Permafrost | place: Sweden: Stordalen | collected... | reverse complement strand
GCGCAATCAGAACATGTGGTTGTGACACAAAAGTGCCCGCACCCAGGCCAGATGAACACCAGAAAAGACAAAATCAGGTGACTTTTGGAGAAAATGAGCGACCGTTGCACAACTCCGGATGACCCCGCGAAAGCGGCCGCTAGCATCTTTCGCGGGTGCCCTGGACTCCGGCCCGTCGCCGACTACTCCACGGCGAAGGCCCCGTCGCCGACTACTTCACGGCGACTGAACGGCCGCCGACCCATTGGCGGAGCAGGATGAAGCCACCCTTGAGGGCCGCGCGGTCCCAGTGGCCGAAGCCCATGGTCGTCCCCGGCTCACCCAGTGAGGCGGGCAGGCACTTGATGCGCTCGAACGCCTCCTTGACCCCGGCGCGGGTGAGGTTCTCGGCGCCGGCCAGTCCCTCCACCAACAGCCGGCCCATGTCGTCGCCTGCGGCCACCGACATCGGGAAGATGGAGGCGCCGTCGGGGCGGTTGGCGAGGAGTGCCTGGAGCCGTGGGTTCTCCTCGGACCACGCATCGACGTAGGTCCACCCTTCCCAGTTCTGCACCCAATCGGGGTTGGCGTAACCGAACATCAGGGCGGAGTTGGCAAAGACCGCCGGGTGCCAGTCGGCGTCACGCATGGCGCGTCCAAGCGTGCCCGCTGACAGCCCGAGACCGAGATACACCAAGGCTTCTATCTCACCTTGGCGCACGTCGCGCACGGTTGTGGAGAGATCGTCGGAGACGGGCGAGATCAGCGTCTTGGAGGTGATCTGCAGGCCGAGTCGTTCGGTGGCGTTCTCGAAGAAGGATCCGTACCGGTTGCCGATAGGGGAGCGATCCTGGACCAGGGCGACCCGCTTGTGGCCGAGGGACGCCAGGTGGCCGGCCAGGAGGTGCGGCTCCTCCTCGAGCGAACCGATCTGGTAGTGGAACATCCACTCGCTACGGGTACGGTCGCTGCCGGTCCAGTTGCAGCAGGGAATCCGCGCCTCGTCGGCCAGCTCGGTCGCGATCAGGCCGTTGTCGGTCACGGTGGGTCCCATGATGACGAGCGCATCCTGTGCCACCAATCGCCAGAACCCCGCGGTGACGCTCGCCGCGGTTCCCTCCGGGAGACCGTCGGTGATGTCCTCTACGAAGGTGACCGGCCGGTCGATCCGTCCCGAGGCCACGGCGGCGTCGACGACCCGGCGCATCTCGTCGGTCATGCCGCTCCCGCCTGGGCGGTCACCGAGCACACCGACGACAATTGGTTTGGCTCCACTCATGGCGCTCCACCTTCCTCGACGCTGATCCAACGTCCTTGTGCCGCGGCTGATTGGCGCACGGCCTCGAGTACACGCATACAGGCCAATCCGTCCTCGAAGGTGGCCGGCTGTGGCCCGGGCAGAGGCGCGTGTCCCTCAATGGCCTGCAGGAAGGCCTGCGCCAGCCGGATGTACGGGGGCAGTTCCATGAGGGTCATGTCGGCGAGCGACCCGGCCGCCAGCGCATCGACATCGGGCAGGGCCAGCTCTGCGGGCGGTTCGAGCACGCGGCCCTTCGGCTCGTCATCGTCGGCCAGGCGGACCGTGTCCCCCTCCGCCCACAAGGTCCCGGTGGTGCCGACGAGGCGGGTCATGGAGGCCCCCGGTCCAGCGGCGGCGCTGCTCTGAACCAGCGAGACGTCCACCCCGTTGTGCATGACGCAGCGGATGGTGAACGAGTCGTCGACCCCGAGCGGTGGTTCGCTCACGTCGGGCAGGCCGGCGCTGACCGCGGCCACGTCGCCGAACCACTGGCGCAGGGCATCGATCCGGTGTGAGCCCGAGGCGTTCAGCCAGCCACCTCCACGGGACGGATCGAACCACCAGTCGGGCATGCGGAAGCTGCGGAGCATGGAGTTGAACGAGGCGCTGACGAAGAGCCGGGGCGTGCCGACCAGGCCGCGCTCCAGGGCCCAGGCCATGGTCGCCTGCCCCAGCGCCCAGCGGAATTCGTGGCCGACCACGGTGACGACGCCCGCCGCCGCGCCCTCCTGCACCAGGCGCTCGGCTTCGGGGGCATTGAGGGTGAAGGGCTTCTCGCACAGGACATGGCAGCCGGCCGCGATGGCCTCCGAGGCGAGCGGGGCATGGGTGGCCGGCGGACCGGCGATCGAGACCGCACAGAGATCGAGGGCCAGCGCGTCCGACAACGATGTGCAGGCGTGCGCCACGCCGACCCGTTCGGCCCGTCGCGCCGTCTTCCCCGCGTCGACCCCGACTAAGGCCACGACATCGAAGCCGGCCTGGCGGAGCGCGGGGACATGGATGCGGGCACCGAACGAGGTACCCACCACCGCGGCGCGGCGGCTCACGGCCGAGGCGCCCCCCGACGAGAGGCTGCCGTCACGACGCCGCGCTCGGGGCCTTGCCGGCCGAACCCCCGCGGGAGGCATAGCGGCCCGCCGGCGTCCATCCGGGCAGGAGGTTGCGCTCGGCGCAGAACTCCTGGCTCTCGACCACCGTGCCGTTGCGCGGCGGGTTGTCCGTCGGGTCGTTGGCGAGCCAGGCGGTGACCACTCCGCAGACCTCGGGTGGCGCGGCGAAGGAGAGGTCGAGCCCCTCGATGCCGGCCACGTGGAGCGCCATGCGCTCGGTGGCGATGAAGCCGGGGTGCACGTTGTAGGCGGTGATGCCCTTGTCCCCGAGCTCGACGGCCAGGATCCCAGCCGCCTTGAGAAGGCCGGCCTTGCCGACGGCGTACCCGATGCCGTAGCTGCCCATGTCGAGCGGGTCGGTGTAGGCCACGCCCGAGGTCACGTTGAGGACGGTCCCCTTGCCCCGGGCCACCATGCCGGGGACGAGGAGCGAGATCAGCGCCAGCGGCGCCATGGTGTCGACCTCAATCTCCTCCCGCAGGTCGGCCAATTTGAGGTCGAGCACGGAGGCCTGGGCGCCCTGGCCGGTGTAGATGGCGTTGTTGACCAGGACGTCGACGTGACCCCAGGCCTCGAGGACCTGGCCGACGGCGAGGCCGATGGAGAGCGGGTCGGCCAGGTCCATGCGCACCGGCAGGGGCTCCCGGCCCTGCGCGCGCACGGCCGCCGCGGTGTTCTCGACGCTGCCCGGGAGGTCCCGCACGGTGCCGTCGTGGCCGATGTCGAAGCCGGTGCCCTCTTGGACCGTGCGCGCCGTGACGGCGACGTCGAACCCGACCTTGGCGAGCTCGATGGCGATGGACCGGCCCACCCCACGGCTGGCCCCGGTCACGAGCGCCACTCTTCGATCGCTTGACATGTGTTTCCCCCGGATCTCGAATTCATGGCCCAAGGAGGTGGGCGCGGATCATGTTGCCGACGGGCACGATAACGCGTGTTTCCCGCCCCCACCCTTTCGTGTGTAACGGTGGCGCAACGCACCGCACGTCCGACCGGAAGGGACGGGCGTCGCGGGACCAGCGTGGCGTCGTGGGGAGGAGTGCAAGATGGCAAGAGGCGATGAGGAACTGCTGCGGCTTTCGGAGACACTGCGTGTCCTGGAGGACGAGCGGGAGATCATCAGGTTGATCAGCTCCTACGGTCCGGCGGTCGACAGCGGGCAGAGCGAGGTCGCTGCGGCCATATGGACCGAGTCGGGCGTGTACGACACGGACTCGGCGGCGTGGCGGGGCCGGGCGGAGATCGCCGCCATGGTGGAGGGTGCGCAGCATCAGCAGCTCATTGCCGAGGGCGCAGCGCATGTCGTCGGCGTGCCGCACATCCAGATCAGCGGCCATCGCGCGGTGGCCACGTGCTACTCCCGGGTGTTCCGCCACGTGGAGGGGAAGTTCGAGGTCTGGCGGGTGGCCGTCAACCGCTGGGAACTGGTGCGCACGCCCGAGGGTTGGCGCGCCAGCTACCGCACCAACCGGTTGATCAACGGTTCGGCTGCGGCCCGTGAACTTCTGGGGCGCGCCGGCGAGATCGGATAGCCCGCCGAGAGCCGCGGCGGCGAGATCAGTGAGATCGGCGAGATCAGCGAGATCAGTAGGGCCGCTCGATGCCCACCGGCTGGCCGGGCGTGAACGTCACCGGCATGGCGACGACACCGGTCAGCTCGGGGTTGCCCTTGTAGAAGCTGGTGGCCTCGCGGTCCACCACAAAGTCGGGGATGCGGGTGAGCACCTCGTGCATCATCACTTCGAACAGCGACCGGGCGATGTGCATCCCGATGCAGCGGTGCGGGCCGACGCCGAACGCCATGTGCGGGTTGGGCGCGCGGTCGAGGATCACCTCGTCGGGTCGCTCGAAGACCTTCTCGTCGAAGTTGGCCGAGAGCCAGCTCAAGATGAGGAAGTCGCCCCGGCTCAGCTGCTGGCCACCCAGCTCGACGTCCTTGGTCACCGTCCGGCTCAGAGTCTCGTTGACCGAGGTGAAGCGCAGGAACTCCTCGGTGGCGGGCGCCATCAGGTCCGGCTGGTCGATGAGGCGTTGCCGGAGGTCGTGGTGGGCGTCGAGGTGGAAGAGGGAGAGCGTGGTCAAAGAGGTCGTCGTGTCGAGGCCCCCGCCGATCAGGTTCCACAGGACCCCCACCAGCTCTTCTTCGTTCAGCCGGCGGCCGTCCTCGAGCTCGAGCGCGACCAGCTTGGACAGGATGTCCTGGCGCGGATCGGTCCGCCGCGCCTCGGCCACCCGGAGAAGCTCGGCCATCATGTCGCCCATCTTGGCCAGAGCCCCGTTGTACCCCTCGCTGTCGGGCGCGTAGGCGTTGATGGCGTGGAACACCTCGCCGTAGTAGGGCCAGCTCTCGCAGGGCAATCCGATCATCTTCATGGTGAGGATGGCCGGCACCGGATTGGTGAAGTCAGCGACCATGTCCATCCGGCCTTCGGCGATCTTCTGGTCCAGCAGCCAGGTGGCGCACTGTTCGGCGAACGGGCGGTATTCGGCCACGGCCGACGGCAACATGAACGGGTTCAGAAGCCGGCGGAGCGCCGCGTGGGTCGGCCCCTCGGCTTCGGCGATCTGGGCCGACGGGACACCCTCCATGCGGGGGACCCCCATGATGCCGACATACTCGATCCCGTCCGGCGAGTTCTCCTCGTACTTCGACGAGAACGTGGTCCCGTCGCGGGAGACCGCCACCACCTCGCCGTAGCCGCTCACCACCCAGAACCCGCCGTAGCGCGGGTTGTGGGCCACCGGGCACCGGTCGCGCATCTTGGCCCACTCCTCGTGCCGGTTGGCGCCGAACTCGTCGGAGAACTGGTCGAAGTCGACCTCGGGCCTGTCGGTGACACTCATCGTGACTTACCTCTCGCTCCTGCTCAGGATCTCGGGGCCATTCGCCCCGACCTGCACCAGCTCTCGCTCTAAGAACCCGCCGGTTCCCTCCTGGCTGACCCAGGCCTGGACGCTCAAGGTGGCGCCCTCTTCGAGTACGGCATCGGACCCGCGGCCGAACCCGACCATCGGCGACTCGGCGCCGAGGCCGAGGCCCCAGGCCAGGGCGATCTCCGCCGGCGGCTCGCCGGTCGCCTGCCAGGCCCGGTAGAGGTCGCCGCCCGTATTGCCGGGGCGGCATGCGGTGATGAGCGCGTCGATGGCGCGGCGGCAGCGGTCGCCCAGGGCCATGGCGGCGGGGGAAGGGGTGGCGCCGGCCGTCCGGGTCCGGGCCAGGCCCGCCTCGTAGCCTGCATACAGCGCGCCGGGGGAGAGGACCACCAGCTCGCCCTTGTTGATGAGGCGGTCGCTGGCCAGGTAGCGGAAACGGACCGGGCCCTGGCGTGGGGTGGCGAAGACGACGCTCTCGCTCGGTGGGGTCGGCGCGCCCAGCCGCGCCACGGCCTCCACGAACACGCCGAGCAGGGTGCGCTCGGAAATGCCCGGCTCCAGCGCGTCGTCGAGGGCGGCCAGAGCCGCTTCGGCCAACGACAGGGCGGTCTGCACGCAAGCCAGCTCGTCGGCGGTCTTGTGCGCCCGGACCTCGTTGAGCAGGCCCGCGGCGTCGGCCAGCTCGACGCCGGGGACGATCTGGGTCAGGACCCCGGTGAAGAAGGGCGTGATCGAGTCGGTGCCGACGCGGCGGGAGTCGCTCAGGCCGGCGATGGCGGCGATGGCGGCGATGAGGTGGGCCGGGTTCCAGAAGAGCCCGTAGAGATCCTCGTGCCCGATCTCGGGCGGGATGCCGTCGTCCCATGACGAAAGGAGGTGCACCTTGCCGGTGGAGCGGACCACCACGCAGACCGGGCCGAACGGGTTGGCGCCGGCCCGCCACAAGAGACGCGCCCCGGCGGCGTAGCGCACGTTGGCCGAGCGGCCGAGCACGAGCGCATCGAGCCCGGCGCGCTCCATGGCGGCCAGCAGGCGGCGCCGGCGGTCGCGGCGTAGCCGGGTGAAGTCGACCCGGGCGCCGTCCTCCAGTGCCATGACGCCGCTCATGCCGCCACCTCGAAGGGGTCGTACCGGAGGCCGCTGAGCTGGACCCACCCGGTGTCGGTCACAGCCACGATGTCCTCGGAGCGGTAGCCGGCGTATCCCTCCTCCCAGATGACGGGCTCGAAGACGAGGACCATCCCGGGCCCCATGATCAACGACCCGTCGAAGCCCTCCCCGAGGTCGGTCCCGATCAGTGGCATCTCGGCGCTGTCGGTGCCGATGCCGTGGGCCAGGTAGAAGTGCTCCATCCAGGGCTTGACGCCGTCGTTCATGGCGATGGCCGCCCGGCCGAGCTCGAGGGCGGACACCCCGGGCTTGAGGATGTCGCGGGCGGCGTCGACCACTGCCTGCCACCGCTGGAACTGTGAGGTCTGCCGGTCGGTGGGCGAGGGGTGGGCGGTGGTGATCCAGGTGCGCCCGAAGTCCGACGCGTAGCCCTGGTGGCAGATGCCGGCGTCGACCCAGATGATGTCCCCCTCGCGCAGGATCCGGTCGGTGGTCGACGTGGGGTAGGCCAGATCGCCGTGGACCGTCCACGGGCCCTCGGCCTTGGTCGGCGTCATGACCTGCCAGATGGGGTCGATGGCGTTCGCGGTGGCGCCGAGCTCGAAGATCCGCCGCAGGAAGATCCCGCTGAGGTCGGTCTGGCGCAGCCCCGGCCGCAGCACCTCGCGCACGGTGTCCATCGCCTGCTCGGTGATGCGCTGCGCCTCCCGGATGGCCGACACCTCGTCGACCGTCTTGAGGATCTTGGCCGCGCCGAGCACCGCGGTGGCGTCGGTCCACGCGAAGTGGCCGAGGGTCCGCAGCATCGGGTAGGTCTGGTCGTCGACGCCCAGGGTGGCGCCCGACGAGAAGTGACCGTTCAGCGCGTGGACGAAGTGCTCGATGCCGTCATCGAGGTCGGGGAAGAGCGGGCCGTGGAGATGGTCCGCGGGGAACTCGTCCGGCACCCCGTCCCAGAAGGCGGTGTAGAGATGCGGCGCGCTCTCGCCGCGCACGACGACGGCGACGGCGCGGAACAGGCCGGCGCGCCCGCTGTCCTCGCCCGGCGCGTCGGCTCCGGTGGCGTACGCCACGTCGGCGGAGCCGAGGAGGACGAGGCCGTCGACGCCCTGGGCCTCGAGCTGGCCCTGGAGCTTGGCGTAGCGGTCCGCCCGCATTCGTGCCATGTCCGGGAAGCCCGGGATCGCCACACCTCCGATCGTCGCCCCCGCCGCCCAGTCATCCACCATCGCTGTCTTCCCTCCGGCGCTTCTCGTGGCTCGCTGCATCCCAGGCGGTCTGCTGACGATCGTTGCATCCCACCGTACTGCGAGAACAGCGGTACTCGCCGAAGCCCGGGCGCACCACCGGCGCGCCCGCTGTCCTCGCCCGGCGCCTCGGCCCGAGGGTGCGCCGGTGCACACGTCGAACCAGATGGGCGCCGTGCCGCGCACCCCCGCGGCCTGGTGGCCCGGGGGGTGCGCGTCTAGTGTGGCCGCCGACCAGAGAGAACGACGGTTCCCTGCGGCGGACAGCCAGGCCCACAGGCTGGCCACGATGCCGGCTGCGGGGTGGGGTTCACCAACAGACAGTTCAGACAGTTCACCGAGAGACAAGGGGTTCGCATGGAGATCAGTGGTGCGTCGGCGATCGTGACCGGCGGGGCCGGAGGGCTCGGCGAGCAGACGGTCCGGCGCCTGGCGGCCTCGGGCGCGAAGGTCGTGATCGCCGACGTGGCGAAGGAGAAGGCCGAGGCACTGGTCAAGGAGTTGGGGGACGCGGTCGAGTTCGTCCAGACGGACGTCACCAGCGAGTCGAGCGTGCTGCACGCCCTCGAGCGTGCAGCCAGCCTCGGGCCGCTCCGGGTGTCGGTGGCGGTGCACGGGGGGTTCGGCGCCGGCGGCCGGACGTTGAAGTCCAATGGCACTCCGCATTCGCTGGAGGACTTCCGCAACGTGCTCGACCCGTATCTCGTGGGGACCTTCAACGTCCTGCGGCTGGCGTCGGCCGAAATGGCCAAGAATGAGCCACTCGCCGACGGCGAGCGCGGCGTGATCATCAACACGGCGTCCATCGCCGGGTACGAGGGCACGATCGGCCAGATCGCCTACACCGCGGCCAAGGCGGGGGTCATCGGGATGACCCTGGTGGCGGCGCGTGACCTGTCCGTGGTGGGCATCCGAGTGGTGACCATCGCCCCGGGGACCTTCATCACCCCGGCCTACGGGCCCGACCCCGAGCAGGTGGAGGCCTACTGGTCGCCTGCCATCCCGTTCCCCAAGCGCATGGGCCAGCCGGCGGAGTACGCCAAGCTGGTGCAGTCTATCGTCGACAATTCCTATCTGAACGGCGAGGTCATCCGGATCGACGGCGCGCTGCGCTTCGGACCCAAGAGCCCGAACTGATCTCTCCGGCGTGACGGGGGAGGGGAGCGGGCCCGGCCAAGAGCCGGGCCACGCGTTCAACGCGTTCTCCTGGAGGGACGTCACCGAAGAAGGTGCCGACTGGGCCATGGAGATGGATGTCACGCCGCGGGTGGTGAACAGCTCGGGCGCTCTCCAGGGGGGTCTCATGGCCACGTTGATCGACCTGGTGGCCGGGATGTCGCTGCTGCGCTCCGACGACACCTACGTCCGCAGCGCCACCAGTGAGATGCACATCAGTTTCCTTGACGGGGCACGGGCCGGTCCGGTGCGGGCAGTGGCGCACGTGCTCCGACGGGGCGGCCGCACCGCGGTCGTCCGGGTGGACGTGCACGACGAGGGTGCCGACCATCTCCACGTGGCCGCGGCGACCCTCACCTTCGCGGTCACGCCGCGGCCCGGCGCCGGCGGCTGATCGAGAGGGCGGGCGCCGGGCCCATCAGGACGGCGCCGGGCCGAACCGGTCCCAGTCCCAGGTCATCATCGACTCGAAGGGCGCGGCGAGCAGCGGCCGTACCGGCGCGTCCTTCCAGATCCGCTCGAGGGGCTCTTGCAGCCTCGCCGCGACCGTCGCCGGGTCATCGTCGAGGTAGCAGGTCGTGATGCGGAAGACGCCGGGCGTGAAGGTGGGCCGGCGAATGGCCGGCGTCGTGCCGAAGGTGAGGGCGCCGGCTACGCCGGGCACCGCCACCAGGGTGGGCAGGATCTCGGTGTGGACCTGCTGGAGGTAGTGGTCCTGCCCGGCGGAATCGGTGGGCTCCTCGACGATCACGTAGACCCCCTTGTGGGGTCGGAACGGCACGACGTCGTCCGCGATCAGCGCGCGGGGCGCGGCCTGGGCGTCGAGGAGGCGGAGCGCGGCCAGGAACTGCGACGGCAGCGACTGCGAGAACCGACCCTGCTCGGCCAGCGTCCGGCCCAGAGTCAGGAACTCGTCGACGGTCTCGTCGACCGGGTTGCCGATGAGGTAGCAGACGACGTGGGCCACGTCGGCCCAGGAGCCGACCTCGGCCGCCCGCGCGGCCCGGCAAGCCGGGGTGGAGGCCCAGCGCTGGCCGAAGAGCAGCCCGGGCAGCAGGTACTGCTCGGGCATGTGGTCCATTTGATGCCACTCGAGGTACGGGCGGTCGTCGCCGCTCGGCGAGCGGTGTGACACCGAGAAGAAACCGATCTTGATCTTGTTCATATCCCCCCCGGGGTCAGCCCGCCCCGCGCCCGTGCTGACGCGCGGTCCGGCGGGATGGTGTGCGTGGTTGATTTGCGGTGGTTGTTCGGCGGTCGTTGCACACCATAGGTCCCGGAATTGTCAGGGGAGCGTGGGGCGGATCCTCTCGGCCAGGAAGGTGACCACGGCGTCGGAGAAGGCGTCATTGCGGTCACCGGCGATCATGTGGGCCGCCCCCTCCACGCCCACCACGGTGGCGCCCGGAATCTTGGTCATCAACTCGTCGACGCCTTCTTGGGTCACGACATCGCTGAGGAGGCCCCGCACGAGGAGCGTGGGGACGTGGATGTTGCTCATGGCGACATCGAGCAGGCCGGCCAGCCGGTCGGCCACGACCTCGGTGCGGCCGCGGCCGATGAATTGGGGATCCCAGTGCCAGTACCAGCGGCCGTCGCGTTGGCGGAGCACTTTTTGCAGGCCGATCGGGTTCACCCGCTTCTCGCGGTTGGGCGTGTAGGCGGCGATGGCGGCGGCCGCGTCCTCGAGCGAGTCGAAGCCGTCCAGCCCCGACTGCATGAAGCGCTGGATCCGCTCGATCCCCTTGGGGTTGGATTTGGGCGTGATGTCGACCAGCACCAGTCCGGAGGACACCGGGCGGTCGCTCGTCCCTTCGGCCAACATGGCGGACATGCCGCCGAGTGACGCTCCCACGAGGACGGGAGGCTTGCCGAGCGCGTCGGCCACGGCGACCGTGTCGGCGCAGAACGAGGTGAACGAGTAGTCACCGTTGGGCGCCCAGTCACTCTCGCCGTGGCCGCGGAGGTCGAGGGCGACGGTGCGCCACCCCTGCGCCGCCACGGTCTCGGCCGTCCGGCCCCAGGCGTAGCGGGTCTGGCCGCCGCCGTGCAGGAAGAGCACGGGCCAGGCGTCGGGATCGCCACGCACGTCGGCCACCAGATGTACGCCCTCGAAGCCCTCGAAGATCTTCCGCTCGGAATCCATGAGTGTCATGGTCACACCTTTTGGGCCCGCCGCGCACAATGGCGCTCGTGCGGGTGCGTCGACTGGGCTGGCGGCCCGGTCAGCGACCCTTCCAGACGGGAGGCCGCTTCTCCAAGAAAGCCATGGCCCCTTCCTTGGCGTCCTCGCTACCGAAGACCCCGGTCAGCTCCTCGGGCGTGGCCCAGCCCCGCTTGGGATCGTCGAGCACGGCCCGCCGGACCAGCTGCTTGGTCGTCCGGATAGCCAGGGGGCCGTTGGCGGCGATGGTGGCGGCCAGGGCCAGGCTGGCCTCGAGGAGCGCCTCAGCCGGGACGATGCGGTTCACCAGCCCCCATTCGGCTGCGCGCGGGGCGTCGATGAGCTCGCCGGTGAGCGCCACTTCGAGGGCGAGCGCCAGGGGGAGGCGGGTGCCGAGCAGGGTGCCCCCACCCCCGGCCATGAGCCCCCGCTTCACCTCGGGCAGACCGAAGCGGGCGTGCGCGGCGGCCACCACCAGGTCGCAGCCCAGGACCATCTCGAACCCGCCGCCCACCGCGGCACCGTTCACGGCGGCGATCACCGGTTTCGTCGAGATGTCCTTGAAGTCGAACGCGGAGGCGGGAGCGTCGGTCCTCTCCCCGGCCTCTCGTTGCGTGCCGGCCGGCCGGTCCCGGCTCTCGCTGAAGGCGCGCAGGTCCATCCCGCCGCAGAAGATCCGCTCCCCGGCCCCCGTCAGCACGACCACCTGGGTGGCGTCGTCGGTCTCGATCTCCCCGAAGGCCTGGCCTAGGGCCGCGATGAGCTCGGGGTTGAGCGAATTGGCGGCTTCGGGCCGGTTCAAGGTCAGCACCTGCACGAGACCGTGTTGTGCGCGTTCGAGAATCGTGGTCACTTGATCGTCCTCCGTGTCGTGCGACACGGTACCGGACGCGCGCGGGGCCCTGATTGGGCGCACAACTCGAAGTGCCCCGCCGATCGGTGCAAGGCTCAGCTGTTCCCGGGCGCTGCGGCGCCGAGAGAGGAGGAGGCATGGCGGCGGCCGATGGAGGGGTGACGGTGGTGACAGGAGCGGCGCGCGGCATGGGGTGGGCCTGCGCCCGCCGGCTGGCGTCGGACGGTCATGCGCTCCTCCTGGTCGATCTCGACGAGACCCTCGAGGAGGTGGCCGGGGAGATGGCGGCCGCAGGGGGAGGCGGCCCCGAAGGTGCGGTGCACGCGCTGCGCTGCGACATCACCGACACCACGGCGGTGGCCGCACTGGCGGCACGGGTCGCCGATGCGGGTCCCTTGCGGGGGCTGGTGCACGCCGCCGGGGTGTCGCCGACCATGGGGGACTGGCGGCGGATGTTCGAGGTGGACCTGGTCGGGACCGCGCTGGTCCTCGACGCCTTGCGTCCGCTGGCGGTGGAGGGATCGGCCGCGGTGTGCTTCGCCTCCATCGCCGCCCACCTGATCCCGCCGCCTTCCGACCCGGAGATCTATGCCCTGCTCGACCAGCCGCTGGCACACGACTTCCTCGATCGGGTGGTCGCCACCTCTGCCGCGTCGCCGGGGGAGGCGTACAGCCTGGCCAAACGGGGAGTGATCCGCCTGGTCGGGCGGGAGGCGACCGCCTGGGGCGCGCGCGGGGCGCGGATCTGCTCGGTTTCCCCGGGGACGATCGACACGCCCATGGGCCGCCAGGAGTTCGCCGACCAGCCCTTCATGGCCACCATGCTCGAACACACCCCTTTGGCCCGGATGGGAAGGCCCGAGGAGATCGCCGAAGTGGTGGCCTTCTTGCTCTCCCCGGCGGCGTCCTATGTCACCGGATGCGATCTGATCGTCGACGGGGGAGTGGTGCCGGCGCTGACGGCCGCATTCGGCGGCGGCTGAGGACCATCCGCGCCGGGTCGGCGGGATCGGTACATTGACACCCATGCGAATTGTCGTCGACTTCGATCTGTGTGAATCCAACGCCCTGTGCATGGCCGCCGCCCCCGAGGTATTCGAGGTCCGGGACGACGACTTCCTCTACGTGCTCCAGGAGGAGCCGGCGGAGGATCTGCGCCCCAAGGTCGAGGCCGCCGTCCGGGCTTGCCCCAAGGCCGCCATTTCGATCGTCGATTGAAGCGTACGGGCACGGGGGTTCGATCCGGTGAAGGAACAGAGGCGCGCGCGGCGGATTGCGATGTCACCCGAGGAGCGCGACGAGTTCCTCCGCGCCGAGCGGACCTGCCGGCTCGCAACGCACAATGCGCACGGTCCACATCTGAGTGCGCTGTGGTACGTCTGGGACGGCAGCGCCCTTTGGCTCACCTCTCTGGTGAAGAGCCAGCGCTGGACTGACATCGGCAGGGACGCGCGGGTCAGCGTGCTCGTCGATACCGGCCACGACTTTGGTGAGCTGCGCGGCGTCGAGATCGCCGGGAGTGCAGAGACGGTGGGCGAGGTGCCCCGCACGGGAGAACCCAACGACGAGCTTGTCGTCCCCGAAAGGCTCTTCGGGGAGAAGTACAGCGGTGGGGACTTCCGCCACGACGGCCGGCACGCCTGGCTGCGGATCCGGCCGGACAAGATCGTCAGCTGGGACTTCCGCAAAATTCCGCAGGCCTGATCCGGCGCGCGCCGGACGCCGTGGTCACGAGCAGCGGGTGGTCACGACCGGACCGTGGTCACGACCAGATGCCGGTCCACTCCGGGTAGAGCCCGCGGTCACGGGAGAGCTCCTGCGCCTGTATGTCGATGCCCGGTAGGCCGGTCGCATCCTCGGAGGTGGCGAGCCAGGTCAGCACGGCGCCGATCAGCGCGGGTGGCGCCCAGCGTGCTCCGTCGAAGCCGAAGCCGGCCATGTCGGCCTTGATCCGCTCGGTCGCCACCCCGCCAGGGTTCACGTTGAAAAAGCGGATGCCGCTGTCGGCGTGCTCCACGGCCAGGACGCCCAAGACGCGGTGCAGTGCGCCCTTGCTCACGCTGTAGCCCATGCCCCAGCCTCCGGCCCCTGCCGGCGCCGGCGGATCGGAGGTGCCGGCGCCCGAGGACATGGTGATCACGGTGCCGCTCCCACGCGCCAGCATGCCCGGCAGGACCATTTTCAGTATGTGCAAGGGCGCGAGCACGTTGGCCGTCAGGTGGCGCTCGATCAGTTCCACGGGAGTGTCGAGAAAGAGGTCCATGTGTCCCGGGCCGACGTAGCGGCCGTTGTTGACGAGGACGTCGACGCGCCCCCACCGTTCGAGGACCACGGTCGTGGCGGCACCCACCGACGCCAGGTCCAACAGGTCCGACGGCACCGACAGCACGGCCCGGCCGGTGTCGGAGATGGCCTGGGCCGTTGCCGCCAGAGAGCCGGGCAGCGGGTCGGTGTTGCTGGCCCGCACCGTCGAGGAGTGCTCCCGCTCCTCTCCTTCGACCTGGCTCCTGGCCGTGATGGCCACATCGAAGCCGGCCTGCGCGAACGCGATGGCCACCGCCTTGCCGATCCCCCGGCTCGCCCCGGTGACGAAAGCAACCGGACCTTGTGCCCGCTCCATCCATCCTCCCCTGTCGCGTCCCGCGCGGCTGCCCGCGTCGGCGCCGTGCCGGTCATCCTGGCACGGGAGCGCGCGGGTTCAGGGCCGTCCTCCTAGAGTGTCCGCCGTGCCACGCCCCTTGCCCATGCTCGTGCCCGAGACCGCGTTCTTCTGGACGAGCGGTGCCGACGGGGTGCTGCGTTTTCGCCGCTGTGCGGATTGCCGAGCCTTTCAGCACCCGCCCGGGCCCGTGTGCCGCGCCTGCGGTTCCTCAGCGCTGGCGCCAGAGCCGGTCTCGGGCCGGGGGGTACTGGTCGGATTTACGGTGAACGAGCACACATGGACGCCGGCCTTCCCGCCGCCCTATGTCATCGGCATCGTGGCGATCGACGAGGACCCCAGGGTGCGGCTCACCACCAACATCGTCGACGTGCCGGTTTCCGCGCTCGCCGTCGGCCGAGCGGTGCAGGTGCGCTTCGAACAGGTAGAGGACGTCTGGCTCCCGCTGTTCACCCTGGCCACCGAGGGCCCGCTCGAGGGCCCGGTGCCAGAGGACGAGCTTCCCGGACCGTGGGTCCGCCCCATGGCCAGCCCGGATAAGTTCGAGGACAAGGTGGCCCTCACCGGCATCGGCAGATCGCGCATCGGCCGGCGGCTCGGCGTCGACCCCCTGAGCCTGACCGTGGAGGCCTGCCGGAACGCCGTGGCCGACGCCGGGTTGTCGATGGCCGACATCGACGGGCTGTCGACCTACCCGGGCGGATTTGCCGCCGGCGGCCATTCGGAGGGTGGGGTGACCGCACTGGAGGAGTCGCTGCGTATCCGGCCCACCTGGTTCAACGGTGCGGGGGAGACGCCGGGCCAGGGCGGTTCGGTCGTGGCAGCGATGCTGGCCGTCGCCGCCGGCCTGTGCCGCCACGTCCTGTGCTTCCGCACGGTGTGGGAGTCGACGTGGTCGGAGAGGGTCCGCGCGCGGCCGCCGTCGCCCGGCGGGCGCGTGGAGGGCGATTTCATGTCGTGGCGGGCACCCTTCGGCGCGCTCAGCGCGGCCAACTGGATCGCCATGAACGCGACCAACCATTTCCACCGGTACGGGACCACCCGTGCGGCGCTGGGGGCGATTGCCGTCAATGCGCGCCGCAATGCCGGGCTCAATCCCGATGCCATCTATCGGGAGCCGATGACCATGGACGACTACCTCGGTGCCCGCATGATCACCAGCCCCTTCGGGCTCTACGACTGCGACGTGCCGTGTGACGGGTCGATCGCGCTGGTGGTCTCGGCCGCCGATGTCGCACCCGACTTGGCGCGACCGCCCGTGTACGTCGAAGCGGTCGGCACCCAGATCATCGACCGGGTCAGCTGGGACCAAGGGGTGCTCAGCCACGAACCTCAGACCCAGGGGCCGGCCGCCCACCTGTGGTCGCGGACGTCCATGCGGCCTGCCGATGTGGATGTCGCCGAGCTCTACGACGGATTCACCTTCAATTGTCTGAGCTGGATCGAGGGGCTCGGATTCTGCGGGCCCGGCGAGGCGGGCGATTTCCTGGCGGATCCAGGGCGGATCGCCCTCGACGGCGAGCTGCCGCTCAACACCTTCGGCGGGCAACTCTCCGCCGGCCGGACGCACGGCTACGGCTACCTCCATGAGGCAGTCGTCCAGCTCCGCGGCGACGGTGGGGACCGTCAGGTGGCGGGCGCACGGGTGGCCGCGGTCAGCACCGGCGGTGGGACGCCGGGAGGGTGCTTCCTCTTCCGCTCTGCGTAGCGCGTGCGGATGCACGTGCCAATGTAGGGATCATGCGAACGGCGCGCAGTGCGCAGCCGGCGCGCGTCAGCTGTCCGCGGTGAAAGTGCGCCGGACGAACTTCCACCTGCCGTCTTCCTTGGCCAGGGTGTCGCTGTACTTCCCCGCCGCGGTGATGTTCTGGCGGGGAGGCTCACCGGTCAGCGCGAACATCTGGACGTAGGCCTTCAAGGTCGCTTTGTCGCCGTCACCCTCGATGACGAGGTTGGTGGCCACGTGCCGCGGGGCCCGGGCCGAGGTGGCGAAGTTCGACGCAAAATCCTTCAGGGCGGAGTGTCCCTCGAGCGTCAGGACGCCGGCATCGAGCACGCCGCTCTCGACGAAGGTGGCGATGAAGGCGTCCGCATCGCCGCTGTCGATGGCGTGGTTGTAGCGGGCGGCGAGCCCCTGTATCTCCAGCAGGTCCTCGGTGGTCAGGCTCACGGTTCCCCCGTCTTTCTTGTCGTCGATGTGCTGGCCGGACGGTCCGGTCGGCCGCGAGGGACGATGCTATAACTGGTCAGGGCCGACAGGGGTGGCCCGTCACGATTCGGGGGTGAGATTGGTGGTGGCAGCCAGCGCAGGCTCCCTGGCACTGGGCCAGCGGGTAGCGGACCTGGCCGACCTCCCACACCGGCCGGGTGCCGCGCCCTCACCCGCGCTGGCGCCGACGGCCGTCCCCGAGGAATTCGACGTGGTCGTCGTGGGGAGCGGCGGCGCCGCCCTCGCGGCGGCGGCGGGCGCGCTCAGCGTGGGCGCCTCCGTGGTGGTCTGTGAGAAGGGACCGGTGCACGGGGGCACGACGGCCTGTTCGGGCGGGGTGGCACACATCTACGCCAACAGCGTGATGCGGGCGGCCGGCATCGAAGACCCCCGGCCCGACGCCCTGGCCTACATGGCCCGCGTGGGTTATCCCGGGGCGTACGACCCCGAGGCGCCCTACCTGGGCCTCTTGTCCTCGGAGTACGAGCTGCTCGAGACCTATTACGACCGCGGCGCAGAGGTCATGGGCCGTCTCGGCGACATCGGGGCCGCACCCATGGGCGCACCGTGGCTGTCCTGGGACGGGCAGGGCTTTCCCGACTACTACGAGTTTCCCGAGAACAAGGCCCTGCGGGGCCGCGGGATCCAGGTGGTTGCCCCCGAAGGCGGGGCGGGGAACGGAGGCGAGCTCATCCGCCAGTTGATGGCGTTCGCCACCAGCCGGGGCACCGAGGTCCGGCTGGAGAACCGGGTGGTGGATCTGCTGGTGGACGAGGGCAATGTCACCGGCGTGGTGGTCGATGACGGGAGGGCCTGCCGCAAGGTGGTGGCCCACGGCGGAGTGGTGTTCGGCTCGGGCGGGTTCGCCCACGATCCCGAACTGCGGGCCCGGTTCCTGCACGGCCCCATCGCGGGCGGCTCGGGGGTGCCGTCGAACACCGGGGACCTCATCCGGATGGGTCCGCGCGCCGGAGTGTTGTTCGGCGGCATGCACCACGCCTGGTGGAACCAACAGGTGCTCGAGGCCGTGGACGACTACGCCAACTCCGTGCTCGACGTGTGGGCCATCCCCGGGGACAGCATGGTGCTGGTCAACCGCTTGGGGCGGCGCGCCATCGGGGAGAAGCGCGAATACGCATCCCGGGGCCAGGTGCACCACATGTACGACAACGACGAGTATGTCAACCGCGTGATGTTCATGGTGTACGACGCACGTTGCGCCGAGCAGTACGCGGGGCGCTACCCCATCCCGCCTTTGGGGTCAGTGGCGGACCATGTCGTCAGCGGCGTCGGGGTGGACGGGCTGACGGCCGCGCTCAGCGAGCGGCTGCGGACGCGGGCGCGGGTCGCCATGCCGCCGGGGATTGCGCCGGTCGAGCTGGCGCCCTCGTTCGCCGAGACGCTCACCGCGACCATCCGCCGATTCAACGCCATGGCCGAGATCGGCCGGGACGATGAGTTCGGCCGCGGCGCCAAGGCTGTCGAGTTCGCCTTCCACGGCCCGCCGGCGCCGGACAACAACCTGCCCAACTCAGCCATGTACCCGCTCCACCTCGACGGCCCGCTGTTCGCCATGGCCATCGTCGGGACTGCATTCGACACCAACAGCGGGCCACGGATCGGGACCGAGGGCCAGATCCTCGGCTCCGCGGGTCCAATTGGCGGACTCTACGGCGCCGGCAACTGTGTCGATCCGGTGTTCGGGGAGGGCTATCCCGGCGGCGGGTCGACCATTGGTCCCGGCCTGGTCTTCGGCTTCCTGGGCGGGGCCCATGCCGGGAGGCGCTCGCCCAAAGTGGGCGCGCCATGAAGCTGGCCTATCTCGAGCTCGACCTCGGCTCCGCCGGGCCGCCGGCCGTGGTGCTCCACCGGGAAGGCATCACCTCAACGGTTCCGGCGGTCGAGTTCGCCCGCGAGAGCGGCCTGTTCGGCCGGGTGGTGGTGCCGACGGGGGAGTACGCCTTCTATCCGAGCGGCATGTCGATCGGGGGCACCTGCTGGTACCGGGTGCTCCCCGGTTTCGAGGGGACCGATCCCATCTCCTTGACCACCGCTGTGGTCGAGGTGGCCGACCTCATCGCCGATGTCGCGTTGGACCAGCCGGTGCTCGTCGGCTGGGGTCAGGGCGCCGTGGTGGCGCTCGCGGCCGCGCTGTGGCGGCCCGGGTCGGTGCGGTCCGTGGTTTGCGTCGACGCCCCCAGGGCCCACGTCGACCTGTTGCCGCGGGCGGTCCTGGACGCGCCGTCGCCCCCGCCGGTGCTGCTGGCGGCGACAGACGGTCCGCGCCGCGCCGAGCTCGGGGGCCTCGAGGAGTTCCTGACCGCTCGCTTGGTCGCCACCACGACCTGGCAGTGGGCCGGGGAGGGCACGCCGCGTGACCTCGACGAAGCTCTCGCCGATCAGATCGGGAAGTGGATGGGCCAGGCGCGCCATGCCCCATGAGCGAGGAGGTGCACCGTGGCAGTGAACGGATGGCTGGCTGCGGACAGCGACATGCACGTCATGGAGCCGGCCGACCTCTGGCAGCGCTACATGGACCCAAGTTGGGAGCACGCCATCCCCGTCGGGCTCGAGGAGATCGAGCGGGACATGCGCGTCAAAGTCAAGAACGAGGTGTTGCTGCGGCTGGGGCGGATGCGGCCGCAGGCGGTGGGCCGGCCCTGGAAGGAAGCGCAGGACTCCTCCTTCGTCCACGCCGAGAAGCAGCGCTGGGACGCCGCGTCACAGGTGCTGGCCATGGAGATGGAGCACCTCGACTCCGCCGTCTTCTTCCCCAGCCGCGGGCTGTTCGTCCTTGCCATGCAGAGCACTGAGCACATCGGGCCCAACGGGCTGGAACCGGAGCTGGCCGCCGCCATCGCCCGTGGGTACAACGACTGGATGGCCGACTTCGTGGCGGACTGCGCCCGCCCGGGTCGTGTCTTCGGCGCCGCCATGCTGGCGCCCCACGACGTGGGGAGCGCCGTCGACGAGCTGGCACGCAACGTCGAGCGGGGATTCGTCGGCGCGTTCATGGCGCCCGGGCTGGTCGACAATCTTCCGTGGCACCATCCGAAGTACGACCCCTTGTGGCGGGAGGCGGAGCGTCTCGGCGTCCCCATCTGTTTCCACGGGGGTGGGGTCACATCGCTCAAGCCGGACTTCGCCTTCAGCGAGCAACTCGACAAGCTCATGCTGTGGCACGCGTTCAACCAGCCACTGGGCATCATGTTCGTCGCCACCTGCTTCACCTCCGGGGGGATCCTCGAGCGGTTCCCCACCTTGCGCCTCGCTCTCCTCGAGGGCAATTGCTCGTGGGCCCCCTTCATGATGTACCGGCTCGACGAGCACTGGGAGTGGACGGGCCGGTTCGAGGCCCCCGATGTGCGCATGAAGCCCTCGGAGTATCTCGTGCGCAATTGCTTCTTGTCGTGTGAGGCTGACGAGGGAGTGGCCCGCCACTACTTCGAGGACTTCGGTGATGACAACGTGGTCTTCTCCACCGACTACCCCCACGCCGACTCGAAGTTCCCCCACGCGACGAAGGCCTTTCTCGAGCTCCCGTTCGAGGACAGCACCAAGAAGAAGTTGCTCTGGGACAACTACGCCCGGCTGTACGACCTGCCGGACCCGGGGCCGATGATCGTGGAGGAACGCTGAAATGGAGGAGCACATCGACTACGCGGCGGCTGGCGCAGAGGTACAGCGACAGCTGTGGGGCGAGCGAGTAGGCGGCACGGCGCCGCCTGCCATGCCGGGGGCCCAGCTCGCCCCGGACTACTTCGCCCACGTCCGCGAGTTCTGTTTCGGCATGTTCTGGGCTCGACCGAACCTGGCCCTGCGTGATCGCTCGTTGATCACCGTTGCCATGTTGGCCGCACTGGGGCGCCAAGACGAGCTGGCCGCACACCTGCGGGGTGCCCTCAACGTCGGGCTGAGCCGGGACGAACTCATAGAAGTCCTCATGCAAGTCGGCGTCTACGCCGGCGTGCCGATGGGGGTTGCCGCATTGAACACCGCCGCCCCGGTGCTCGGCGCGGAGTGAGGAGCAACACTCGGGAAGCGGGTCGGTGACGGAGTTGGCGCGCCGGCGGGTGGTCAGCGGGAAGACGGCCAACGGCGCGTGGGGCATCCTCGCCGACGGCCGCGTCGAATCCGTGGAGCGCCACGAGGTTCAGGGGTCGGATTTCGACGTGGTGCACTTTTGGGACGCCGGCGAGCTCTCGCTGGAGACGACCGATCGCTCGCCGGACGCCAATCTGAGCCAGATATTCGCGCTGGCGCCCGGCTCCAGCCGCTTCTTTGTCGAGTCCATGGCCGCGACCGCAGCCCCGACCGGCTGGCACCGGACGAACACCATCGACTACGAGTACATCGTGTCGGGCCGCATCGACCTTTTGATGGAGGACGGCAGCTCGACCACGCTGGAGGCCGGCGACGTCAACGTGCAACTCGGTGGCATGCACCAGTGGTGGAACCGCTACGAGGAGCCGTGTGTCCTGGCCATCATCATGGTGGGGGTCCCGAGCGATGAGGAGGCCGGGGTGCTGATCACGCCGTTGGACGAGGCACAGAGGTTGTGAAAGCGTGCGGGTGGCGCCGTGAACGGCGCCGTGTCGGTCCACTGAAGGGGAGAATGGGATGACATCGGTCATGACGGGTGCGGGCGTGCCCTACGGCACCCAAATCCGCCGGATCGCCGAGGCGGATCCTGAAGGCATCGGCGTGATCTTCGCGTCCGAGGATGGGACCGAGCGGCAGGTGACTTGGCAACAACTGGACCGCAGGTCCACGCAGATCGCCCACGTCCTCGTCGAACAGGGCGTCGGCCTCGGCGACATCCTGGCCGTGTGCCTGCGCAACTCCCCGGAGCATCTCATGGCCTGCTTCGCCGGCTGGAAAGCCGGGGCAACCGTGGTGCCGATGCGTTGGGACCTGCCCGAATGGGAGCGTGGTCGTGTCCTGGCCACCATGAAGCCAGCGCTCGTCATTGACGCCGATCATCATGCGTACCTCGAGTCCAGCCTGGCGGCGCCGATCACGCCCCTGCCCGAGGTCGTTCCGCTCCGGGGGTGGGGGGTGTGCAGTTCAGGTTCGACGGGTACGCCCAAGGTTATTTTGATGAACGCCGAGGGCCGTTTCTACGCCGAGGCGGGGATGAACACCATCGTCGAGGCCTACGGCGTGCTGCCCCAGCCGCAGCGCGTCCTTGTGCCCGCACCGCTGTACCACACCAACGGTTTCACGGCGACGAGGAACCTGATGGCAGGCGAAGGGATCGTGCTACTCGAACGGTTCAACGCGCCGCGGATCCTCGATCTCATTGAGAAGTACAAGATCACCGGCTTCATCGGTGCCACTCCCATGTTGCTCCGTCTGGCGCAGGTGCCCGGTATCGAAACGCGCGACCTGTCCTCGCTCGACTGGGTCCAACAGGGGGCGTCGCCCCTCCCGGTGTGGTTGGGCCGTCGCTGGTGCGAGCTGATAGGGCCCGAGCACCTCTTCTTGAGCTATGGCGCGTCGGAGGGGCACGGCCTGGTGAGCTGCCGCGGCGACCAGTGGATGGCGCATCCCGGCACGCTCGGGCTCCCCTTCGGGGAGGCCGAGGTGAAGATCCTCGACTCCGAGGGGAGCGAATTGCCCACCGGCGAGGTGGGTGGCATCTACATGCGCACGCCGCTCGGCCCTGCCGCGTCCTACGTCGGGGAGAACGTCGCGCCGATGACCCGGACCGAAGACGGGTTCGTCACGGTGGGTGACCTCGGGTGGTTGGACGAGGAGGGATACCTGTACATGGCCGACCGCCGCGTCGACCTGATCGTCACCGGCGCGGCCAACGTCTACCCCGCCGAGGTGGAAGCGGCCCTGAGCGAGCATCCCCAGATCGTCGATGTGGTGGTGATCGGGTTGCGGGACCCTGAGTGGGGTCGCAGGGTCCACGCCATCATCCAGTCGAGCGATGTCACCGCGCCTCCCGCGGCGGCCGATGTCATCGCGTTCGCCAAGGCCCGCCTGGCGCCCTACAAGGTCCCCAAGACGGTCGAGTTCGTCGACTCCCTCCCGCGCAGCGACGCCATGAAGCTGAGCCGCGGCGCCCTCGTGCTCGAGCGCGACGGTCCGTATCCGGCCGATGAGCCCCCGACCGAGGCCAGCGCCTGAATGCGCGCACCGGGTGCCGGCGGCCTGGGCTCTCCCGCGGCCTTCGATCTCGCCACGGTCGACAAGCTCCTGACGACGACCCGGGCCGTGCGCAAGCGCCTCGACCTGTCGCGCCCCGTCGGACTCGATGTGGTCGCGGCGTGCCTGCGCATTGCATTGCAGGCCCCGACGGGCAGCAACGCCCAGACGTGGCGCTGGATCGTGGTCACCGATCCCGCCATCCGGCAGGCGATAGCCGCGCTGTACGCGAACCTGCCGCCGCCCGAGCAGCGCACCGAGCCCGCCATGCCCATGACCCCGCAGCAGCAGCGGGTGATGGATTCCGCAAGCTATCTGCTGCAGCACATGCACGAGGTTCCCGTGTTGGTCGTGCCCTGCATCTTGGAGTCGGGAGGACCGGCCGGGTGGGCACCGTCGATCTACCCCGCAGTGTGGAGCTTCATCCTCGCCCTGCGCAGCCGCGGGCTCGGCTCCGTCATCACCACCGCCCACCTGTACCACCGGAACGAGGCGGCCGAGGTGCTGGGGATCCCGCCCGGCTACGCGCAGGCGTGCCTGCTCCCGGTCGCCTACTACTCCGGGGACGACTTCAAACCGGCCGTGCGCCGGCCGCTGCACGACGTCTGCTTCATGGACCGGTGGGGCCAGCCCCTCCCCGTGGCCTGACCTGATGGCGCTGGTCCCACTTCGAGCGGGAATGGCCCGACGCGGCATGGCGGGCCATTCGGACGAGAACAGCGAAAAGGGGGAGCGAGATGCCAGGACCCCTTGAGGGCACGCGGGTCATCGACCTGGGCACGTTCGTGGTGGGTCCCTCCGCGGCGGCCATCCTGGCCGATTGGGGAGCCGACGTGGTCAAGGTGGAACCGCCCGAGGGGGACCCCAACCGGGCGTGGACGACCGATCGCAACCCCACGTTCGAGCTGGACAACCGGGGCAAGCGCAGCATCACCGTCGACCTCAAGGTGCCCGAGGGAGTGGAGGTCGTTCTCGACCTCCTGCGCGACGCCGACGTGCTGGTGACCAACCTGCGCCCCCGGGTGCTCGAGTCGTTCGGTCTGGACTATGCGTCGGTGGCCCCGCGTTTCCCGCGGCTCGTCTATGCCGCCATCACCGGCTACGGCTCGCAGGGTCCCGACCGCGACCGACCCGCGTACGACGGAGGGGCCTTCTGGGCCCGGGCCGGGGTGCTGGCCACCATGACGCTGCCCGGCGCGGAGCTCCCGTTCGCCCCCGGCGGTTCGGGCGACCACATCACGGCGATCACCGCGGTGGCGGGGATCGGGGCCGCACTGGCCAGCCGTGCCGCGACCGGGCGGGGACAGGAGGTGTCCACGTCGTTGTTCCGGGCCGGCATCTTCACCATCGGCGCCGACATGAATCGCGTCCTGCGCCTCGGCGATGCGTTCGGAACGCGGCACCGCACCGAGGTGCCCAATCCCTTGTACAACTCCTACGAGTGCGCCGACGGCCGCCACCTGTTCCTCCTCGGCCTTCAGCCGGACCGGCATTGGGAGTCGCTCGTCGCCGCGCTGGGGCGACCCGAGTTGCGCAGCGACCCGCGCTACGCCACCGCCCGGGACCGGGCGACGAACGCCCCGGCGCTCATCGCCGTGTTGAGTGCCGCCTTCCGCTCGGCCAGCTTCGCCCGTTGGGCCGCCACTCTCGACGCCCACGGCATGTGGTGGGCGCCTGTCCAGAGCCCGATGGACATCCCCGACGACCCGCAGGCGGTGGCGGGGGGCGCCTTCGTCGAGGCACCCGTGACCGAGGGCACGGCCACTATGGTGGCCACGCCGGTCGACTTCTCGGCGACACCGTGGTCGGTGCTTCGCCGCGCCCCCGAGGTCGGGGAGCACACCGAGGAGATCCTGCTCGAGCGGGGGCTGAGCTGGGAGCAGATCAGCGCCCTGCGGGACCGTGGCGCCCTCGGTTGACGCCGGATCGCCATTCGTGACCGGCGGGGAGACGGTATAGCGTACTGCTCGTCGATCGGGGGTCCTCGCCTGGGGAGGCCCGCAATGTTCGGATCGGCTCTGCCGCAGAAGAGAGGGAAACGTCAATGCCTGACTACGAATTCCTGCAGTACGAGCAGCTCGAGGAGGGAAAGATCGTCCGCATCCTTCTCGACCGGCCCGATACCCGCAACGCCCAGAATCGGGGCCTGCTCGTCGAGCTCGACGACGCCTTCCGCACGGCAGAGAAGAACGACGACGTCCGGGTTGTCATCTTGGGCGGGGTCGGCCCACTCTTCTCGTCCGGTCACGACATGGGATCGGCCAAGGCCACGGAAGAGCGCACCACCCACCCCACCAGCAAGATCGATGGCGCCACCCGCGCCGGAGCTGAGGGCCGGATGCTCCAGGAGTGGCACTACTACTTCCAGAACACGCTGCGCTGGCGGAACCTCCGCAAGATCACCATCGCCCAGGTACAGGGCACCGTCTTCGCCGCTGGCCTCATGCTCATGTGGGCCTGCGACCTCATCGTGGCGGCCGAGAACGCGTACTTTGCCGATGTGGTGGGGACCAGGCTCGGCATGTGCGGCGTCGAGTACTTCGGTCACCCCTGGGAGTTCGGGCCGCGCCGGGCCAAGGAATTGATGCTCACCGGCGACGCCATCGACGTCCAAGAGGCACATCGGCTGGGCATGGTGTCGAAGATCTTCCCGACCGAGGAGCTGTCGGACAAGACGCTGGCCTACGCGCGGCGCATCGCCGAGCTCCCCACCGTCTCCGCCCTGCTGATCAAGGAGTCGGTGAACCAGACGGTCGACAACATGGGCTTCTACAACGCGCTGCAGGCCTGCTTCACCCTGCACCAGCTGAACCACTCGCACTGGGCCGAGGTCCACGAGAGCAAGTACCCGGTGGCCGTGGTCGAAGACGGCGTGGCCGACTGGAGGAACCCCCCGCCGGTCCTGGTGTCGGTGGCCGACGCCGTGGAAGGTCCCTCCACCAAGCGCTGAGCGGGAAGCAGGCCGGGCCCGCTAGCGCGCGCGGTGCACCGGCACGTTGGAGTAGCCGGCCACATTGGACATCTGGACCCGGGCCAGGCCGGCCTCGTCGACCGCGAAGCTCGGCCAGCGCTTGGCCAGCTCTTCTATGGCGATGCGGCTCTCCATGCGGGCCAGGGCGGCGCCCAGGCAGCTGTGGATCCCATAGCCGAGCCCGAGTGCCAGGGTCGGTTGCCTGTCCACGTTGAAGGTGTCGGGCTGGTCGAAGAAGCGCTCGTCGCGGGTGGCCGATCCGGTGACCAATATGGTGGGATACCCGGCAGGGACGGTCACCCCGCTGTGGGTCGAGGGGCGCACCGAGTAGCGCCCTTGGTACTGGGACGGGGGGTAGTAGCGCAGGATCTCCTCCACGGCGCCGGGGATCTTCTCCGGGTCATCGATGACCTTGCGGTATTCGTCCGGATGCCGGTGGAACAAGTAGGCAGCGTTGCCCACGAGCTTGGTGACGGTTTCGGCGCCCGCCCCTCCGAGCAGGCTGGCGAACCCGGCGATCTCCTCGTTCTCGAGCCGGGTCATCTCCCCGTCGCCGCGGTCCACCTCGACCTGGGTCAACCGGCTGATCATGTCGTCGGTCGGTTGGCGCCGCTTGGCTTCGGTGAGCTCCAGCCAGTAGGCGCCGCTCTCCATCTGGGCCGCGATGCCCTCGGGTGTCGGTTCCATCTGCCCGGGCTCCCGGTGCAGGCCGACATCGAGCCAGTGCCGGATCTGCTGGCGCTCCCCCTCGGGCACGCCCAGCATGCGCGAGATGATCTCGACGGGGAACGGCCCGCTGAAATCGGCGACGGCGTCGAAGGAATCGGCGTCGTCGAACGGGGCCAAGAACGAGACGATGACCTCGCGAACCATGGGCTCGAGGGCACCCACCGCCCGCGGGGTGAACACCCGCGACACGAGCGCCCGCAGGCGGTCGTGCTCCGGCGGGTCCATCATGATGATGGAGCGGTACATGCGGATGATCGATTCGTCGGTGTTCAGCGTGGAAAGGTCGACGCCGTGCGCGGATGAGAAGGTCTGCCAATCCTTGTGGGCGGCACACACGTCCTCGTAGCGGAACAGGGCCCAGAAGCCGTACTGCTCGCTGAAGTAGACGGGGGCGTTGTCGCGCATACGCCGATAGAGGTCATACGCTCCGTTGAAGTACTCCTCGGAGAACGGGTCGAACTCGAGCGGCGTCTCACTCAGTGCGGTCTCGGTCATGGGCTGTCCCCCTCAATCGGGTGTGGTGCTCGCTCCGATCGTACCCGTGGCATCCCCCTCGGTGGCGGGGGCGGGATTATCGGGCATGACGTGCACCTCGTCGATGCGGGCCCCGCTGGCCAGTACCCGGATCACCTGGGCCGCCATGTCCTCGACCGCCATGGCATTACCGGCGGGGTAGCCCTCGACGGACCACCGCCCGTGCATCTCCATGAAGAGATCCGTGTCCCAGCTGTTGGCGAACTCAGTGATGGTGGGGCCGACGACGAACGTGGTCAGCCGCAGCCACGGGTGCTCGTTGCGCAGGCCTCGGGCCAACTCGTGCAGGGCAGCCTTGGTTGTGGTGTAGGCCACCAGGCCGGGATACGGGCGGCCCACCGACGACGAGCCCAAGAAGACGATCCTGCCCCCGGTGGACTTCAGGTGGGGGAGGGCGGCCCGGGTGACCATGGCCGCCCCGACCACGTTGGTCTCGAAGAGTTCACGCCAGGTGTCGCCGTCGGCGTCGTGGCTCCGCACCAGTGGAGATTTCCCGGTGGCGTAGACGACGGCATCGAGCCCGCCGAACCTGGCCACCGCCTCTTCGACGGCACCGGCGCACTGGGCGTCGTCCCTCACATCGCACGGGATGGCAAAGCACTGCGCACCTGTTCCGCCGCGGGCGACCGCGACCGCACTCTCGAGCAGGTCGGCCCTCCGGGCGGCGAACGCCACGGACGCGCCCGCCTGCACGGCCTGGATCCCGACCTCGCGTCCGATGCCCGACGACGCCCCCACCACCACGATCCGATAGCCATCCAGCGTCGACACTCGCCACCTCCCCGAACTGCGGCGGTACACCCACCGGCGCCGCATGGTACCTGGCTGCCGCGCCGTGCCGGTGCGCCCGGTGCGCCCGGCGCGATTGGCCAGGGTGGACCTGGGGGTGCCTAGATTGGGTGCTGCGGTCCTCCGGGTGAGGCCCGGATTGAAAGAGCCTCGGGTCCGAGGCCATGGGAGGAGCCGGCGCGATGGACCTGAACCTTTCGGGTGAACAGCAACAGCTCGTCGACGCCTTTGGTGCCCTCTACGCCAAGGAGTCGTCGACGGAACGGGTCCGCGCCGCGGAACCATTGGGGCATGACCCCAATCTGTGGGCCCGGCTCAAGGAGAACGGTGCCGTCGAGATGGCGGTGGACGAGGACTCGGGAGGATCGGGCGCCTCCTTGCTCGACCTGGCCCTGGTGGCTGAGCAGCACGGGCGCTACCTGGGCCCGGCCCCCCTGGTGGAGGCACAGGTGGCCGCCCGGCTTTTGGCCCGGATCGGGTCCGATGCCGCCCGGAAGGCGCTCGCGCCGGTACTTGACGGCACGCGGCTCGTCACGATGGCGTTGCACCCTCCCCCGGCCGGGGTTCTCCCTCTCGTGCCGGCCGGCGCGGTGTGCGACGACGTGATCTTCTTGGACGGGAGGCGCATTGCGCTGTTCACCCCCGACACCAAGAGGCAGGCGGTGGGCAACATCGGTTCCCTGCCGTTGGCGGACCTCGAAGTACCCGCCAGCATGGTGGTGCTGGCGTCCGGCGAGGGAGCGGAACGGCTTTTCGAAGAGGCGCGTCGCGAGTGGATGATTCTCATGGCCAACGCGCTGGTCGGCATCGGGACGCGGTCGATCGAGATCGGGGTCGAGTACGTGAAGGAACGCAAGGCCTTCGGAGTGCCCATCGGGACCTTCCAGGCCGTGTCGCACGGTCTGGCCGCTGCGGTGACGGCCGTCGAAGGCGGCATGCTCTTGGCGCGTGAGGCAGCGTGGTCCGCCGAAGTCGAACCCGAGCGGACGCCCGAGCTGGCGCCGCTCGCCTTCGGCTTCAATGCCGAATCGGCGCGGGAAGCGAGTTATCGCAGTCTTCATTATCACGGTGGTTACGGGTTCATGGTCGAGTACGACATCCAGCTGTACTTCCGACGGGCCAAGGCGTGGCCGTCGCAATTCGTCGAGCCGGACGTGGCCTTCGGGCAAGCGGCAGCGCACCGCTTGGCCGCCGCGGCAAAGGGGGCATGAAGATGGATTTCCGCCTGGGTGAGCACAGCGACGCGTTCCGGGCCGAAGCCCGGGCCTTCCTCGACGAGGCCCTGACGCCTGAAGTAAAGGCACAGATGGAGGAGACGGGGATCCATCACAACTGGGACTTCCATCGCAAGCTGGTGGAGCGGGGCTGGTTGGCGCCGGGCTGGCCGGTGGAGTACGGCGGTCAGGGTCGTGACCGTCTCGAGGTGTTGGCTTTCGCAGAAGAATTCCAGCGGGCTGGCGCCCCCACGTACGGCACCGGTACCACCTTGATGATCGCCAACGTCATCCGCCTCATCGGCACCGAGGAGCAGAAGAAGCTCATTTTGCCCCGGGCCCTGGGTGGAGAGATCATCATCGTCCTCGGGTTCACCGAGCCCGAGTCGGGATCCGACGTGGCCGCCGCCCAGGCGCGCGCCGTCCGCGACGGCGACGAGTGGGTCATCAACGGTCAGAAGATGTTCACCACCAACGCGCAGGACGCGGATTACGTCTTCATGCTGACCCGGACCAACCCGGACGTGCCCAAGCACCAGGGCCTGACCACGTTCTTGGTGCCGCTCAAGCAGCCAGGCGTCGAGATCCGCGCCGTCCACACCTTGTCGGGTGAGCGGACCAACCTCACCTTCTACACCGACGTGCGGGTGGACGACGGCATGCGCATCGGTGAGGTGGATGGCGGCTGGGAGGTCATGACGGTCGGTCTCACCTTCGAGCGTTCCGGGGCCCAGGGCGGCGAGTCGGTCCGGCTCCTTTCCGCCATGGAGCACTGGGCGGCCACCACCACCGACGAGCACGGTCACCCCCGGTCAGAGGATCCGTCCATACGGGCCCGCCTGGGCCGGGCGGCGGCCGAGAACGAGGTGAGCACGCTGCTGGCTCGGCGCAGTGCCTGGGTCGAGTCGACCCAGGGCACCTCCGGGGTCGAGGGCTCCATGGGCAAGCTCTTCGCCTCCGAGGCGATCACGCGCCAGGGAGCCGACTTCATGGACATGCTGGGACCCGACGGGCTCCGCAGCATGGGCGATCCCACCGCCATCGAAGACGGCGCGGCCGAATACTCCTTCCGCTTTGCCCTGGGTGCCACGACCTATGGAGGGACGAGCGAGATCCAGCGCACCATCATCGCCCAGCGCGGGTTGGGCCTCCCGAGATCGCGCTGAAGGCGGCGCTTGCAGAGAGGCCTTCATCGTGCCGAGCGTCGATCTGGTCATCTTCGATTGCGATGGTGTGCTCGTCGACAGCGAGCGACTCGCCGTGCGCACCGAGGCGCGCATTCTCGCCTCCTTGGGTTGGCCGCTCTCAGAATCGGAGATCGTCGAGCGTTTCGTAGGAAGATCAGCGCGTCACATGCAGGACGAAATAGAGAGCCAGCTCGGCCGGAGCGTCGACTGGGAATCGGAATTCGAGTGCCGCTACAGGGAGGTCTTCGAGCAAGAGCTCGTTGCCGTCGAAGGGGTGGTCGACGCGCTCGATCAGCTCTCGGTCCCTTGTTGCGTGGCGTCAAGCGGAAGCCAGGTCAAGATGCATTTCACGTTGGGGCTCACCGGGCTCTTGGAGAGGTTCGAGGGCCGCATTTTCAGCGCCGACGAGGTTGCGCACGGAAAGCCCGCCCCTGACGTCTTCCTCTATGCCGCCGAGCAGATGGGCGTCGCGCCCCGAAGGTGTGCCGTCGTCGAGGACAGCCATGCCGGCGTGACAGCGGGATTGGCAGCCGGGATGGTGGTGTTCGGGTTCGCCGGAGGCGTCACGGAGGCCTCGAAGCTGTCCCTGGACGGCGTGGTGGTGTTCGACGATATGCGCACCCTTCCCGCGCACCTGTCGGGACCTACGCCAGCGCGCTGACCATCGCTTCGAGCTGCTCGACATAGTGGCTGACCGAATGATGGATGATCCGGAGCTGTACGGCGGTGGCCCCGGCTTCGACGAGACGGCTGACGATGTGGCGCGCGCCCTCGGGATCAGCCGCGGGATCGGCGGGCCTGTTGTTCTGCAGCACGAGCTCTATGGGTTGTGGGCGTGCCGCCCATGCGGCGCTTTGGCGTGCCTTGGCGATCATGGCGCCCATGTCCCCGGCACCAAGCCCGAAGGGGACCCAACCGTCTCCGAGCTCGACGGCTCGGCGGAGCGAGCGCGCCGTCCGCCCCCCGATCCACAGCGGGACGGATGGCTGGCGCGCACAGGGGTCGAGCACCACGTCCGAGAAGGTGTAGTACGTGCCGGCATATTCGGGGCGCTGGGTGGAGAGGCCAGCACGCAGCGCCCGAAGTGCGTCGTCGGCGCGGGCTCCCCGGTCCTCGAAGGGGACGCCCAACAGGTCGAACTCCTCGCGCAGCGAGCCGACGCCGAGTCCAAGGATCACCCGGCCACCGGCTACCTGGTCGAGCGTTCCGTAGCGCTTGGCTATCTCGAGCGGGTGGTGGTAGCCGAGGACCAGGACGTTGGTGGCGAAATGGATCCGGGTGGTGACGGCGCTGAGGTAGCCGAACGTGGCCAGTGGGTCCCAGTAGCGGCTGCCGCGGACCGGAGCGACGTCGGTCGGGATGATGACGTGCTCACTGCAGCTCAGATGGGAGTAGCCGAGCCGATCAGCCGCCTTGGCGATCTCCGCCACGTCCGCAATGGTGGCGTCGATCTCCCACGACGCGTGGTTGTCGGGAAGCATGGTGAGCACCGGTGTCGTGAGGCCGAGCCGCAACGGGCGCCCCTCGAAGGTGACGGTCGGTTCCGCTGCCCACACGCGCGCACCCGTGGCTGCGACTGGCCCCGATGCCGAATCAGGGTCGCCTCCTTGTTCCCCCTCTGCTGCCACGGTCGTTCCTCCGGTCCGAAGCGGGTGTCGAAGGAGCGAAGCTACCACCGCCCTTGCGGAGCGGCCCTGGCGCATCTCGCTCGATTTGGCCCCACGGCGTCGTGACGCACGGCCGACGCACGCTGCTGCACGGCTTCGCCCTGCGTCGGGGGCCGCCGATAGTGTGAGCAATCCGATGAAACTTGCGACGACGTATCAGGCCCCGGGGGCCAAGCGCTACCGCGCGCCCGGAGGCCCCTGGGACGTCCCGGTGCTCGATGTGGTGATGCGTCAGCGCCCGGCGGACGCGGGCGCCGTCCTCGTCGACGGCGAGACCAGGTTCGACGGAATGGCGCTCGAGGCCATGGTGGCGGGCCTGGCCGGCGGGTTGCGCCGCATGGGCGTCCGCCGCGGGGACGTGGTTGCCTGGCAGATGCCCAACTGGTGGGAGGCCCTGGTCCTCTACCGGGCCTGTTGGAGGTGCGGAGCCGTCGCCGCGCCGCTGCACCACCAGTTCGGGGCAGCCGAGGTCGGGTACATGGTGGAGCTGCTCGAGCCCGCCGTGACGTTCTCGTCCACCTCCCTCCCCCTGTCCGAGCACCACGGTGTCATCGGCATGCGGGACGCCGGATCGCGCTTCGACGAGCTGCTGGGGGGCACGCCCGTGCGCACCAGCCCGAATCATCCGGCCGATGTAGCGGTGGTCATCTTCACCTCGGGCTCCACCGGGCGGCCCAAGGCCGTTCTCCACACGCACCGGGGCCTGGCGTACAAGGCACAAGTGATGACGGGCGTGCACGGCCTTTCCGTCACCGACGCCGTCCTCATGCCGGCGCCTCTGGCGCATGTCTCGGGACTGCTCAACGCGGTGCTCGTTCCGGGCGCCGCAGCCATGCGCACGGTGCTGATGGAACGTTGGGATGCCGAGAGAGGATTGGGTCTGATTGAGACGGAACGGGTCAGCTACATGATCGGTCCCCCGACGATCTTCACGGCCATGATGGAGACGGCGGACTTCTCACCCGCCAAGGTCGCCAGCATGCGGGTGGTCTCCAGCGGCATGATGGGTGTCAGCCCTGAGTTCATTGAGGCGGCCCACCTCGGCCTGGGTGCCATCGTCAAGCGCAGCTACGGATCGACCGAGGCGCCGACGGTATCCACCTGTGTCAACTCAGATCCTCAGGAACGTTGCCGCGACACCGATGGGCGGGCGGTGGGCGAGGCCGAGATCCGCATTGCTGATCCCACCACGCTGCGCTGGTGCCCAGGGGGAGCGGAGGGCGAGGTGTGGATCCGGGGTCCCGAGCTTTTCGCCGGGTACTCCGACGCCACCGAGACGGCCGGCAGTATGCACCGGGGCTGGTTTCGCAGCGGCGATCTCGGGGTGATGGACGATCAGGGCTGGTTGGCGATCACCGGGCGGATCAAGGAGCTGATCATCCGAGGCGGCGAGAACATCTCTTCCTCCGAGGTGGAACGTGCGCTGGAGCTGCACCCGGGGATCAGGCAGGCGGTGGTGGTCGGGCGACCGGACCCCCGGTTGGGCGAGCAGGTCGTGGCCTTCGTCGTGGGGTCCGGAGAGATCGACGCCGCCGAGTGCCGGCGCTGGTTCGCAGAGCATGGAGTGGCCCGGTTCAAAACGCCCGAGGTCGTCGTGCACCTCGAGGAACTACCGCTGCTGGCCGCCGGCAAACCGGACCGGTCCGCCCTCAAGGCACGTGCGGCCGAATTGAGCGTGGCACGATGAGCGCCATGACGGGGATGGGGCGATGGATCTCGCACTGACGGCTGAGGAGCAGGCCTTCCGCGACGAAGTCCGCAGCTGGTTGGCGTCCAACGTGGCGCTGCCGCCGGGCTTCCGCTCGCTCGAGGAGGAGTTCGAGTGGGGGCGCGGCTGGCAGGCGCGATTGGCAGCGGACCGCTGGGTGGGCATCCACTGGCCCGAGGCCTACGGCGGTCGTGGCGCCTCTCCGCTCCAGGTCGCCATCTTCAACATGGAATATGCCCGCTCGAGAGCTCCCCAACCGGTCAACCGCAACGGGATCAATCACGTTGGCCCGACGATCTTGGCCCACGGCACCGAGGAGCAAAAGGCGCGTTGGCTCCCGCGCATCCTCAGTGCCGAGGAGATCTGGTGCCAGCTCTTCAGCGAGCCAGGCGCCGGCTCCGATCTGGCCTCCCTCACCACCAGGGCCATCCCGACTGAGGGGGGATGGGTCCTCCAAGGCCAGAAAGTCTGGACCAGCTACGCACAGTTCGCGCGCTGGGGGATCGCACTGGTGCGGACCGACCCTGAAGCCTCCAAGCACACGGGGCTGTCCTATCTGGTGGTTGACATGACCTCTCCGGGTATCGACATCCGCCCCCTGGTCACCATCACCGGCGAGTCGGAATTCAACGAGGTCTACCTCGATGAGGTGTTCGTACCTTTGGACTGCCTCGTCGGTGGGTTGAACCGGGGCTGGTCGGTGGCGAACACCACGCTGGCGCACGAGCGGGGCACGACATTCCCCTTCAAGGAGCAGGTCGTGCACGAGGTCTACCTGAACGAGCTCTACGCCTTGGCCAACGAGCTGGGAACGCTCGAGAATATCGAGGTGGCCGACGCCCTGGCCGAGGCGGCCGTCAAGCTGCGGGTCCTGCGCCTGCACAACTGGCGGACCCTCTCACGGCTGACGCACGGCGACGGGCCCGGACCGGAGTCCAGTGTGGTGAAGTTGACCTGGGCCGACATGACCCAGTCGCTGTCTGACGCCGCGCTGTTGGTGCTCGACGTCGCCTCGCCCTTCTGGGGTGAGGCGACTGACAACCCCATGGCCGGGAAGTGGCAGCGCCAATGGCTGTGGTCCAAGGCGGCGACGATTGCCGGCGGCACCTCGGAGATCCAGCGCACGATCATCGGCGACCGCATTCTCGGGCTGCCCCGCTGAGGCGTTACTCCGAGGCGCGGATCTCCACGTCGCCATCGGAAACGACGGGGTGCTTGTACCAGCGCTCGTCGGTGTCCTCGATGAATGCCATCATCGTTGGCATACCCATGAATGAAGTCTCGATGCGCGACACGGTGATCAGGTCACCGCTCGGTATGCGTACGACGTCGCCCGTGCGGACGTCGCCGGCCTTGACCGTCTTCCAGCTGTCGGACATGTAGAAACAAGCCTCCGTTTTGCGAGATTGGCCGTCGGGTCCGTCGCCTAGTTGGGCAGGATGGACTCGATGGCGCCGACGAGCTCTTTGGAATCCGGGGCGACCGTGGGACGGAAGCGGCCTACGACTTCGCCCGTCGGGGAGATGAGAAACTTCTCGAAGTTCCACTGGATGTCACCGGCGGCACCCTCTGCATCGGGGTTCTCGGTCAGGGCACCATAGAGCGGGTGCCGATGACTGCCGTTGACGTCGACCTTCTCGGTGATGGGAAAGGTCACGCCATAGGTGGAAGAGCAGAACGTGGCGATCTCCTCGGAAGTGCCGGGCTCCTGGCCGCCGAACTGGTTGCACGGGACGCCGAGGACCGTGAACCCGCGGTCGCCATACGTGCGCTGGAGCTCTTCGAGCCCCGTGTACTGCGGCGTCAGGCCGCACTTGGAGGCCACGTTCACGACGAGGACCGCCTTGCCCTGGAGCGCTTCGAGGTCAAGAGGTTGGCCGTCGAGGGAGGACATTTTGTGCGTAAGGATCGACATGGCCAAACCATAGCTTCGGCGATCGGGTGCCGGCCATCGGCACAGCTATCGTGGCGCGGCAGCGAGAGTGGGCAAAGGGAGGGTAACGGGTATGGATCTGTCGGATCTCCAGGTGACACGTACGACTGTGGTGGCGTCCCCGCCGGAGAAGGTCTACGAGATCATTTCGGATGTGACCCGGATCGGTGAGTTGAGCCCGATCTGCAAGTCGGCGTGGTGGGACGAAGGATCATCCCCAGAAGAGGGGGCATGGTTCACCGGCCACAACGAAGCGGAAGGACGCGAACCCTGGGACCGCCACTGCGAGGTCGTGGTCGCCGAACCGGGTCGTGCGTTCGGCTGGGTAGTGGGAGGCAAGGATGAGGGCGTCGCCGAATGGGTCTATCGGTTCAGACCGGTGGATGAGGGCACGGAAGTGGAAGAGTCCTGGCAGATCATCCGGATGAACGAGCGCCTGAGTGCCCTAAGTGACGAGCAGTTCGAGGAATTGAAGCGGATGACCGAATCGGGCATTGAGGCCACCCTCGCCAACCTGAAGGGCGTCGCCGAGTCGTAGCCCAACCTTTACCACTGAGACTGGGCCCGCACACCAGCAGTGCCTGCTGACGTGGATCAGCTTTTGGCTGTGGACTTGTTCAGCGTCACGGCGGCGCGCACGAGCGTCTTCAATGCCTTCTCGTCTATCTTCTCGCCCTCGCGGAAGTCGATGGCTCGCCTCGTGTTCCCGTCAAGACTGGAGTTGAAGAGGCCCGAAGGATCCTTCAGAGCCGCCCCCTTGGCGAAGGTCATCTTCACGACTTCCTTGTAGGTCTCGCCTGTGCAGATCATTCCGTTGTCGTACCACACCGGAACCCCTCTCCATTTCCACTCCTCGACGACTTCGGGATCGGCTTGCTTCACGAGGGAACGGAGCCGGCTGAGCGTCTCGCCCCGCCAGTCGCCCAGCTCCTTGATCCTCGCGTCTATCAGCTGAGACGGAGACTTGCTCTTCTGCGATCCGCTCTTCTCCATGCCCGCTTCTCTTTCCTGGTTCCGAGGACAAGTGGGGTCATCCCTTCGGTGCCGATTCTACCCAGAGCCGAAACGTCCGGTTCATTGCTCGAGTCGTTGGATGAGCCATCGAGGTCCAACCACCTCTGCTCCGAGAGCCTCAGCCCGCTGCCGCAACGCGCGATCCGCGGTGACCAGCGTCACCTGATCAGACGCGTCCGAGGTCAAGTCAACGAGCATGTCGTCACCGCTGCCAGCGGCATGGACGACCGTCACGCCATCAACCGTGCCCGCCCGGACTCCATCGCGAGCTTTCCCTTCGAGGACGACAACAACAGGTTCGCTGAGCCGGCCCGATCCCAGGGCTGCGCTCACCTCCTCGACGAACGCGCGAGCTGCTCCAGATCGGTCCCGCCACCAGCCGGTCGGGCGTGATCCCACGACGTTCGCTGCATCGATGAGGAGCACAGCTCAAGTATGGGGTCACGGCAAGGCGTGCATCACATCTTCTAGCGACGAAACCCACCTTCGGAATTGAGCACCTGACCCGTGATCCAGGCGCTGTCGTCGGAAACGAGCCAAGTCACCAGGTGAGAGACGTCATCGGGAGAACCCCACCGGCCTGCGGGAAGTGCGTATCGGACTTGATCAAACAGGTCCGGATCGGCCCATCCGGTGTCTGTGGGTCCTGGATTGACGGCGTTCACCGTGATGCCACGGTCAACGAGGGCGTCGGCCAAGGTGAGCGTCATCTGTTGGATCGCTCCCTTGCTGATCGCGTAGGGCACCTCTTGAGCCATCGGGGCAAGGTGTTGGCCTGAAGTGAAGAGGATCACCCTCCCCCCACCTCGCGCATCGTCATGTTGGGCTGCAAACGCCTGTGTCAGCAACACGCTGGCGCGGGCGTTGACTGCCCAGCTGCGGTCCAACTCCTCGACCGTGACATCGCGAAGCGTCTGCTTTCCCGAGCTCGTGGCATGGTTGGCCACGATCACATCGACGTGCCCAAAGTGCCGTAACCGCTGTGCCGACAACCGCGGCCGGTGCGTCCGGAAGGGCAAAGTCGACCTCTATGTGCTCAAGGCGTCCTCCGAATTTTCGGAGCGCCTCGATCACTCCCGGCATACCCACGGGGTCACGACCCCATGGCTGTTCGGCGTCGTGGGCAGTCCACGACTGGATCAGCACGGTCATTCCCGATGCCAGCAAGTCCCTGGCAATGGCAAACCCGATTCCCGCCCGCCGACTAACTCCGGTCACAACGGCGACTCGGCCAATCATCGAGGTCGTCATCGTTCAACCTTAGAATCCGCACAGCCCGGGAATGAATTGCTGCAGATCTGGCGTTGGTGGGGCGAGCGTCGGAAATTCGAGTGTGAGCAAATCGCGCTATTCGCCTTCCGGGAAGTCTGCCGACCGGCTCATCTCCGCCCACTGCTCGGCCTCAGCGGCTCGTTCCCGTGAAGACTTGTCGGCTGACTTCACGGCACCATCTCCGAGCAACAGGCGCAGCGGAGGTTCGTCCAGATCGACAAGATCAAGAATGATGTTTGCTGCTCGCTTCGGGTCACCACGCCATGTCGCGACGGTTGATTCTCGAAAGCGGTTCATGGCCCCGACCGTGTCCTCGTAGTCGGCCCCGACAGTAGAGGTGTGCATCGACGAACCGCCCCAGTCGGTCCTGAAGCCACCGGGCTCAATGATCGTCACCTTGATGCCGAGCGGCTTCACCTCGGCGTTGAGCACCTCGGAGAATCCTTCGACCGCAAACTTTGCTGTCTGGTATGCACCCAGTCCCGGCGAACCGCCTACTCGCCCGCCGATTGATGAGAACTGGAGGAAATGACCAGAACGCTGCTGGTGGAATAGAGGCAGCGCTGCCTTTGTGACGTTGACCACGCCGAACAGGTTCGTCTCGATTTGCTCCCGAAAGCTTGTTTCTGTCATCTCCTCGATGGGGGCGCTGTCGGCATAGCCCGCATTGTTGACAACAATGTCGAGAGACCCAAAAGAGTTGATTGCTGCGTCGACCGCTGTCCTCGCTGCGTCCGAGTCCGTCACGTCGAGTGCATACGTCAAGATCTGCTCGCCGTAGGTCTTCACGAGAGCATCGAGCTGATCCGGCTTCCGGGCCGTGGCGACGACGCGGTCTCCCCGCTTGAGCGCGGCCTCAGTGATCTCTCGACCAAAACCTCTTGAGCTTCCGGTGATGAACCAGGTCCTCGGCATGTCAAACGCTCCCTTCGATCACTCGGGTTTACCAGTGCAGGTCTAGCGGGATCGGGAGCCGAGCCGGACAGGGATCCGTGTAGCCAGGGGTGCCCCCCATGTGCGAGTACATGGGCCGTGGGATCTGGGCTGAGGAGTCCTACCTCGTCGGCAAGACCTAGATCAGAACCATCGTGACACCAGCCCGGCCGCCCACTCCGGCACCATTGGGGTGGGACACCTAACCGGTCGCTGGCGCAGAAGTCTCGTATTGGGCAACTACTTGTTGGATCAACTCGATTACTTCCGGCCGGGGAATGCCCAAGGACGCCACAATCAGATCCTGGTAGCCGCCACCTGAGGCCGGAAGCTGGACGTAGTAGGCGAACTCGAACTGTGTCGCCGCGACGTAGCTACCCCCGGTATCGAACTCCTCGGTCGGATACGGACCGATGTCGACACTCGTTGACCCCGATGGGGCGACGAGATCAGGAGTCGGTGCAGTCCCACTTCCATAGGGAAGAGTCATGAGACCGGACACGCACCCGCTGCTCGAGGGCGAAGTAACCACGAAGTTGGACAGGGCCGGCTGTTGTAACGGAGGAGGCCCCCATGCTGCTGGAGAGTTCATCAAGAAGCCAACGTCCGCTCCGGCTTTGCACTCGGCCAGGGCGGAAGTCAACGGTGGCTGGGGCGAGGAAACGTAAGGGAGAAACTGTAAGTGGCTCGCGTGCACCCCCGGTGGCAGCGTCACCGTGTAGCCAGCCAAATCCACGGTCGAACGGCCTCCCTCACGCGGAGCCCTCGTCAATGCACTCGCTGACACTGCGCCGACGGTCAAAACGACGACGACCAATCCCGCCAGTCCTGCTCGCTTCAACTTGCGCTCTCTATAGCGACGACGCACCTCAAGTGCAAGATCAGGGGCCGGTACTAGATCCGGCAGTGCCGCATCTAGCTCCCCTCGGATAAGTAGCTTGAGCTGGTCATCAGTTGACATTAGGTATCTCCATGGATCGGGGAACACTGAACTGGAAGCAAGAGGTGGCGCATTCGAGCAATGGCTCGACTTAAGGACGACTTGACCGTGCCCTCTGGAATGCGGAGAGCTTCGGCGATTTCGGGGACACTCTGGTCGAGATAGAAACGCAGCACGAGGACTTCGCGCTGGCGGTCGGGTAGTGAGTTGATCACCTCAAGCATGGTTGTTCTCTCAAGCTGGGATTCGATTTGCCCGCTGGTCGGATCGGGATCTCTTCGCGCAGAATTCAGGCGTTCACGTTCCTCTTCACCTTGCTGATGGCGACGACCCGTCGCCTGGCGACGCCAGCGGTCCCGGTTCAGATTCGCCAGAACCCGATTGGCGTAGGCCGCCGGAGACTCTCGTGCCTTGGGCCAATGGGTAAAAGTCTCCAGCAGCGTGGACTGAACCAGGTCCTCCGCCGCTCCCCGATCCCTCGTCAGAAAATAGGCGCTCCTAAGAAGGCGAGTTGCGTGCATTTCGACGAAGGCCTCAAAGTCGGGGCTGTGCCTTCGTGAGCCCAGCAGGTCCATACGAACATCGTCCTGTTCCCTAGCGTCACCCTTACTAACGAACTGCCTCGTCGAAACGTTCCATTCTCCACGACCACTAACGTGTCCCAGAACGGGTAGGCGTCGCTTGATTTCTGTGCGTTTCATTACTCATGCTGAATCCCTCAGGAATCGTGGACAGAAGCGCTACGGGCAGGCCGTCCTGTCGCTTTGGCCCTGCGGGAATGGTGGCTCGGAGCGCGCCGCTACGGGCGGCGACCGCCTAGGCGGTGGAAGGCGTCAGAACCTCGACCCAGTTCGAACCGAGTACGTCGCCCCTACGATGTCGGCGCGGGGAGGACACCCATCTGGATCAGCATGGTCGCCACATCCCAGTATGCGGACTCGCGGGCAATGGCACCGTTAGCGAACTCGTACACAATGCTGGCCGCCACCTTGACCGGCTTACCAGTCGCGGGGATACCCAGGAATGGGCCGTTGTGCGTGCCGCTGAACTCGACTTCATCGATGATGACGTCGCCGTCCTGGTAACGGTTGACTAGCGCCGGAGCGAGGTCGGGGAAGGCCTTGAACAGGTCTGCGTACCAGGTCGTGATGGCTGCAGGGCCACTGAAGGTTGCACCGGTCGGTTTCGGGTCGAGGATCCCATCGGCGGCGAATGTGTTGGCGACGCCTGCAGCGTCGTGGGCGGCCTCGGCGGCCTCGTGGGTGTCAACGATCTTGGCGAGGGATGATTCGGCTGCAGCGGTCATAGCCATTGCCTCCTAGTGCTGGTGGGTTTTGCGCGACAGTACTGCGGCATCGTGTCCTCCCGCCGACGAAGCGGTGGCGGCATGAATGCGAGGCTCGAGAGAGTGCTAGGGGTGTCTCCGTATGCCGGAATATGGCGTTTCGGTATTACGAGGTGGTCCCCCGGTCACCCGGAAAGCCTGTGGTGCCGCATCAGGGACGACGCGCTGGGCGACTCGCCACGTTTGGGGCTCCTACACCCAGACCCGTGTCCACCACGCCGCTGGGAACGTCGTGGGATGGGGCGACGCTCCAGTTCGACTCTTCAAGCCTCCGCCGGTTCTACCTCTATGACGTTCTGCTTCACGAAGTCGGCCACCATGTCGATCGTGATCACATGTCAGAAAATGCCGAAAGATATGCGAGCTGGTTCGCAGACTTTCAGCATGCGCAGCTCCTCAAGACCTAATCGGCTGATACCTGACCAGCTCGCCGGCCGGTGGCTGATTCAGGATGCTCAAATGACTCGCTTTGCGCGGCTACTTGCCGGGGGGTGAATCTTCGTGGTGTACGGGGTGCTGGTGAGACGGACCGGCGTGGCCTCCCTGGCCCGTCGGCGGGGCGACCTCTCCCCGGAAACCCAGCACTCGGAAGAAGAAGAGCCTAATCCGGTTCGGGCGTTTGCGCAACTGCGCCGCCTTGGCCTCGGCCTCATGACCGTCAGTCACGCGAATTCGGCGTGGTCCCGCGTACCGCACCCGTCCGCTCACGCTCCCAATCCTAGTGGGACTGGACCAGCGTGAGAGAGACAGGCTGGGTGTCCGAGCCACGCGGCGGCAACACGAGGCTGCCCAGGTTCGCCGGGCCGGTGGGGAATATTCCCGAAGCTGGAATACTGCGTCGATGCCGATTATCTACCAGTGGCGGGGTGACGTTGAGAGCGTTGAGGTCAACGCGCTTCATGCCGAGGCATTCGAGACCGCGGTGACCACGGAAGACGAGTGGGACTGGCGAACTCTTCTTGCCCAGCACAGCCTGGGCTGGGTCACAGCACGCGATGCAGGTCGCTTGGTCGGATTCGTAAACGTGATCTCGGATGGCCGAGTTCATGCATGGATTCAGGACACCATGGTTGCCGCCGAAGTTCGGACCCGAGGCATAGGCACCCAACTGGTTCAGATGGCCAGGGAAGAAGCCGGCCGGGCTGGGTGCGAATGGCTGCACGTGGATTTCGCCGATCATCTCGAAGACTTCTACTACCGAGCGTGCGGTTTCACGCCCACTTCGGCAGGACTCATTCATTTGGAATAGACGACCAACTGCCACCTGTCTCCGAATAGTGGTTTCGTTCCGTCCAGCTGCTCGCTTTGATTCTGGTAGGACTTGCTACCGTGCGTAAGCAGTACCACTTCTGGCCGGGCACGCAACGACTCGATGCCTGGGACGTGGACAGGCTGATCGAGTTGACCCGAAGTTTCCCAGTGTTCGATGTGCCGCTTACCTCTATCAATGAAGTGGACTCGAACTATTGGTTCGATTACGACTGCAAACCGACCGTCCGTCGAATGGTGGAGCACTTTCGGCTGACCCTAGACGTGGACCCAACGTTTCCGATCATCCTCGGAGGGGACGGTCGGGTGATGGATGGGATGCACCGGATCGCCCGAGCGCTCATGGCTGGCGAAGACACCATTAGGGCGGTGCAGTTTGACGTTGATCCTGAGCCGGACTTTCGGGACTGCTCACCAGGGGAGCTGCCTTACTGAGCGCTGACCGGGTGTCGTCTCCGTAGAGGGTGGGACTCGAAGAAGTCAAGAATGAGAGTAGTGGCGTTGATCGCATTGGTTGTCGGCTGAATGACTATTGGAGAACCCGGCCATCTGTGGTCGGCATGGACAATGGTGTAGAGCTCCACATTGATACCCGGCGCGCAGTGAGCTGGTTCTTGCCAGGTCCCGAATTGGCGAAGCGCTCCGCCTCCATTGACCGTTGTCCGTTGACCGTTGACCGT
>Ga0182018_10000666_pt1 | contig 43052 bp, 27 predicted proteins | sample 812P2MmetaG_FD_120490 | JGI IMG/M metagenome (GOLD analysis project Ga0182018, IMG submission 120490) | Permafrost microbial communities from Stordalen Mire, Sweden - 812P2M metaG | ecosystem: Environmental > Terrestrial > Soil > Wetlands > Permafrost | place: Sweden: Stordalen | collected... | reverse complement strand
CCTGGCTGGTTCTGGCTGCTTGCGTAGCGCCGGCGTTGGCTTCAAGCCGCCCAGTAGCGCTCTTTTACATGACCAGCGATCCGAAATCGATCCGCGACTTTTTCGCGCATTCTTCGCAGATCGATCTCCTGGTTCCAACGTGGTATCAGGTGGATGAGAATGGTCTGGTGACGGGAGCGCCGGAGCCTGCGGTGCTGGCCCAGGCGCAGAGCGAAAAGCTGCCGGTGATGCCGATCGTCGCGCTCTTCAACAAGAGGAGTTTTCATCTGCTGGCCACCAGTGCCACGGCACAGGCACAGATGAACGCGGCGTTGATTCGCGAGTGCAAGCTGCATGGCTACACCGGATTTCAGTTTGATCTCGAAAATGTGGAGTGGACCGATCGCGACGTGCTCACGGCCCTGGTCGCAACCACGTATGGAGAGATGCAAAAAGCCGGCCTGCAACTCAGCATCGCCACGGTTCCCAATGCGCCGGGGTATCCGGGCAGCGGCGGCTTCGCCAAGTGGATTTATACGGATTGGCGGGGCGCGTATGACCTGGCGGGGCTGGCAAAAGTCGTCGATCTGGTTTGCCTGATGACCTACGACCAGAACACGCGCTGGACGACTCCGGGGCCGGTCGCGGGGTGGCAATGGACCGTCGACAATTTGAAATACGCGCTGCAGTCGGTTCCTAAAGAGAAGCTGTCGCTGGGAATTCCGATTTACGGTTATCACTGGTACACGGGCGCGCCAACGATAACGCCGCCGACGGCAGCGGGTGAACTTCCTGCCGAGAAGCCGAATCCTACGGCGGATTACATTGGTGCGCCGGATGCGCTGCAGCTTGCTCACGACTGGAACGGGAAGATCCAGTGGGACGACGAAGATCATAGTGCGTGGTTCTACTTTTATCGCGATCAGATGCGCGAATGGATCTTCTTTACCGATCTGCATACGTTCAAGGATCGCTACGAACTGGCGCAGCAATACGGATTGCAGGGCTTCTGCTCATGGGTGCTCGGCGAGGAGGACCCGGCGATCTGGACGTTTCTGCCGAAGCGGGCGCGGTAGCCGGCACACGAACCACCGCAGTCACCGGAAGTCTCACCTCGAATGGGAGAGATGAATCGCATGCAGTATTTCCTCGGCGTGGATGCCGGCGGCACGAAGACGGAGTTTGTGCTGGGCGATGAGAGCCGCGAACTGACGCGCGTGCGCGCGGGAACCATTAAGCGAATGAAGGCGGACGCCGCAACTGCCGAAGCGAATCTGCGGACCGGGCTGATCGAGCTTCAAGGCGCGACCGGCATTTCGCTTCAATCGATCACGCGCTGTTGCGTTGGGACTGCGGGCGAAACGGTTCCTCTGGTGGTGAACTGGCTGCGGGAGGCCTTTGCGCGTAGCGTTGGCGGCGAGCTGATTATCGTGGGTGACGTGGAGATTGCGCTTGACTCGTCCTTCTTTGGCGGTCGCGGTGTGCTGGTGCTTGCGGGGACGGGATCGAATGTGGCCGGTCGCGGGTCCAAAGGCCGCATCGTGACCGCGGGAGGGTGGGGTCCGGCGCTGGCGGATCAGGGGTCGGGACATTTTCTGGGGCTGGAGGGATTGCGGCGCGGATTTCTGGCGATCGATCAGCAGCGGCCGACTCGTCTGCTGGATTTGGCTCGGGACTTCTGGAAGCTTAGTTCGCTCGGGGAGCTGATCGAGTTTGCGAACGCCAATCCCGCGCCCGAGTTTTCGAAGCTGGCGCCACTCGTGGTCGCAATCGCAGAAGAGGGAGACGCTGTTGCTCAGGAAGTCGTTGCGCAGGGCGGAGCAGATCTGGCTGCGCTGGCCGGTTTGGTCATCGAGCACATTCGCGGTCTCGAAGCGGGGGCTGGGGCAACGTTCGAAGTTCCTGCAGTGGCGATCGCCGGCAGCATTCTGGAGCGTGCAGCTCCGGTCAGAAATGCACTGATCGCGGAGCTGCGAAGAAGCTACCCTGGGATCGAGGTGGAGGATGCTCCTGCCGATCCACCCGCAGGAGCTTTGTGGGCGGCGCGCCAGACGGGTCGACGAGCACCGGCTGCGCTTTGAACATCGCGACGGGAAATCCGTTAATGGAGATTTGGTGAGACTCTGCTTTCGTATCCTGCTGCTCGTCGTGACCGCGCTTTGGTATGGGGGTTCGTCCCGCGCGCAGACTTTCGTTGACATCAAACCTTCCCCGCAGCAGATCGAGTGGCAGGATCTTGAGTTCGGTGTGCTCATTCACTTCTCCACAAATACATTTCTGGATCGCGAATGGGGCGACGGAAGTGCCGACCCGGCTGTGTTCAATCCGACGCAGTTCGATCCGGAGCAGTGGATGCGGGCGATTCGCGCGGCGGGTGCCAAGTACGTGGTTCTGGTCGCCAAGCACCACGATGGATTTTGCCTGTGGCCCACAGCGCAGACCGATTACAGCGTCAGGGCCAGCCTTTGGAAAAACGGCAAAGGCGACGTGGTGGGCGATGTCGCGCGGGCTGCGCGGAAATACGGGTTGAAGTTCGGGATCTATCTGTCGCCGTGGGATCGGCACGAGCCGCGATACAAGGATGCGGCCGACTACGACCGCTACTACAACGCTGAGCTCGAAGAATTGGTGCAGAATTACGGAGACCTGGTGGAATTCTGGCTGGATGGCGCGGGGAGCGCAGGACACGTTTATAACTTTCCGAAGATTATCGAGACGCTGCGCACCTACCAGCCGAACACCATTGTCTTTGCTGATACCGGGCTCTTCGAATATGGCGATGCGCGCTGGGTAGGTAATGAGGCGGGGCGCGTGCCATACGAAAACTGGAATGTGATCGACCGACATGGCTACCTCCGCTGGCGCCCGGTGGAGGCGGACACGCCGCTGCGCGCGGGTCATTGGTTCTGGCATCCGAACGATGAGGCATCGCTCAAGAGCGTCGATGAGCTGCTCACCACGTGGGACGAAACCGTTGGCCATGGCGCGCAGCTGATGCTCGGGCTGGCTCCCGATCGCCGCGGATTGTTGCCGGACAGTGACGTTGCTCGTCTCGCGGAATTTGGTCGTGCTCAGCGCGAACGGTATGCGCACAACCTGGCTTTAAAGCATGCACCGGTTGCCGCCGATGTTTCCGCGGCACTCGATGGCGATCCTGATACCTTCTGGTCCGCACCTGCCGGCTCTCACCATTCCACACTCGAGGTTCGCTTCAACAAGGCGGTCACATTCGATCGCGCACTGACCATGGAGTGGCTTAACGGCGGGCAGCGCATCGAGAAGTATGCCATCGACGTGTGGACTGGAAGCGCCTGGGAGACGGTGGCCTCCGCGCATGCCATCGGACATGAGAAGATCGATATCTTCCCCGCGGTGACGGCCAGCCGAGTTCGACTCAACATTTTGTCCAGCACAGATGGCGCGGCTGTTCGCGAATTTCAGCTCTACGACGTTCAGGTTTCCCGGAGGACGATGAGCAGGTGAGAAAGTCTTCGCGCGGTCGGCTCTGGTTGCCACTCCTGTCTTGCCTTTGCGTTGCCTCCGTGGCTCATGGGGTCGTAGGATCGTCGCGGCTGCCTCTGATTCCGCAGCCGCGTGAATTCAGCGCACGAGAGGATCTTTCTCTGGCCTCGGGCGTGCGCGTACTTTCCCCGGGAGGCGACGAGGACGACCGGTTCGCCGCGGAGGATTTGAGGGAGGAATGGAAAGCACGCGGGGTGCGGCTGCGGGAGTCCGCAACCGCGGTGCGCGTCTACCTGCTGCGTGACGAGACCCCTCTGGCACGGCAGGTTCTGAGGCGCGAAGAAATGACATTCGATGCGGCCATGAGGCCGGAAGGCTATGTGCTGGTGACGGGAAAGCGAGAGGCCTTCGTGATCGGGCATACTGCGGCCGGAGTGTTTTATGGAACGCAAACCCTGAAACAACTTGTGCAGAGTGGTACGGGAGCTTCGGTTCTCGCTGGCGCGGACATCCGCGACTGGCCTGCCATGCGCTGGCGCGGTGTGCATGACGATTTGTCGCGCGGGCCTCTGCCCACGCTGGAATTTCAGAAGAGACAGATTCGCACCTTCGCCGCGTACAAGCTCAGCGTCTACTCGCCGTATTTCGAGAACACGATGCAGTACGCGTCGAATCCGGTGCCGGCACTACCTGGCGGATCGATTTCCGCCGACGACGCGACGGCTCTGGTTGCGTACGCGCAGCGGTATCACGTGACGATCGTGCCGGAACAGGAGGCCTTCGGGCATCTGCATAAGGTTCTGACGTGGCAGCAGTACGCGCAGCTGGGGGAGACGCCTGACGGCGCGGTGCTTGCGCCGGGACAAGCCGGATCGATACAGCTGATCACCGAGTGGTTCAACGAGCTGGCGGCAATCTACCCCGGACCGTTTCTGCATATCGGCGCCGACGAGACATCCGAACTGGGCCAGGGGCGGACGGCAGATGATGTAAAGCAGCGAGGTCTGGGCGCGGTTTACATCGATTTTCTTTCGCAGATTCACGAGGCGCTTCGGCCGCTCGATCGACGGCTGCTCTTCTGGGGAGATGTGGCGATGAACAGCCCGGCGCTCGTGCCACGTCTGCCGCACGACATGATCGCGGTCGCGTGGGAGTACGATCCGGAGCCGGAGGGGTTTCATCGATGGCTCGATCCTTATACAAAGGCCGGAATGGAAACGTGGGTCGCGCCCGGCGTGAATAACTGGAATCGCGTGTGGCCGGACTTCGATATGGCCCTGCGTAATATTCAGGGCTTTGTCGCGGACGGGCAGGCCGCCGGAAGCACAGGGATGCTGAACACGGTCTGGGATGACGATGGTGAAGGGCTCTTCCTGGAGGACTGGTATGCGGTTCTGTTTGGAGCGGCAGCAGCATGGCAACCGGGCACCAGCGACATTGCGCAGTTCCAACAGGACTACGGCGCGGTCTTTCATGGAGATGCGACTGGTGACATCAACGGGGCGCAGCAGGCGCTGATGCGCGCGCATCTGGCGCTCGCAAAGGCGGGACTGGGAGATGCGCGTGATGCGGATTTCTGGGTTGACCCGTGGAGTGTCGAGGGCCAGCAGATTGCAGCGAAGATTCGCCCGGTAAGTGCGGACGTGCGACTGGATGCCGAACGCGCTTTGACTTTGATCGCAGAGGCTCGCGCCGCTGCTCCACTACGCGAGACGGAGGCTCTGGAGGCGATGGATCTGGGCGCGAGGCGCATCGATTTTCTGGCGTTCAAGTTTCAGACCGCGGATGAGATTGCGGAGAGTTACAACCACTTATATGACGGGCAGAAAACTCCGGAGATCGCCGACCATATTTCGCGAGATCTCCGGAAGCTTTCGGGCGTGAACGGCCGGTACGAGGACCTGGGCGACGGATACAGCTATCTGCGATCGCGCTTCAGCGATGTGTGGCTGATGGAGAATCGTCCCTTCTGGCTGGATGTCGTGACCGCGCGATACGATGCCGCGGTTCAGCTATGGGTGCGGCGCGGCGACAGCATCGACGCGGCGCGCGAGCAATGGAGCCAGCACCACAACCTGCCTGCTCCGGGAGAGCTCGGCATTCCAGCGGCGCCGTCACACTGACCTCCCATGTCCGCGCCGCTCGCACACCCGATGCACCTTCGCCCCATCGATCTTGTGCTGGTGGCCGTTTATCTCGCCGGGATTACGCTCTTCGGCCTTCACTTTCGAAAATCGGGCGAACGCTCTCTGCGATCCTATTTTCTGGCTGACCGCAATCTGCCATGGTGGGCGATTTCACTTTCGATTGTGGCTGCGGAGACCAGCACTCTGACCATCATCAGCGTGCCAGGGCTGGCGTTCACGGGTGATTTTGGATTTCTTCAGCTCGCAATGGGCTACCTGCTGGGACGCATTGTGATCTGCATTCTCTTCCTGCCCCGCTATTTCCGCGGCGAACTGGTGACCGCGTACCAGCTCATCGGCCAGCGCTTCGGCCCGCGACTGCATCGCTTCACAGCCGCTTTGTTTCTGGTAATGCGGGCCGCTGCTGAGGGAGTGCGCGTGTTTGCCGTGGCCATTGTTGTTGGTGTTGCGATTGGAACGGGCGATGTCGCTTCGATCGCTGTTCTTTCTGCGCTGACGCTGCTTTACACATTTGAGGGTGGGATGGCCGCCGTGATCTGGACCGACGTTGTGCAGATGTTTCTTTATGTGGGTGGCTCCCTGGTCGCGCTCGCGACAGTGTGCCACAAAATTCCTGGCGGATGGAGCGGGCTGATCGCAGGCGCTTCTGCTGCGCACAAGCTGACGATGCTGCATTTCTCCTGGTCTGTAACAGAGACGTATACATTTCAGGCAGGCGTTCTAGGAGGATGTTTTCTCACCATGGCGAGTCACGGGACCGATCAGCTGATGGTGCAGCGCCTCCTCGCAGCGAAAAGCCTGCGCGATTCGCGGCTGGCGCTGCTGGCGAGCGGTGTGGTGGTTTTTTTTCAGTTCACGCTGTTTCTGCTGATCGGCGCCGGACTCTTCCTCTATTACAGGAATTTGGGAAGCCCACTGGGTCCGGGGGCTGATCGCATTTTTCCGGCATTCATCGTGGGGGAGATGCCCGTCGGCATCGCCGGGCTGATGGTCGCGGCGATTCTGGCTGCGGCCATGTCGAATCTGAGCGCGGCTCTCAATTCCCTGGCTTCGACTTCCGTGGTCGATTTTTATCTGCCGCGGTATCCAGATATTTCTGAACTGGTGCGCACGCGGCTGTCGCGGTTGATGACCGTTATCTGGGCGGCTGTGCTGTTCGCACTGGCGATGTTCTCACGGAGCGGCGGGCACGTGGTGGAGATTGGGTTGTCGATCGCCTCTGTGCTGTGGGGTGCAATGCTGGGAGTTTTCCTGCTGGGCACGCTCAGCCGTCGCGCTGGCGAACGCGGGACCATGTTTGGAATGGTCGCCGGAGTTGCTGTGAATCTGCTGCTGTGGGTTCAGCCTCACACGCTGTCGTTCACCCTTGGAGGACATGATTTGAATCTTCCGAAGATCGCGTGGACGTGGTGGGTACTCATCGGATCGTTGGTGACGTGCGTCGTGGGCTACACAGCGAGCTTGCTGTTCCCCGATCCTGCGATACGCGCGGAGGCTCTGTGAAGTTGCGACGGTTCGTGCGCGCTTTGGCGCCGCTGCTGGCGCTGGTCCTGAGCATTGTTCTGAGCGCAGTCTCAAGCCGTGCCCAGAGCGACTTCTCTGCGATTGATGCGATTGTGAACCACGCCGTCGATGAGCATCAGCTGCCCGGAGCGGTGGTGATTGTGGGGCACGGCGGCAGAGTGGCATTCCGGCAGGCGTACGGAATGCGTTCGCTCGAACCGACGCAGGAGCGGATGACGCTCGACACCATTTTCGACATGGCGTCGCTGACGAAGCCGCTGACGACAGCCGTAGCGGTGATGCAGCTTTATGAACAGGGAAAAATCGGACTTAACGACTCGGTCGCGAAGTATCTGCCGGATTTCGGAGCCAACGGGAAGCAGGACATCACGATCCGGCACCTGCTGACGCACTACTCCGGACTGCCGCCGGATTTGCCGCTCGACGAGCCATGGACGGGAAAGGAGGAAGGATTTCGGCGCGCACTTGCCATTGCACCGATACGGCCGCCGGGCGAGCAGTTTCTCTACAGCGACATCAACTTTATTGTGCTGGGTGCGGTGGTGGAGAAGCTTTCCGGGGTGACGCTCGACGAGTACACGCGGCGCTTCATCATGGAACCGCTGGGTCTGGCGCACACGCGATTCCTGCCGCCCGAGTCCTGGATTCCGCGCATCGCACCGACGGAATACGAGCATGACCCGATCTCGTCCGGAGTGCCGGGATCGAAGACGTTTCCCGGCGACGTGATGTTGCGGGGCTTGGTACACGATCCGACGTCGCGGCGCATGGGCAACGTGGCTGGACACGCGGGACTGTTCAGCACGGGCGACGATCTTGCGGTGTACGCGCAGAATTTGCTGGATCGCCTGGCGGGGCGGCCGAGCAAGTTTCCTCTGTCGCGCATTGTGCTCGAGAAGATGGTTGCGCCCGAACAACCGGCGACAGGGATGGCGCTACGAGGTTTCGGTTGGGACATCGATTCTCCTTACTCCAGCAATCGCGGCACGCTCTTGCCCGTGGGTTCGTTCGGGCACACTGGATTCACGGGAACGTCGCTGTGGATCGATCCGGTCAGCAACACGTACGTAATTGTGCTGGCCAACTCGGTTCATCCGAACGGGCCAAAGAGCATCACTTCGCTGCGCGGCAGGATCGCCGATGCTGCTGCGGTCGTGCTCGGCATTCACGCGGATGGAGGCTCGCTTGCGGCGCACATTACGGGTTACAACGAATCGCTGAGCGGGATGCGCCGCTGGCCTGTGCGCAACGGTGAGGTGAAAACCGGCATCGACATGCTGGAGGGCGATCGCTTCCAGGAACTCGCGGAAATGGCTCGCCGCCATGGCGGCAAATTGCGGCTGGGCTTGCTGACGAATCAGACGGGAATCGATGGCGAGGGACGTCGCACCATCGATGTGCTCTTCCATGATGCGGCTCAGGCGATTCCGGGAGTTACCCTCGACACGCTCTTCAGTCCTGAGCATGGCCTCGCCGGCGCGTACGACCTGCCGAGCGTGCCGAGTTCGACGGACGCGGCGACGGGACTGCCGGTGATCAGCCTGTATGGAGCGAAGGATGCGGATCGGCGTCCAACGCTCGATTCGCTGCGCAAGCTGGACGCCGTGGTGATCGACCTGCAGGATGCGGGTGTGCGTTTCTACACGTACGAAACCGTGGTTCGCTATTTCCTGGAAGCGGCGGCGCAAACGGGGACGGAGATAGTGGTGCTCGATCGGCCCAATCCCATCAACGGCTCGTTTGTGCAGGGGCCGATTTCGGATGCGGGTACGGAGAACTATGTCAACTCGATTCCGATCCCTGTTCGGCATGGCATGACTCTGGGAGAGCTGGCGCGCTACTACAAGCAACAGTTAAAGTTACAAACTCCTCTGACTGTTGTGCAGATGCAGGGCTGGCAGCGGGGCGACTGGTACGATTCGACGGCGTTGACGTGGGTGAATCCGTCGCCCAACCTCCGCGACCTCGAAGAGGCGACGCTCTATCCTGGGGTCGGGTTGGTGGAGACGACCAATATTTCTGTGGGGCGCGGGACTGACACTCCGTTTGAGTTGTTGGGGGCGCCCTGGATCGATGCACGCGCTCTGGCGCAGTTTCTTAATCGCCGCCAGTTGCAGGGGGTGCGGTTTGTGCCGCTGGACTTCACCCCGCAGAAGCCATTTCCGTACGCGGGTGAAGTCTGCCATGGCGTGCGCATCCTGGTGATCGAGCGCAATGTTCTGGATGCGCCGGAGCTCGGGATTGAAATAGGGTCAGCGCTGCATCGGCTTTATCGGGAGAAATTCGAATTGGAGAAGATGAACACGCTGCTCGCGAATCACTCGGTTCTCGACGCGATTACCGCGGGTGAGGATCCGCAGCGCATCGCGGAAGCATGGCGCGCGGCACTCGATGCGTTCGAGCAGGAGCGACAGAAGGCGCTGATTTACACGCCTTAATGAGCGGCTATTCGACAGTGACCGACTTGGCCAGATTGCGTGGCTGATCGACATCGCAGCCGCGGCGCACGGCGATGTGATACGCCAGTAGCTGCAGCGGGATCACATCGAGGATGGGGAGCAGCAACTCGGGTGCGCTGGGGACAAAGAGTACATGATCGACGAGCTGGCCGATGTGATCGTCACCGCGGGTCGCGACGGCGATCACCTTCCCGGATCTCGCCGTGACTTCCTGAATATTGGAGAGGGTCTTCTCATAGCGCAGCACGGAGTCGCGGTTGGTGTCGTCCTTCGTGGCCAGCACAACCACGGGCAGTGTTTCGTCGATGAGGGCGTTGGGACCGTGCTTCATCTCGCCGGCTGGGTAGCCCTCGGCGTGAATGTAGGAGATTTCCTTAAGCTTTAACGCGCCTTCGAGCGCTATGGGGTAGTGGATGCCGCGACCGAGGAAAAGGAAGTCGCGGGCGTTGGAGTAGAGGCGGGCAAGAGGTTCGCATTCGTCATCGCAGGTGCGGAGGATCTCCTCGATTTTGCCGGGAAGAAGATTCAGGGCATCGAGAAGCATCCGGCTCTCCTCTTCGACAATGGTGCCGCGCACCTGCGCCAGATGCACCGCGAAGAGGAACAACGCGACCAGCTGCGCGGTGAAAGCTTTTGTGGAGGCGACGCCGATCTCCGGCCCGGCGTGCGTGTAGATTGTGCCGTGCGCCTCGCGTGTGATCATCGCGCCGACCACGTTGCAAACAGCTATCGTTGGCGCGCCCTTCTGGATCATTTCGCGCTGTGCGGCCAGGGTATCGGCGGTCTCGCCCGATTGCGTGATCAGCAGGCCGACGGTGTTCGCATCGACGATGGGATCACGGTAGCGGAATTCGCTGGCGTAATCGACTTCAACAGGAAGGCGGGCCAGGCGCTCGATCATAAACTTGCCCGCGGTGGCGGCGTGCCAGCTGGTTCCGCAGGCGGCGATGTGAATGTTGCGCACCTTGCGGAAGGTTTCGTCGGGAATCTTCATCTCGGCGAGGAAGACTTTGCCGGTGTCGAGCGAGATGCGGCCCAGGGTGGTGTCGCGAACGGCGCGGGCCTGCTCAAAGATCTCCTTGAGCATGAAATGCTTATAGCCGCCCTTTTCCGCCTGGATTGGATCCCAAAGAATGCGCTGAAGCGGCCGCTCGACGGAATTGCCATCGAAGTCGGTGAGTTTGACTCCGGCACGGGTGAGCACCGCCATGTCGCCGTCGGCCAGGAAGTACAGGTCGCGCGTGTGGTGCAGGATGCCGGGAACGTCCGAGGCGACGAAATACTCGCCGTCTCCCACACCGATAATGACGGGCGGTCCGTTGCGGGCGGCTACGATCTTGTTCGGCTCATCGGCGGAAAGGACGCTGATGGCGAAAGCGCCGGTAAGCCGGCGGACTGCTCGGCGCACGGCATCTTCGAGGGGGATGGTCTTGCCGTCTTGTCTGGCAGAGGACAGCTCCTGCTCGATGAGGTGCGCGATGATTTCTGTATCCGTCTCGGTGACGAATTTGTGCCCCTGGCCGATCAGTTCCTGCTTGAGAGCCAGATAGTTTTCGACGATGCCGTTGTGCACGACCACCAGGCGGCCGGTGCAGTCGCGATGAGGGTGGGCGTTTTCCTCGGTCGGACGCCCGTGCGTAGCCCATCGCGTATGGCCGATGCCGAAGGTTCCGTGGACGGGGTGCTCGCGAAGCACCTCCTCAAGATGGCGCAGCTTGCCTGGCGCGCGGCGCAGCTGCAGCCCGTCGCCGTTACCACCGACGGCGATGCCGGCCGAGTCGTAGCCGCGATACTCGAGCCTCCGCAGCCCCTCGATGATGATCGAGACGACCTCTTTGCTGTTGCCAACGTATCCGACAATGCCGCACATAAGTCTCTAGCGTACCCCAGGGGTTCAGGTGAGGAGCAGACGACGAAAGTTGCAGAGGATCGTGGGCGTCTGGACGGGCATCAGGAGGCAAGCCTACCTGCGCCAGGACCGGATTATTCCAGGCGAAAAGAAAATTCCTCAATCACGGGATTCGTGAGGACTTCGCGGGCGATGCGCTCAACCTCGGCTCGGGCCGCGGCTTCCGGGATCCCTTCCTCCAGAGTCAGCTCAAAGTACTTGCCCTGGCGCACATCCGAGACGCCCGCGTAGCGCATCTTACGCAGCGCATTGTGAATCGCCTGCCCCTGTGGGTCGAGGACGGTTTTCTTTAATGTCACATAGACATGAGCCTTCATTGTGGCCGATTATAAATCCAGGCGCGCTGCGCGCCGCTCTCTGGCCGTTCTGTTCATCCCGGGAATAAGAGATACTGAAATCAGCTATGACGAATTACCTGGAACTCCCCGTGGGCGAAAAAGCGCCTGAGGTGTTCAACGTCGTGATTGAGATTCCGGCGGAGGGCATCAACAAATATGAATACGACAAGCAGTTGCACGTGTTTCGGCTGGACCGCAACCTCTATTCGCCTGTGCACTATCCGGGCGACTACGGATTTGTGCCCTCGACGCTGAGCGACGACGGCGATCCTCTGGACGTGCTGGTGCTGGTGGATGCGCCCAGCTTTCCTGGTTGCGTGATGCAGGTGCGCCCGATCGGCCTGCTGGAGATGACCGACCAGGGCGTTCTCGATGAGAAGGTTCTTGCCGTCGGCAAGAATAATCCGCGCTACAGGGATGTGTGGAACTACTCCGAAATTTATCCGCACATGCTGAAGGAAATCACCCATTTCTTTTCGATTTACAAGGATCTGGAAGGCAAGCGCGTGGAGATCAGGGGATGGCAGGATGCCTCCCACGCCCGCGATCGCGTGATGTACGCCGCGCGCAATTTCGAGGAGGCGCGCGGGAAGAAGCCCGTCGAGGTGGGAGCGAAGAAGTAAGCCTGCACTCAGTCGGCGCTCGCGGTGATCGCGCCCGGACGTTTGCACATCGTTTTCGACAACACGAAGAACAGCGGGCCGCAGGCGGCGATGATTGCCCCGAGCAAGAGCGCGCGCAGGTGGCCCATGTGTTCGTGTCGTGAGGCGAAGGCGGCGTAGACGATCAGCAATGTCGGGATCGTGCCGACCAAGCATGCCATCGCGAAGCTGCCCGCCCGAAAGGGCCGCTCGAGATTCGGTTCGCGCAGACGCAGGACCACCAACGCGACGAATTCCAGGATCAGGCTGGCGCCATAGAGCATGATGTCGAGCGAAATGAGGCGCTCGAAGCTGAACCGCAGCGCCAGCGCCCAGGCTGCCGCACAGGCAAGTACCGCGACCCACGGAACGCCGCGGCGGTTTCTACGCGCCAGCACCCCGGGCAGCATGTGGTCCTCGGCCAGCACCATAGGCAACCGCGCGTAGGACATGGTCAACGCGTTGAACATCCCAGTGGAGGTCAGGGTGCCGCCGACCACAATGGCCACGCCCAGCCACGGCCCCACCAGGGTCCGCGCGACGTCGGCCCAGGAACCGGTGCTCAACGATCCAACGGGAACTCCGGCCCACGCCATCGCGGCCAGCGGGATCACGTAGCTGACGGTCACCAGCATCGCGCTCCACAACATCGCGCGCGGATAGTTGCGACGTGGCTCGTCGACTTCACGCGCCACCGTCGAGGCGTTGTCCCAGCCCATGTAATTCCACATCGCCACGAGGATCGCGGTGCTGAGGCCGCCTTCCGCGCTCGAGCGCGCCCACACAATATGGGCGGGCAGATGGGATCCGTGCCAAAACGCCGCGACCACCAGGACGACAAACGGCGAGAGCAGCAGGACGAACAGGCCGACGGATCCTTCGCCCACCGCCGGCGCGCCGAGGAGGTTCCACACGCAGCAAAGAGCGATCACTCCCAGCTCCCAGGCTGTCCCGTGCCACCCCGCGGTCCACGCGGGAAAGAGCCTGCCGAGGTAGAGCACGAACAGGGTCGGATAGATAGCCATGTCGAAAATGCTGGCAGCGAGCGAAAGCCACGCCTCCTGATAACCCCAGAACGGGCCGAGCGCGCGACGCACCCAGACGTAGAAGCCGCCCTCTTCCGGCAGTGCGCTGGCCAACTCGCCGATCATGAGAGCCGTGGGCAGGCTCCATAGAAACGGGAGGGCGACCAGAATGATCAGGCCCTTGAGATATCCGGCGTCGAGAATGTCTTCGATCCCGTAGGGTCCACCGGAGACCATGAAAAACGTCGCGGCCATGAGAGGCAGCAACAGCATTCCACGGCGAGGTCGTGCAGAGTCCGCGATCCGATTTCCTCGTATCACAGGAGTTGAAAATCCGAATCTACTCTGCTTTACTCCGCATGCAAAGCAAAAACGCCACCTATTTTAGCGCCGTTCTGCAATGAGCCAGCATGGCGCTCTAGGACGCTTTGCGGCGAACGGTCCCCGAGAGCGGCGGGACCTTTCCCGTCAGCTCGCGCACTCCTCTCATCTCACCTACTGTCGCGTTCCCCGCACTGCGCGCCCAGGCGTGGAACGCGGAACGCGGTCGATCTCCGAGGCATCGAAGCCCCGTCCATCAGTACATTGATCACGATAGACATCGGCGCCGTCCGAAGAATATTCAACCACGATCCCGTTTTCCGATCCGCTTTCGCTTTGGGGCGTCATCTATTTGTCTCCGTGATCTCTCTGACGAATGCCACCTCCAATGGGATTGGCAGGAGGGCCCTGGCGCTTGTCGGGCGCGTGCCGGAATAGCCAAGACGCGGATTTTCGCGCCTTGCCGAAGGCGTTCCTATATACTTGGCACAACCGAGCCGGAGAGATGGCCGAGAGGCTGAAGGCGGCGGTTTGCTAAACCGTTATAGGGTTGAAAAGCTCTATCGAGGGTTCGAATCCCTCTCTCTCCGCCATAGAGTCTTTCTCCGCAGAGTCCTGCATCTTGTCAACCTCCAAATCACCGCCAACCACGGCCCCCGTTTCTCTGCGGGACGGAGCTGAAGTCGCTGTCGAGAGAAATCGGACGTCGAGTTTGTGATCCCGCTCGGTTGGGGGGCTCCCACCCAGTTCTCCCTGGGAAAGCGTTCAGGGCCGCGAGATTAGCGTAAGGGTCAGAATCAATCGCAATTCATTCCCTGTTCCGGGCGTACTGCTCGTTGGCCAAGCCATGCAGCATCCATAGCGCGCGCAGCGACGCTGGGTGGGGCTTCAGCTAGTTCCGCGCATTCCCAGGTCGCGGGATTTTCCTCAACAGTATCCTGACAATCTCCTGACAGACCCATGACACGCCACTCCGCAGCGATGGCTACGGTAAGAACAGCTTTGGCGGCACAGCAGTTGTCACGCAATCGTCTCGGCAAATCAGCGGCCTTTTGGCCGCAAGCAAGACGAAGATGCCGCACACAGCGGAGGGATATGAGAAACAGATTGGTTGCTTCGGTGGTTCTCGGGCTGCTCGTGTTCGGAATCTCGCTTGTTCACGGTGCGGCGCCGCAGGCTGAGCCGCACCGCATTGAAGTCACAGCGAAACGGTATTCCTTCAACCCGGCCGAGCTGACCCTGAAGAAGGGAGAGCCGGTGGTTCTGGTTCTGAAAAGCGTCGATGTGGCGCATGGCTTGCGCTTTCGGGAACTGGGTGTCGACTTGAAAGCCGGCAAAGGGGCCACGAGCGAGGTGGAGTTCGCTCCGGAGAAGACCGGCGATTTCGTGGGTCACTGCTCCGTTTTCTGCGGCGGAGGCCACGGTTCGATGATGCTGACGCTGCATGTGGTGGAGTAAGCATGGCACCGCTTCGCACGGCTCGGGGCGCAGCCGCCGCCGCCCTTCTGCTGGCTCTGGCCGGCTGCAAGGCAAAACCGCCCAACACCTTCGAGACATGGTTTGTGACCGGGGCCAAGCACCGGTTGTTCGTCGGAAACCGCTTGCAGAAGAATCCCTTCCCCGCAACTCCGGATGTGATCGCCGAAGGCAAGGAGGCGTTTTCCCATTACTGCGTTGCCTGTCACGGAATGGACGGACAGAACACCGGCGTTCCGTTTGTCGACCACATCTCGCCGCCCATACCATCGCTCGCTTCGCCCGATGTGCAGCGCTACTCGGATGGCCAGCTGAAATGGGTGATCGACAACGGCATCTGGCCTTCGGGGATGCCCGGCTCCAGAGGCACCCTCAGCGACGAGGAAATCTGGTCGATTGTCGCGTTCCTCCGTCATCTTCCAGCCGCCGGCAGCCTGGGCGAACCGGAAATGTACTCCCACTGAATCGTCGATGAAAATTCTGACGCACAATCTCGGCTTCGACTTTCCCATCCTCGCGGCGGTACGAAGGCTCTTATCCGCATGCCGGGGATTCCTTCTGCTCTCGTCGCTGACTCCGAGGAAAACGGCAGCTCTTTTTCTGTTAGCCGGGTTGTTTGCCGCCAGCGCGGTCTGCGCGCAAATCAGCGAAGGCGCAGCGTCAACGGGCGCCAGTCCATCAGCGGGCGCAGGCAGCTCTCTCGCTGTTCCCGGCTTGGGTCTCGAAGAGGCTGCGTCTCCAGCGGGTCTCTCCCGCGAGACAGAAGCGAGCGGTCTCTCCATTAACGCTCTGGACATGGCGCTGACTACGCGGCAAATTTTCAATCTGATCGAGGACAAGCCGGAGGTCGTCGTCGAGCTGAAGCAATTGATGGCCGACACGCTGTCACAGCAGGGAGTCTCGGTCGACCCCAACTCCGTCACCGACGAAATGCTATACCGGCAAATCGCTTCAAGCCGTGAGGTGCGCGCGACCATCACGCTCTTTCTGCGCGGACGCGGTTATGTTTCCGACGAAGAGATGCAGAGCGGCGCGGCAGGGGGGCAAACGGGCGGACTTGCCGGAGATCAATATCCGCTGCTGCCGGGAGACACCATGGGGCCGCTTGAGATGCCGGACATGCTGTCGCCTCTCTGCGGAGCCACAGCAGCCGGGACCCCGTTGCTTTCATCCTGCATGCCAGGCACCCGCCAGGACCCGTCGGACTACGCCCAGCTTCCTTTGTCCGCGCAGAGAACGAACCGCGCCGTCGCGACTGAAGGCCGGAAGGCCCCCCGGCAACCGAACATCACCGATGCGCCCGAAGTGCTGCGCGAGCCCGCGCCCTACAATCTGAATTCCCTGCGCGACCTGTACACGCAAGTCCCGGACGCGCCGGAAAAATTGAAGCGCTTCGGTTCCGAAGTTTTTCTGAACCGCAGCGTGGGGATGGCCACGCGGCTGGGAGGTTCGGCCAGCCTTCCTACTCTCGATGTGCCCATCGGCCCCGATTACGTTATCGGCCCTGGAGACAGTCTCACCATAAATATGTGGGGCGGCGTCTCCCAGACGATCACGCGGACCATCGACCGCGATGGAAGCCTGATGCTGCCGGAAGCCGGCGAAGTCCAGCTGGCCGGACTCACGCTCGAGCGCGCACAGGACGCGATCGATCATGCGCTCCGGCAGCAATTCAGAAATGCTCAGATCACGGTTACGATTGCGCGCCTGCGTTCGGTGCGGGTCTACGTGGTCGGCGATGTGCAGTCGCCGGGAGCCTATGACATTCCTTCGCTTTCCACTGTACTGAGCGCACTGTATGCTGCGGGAGGCCCCAGCGCGGCGGGCTCGCTGCGGGTTGTCCGTCACTATCGGGGCAAACAACTCCTCGAGGAAATCGATTTGTACGATTTTCTTCTCCGCGGTGTGCACGGCACCGACGATCGGCTGGAGGCGGGGGATACGCTGGTGGTTCCTCCGGCTGGGCCTCAGGTCGCGGTCTCCGGTGCGGTGCGTCGGGCGGCCATCTACGAGCTGAAGGGCGAACAAACTCTGGATCAGGTTCTCGACGTGGCAGGCGGCATGACTGTAGCCGCGGCACTGGGGCACATCACCGTCGAGCGCATCGACGCCAACCTGCATCGCGAAACACTGACATTGAACAGCGACGCTCCGGATCAGACGCAAGGCGAGCGCACGGCCATGGCTTCGTTCGCCGTGAAGGACGGCGATCGCATCCGTGTCGCCCCCATCCTGCCCTACAGCGAGCGCGTCATTTATCTGGAAGGGCACGTCGCGCGTCCTGGCAGGACCGCTTTTCGCGACGGCATGCGCCTCAACGATGTGCTGCGCAGCTATCGAGACCTGCTGCCCGAACCCTCGGACCGCGCGGAGATCGTGCGCCTTGTGCCTCCGGATCTGCACCCGGAGACGATCGAATTTGAGCTGCCCGAAGCGCTCATCGGCAACGAGAATCCTGCGCTGCAGCCGTTCGATACGATTCGCGTTTTTGGCCGCTATGAGGCCGATGCGCCCAAAGTCACGGTGAGCGGCGAGGTTTTACGGCCGGGATCCTATCCGATGTCTGCGGGCATGACCGCGGCGCAGTTGGTCCGGATGGCGGGCGGCTTCAAACGAGATGCCCTGCTGACCGACGCCGACCTGTTGAGCTATCGGGTTGTGAACGGAACCGAAGTTGCGGGAGTGCGCAGCGACATCCGGATTGGCGATGCGGTCAGGGGTGACGCGGCAATGGACGCGCCGCTCATGCCGGGCGACGTACTCACCATTCACCAGGTCACGGGCTGGGAGGACATCGGCTCATCGATCACCATAGAGGGCGAAGTTGGCCATCCCGGCAATTACGGATTTCAGCAGGGAGAACACCTCAGCGACGTGCTGCGGCGGGCAGGCGGTCTTCGCGAGACTGCGTACCCCGAAGGCGCGGTGCTCACGCGAGTAGAAGTGCGCGATCTGGAAGAGAAAAGCCGCGCGGAACTGATCCGGCAGATCGAAACCGGTTCGGCCACGGCGCGCATATCACCCAGCCTCGCAGGCGGCGATCAATCGGCCTCGGTACAACTGGTCAAGCAGCAGGAAGATCAGGTGCTCGCGCGCCTGCGAACTGCGCCGCTTAGCGGACGGCTGGTCATCCATATCAGTGCGGACATCAACAGCTGGGCGGGAACTCCCGACGACATCGAAGTGCGCAAAGGCGATGTGTTGCGCGTGCCCAAGCGGCCGGGATTTGTGCTGGTGAGTGGGCAAGTCTACAACGCCACCGCCATCACGTTTGCTCCGGGCGAGACGGCCGGATGGTATCTCAGTCGCGCGGGCGGAGCAACGGGTGCAGCAGACCGCAAAGACATCTTCGTCATCCGCGCCAATGGCTCCGTGGTGGGGCGGCGCTCCGATTCGTGGGGACGCGGCGTGCTCGACACGAAGCTCGATCCGGGCGATGTCGTCGTCGTGCCGCCCAAAATCATCGGCGCGTCCCTGTTCTGGCGCAACCTGCTCTCCGGAGCGCAAATCACATCGTCGATCGCGATTGCGGCCGCTGTCGCGACGGGGCTGTAGGTTCAGCATGGATATGGAATTGCTCGAACCCGTAACGACTGAGCTGCCCGACTGCGTAGCCCGGCAGCAGCCGCCAAACTGGGTCGTCAATGCCAACGTGCTCTGGGACCGTCGCCGCACCCTGGCGCGCGTGACGGCGGCCGCGCTGGTCGTGAGCCTCACCATCGCTTTCACCATCCCGAAGCGTTATACGTCGACGGGCCGCATCATGCCGCCGGACAATTCCGGGTCGACCATGGCGATGTTTGCCGCGCTGTCGGGGCGGAGTGGAGGGGAATTCTCCGGACTAAGCAATCTGGCGGGATCTCTGCTCGGCGGCCGCAACTCGAGCGCGCTGTTTGTCGATTTGTTGAAGAGCAGCACGATCAGCGGAGCGCTCATCGATCGCTTCCGTTTACAGCAGGCATGGCACAAACGCTATCGCGTAGATGCCGCAAAATATCTGGCGCGCCACTCGACGATCGTCGATGACAAGCGGAGCGGCGTGATTACCGTGGAGGTTCAGGACACCAATCCGCAGCGCGCGCGGGATTTGGCGCAGGGCTATCTCGATGAGCTAAACATGTTGCTGAATCGAACCAGCATCTCAGCTGCACACCAGGAGAGGATCTTCATCGAGCGGCGCCTCAAGGGTGTGGAGGCCGATCTGGAGCAGGCGCAGACAGCTCTCAGCGATTACTCCAGCACACACACCACCATCGACCTGCCGAACCAGACGCGCGCCATGGTGGATGCGGCCGCGCGACTGCAAGCCGAACAGATCGCCGCCCAATCCGAAGTCGATTCCCTGCGGCTGATCTATGGCGACACCAACGTGCGCCTTCGTGCCGCCGAAGCGCGCGCCGCCGAACTGCAGCACCAGCTGACTAAGATGAGCGGCACATCGGCGCCCCTTCCCAAAGACGACGACAAGAACTCCGACGGAACATCGGCCGACGTGGACAGCGGAGACCTTTATCCCCCGCTACGTCAACTTCCGCGCCTGGCAGTTCCATATGCAAACTTGTACCGGCGCGTGCGGGTGGAGGAGACCATCTACGAACTGCTGACCCAGCAGTATGAAGTCGCGCGCATTCAGGAAGCCAAGGATGTACCAGTGGTCAGCGTGATCGATATGCCGGGCATTCCGGAGAAGAAGTCGTTCCCGCCGCGCCTGTTGGTCGCTTTGATCCTTACGATTTTCGCCATCGCCGTGACGGCTGCAACTCTGCTCTTTCTGCACCGTTGGCAGTTGGTGAGCAACAGCGATCCGCGGAAGGTTCTCGCGCGGCGGATCGAAGACAGCATTGGCGACTCGCTGCAACAGCTGCGCAAGCGCGTGGGAGGGGCACGCTGATGATCTCTCGCTCCTCATCACGGTCGTCATGGTTTGCTCCATCGGGGGCCATCGCAACCGCCTCTCCAGTCCCCGCGCTGCTTCCAGGCGCAGTCGGCTTTTACTTCTCGTTTCGCGTCGCCATCGTGCTGGTCACCGTGCGGCTCTTCCTGCGGGATGCGCAAACCGGCGTGGCCGCGGGACTGGTGTGCAATTATCTTCTGCTCATCGTCATCGGATTCTTCTCTCTGGGCCCCGCGGTCTGCAGCCTCCGATCGATGGTGCGCGGTCCGGTTTGGTGGGTCCTCGCCTTCCTGGCATTCTCCGGTGCCAGCCTTCTATGGAGCAGTACCGTCTCCCCGGCCGCAGCTGCGGCCTTCTGGTGTGCGATGGCCGCAGACGTCGCCATCGTGATGCTCCTGCTGCGCAACGGCTCCGCCGAAGAAACAGGACAGGCTTTGATGCGGGGCTTCATCTGGGGAGCCTGCGCGTTCGCCGCCATTGCATGGCTGTTGCCCGCGCAATCAGACCTCCGACTCGGCGACGAGGAATTGCTGGGCCCCAACCAGATCGGCTATTCATGCGCCTCTGCATTCTTCCTAGCCCAATATCTGATGTCGCGGCGCAGCCGCCTCTGGGGCTTTCCCGCCGCATTTCTCGCGATCACGCTGTTGCGCAGCCTGAGCAAAACCACAATAGTCGCCTTCATCGCGGCCGAGGCATTCATTCTGCTGCGCGACCGTTCTATGAACCGCACCCGAAAACTGCTGCTGATCGGCCTGGCTCTCGTGATCCTCGTTGCTTTTCAGGGATTAATCGCGTCGTACTACACCATCTACACGAATGCGGGCAGCCAGGCGGAAACGCTGACGGGCAGGCTTGGTATCTGGGCGTACTTCGTGGCGGAGTCGTTGCAGCAGCCATGGCTCGGCCACGGCTTTCACTCTGTCTGGAAAGTGGTCCCACCGTTCGGACCGTTCGAAGCGCGCCACGCCCACAATGAACTGCTGCAGCAGTTCTACGCGTACGGGTTGGGGGGGATTATTCTCATGGCCGGCCTCTACGGGAGCGTCTTCCGCCAGATTCGGCGGCTACCCGGGGGCCGGATTAAAACATTTTTCCAGGGGTTGCTTATCTTTGTCTTGGTTCGCGGTCTGGCCGATACCGAACCCTTCGACCTGTCGCTCCCTCTGTGGTTCGTCTGCCTCATCACTCCTGTGCTGACACAGTGGGCCGCGCAACCGCACGAGAGGCAATCGGCACGCGCAACCACGGGACCGGTGCCCCTCGTGCCATTGCCGGAGGAACCGGGGCCATGAAACTCGTCCTTGTTTCCGTATCGGCCAACACGCAGCTCAGCGGGGTGTCGCGCCATGTCGCCAATCTTGCGCGATGCCTGCTGTCGCATTCCGATGTGCAGGCGATTCATCTGATTGCTGCGCCCTGGGAAAGAACGCTGTTCCGCGAAGCCATTGCGCATGAGGATCCGAGATTGCATATCCACTCGGTCTATGTGGGAGCCAGCAGTCTTGCGCGCAATCTCTGGTTTTGGTTAGACCTGCCTTCGATCGCGAATCAGCTCGACGCGGACATCGTGCACCTGGGCTATCCCGCGCCTCTCCATCGGCGCGACTTTCCTTGTCCCGCCGTAGTCAGTGTGCACGATCTGTATCCGTGGGACATTCCGGAAAACTGGGGCTTCCCCAAAGTTTTCTTCAATCGGATGGTTTTCAGGCAATGCATGCGAGCAGCCGATGCGCTGGCGTGCATGTCGGACGCGACCTTGAACCGGCTGCGCGAGAAGGAGCCGATGAGTCTGGGAGAGAAGACCAGAAGGATCTACAACTGCGTGGAGCCGGCACGGGTGAGACTGGGGCGCGGCCCGTTGCCGGAATCATCCAGCGTTCCCTTCTTCCTGTGCGTTGCCCAACACCGGCGCAACAAGAATATTCTTCTTGCGCTGCACACCCTCGTGCGGCTGCTACGCGAGAAGACCATTCACCCTGACACCCAGCTGGTCATCGTTGGCATTCCCGGACCCGAGACCGCCAGCATCCACCGGTTCATTCAGGTTGCCGGGATCGAGGCCAACGTCCAGCTTATGAGCGGAATCTCCGAAGCGGAGTTGCAGTGGTGTTATCGCAACTGCGAAGCTTTGCTCGCGCCATCGCTGACCGAGGGGTTCGGTCTGCCCGTGGCCGAAGCCCTCCTTGCCGGTTGCCGGGTGGTGTGTTCGGATATCCCGCCCTTCCGTGAGCTGGGTGGCGACCATTGCCGATATTTTTCCCTCGGCCCTAATGCGGAAGAGAAATTCGCGACGGCTGTTCGGATCGCTGTGACTGAGCACCGGCACGGGCCTATTTCACTGCCCCAGCTCTCGGGGCGATCGATTGCCCTGGAATACATGGCGCTCTATCGCTCACTGGCCGGACAGCCCTCCCACTCGCCGGCAGCTCTGGAGTCCGCTGCGCTGACGATCCCGAAGGTCTCGTCATGAACAACGGGAGGACCCACAAAAGGCCGAGCAAATGTCAAGACTTTGTCATTTGTAGCTGTCCAGTTGTCAAATATTCACTGCACGGGAGCAAAATCAATCTATGGCAATCGCAGGAGAACAGGAACCCGTTGCGCTGATGCCGATGGAGAATGCGCCAGTCCCGGAGTTGGGCACTATCCTCGTCATCGAAGATGATCCGCGCATGCAGAAGGTGCTGCGCCGGATGTTTGTCGAAGAAAATTACTCCGTTCTGATCGCTGGAGACGGCCAGGTGGGACTGGATTCGTTCCGCGTGCACCGCCCCATGGCGGTGCTTCTCGATCTGATCCTGCCGCACATCTCCGGCCGCGAGCTGTGTCAGAGCATCAAGGCCATCAGCAACGAAACGCCGGTGATTATTCTCAGCGCCGTTACCGAGGTCGTGGACAAAGTGTTGCTGCTGGAGCTGGGAGCGGACGACTACGTGACCAAGCCATTCAGCCCGCGCGAGCTGATGGCCCGCGTCCAGGCAGCCATTCGCCGTCGCAGGCGCAAGACTTCTGCGACTGTTTACCGCTTCAGCGACTGCGAGCTTGAGTTCGAAAAAATGGTGGCGCGCCGCGCGGGAGTTCCCGTCGTCCTCACCTCGCACGAATTCAAACTGATGAAGTTTTTCACGGAGAACGCCGAGCGCGTGCTCACCCGCGATGTTCTGCTGAACGAAGTGTGGGGTTATAACTCGTACCCGACCACCAGGACTGTGGATAATCAGATTCTCAAGCTGCGGCAGAAACTTGAACTGGACCCGGCGAACCCAAAGCATTTGCTCACCATTTACGGAGCCGGTTACAAGTTTGTCCCGTAAGAGACCGCAGCCATTCTCCGGTCCGGAGTATCGCGCATGCACGTGAGCAAAGGTGTCCGGACACGGGCTCTTCTGATCGCAGCCATGGCGGTGGTCATCGCGAGCGCTTCGCAGGCCAGCCTCCTGCTCATCCGCCATCAGTTGCTTGACGAGGTGACGGATCGACTCTCGCGCGATCTGCAACGCTCCGTCGCTAGCTTTCAGGATTTGCAGGCCCAGCGGCTGAACGCGCTCGATCGCGAAAATGCGTTGCTTGCCGATCTGCCCACTCTCAAGGCGCTAATGACCAGCCACGATACCCGCACCATTCAGAATGAGGCGGTCGATTTCCGGAACGTCAGCGGAAACGATCTGTTTGCGCTGGCCGGCGCGGACGGCCAGGTCGTCGCTGCTTATACGAACACCTCTCTTCGGTCGGATGCTCAGCTGGCGTCGCAGCTCGAGCCCCTCCTCGCATCCCCCAACATGCTGTACCTGATCAGCGGCGACCGTCTTTTTGCCTGCTCCGTGCGTCCACTCTACTTTGGCAGCGAAGCCAGTGGAGCTCTGCTCGGTTACGTCATCAGCGGCTTCGCCATCGATCGCACGCTGGTGGAGCAGATCAGCCGGGCCACAATGGTGCAGGCCTCTTTTGTCAGCGACGGCCGTGCGCTGGCCAGCACCATCACTCCGCCGGCGCAGGATTGGCTAGTCAGGTCGCCGCCTCTCCCGCGCGGCTCCGTCACCAGATCCCTCACCCTGGGGGGCGAACGCTATCTGGCCAACACCGTGGACCTGACCTCGCGCTCCTCGGCTCCGCTGCAGCTCGTAGTGCTCAAGTCCTTTGCCGAGGCGGATAATTCCATCCGCCAAATTGATCACCTGATCCTGATCGCCGGCCTGCTGGCGATGGTGCTGGGAACCCTGCTGATGCTGGCGCTGTCCCATGCAGTGACGCGCCCTCTCGAGGAGCTGGCTGCCGGCGTTCGCGCTTTCGGCAGCGGCGACAGCGCCCATCTTCTTCCCCATCGCGGCACCAGGGAAGTGCGGGACCTGAGCGCTTCCTTCTCGAAAATGCGGCAGGAGATCCAGCGAGCGAACCGCGCTCTGCTGGAGGCCGAGCGCCTGGCTACCATCGGACGTATGGCCAGTTCCGTTTCTCACGACCTTCGGCACTATCTGGCTGCCGTTTATGCCAACGCGGAGTTTCTTGCCTCGGCGCGGCTTTCGGAATCGGAGCGAGCCGACATCCTGGGAGATATTCGCAGCGCGGTTTACGGCACCACCGAACTCCTCGAGTCCATGCTCACCTTCGGCAGAACCGGCTCGGCGGTGCGTCGATCGCCCCAAATGATCGCCACACTGCTGGAGCACGCCGTCGACATCGTGCGCAAGCATCCCGATGCCGCCAACGTTGCTCTGGTCGCGACCTACGGATTCCCCGAAACCACAGTCGCCGTTGTCGATGCCCAGCAAATTGAGCGCGCGATCTACAACATCCTTCTCAACGCCTGCCAGTCGCGCTCACCCTCCCCCGCTGTCATCCACGTCTCAGCTATGCTCGAGGTGCAGGGAGATCAGATCGTTCTCGAAGTCACAGACGACGGCGCAGGCGTTTCCGACGACATCCGCGGCAGCCTCTTCCAGCCATTCGTCAGCAAGGGCAAGCAGAAGGGATCGGGCCTTGGACTGACGCTCGCACATTGCATCGCGGCTGAGCACGGCGGCTCTCTGGTGCTGGTGAGCAGCCGCCCGGGAGAAACCATTTTTCGTATGTGCATCGCGCGCGGTTGGGCGCCAGAGGAGTCTGCGTTCTCCGAAAGTTCATCACCAGAGGTGGCCAATGAGGCGAAATTTTCCTGAAGCCAATGTTGCCTGGCTCTCGAACTTCACAGGTTTACGCCGCACGGTTTCCGCTCTTCTTTGCGCATCGCTTGCCATGTTCGCTCCCCAGAGCCATGGCCAGGCGGATGTGGCAAGCAAGGTTCAGCTTCTCACCGATGCTCTGAACCGCGCCCAGGATCAGCTTAGCCAGGCGCAGCGCCAGCTCCAGGACCTGCGCCAGCAGATTGCCGATTTGCGCGTGCAGGTCGACAGCGCCAATCGGAGCGCCTCTGCCTCCGCAGAGCAGCAGCAGTTGTCCTCGCAAGTGGAAGCGCTGAAGGAAAACCAGGCGCTTCAGGCGTCGGAGATCGCCACACACGAACAGGACAAGGTGGAAAGCGAATCGAAGTATCCCGTCAAAGTCACGGGCATGGTTCTGCTGAACGGATTTGTGAATACGAACCGGGTCGATATGCCTGCCACGCCTACCGTGGCGATTTCCGGAGCTGGCACCAGCGGGGCCTCTCTGCGACAGACAGTGCTGGGTCTCGACCTTCTGGGGCCACATCTCTTGGGCGGACATAGCCATGCCGATGTGCGCGCCGATTTCTTCGGAAGCACGGACAGCAGCAATACCGGAGCCTACGACGCGGTGGGGTTGCTGCGGCTGCGCACCGCCCACGCCGCGCTCGTGTGGGACAGCACCGAAGCCTGGTTCTCACTCGATCGGCCCATTCTCAGCGCCAACGAACCCACGTCGCTGACCGCGGTGGCGGTGCCGCCCCTGGCCTGGTCAGGCAATTTGTGGACGTGGAACCCGCAGGTCGGCGTCACACACGATTTCGGCGCTTCCTCCGCCGAGCGCTTCCGCGTTGAGGGCGCGCTCATCGACGTGGCGGATCCTCCTTACGCCGCTAACGCCAGCCCAGCTGTCTATCCCGCCTCCACAGCCGAACAGAGCCGGTGGCCCGGCGTCGAAGCGCGCGTGGCCTTCGGTTCCCAGGAGGATGCGGGCTTCCGCCTGGGAGCAGGCGGATACTTCGCGCCGCATCGCACCATCTATGGCTCCCAATTCTATTCATGGGCAGGGACGCTGGATTATCGGCAGCCGTTGCCAGGCAGGATGCAGTTCAGCGGCAACTTCTATCGTGGCGCGGCCCTGGGTGGACTGGGCGGCGGAGCCTACAAAGACTATGGATTGGGGGAGGACCTGGACGATCCGGGCTCGTACTATATCAGGCCTTTTGACGCGGTGGGTGGCTGGATTGAGATGAAGGAACGAGCGACCGAACGCCTCGAGTTCAATGCCGCGCTTGGCATGGATAGTGTGCCGGCCGGAGAGCTGCGCAGTTATCCCGCGGTAGCCGCAAGCACCTATCAGTACCTGGCTCGAACGCAGACATTCACCGGCAATGCGATCTACAGCCCCAGCGCCTGGCTGCAATTCTCGCTCGAGTATCGTCGCCTGGAGAGCTCCTCCGTGAATGCTCCAGCCGCGAGCAGCAACATTATCGGCGTTGCGGCGGGGTATAAATTCTAACCATGAGACCGCGCTTCCTCTTCGTGCTGAACCTCGCTGCAGCGGTCCTGCTGCTGCACCCGGAGGCGTTCGCGCAGCAGCCCACCGTCGATGTGCACCTGCGCCTGGCGTTCCCCGGCAACGCAAAGCACCGCGCAGCGCCCGCCGTTGTGTGGCTGAAACCGTTGCAGCCCATGCCGGAGCTGCAGTTCCCGCCGCACAAAACCTATACGCTGATGCAGAAAAACCGGACGTTCATTCCGCATCTGCTGGTGGTTCCCGTCGCAAGCGAGGTTCTCTTTCCTAACGCCGATCCGTTCTACCACAATGTGTTCTCGCTTTTTGACGGAAAACGGTTCGACCTTGGACTGTATGAGGCAGGTTCTACGAAGGGAGTTACTTTTCCCCGCGAAGGCGTCTCTTATATCTTCTGTAATATTCATCCGGAAATGAGCGCGGTAGTGGTGGCGCTTTCGACGCCGCTCTACGCGACCGCCGACGCGGCCGGAGCCATCGACATTCACGATGTTCCGGCCGGCGAGTACGAATTGCATACCTGGGTAGAGGGGGTGCCGCAGCCCGTCCTGGAGCACTTGACCCATCGCGTGCGCGTCGCTCCGAATGCCGGCGACCTCGGGTTAGTCACCGTGCCAATCGCGCCGCTTCGTTCCAGTGCGCACACCAATAAATTTGGCCAGCCCTACGATAAAGATTCCAAGCCGACTTATTAGTACTGGCCACATTCTATGAACGGTGAGGTGGTCAAGGCCACGACGCCTCGACAGGTCATATCCTCCCGGGGCTGGATGGCTAACTGACTAATCCGAGCCTGTTTCTCTGAGGATTGGCGCTGGCTGGCTGGTTTTTGCCGTAAGCTTCCTCGTCAGCGGGTACACGCGAATGCCCGTCAGCTGCAGCATGATCCGCCAAAGGAAAACCGGGTTGTTACGCAGATAGCGCCTCCACAACCTCCGCGGATCCTGCAAGAGGCGATGAAGCCACTGCAGACCCGCGGACTTCACCCAGTCGGGACAATCTTTGATGCGCCCGGCGTGATAATCGAAGGCCGCTCCGACTCCAAACATCAGCCTCGTCTCCAGCAACGGAAGATAGCGATGCATAAACGCTTCCTGCCGCGGCGTGCTGATCCCCACCCAGACAATATCCGGCTTCAATGCGCGAATCTCTGCAATCAACGCATCTTCTTCTTCGGGACAGAGCTCACGAAAGGGTGGCGTCCAGGTGCCGCAAATCCTGAGCCAGGGGAACCACTGCTTCAGATTGGCGGCCAGCTTCTCCGCCACCCCTTGCGCGCCTCCATAGAAGAAGTGAGTGTAACCGGCCAACTCCGGGCTTCGGCAAATCTCCAGCATCAGATCCGGGCCGGCGACGCGCTCCATCTGCCGGCAACCCTGCATCCGGCCTACCCACACCGTCGGCATTCCATCCGGAATCGTAATGGCCGATTCAGCATAGATCGTCGCCAGGCGCGGATTGCGCTGCGCCTCCATGATCCCGTGCACACCAATGACCGAGACATACCCTTTCTCATGGCTCTCGAGGGCTTCGGCCACCCGTGATACTGCGCGATCGATGTCGAGCGCTTCCACCTGAACACCCAGAACGTTGGCATGTTTCGCGGAAGAGTTGCTCTGCCTTGCTTCGTGCGGATCCGTGCTCTTCTGTCCTGCGAACCGGACACGCCCGGAAGCCGCACGCGATACCTTCGATGACCATTCCGGATTCAGAAGCAGTAATAGAGGAACGTACAGAAGCATGGCCGCCCCCCCATACGCGATGCGCGCGATAGCGATTCCGTGCACACCGTGGTTCTTGATCAGCCAATCCAGCGGCAGAAGCATGGCGCAGCCGCCGGCGATGCTGATAAACGTCACGGTTCGCACGCAGCCAAACGCCAGCAGCGCATGGTAGGCCGTGACGCTCATCGCGAGCAGGGCGGTGCCCCACACGATGAGCGGCAACACCGGAGCGGCTGCCACGGCGATCCCATCGCCGGCGATAGCTCGAATGACCCGTGTGCCCATCGCGAGGAGAATCGCGACGCCCACGGCTGTCATGCACAGATTCGCCATGAACGCGCGGCCCACAATCTTTCTCAGCATCGCAGCGGACGAAGTGACTTGACGTCTTGCGAGATGCGGAAAAAGAAAGTGCAGCCCCGAGGCGGTCAGGCCGTAGAGCGGCTGGGCAATCTGCACGCATAGAGCGTAGGAAGCGACCGCCGTAGCTCCAAGGGCGACGCCCGCAACCAAACGGTCCACCTGCCCGGCAATGATGGCCGCCAATGCCAGCAGCCAGCTGAAGATTCCGAAGCGGAACAGTGCGTGGAGTGAGTCGCGATCGACCTTCGGCGATAGAGAGGCAGCGCCCAGAAGCTGGCGCAGTCTGCCGAGTTGCATCCACGCACTGGCGACGATCACGGCGAGGCTTGCCAGGAGAATGCCGGCGACGCTGCGACCGACGCACGCCAGCAACGCCGCCAAGCCCAGCGACACCGTCCGCCCGGCGATGCTGACGTACACCGCGGGTCCATAGCGCTCGAAGGCGCGTTGCGTGCTGATGCAAACGCACTCTATCGCCCGCGTCGGCATAATCATGCTCGCGATGCGCAGCGACCACAGGCAATCGGTTCGCAGCGCCGCGCCGTGCGCGACCACATGCTGTGCCACGTAGGGCGACAGCGTCCATCCGATCAGCCCAATGCACAACCCGAGAACGACATGGATGCCCATGGTGCAGCGCACGGTTTGCAGCAGGCGCGAAAAGTCGCCAGCTCCGCGGTCGCTGGCAATCTGCTGAATGTTCGCGTCGCCGAATCCCGAGGCCAGGATCGACCCCGCGGTGATCGCCGCCGTTGCGACCGCCCATACCCCGTACCGCTCGACGCCGAAGTGGCGCAGAATGACCGGCGCGACCAGTAGCATCCCCACCGGATACGCCGCGTAGTCCAGCACGCCACAAACAGCGTTCGGAAGGTGTTGCTTCGTCATGAGCCGCATCACCTGTGACAGTAGCGGTCTGCGCGGTCGTGGCTGTCAGATAATTGTTATCGCTTTGTCATATATCAAAAGGACGGTAGTTAGCCGACTACGAGGCCGCCCCCGCGCATGATTCCGCGGCCAGGACGATCAAATAATTCCAATCCCTCGGAGCAGTCGTTTCCAGCGGTACGCTTCGTACAGATACCGCAGATCCTCGACGACATGAAAGCGCAGCCTGGTGAGAATGAAGCGCAGCTGCGTCCAATGCCGTCGAATCCGCGACGCCCGGGATTCATTGGGCACCGGCAGCGCAATCGGCGGCGGGAACCTGCGTGGCACCAGCGCCTGTGGCGCCGGTCGCGCACCAGCAGCGCCGGCTCGCATCATTTCCTGCTGCAGCAAAAGGTATAACTTGGTCCCTGGAGCGTCGGCCAGGACCGTCTGGCGTCCATACCCCTCGATCCACAATCCAACCGTCGCAGGCACGCGAGCCACCGTCCAGGACGTGAATGCTTCCGGTGCGAACTCGCCCATCAGATGCGTGATCCACCGCGTCGCCACGCCCAACGCCAGCGGCACGCGCGAGTCGGCTTCGGCTAGAGTGCGCAGGCGGGCCCAGAACCTTGCGTCGTGACTGCGAGCCATCACGTGACGGCGAAATTCGAGCATGTGCGCCGCCCGCGAAAATTCACTGCACAGATGCTTGAACAGATGCATGCCCTGGCCCAGAAACAAATCTTCGGGGGCGAGAACTGGAAACGACACCCCGTGCAGGCACTGCCGTTCGGTCCGCGCCAGGAGTGAGAGCTCAGCCTCCGCTGGTTCAATGTGCAACTCCGCGCAACGATGAGGCGTGGCTTTGTAAAGATTCTTCAGCGAAGGGCGCGGCACCTCTCCCGCCTTGAACTCCCAGCTCCTGCCGCTGATTGCATGGAGTCGATAACCGCGCGCTTCGAGGATGCGCCGGGCTTCCGGCGCGCTCTCCTCGGCAACCAGAAAGTCGAGATCCAGCTGCGATCGCAACTCCAGCCGCGACACGGAAACCGGCCACAGCGAAAAGCCCTTCAACGTGGCGTAGGAGAGCCCCGCATTTTGAAAATCGGCGTGGATAGCGTTCGCCTCCGCAATCATCGTGTCCGTGCGCCGGGTATTATCGACCAAATCCTTCTCAAGACGTGCCAGCACACGCGGCGGGATCATATCCTGCAACCCCTGATCGATGATCCGGTCAAGAAAATAGAGAGCCAAGCCGCTTACATCCAGCCATTGCAACGCCTGGCGCCATTGGCCATCGCTCAGCAGCCACAACCGGCGACATTCCCTGGGAGCCGGGTCGCAAAAAATCAGCAGTAGCGCCTCGCGTATCTTTTCTCGTCCGCTCAGAGCGCGGCGTCGTGCATGGCGCCGCAGTGCGGGGACAATCGAGGGGGAGGGCTGCCCGCCGGCCAGACAACGAGTGCCGGGCACAGAATCAACACACGCTTCAGCCTGCGCAGACTCCCACTGGATACCGAGTTCGAGGGGCGCGGGCTGCCGCACGCTGATCTCCGTGGTTGTTGTAGTCCCAGTCGCATCCATCGCCGATCTGGTTGTTTCGAACGTAACCGGCGGCCGATGCGCGCGTGTCACGCCTCTGCAATCCGATTGTCACAGCTTTGCGACTGCCGACCATGACAATGCTTTTACAAAGAACAGACGCCAAGAGGACACCTCCGCTTCCAGGACCCGATACTTTCCCGAATATGCTGCTTCATACCTTCACACGCCGCGGCGCTCACGCGCTGCGATTAGCAAGCCTGGGGGTTAGCCTCCTCGCGCTGGTCGTGGCGCATCGCGCCGGCGCACAGGATACACCACTGCTTTCCGGCGGCGTCGGGTTCTTCACCAACACGCCCGGAGGCAACACCTCCTACTTCCCCATCATCGAGCCCCTTGCTGCGCTTCCCGTGGGCCCGCACCTGCTCATCGAGTCGAGAGCAGCGCTGCTGGAAACCTGGTCGCCGAACGGCCAGTCAGGATACGATCACTCCCATTTCATCGGACTGACCTATCTGCAGGGAGACTACTTCGCCACGCCGCATCTCACCGTGGTCGCAGGCAGTTATCTGTTGCCCTTCGGCACCTACAACGAGCGCCTGTCGCCGATATGGATCGGCAACTTTCAAGATGGCCCGCTCATCGCCAACCTCGGCCTGCTTTCCACCGGTACTGGCCTGGGCGGGCAGTTACGGGGCAATGCGATCTCCCGCGCGAAGTATTCCATCGACTACACAACATGGTTTTCCGCGCGCAGCAACAACTCGCAGTTCAGCGCCGAGCGGTCTTTTGGAGGGCGTTCGAGCCTCTATCTCCACGAACAACGTCTCGAAGTCGGGCTTTCCTACGACCGCTCCCTTCAGAACACGCAGGAAAACTTTTACGGCACGCACGTATGGTGGGAGCCGAAGGATACGAACTTCCGCCTCCGTTCCGAATTTGCGCGCGGCCATCATGCGCAGGGCTACTGGATCGAAGCTGACTACCGCACTGCCGCCTATGGCGGGCTCAACAGCTTCATCGGCCGTTTCGAACCACTTTTCCGCATGCAGCAGACCTTCCGACGCGACACCATCGTGAGCGACGGCCTGCCACTGGTGAACACGCAGCGCGCCGATTTCGGCCTCGATTACAACCTGCCCCACAACGTCAGGATCCTGACCAGCTATACGCGTCAGTTTTCCTCAACCAGCAACGAAAACATCTGGGAAACCGGTATCGTCTATCGCTTTCTCTTTCCCGTATGGAGAGGAAAATGACCATTAGTGCAAGGCATCTCGTTCCCGGCATGCTCATGCTGGCAGCCATCGGCGCCGCAGTCGTCTCGCCACGTTCCGGATACACGCAGTCTGCGCCTTCATCCGGATCGCAACCGCGAGTCAAACAGTATCAGTCCCCCAAAGGCGCTCAGACAGAGGATGATGGAGAGCGAGTCTTCGCGCAGAACTGCTCCCGGTGCCACACCGCTCCGGACAGCTTCCCACCGCGCATCTCCGGCACCATCGTGCGCCACATGCGGGTCCGCGCCAATCTCAGCCAGCACGACGAGCAGGTGCTGCTGCGCTTCCTTAATCCGTAACAGTGTGGGTGGCAATTTGCGGCAGCGTTCCGCTCGCGCGCCGCGGACCCATCAGGATCCGGCACACAACAGCAACGGCCAGCGCGAATCCCGCGATGCCCAGCAGCACCGGCGCATAACCGAAGCGGCTGAGCAGGATACCGGCGCCGGCCGTCGTCACCGAGCCCACCAGCGCATTCGAGAACATGGTCATCGCCGCGGCTGGGCTGCGCTCGACTTCAGGAGTCTCGTTCATCAGCAGGTTGTACAGAGCCGGCGAGCTCATCCATTGCGCGGCGGAGAAGCTGAGGTAAAGAAGAATCGCCAGTCCCTCATGGTGAGCGGCCGCCAGTAAAGCCAGGGAGAGAGCCGTGGCCAACTGCGTGGCCACAATGCCATTGATCATCCCCAGTGCGCGCATCAGCAGAGGCAAGAACAGCCCGGCGGTCAGCTGTACCACCTGGGCCAGTGAGAAGATGAGTCCGATGCGCACCAAAGGGATATGCAGATCGCGCGACATATACACATTGGCGAAGGGCGTGAATGCCGCCAGCACAGCCGACCACAACGCCATGCAGGGCAGGAACCGCCGGAGAAACGCATTCAGCTTGAACCCGCGCAGCCACGCTGCCGCTTTCCACGCGGAAACAGCATCCTCACCATCGTTCGCTCGTGCCGGCAGGCGCAGCCGCAGGACCGCGAGAATCCCAGCCGCGGCCAGCACACACGACGACAACAGGATCAGTCGTTTCACATCGGCTGACTGCATCGAGAACCCCGCCATGCGCAGCCATTGCGGCAGATAGCCGCAGACCGCGCCCCCCAGCGCGCTGGTGCCCACGCCCACAGAAAAGATGAGGCTGAAGGCCGATGTGCGGCTCTCTTCGGTCGTAAGGCTCGCCACGGCGGGCAAGAAACTCACTGTCCACGTGCACATCACCATCCCCGCCAGGAACGCGAGCCCGATCTGCGCGGGCTCCCACATCCAGAAGGCACGCGACACGCCCACCAGAGGAGCGGCCACGAAACAAAAGAGCAACAAAGGCCGCAGTCCGATCCTGCGACCCAGAATGCCCACCGGCAGCGTTCCCACGAGCGCGCCCAGCGTCAGAGCGCCGTTCACCAGGCCAATGGCCTTCTCGTTGAAATGAAAATCCAGCAGGTACAGATTGAAGAGGAAGAAATAGACCGAAAATCCTGCGTCGAAGAAGAACGCCGCGGTGAAGAAGATCCAGAATCCGCGGCTCAGCTTTTTTTCCCGAAACCACTGCGCGGGATTTCTCCACAACGCAACCCCTGCTGAATTCCCTTCCTGCGCCTCCGGCATCAGCTCCATCAGTGTCCTTCGCGCACCAGCTGCTGCAGACGATCGACCGCCCAGTCCATGCAGCGATAGCGCATCTCGAAGACGTCGACCGCCAGCAGGCGATCGATCGCCTCGTATTGCGCCGCCAGCGATTCCGGCCAGCCGAACAGCACCTGTCGCATGTAGTGCCGCGCCACGTCTTTGCGATAGGGCAGCAGTTGCTGGGGTCCGGCGGCATGCCGGTTCAGAAACACCACATAGTCCACATGCGCGCTTTCTCTGCGCGTCACGTGGACCATGGTCGCCGTCGGCACCACAATCGACGGCTTGCCCTCCGCGCGCGGCGTGATCTCCATTCCGTCAATCTCCGGAAACAGCTCCGCCGCCGATGGCCGAAACCGCACCTTATGGCAATCGCCAATGACCATCCGTTTGCTCCCGCCATTCAGCAGGAAGCTGGCATCGTCGGCTACATAGCCCCAGCCGGCGCGCGCGCACGCGTAAGACAGCGACGACTTCCCCGCGCCCGAATCGCCGCACAGCAGGACGCCTCGACCATCGAGCACTACGCAGCCGGCGTGCACCGGCGTCACATGGTTGGTGGCAATGTGCCCGCCGGCAGCGCATTCCAGGAAGAATTGCCGGAGGTAGAGCGGATACCGCAGAGCCGCCGTCGAAACCACCATCCGCGTCCGGCCCTGCGCAAGATCGGCGACGCAATAGTTGTCAGCGTCGGCAATTGCCGTCAGTGTCTTTGGCAAATAGCGGTAGGCAGGGGCCGGAGGGCATTCCGTCGAGTCGGTCGCCACTACATGCACATCAGTCACGATCGGCTTCGTGTCAAAACGCTTTTCGAACATTGACCACAGCAGATCGAACTGCTCGAGGATCATCTCGGAGTTCGTTCGGATCTCTGCCGGAAACCCGAACGGATAGAACGTGGCCGACCTGGTCAGTTCCGGCGCCGCGAGCATATGCCTGCTAAAGTCGAGCGACTGTTGCGCATCGCAGGCAGCTTCGATTTCCTGGACGGTCATAGTTCTTTTCATTCCTCCTGCGGGCACAGCTCTCCTGATCGGCCGCACAACGGTTGCCTGCGCCGCGCTCATGTCAGAACAGGAATTTCAGCGCGAACTGGACGACGCGCGGATTAGCCGCCGTCGACGTGATCTTGCCGAAGGTTGGGCTCGCCACCGGGCTGACCAAGGTTGGATCGGTGTACCCGAGCGCGGTGTTGGGGTTCGCAAACTGCGGGGTATTGGTCAGGTTGAAAAACTCCGTACGAAAATGCACGCTGCCCGATTCGGTCAGCGGAAACGCCCGTTCCACGGCCATATCCACGTTGTGCTGCCCGGGTCCGCGGACGAAACCCACACCGCTGTTGCCGAAATCCTGATCCGCCAGGCTCGTTCCATCCGGCGCTTCCGGGGCCCGCGAGAATGCGTTCGGATCGAGATATCCGTTGATGGCCCGCGAGAACCGCGACCCATGCGTCAGCGGATTGCTTCCCGTCCGCTCCGCGCGCACCTCGCCACCGAGGAGCCCGTACACCGACCCTGCATTGTCGTCGAATACGCTCAACGGAATCCCGGACTGGATCACGCCGATTCCTGAAAACTGCCAGTTCGACAGCACCTGCCGCGCCGCCGCCGCTCCCCGCTCCATGCGTGGCGCGAGCCAGTTAAAGCTCACCACCACGCGCTGATCGCGATCATCGCCCGCGGGCCCGTACGACGATTGCCGCAGGTGATTCTGATCGTTGGTCGGCAACTGCAGTTCGAATACGTCCGTCCCAAATTCGCCGTACACCTCATCCAGGTTCTTCGCCCAGGTGTAGCTGCCTTCAAGCTCCAGCCCGTGCTGCATGCGGCGCGCGATGCTGGTCTGCAGCGCGTTGTAATTCGCGACGAAAACCGAATCCGTGAACAGCGAGCCCTCGCCCACTCCCTGAATCGGCAGCCGCGCTGTCACGTTGTTGATAGAGTTGTTCGTCTGCCCGTTCACCGGATTGCCAGGACTCGCCAGCAATGCCTGATCGAACTCCACCTGTCCCGGCCGATGCGCAGACTGCGTGCCCACATAGCCCACGTCCAGCAGATAGCCGTGCCCCAGCGCATACTGCACGTTCAGGTTGTATTCCTGTGTGCGTCCATCCTCCATATGCGGGTTGGTGCCCTCGATAAACGGCGTCGAGGTCGGCGTGCGCGGCATGAAGATCGGATAGCTCGAGGCCGGCGGAATCAGCGGCACGAACGGGCTTTGCAGCGTTGCCGCTCCGTTCGGATCTCCGGAGATGAACTGCAGCGTCGCGAACGGCGGCTGCGTGATGGTCTGCTCCGCCAGCGTAGCCGAGTGCCGGTCGTAGTAAACGCCGTAACCGCCGCGCAACACCACCATTGGCTTCTGCATCACCTGCCAGACAAATCCAAGCCGCGGCGAAATATCCCCGTGCGGTGTCTCATACAAACTCGGGAACGATGTCCGTATCACGCCGTTCGGGAGCGCACCTTTGAAATTCGACGGCAGCGTGAATCCGCTGAACGTCCCAGCCGCCGGAGCCGGTCCCTGTGTCGCGATCAGTTCGTTGAAGTTCGCCAGGCGCCCGTCGGTCTCCGTCGGCGCTCCAAAAATCTCGTAGCGTACGCCTTCATTCACGGTCAGCCGAGGCGTCAGCTTAAGGTCGTCCTGCTCAAACCCGGCGAAATCCGTATAGCGCTCGTTCCGGCGGAAGACGCCCCCGCCCGAAATGCTGGTGCCGATATTGCTAAGCCCGAACGGGCTTCCGTTCTGCGCTGCGCTCTCGCCCAGCAGAAAATCGGCGAAGGTCCCGATCTCCAGCAGACCATCGACCTCCTCGGGCGCATTGTCGTCGACCTCATGCCGTTTCACCTCAGCGCCCAGCCGCACGTTGTTGCGCCCGCGTGACAACGCGACCGTGTCCTGCCACGTGAACGAATTCGTCACCTGCCAGAACGCCGGTGTCCCCGCGTCCCCGATTGTGAACCCTCCCACGGTCAGCCCGGGAGCGTTCAGCGATGCTCCCATCGAGCCCGTCGGCGTGCCCTCGCCCAGCCCAGCAGCCGTCAGCGGATTCTGCACCGTGCTCGTCCCGTCGAAGCGCATATAGCCGAAGCGCGCGATGTTCACCAGGTTCGGGTTGAACACCTGCGTGTCCGCCAGCACAAACATGGTGTTGCGGCTCAGTTCGTGCGTCCCCCAACCCGGCACATTCGCCGCATTCAGCGAGAACGGCTCATTGGTGGGCGCGCGTGAATAGAAGAACCTTCCCGCCACCGTGTTCTTCGCGTTCACGTTCTCATCGATGTTCACCGAGAACTGGTCTTCGCGATAATGCGCGGGAATCGCGTAGGTCGACTGCCCAATGGGCAGTTGATCCGTGCTGTCGGGCCCGCTGTTCGGCAGCGCCACCTGTGGGCTCGGCACGGCGAACTGCCCGTTCGGCAGCTTCGCATTCAAAATGGCCAGCGCCACCGGGTTGATGTTCGAACCGTCGCACGCCACCTGGGCTCCACCCGCCTGCGTCAGATAGCCTGTCGCCGGTTGGCCTTGCGCGTCCAGATGTCCCACCGGGCAGAACTGCGCGCCCAGAGTCGCCGCCGATCGATCCGAAGTCAGCAGCGGCAGCGTTGGATTCTGCTCATCGCCCAGGCCATTCACTTCCGTCAGCGCCTGATACGACGCAAAAAAGAATGTCTTGTCCCGCCTGATCGGGCCACCCACCGCTCCGCCAAACTGGTTCTGTTTCAGATCCGGACGCGGCTGTCCATCCAGCTTCGAAAAAAAGTCGTTCGCATTGAAGATGTTGTTGCGGAGAAACTCCCAAAGGTCTCCGTGAAAACGGTTGGTCCCGCTTCTGCTTACCAGATCGACGTTGGCGCCCGAACCGCGCCCATACGCCGCGTCGAAGTTCGCCGTTTGCACGCGAAACTCCTCAATCGTGTCGGGCGCGGGAATCGCGGTCCCCACGATCACGTCTTCCGCAACCGCAGCCGAGTTCTCCGCGAGGTTATTGGCATCAATGCCGTTGAACTGGATGTTGTTCGCGGTCGGCATCGCCCCATCCGACGCTACGTTCTGCGTTCCCGATCCCAGTTCGGCGGCATTCGGCAGGTCCACCACCACGCCCGGCGACAATCCCAGAATCTGCGTGTAGTTCCGGTTCGAGAGCGGCAGTGTGGTAATCGCCGCCTGATCCACCGTGCCGCCCAGCGTCGAGCTCTCGAGGTCCGCCACCGCTGCGTTTCCCGACACTTGAATCGTCGTGCTATCCCCAGCGACGGCCAGCACCACGTTGACCGAGCTGGTCTGACTCACCGCGACCTGAATGGAGCGAGTCGTGTTCGCCGCAAATCCGGGCGACGTGACGGTGACGGTATACGCTCCGGGTTCGAGGAGCGGAACGCGGAACACTCCCTCCGCGGATGTCGTCACGGAGCGCGAAACGTGCGTCGCATCGTTCTCTGCCAGCACTTCGACGTGGTCCATCGGCCGATGCGCGGGATCCTCGACAACGCCGGAGATGGCGCCTGTTCCGGGCGTCTGAGCCAGCGCGGCGCCGGGCATCAACAGCAGTAGATATGCCAAACGGGTCAGTATGGATCTTGAGTGGGTGATCGTCATACAAGTGGGTCTCGTTCTTTCTCGCGGCATAACTATGCCGTGAGACCGAGTATGAGCAGATCAACTGCGCCACTTGTTAGCCATTTGTCACTCTTTTGTACGGATGTGTGCGGCGGGAAATTCGATTTGCCCAGAGTTCAGGGCAGAGCGGTGAGAATTTTATCCCCCCCCCGGGTGGGTTGTGCGGAGGCTTGATTGATTCGAAAGAAGTTGGGAGGGGGAGTAACCTTCGTGACCCCTCCGTCTTCGTGAAAACAGGGCAGATGGGTCGCGAGTGTGAGTGCGTCATTGGCACGCGCGATTGATGCATTGATACTCGCGACGGGGCTTGATGATTGAGAACAAGTCATCGGCATGACGCGGGCGAATGATTCATTCGCGGGTGTCCGGCGGCAGCCAGTAGCCAGTAGGGAGTAGCCAGTAGCCTGGCTTTGCCTGGGTGCGAACGAAGATGCCATTTGGTTTCTCCTCCTTTCCAAAAAAGGAGAGCCCGCACATGGCGGGCTCTTTTCTTTTTTTACTCTATTAAGTTCAGAATAGCAGGTTCAGAGGAAAAAACTGCCAACTTTCCTGGCGTGGAAGTCTTGTTTTATCAGTGCTTGTTACTTTGGATAAGTGGTGGAAACTTGACAAAACAGGGAGTAGGCAACAGGGAACAGGGAATAGAAAACAGACGGCACTTCGAGGGAGAACCGGGAACAGGGAACGGAGACCTGGCGACAGGCAGGAGGGAGTAAGGAACAGGGGATAGGGTAAAGCGGGTTATGGCCCGTTCGTTTCCGGCTTTAGTTACTTCCGGGGGTTGATCCGGGAGGCTGCATAACTAAAGTAGAGGGTGGTCTATCCACAGGCTAGCTCGAGGTGGTTCCGGTGAATTTTGTTGTACGACGGGTTGGCTGGAAATTGTCTTGACATTCGAGTGGTTGACTCTATTATCTGTTGACACCGCTTCCTTCTATATATCGGACTCATATTTCTACCTGTTCGAGTCGAGTGGTTCCTGAGTACGTCTGAGGCCGGATGCGCTTCCCCGGCGCGCCGCTGTTGCTGTCTTTTGCCGCCCAAACGGCGGCTGATGGGTTCTGCCAATCGCCGCTCTTAACCCCCATGGAGTGGTGAGGTTCTTTCAGGAGTGTGTTTCGTGAAAACTTCTCTGATGTTCCGTTCCCTGGCGTCGCGCCTGAAGGTGGAGGTTTGTTCAGGCGTATCTACCGGCAGCCGTCTCTGGAAGGAAAGCCGGGTCGCAGGGGCTAAAGCCCGGGTTATTTTTGGGGCGTGTGTGGACCGGGAGACAGGTAACAGTTTAGACCGGGCAGATGGGTAACACTTTTCGCCTGGGTTTGAGGTTGGGTTATGGCTGGTTCTGTTCACTGACCAGCCGCCGTAGCCGCGGCGGTGGGAATCCGGGAATCTCTGTTGTTGGAGATTTCCGGATTTCCATCGCCGTCGATTTTCCCCGCCGGCAGGTTGCCGGTGGTCAGCTCCCTGCTGTCGGGGTGTGGATCAGGAAGTTGCGTCACGACGACGTTGGGTGTTGGCTTCTTCAGCGATCCCCTGGGCGTGGCGGTGGGCGGGAACGGCATCTATGTGGCCGACGCGGGTGACGACGAGATCGACGAGATGTCCCCCCTGTGCCGTACCTCCAGATGCGTGACGACACTGGTCGGCGGCTTCAACTATCCCGATGGCGTGGCGGTGGACGGGAGCGGCAATATCTATGTCAGCGACGCGGGCAACAACGCTGTGAAGGAGATGGCGCTTGGGTGCGCTTCTGCCAGTTGCGTGACGACGCTGGGGGGCGGCTTCGCCGGTCCTGAGGGCGTGGCGGTGGATGGGAGCGGCAATGTCTATGTAGCCGACGCGGGCAACAACCTGGTGAAGGAGATGCCGCCGGGCTGTGCTTCGTCCAGTTGCGTGACGATGCTGGTTGGGGAATTCGACAATCCACGCGGCGTGGCAGTGGACGGGAGTGGGAACGTCTATGTGACCGATCGATACGAGGGTCCGGTCGAGGAGATCATGCTGCGCGGGGTAAACTTTGGGACGGTTGCGGTGGGAGCTACAGGGCCGGCGCTGACGCTGTACTTCAACTTCACAAGTGGCGGCAACGGCGTGACCGCGTCCGTGCTCACGCAGGGCGCCAAAGGGCTGGACTTTGCCGATGCGGGCACGGGAAGCTGCGATACCAACGGGACCAGCTATACATACAGCGCGGGCAATAGCTGCACGGTCAACGTGACGTTTGCGCCGCAGTATGCGGGTCCGCGCAATGGAGCGGTGGTGCTGTCGGATGCCAGCGGAACGATTGCGACTGCGTATATTCATGGGGTTGGGGAGGGGCCACAACTGGCCTTTGGCCCAGCAGCGCAGAGTACGCTGGGCGGCGGTTTCCTCGCTCCCACTGGTGTTGCGGTGGACGGCAGCGGCAACGTCTATGTCGCCGATTACAGCCAAAACACGGTGACGGAGATGCCCGCCGGTTGTGCTTCCGCTAGTTGCGTGACTCCCCTGGGGGGCGGCTTCGGTGGGGCCTGGGGCGTGGCGGTGGGTGGTGCTGGCAACGTCTATGTGGCCAATGCCGGCTTTAACACGGTGGAGGAGATGCCCCCCGGCTGCGGGTCGTCGAGTTGTGTCACAAAGCTGGGCGGTGGATTCGACTCTCCCAAGGGATTGGCGGTGGACGGGAGCGGCAGCGTCTATGTGGCCGACTACAGCAACGACGCGGTGAAGGAGATGCCGGCCGGGTGCGGTTCTGCGAGCTGTGTGACGACGCTGGGCGGCGGCTTCGACCAGCCCGTTGGCGTGGCGGTGGACGGGAGCGGCAACGTGTATGTCGGCGAGAGCGGGAACAACGCGGTGAAGGGGATGCCGCCTGGGTGCGGTTCGGCGAGCTGTGTGGCGACGCTGGGCGGCGGCTTCCTTGCTCCTACCGGTGTGGCAGTGGACGGGGACGGCAACGTCTATGTCGCGGATACGAACAATGACGCAGTGAAGGAGGTGCCCATTGGTTGCGGTTCCAGTTGCGTGTCGGAACTTGGGTACCTCGCTAGTCCCGAGGGCGTGACATTGGACGGGAGCGGCAACCTCTATGTTGTCAGTTTTTATCGCCCCGAAACCGGAGTGACGGAACTGAATGTCACCAGTCCGCCCAGCTTTATTTTTGCCGGCGCGACCGGCATCGGCTACGAAAACATCTACAGCCCGCGAACGGCGACATTGCGGAACATCGGCAATGCACCGCTCGTTTTCCCAGTTCCGCTGACCGGCGAGAATCCCAGCGTTTCCACGAACTCGACGAACTCCGCGAACTTCACCCTGGACTCGTCGAATACGTGCCCGGAGGTGCTGGCGTCGTCTTCGGCGTTCGAGATGGCAGCGGGGGCGCACTGCGAACTGGAGGTGGACTTCATCCCCACGACCGACGGGATAATTACCGGGGCGCTGGTGCTGACAGACAACAACCTGAATGCAAGCCCAGCGGTGACGCAGAGCATTGCGCTGAGCGGGACGGGTATTGGCACCCCGATCGTTCCCTATGTACAGGATTACGAAGAGGACGGAGGAGCCTGGCAGAACGTCTCCAGTCTCACAGTGAACTATGGCGACACGGTAAACCTCGGCCCGCAGCCGATTAACGGCGGTACGTGGAACTGGTACGGTCCTGATAACTTCACTTCTACTTCACGCGCGCTGTATGGTATCGCTCTGAGCGCCCCGACGAATACCTACATCGCCATTTACACCGATCCCTCCGGGGTGCAGAGCAAGCAGGTATTTACCATCACGGTCAACCCCACCCCGATCACTCCCTATCTTCAGGTCGACAATGGACCCTGGCAGAACGTCGCCAATGTCGCGGTGAACTACGGCGACACGGTGAATCTCGGTCCGTGGCCGGAGACTGGGGGTACGTGGAGCTGGTACGAGTTTCCCGCCGACTTCCAGTTCAGCACGCGGGCCATCTATGGCATTCCCCTGACCGCGAGCACCAATAGCTATATAGCGACCTACACTAATCCGTCCGGAGTGATGAGCAACCTGGTATTCAACATCACGGTCAACCCGACGCCGATCGTTCCCTATATTGAGGTGAACGGAGGAGCCTGGCAGACCGCTACCAGTGTCACGGTGAACTACGGCGACACGGTGAACCTTGGTCCGCAGCCGGGGGTCGGAGGTACGTGGAGCTGGACTG
>Ga0182018_10000665_pt1 | contig 43070 bp, 39 predicted proteins | sample 812P2MmetaG_FD_120490 | JGI IMG/M metagenome (GOLD analysis project Ga0182018, IMG submission 120490) | Permafrost microbial communities from Stordalen Mire, Sweden - 812P2M metaG | ecosystem: Environmental > Terrestrial > Soil > Wetlands > Permafrost | place: Sweden: Stordalen | collected... | reverse complement strand
GGTTCAGAACGTCGCGAGACAGTTCGGTCCCTATCTGGTGTGGGCGCAGGAAACTTGAGAGGAGCTGTCCCTAGTACGAGAGGACCGGGATGGACGGACCTCTTGTGATCGAGTTGTCACGCCCGTGGCATAGCTCGGTAGCGAAGTCCGGAAGAGATAATCGCTGAATGCATCTAAGCGAGAAGCTCGCCTCGAGATAAGGTTTCCCAAGGGGGCTGCGGTCCCCTAAGAAGGCCAGTCGTAGACTACGACTTTGATAGGCGGGAGGTGGAAGCGCAGCAATGCGTGTAGCTGACCCGTACTAATCGGCCGTTCGGCTTAACCATAAAACTTTCCCAACGCGAAGCGTTACCCTGAGAAGTCCCGATTCGTCGGGACGACGACGGGCCTCGCGGCGGAGGGAATGAAGCTTTTCCGCGAAATGCTACTCTCTAGCGGAATTTGCGGTTTGACCTACTTCCTTCAGTTGCTCATCGAAACTCGTGCATCGAATCGAGTTTCGATTTCCAGTTTCTGGTGGTCTTACCGCGAGGGTCACACCCGTTCCCATCCCGAACACGGAAGTTAAGCCTCGCTGGGCCGATGATACTGCGCTGGTAACGGCGCGGGAACGTAGGTCACCGCCAGGATTAAATCTCAAAGGCCGCATTCGCCACAATCGAGTGCGGCCTTTTTGTTTTTCCGAGCGATTATTTGCTGCCGGCTGCGTTATCTTTGAGCGGCGAGGCGGAAATACAAGCGATGGGAATTTACAGCATCGAGCACATCGTTCTGCTCCTCATGATTCTCGTGGTGGCGCTCGCGGCCGCCGCCAAACGCCTGAAGACGCCCTATCCGATTGTTCTCGTTATCGGCGGCCTCATTCTCAGTTTCTTCCCGCACGGTCCGCACATCGAACTCAATCCCGAGCTCGTGTTCCTCGTCATCCTTCCGCCGCTTCTGTTTGCGGCCGCGTACGTAACATCGTGGCGCGACTTTCGTTACAACCTTGTCAGCATCGCGATGTTGGCGTTCGGCCTTGTGGGCTTCACGGTGTTCGCTGTGGCAGTGGCGTCGCGCTGGATCCTGCCGGGCTTTGATTGGAGGATGGGGCTGGTGCTCGGTGCGGTGGTTTCAACCACGGACGCGATTGCCGCGACCTCGATTGCGCAGCGGCTTGGCCTGCCGAAGCGCGTCACGGATGTTATCGAGGGAGAGAGCCTGGTCAACGATGCGACGGGCCTGCTGGCTTTGGAGTTCACCACGGCACTGCTCGTCACGGGGCACACGCCGTCGCTCGGCGAGGGTGTCGGGAGGCTTCTCTACCTTGTATTCGGTAGCATCGCGATCGGAGTGCTGCTGGGAAAGCTGATTTACCTGGTCGAGTTGAAAATCGTTGACGCACCGATCGAGATCACGATCAGCCTGATCGCGCCCTACTTCACCTATCTTGCCGCGGAGAGCGTTCGCGCGTCCGGGGTGCTGGCGACAGTCGCGTGCGGGCTGTACCTTGGCCACAAAAGCTCCTTTTATCTGTCCCGAGGCGCGCGACTCACCGGACAAGCCGTGTGGGACACGCTCACGTTTATCCTCAACGGATTCGTCTTTCTGCTCATAGGCTTTCAGTTGCCCTACATACTTTCCGGCATTCGCACCCATCGCTTTGGGGAACTTGTGCTGCTGGGTCTCCTGTTCAGCGGCGTGGTCATCCTGATCCGGCTCATCTGAATTTATCCCGGCGCGGCGATATCCTATTTTATCCGCCGTCGCCTGCTTCATCAGCCGGAGGAGATGCCGAATGGGCGGGCAATCTTTATCGTGGGATGGACGGGCATGCGCGGTGTTGTGGCGCTCGCGGCAGCCATTTCACTTCCCATGGTCCTGAACAGCGGAGAGCCCTTCCCCGAGCGCAACGTGATGCTTTTTTTGACGTTTTGCGTGATTCTCGTCACGCTGGTCTTGCAAGGGCTCACGCTGCCCCCTTTGATCCGAATGCTGGGGCTTGCCGGTTTGGCCGGGCGAAACGCCGAAGAGGATGCAGCCCGGCGCGCCATGGCCGAGGCGGCGCTCGCATATTTGGAGCAGACCCGCGACGACACTCCCGAAGAATTCGCGCCCATCTACGACGAGCTGATAACGCTTCACCGCCGCCGTCTGAATGTGCTGGAGAGCAACGAATCAGCGGAAAGCGGATCCCGACCCGAGGACTACCAACGATGGCGGGATCTTTCGAGACATGTCGGTGCGATCCAGCGCGCTACGGTTCTGCATCTGCGAAATGAGAATAAGATCAACGACGAAGTCATGCGAAAACTCGAACGCGAGCTCGATTTGACCGAAGCCCGGTACGCCGTCTCTGAGCCTGGGTGATGCTTTCGAGAAGACATCATGATCTCGAAATCCAAGTCGCCGCGGTTCACAGGTACGATTTACAGGATCTGGATGATGCGGCACGTGGACGTGCCGGACGAGATCGCGCGTGCGCTGGCGAAGCAGATGGGCGGCGCACGCCTCCCCGGTACGGGGCGCAAACAAACCAAGCCGAAATACATTCCCGTCGTCGCCATCGTGGGCGCCAAGAGCGCGCGGACGACGCTCGTGCCCGCACGCGGCGGACGATTCCGCATGCAGATCAACACGGCTCAGCGCAAAGCCGCCGGTGCGGATACCGGAGATGCGGTGAGCGTCGAGCTTCGACTCGACCTGTCGTCGCGCGATGTCCCTGTGCCCGCCGATCTGCGAAAAGCGCTCGCGAAACATCCGAAAGCCCGAAAAGCGTTTGAAGAGATGCCTCCCGGCCATCGCCGGCAATTCACGATGTGGTTCGATTCCGCCAAGTCTGCCGCAGCGCGCAGCCGCCGCGTGGATCGCGCGATCGATCACCTGCTCGAGCGCGCGCTTCTCCGCCCGCGGCGTTAGTCTGCTTCCTTGACTTCCCTCCCCCGCCGCGAACACAATCGCGCCCATCCCGCATCGGAGGCGTTTCATGCGAACGAAACTTTCGTTTCTGGCGGTCGCGTTCCTGCTTCTTCCCGTGGCCCTGCCAAGTCCCGCCGACGCACAGGGAGGCAGTGCGGCCGACGAAAAAGCGATCCGCGATGTGGAGACGCGTTGGGAGAATGCGTGGAACAGCAATGACGTGCCTGCGATGTCGCGCGACTTCGCTCCGGACACTGATGCCATCAACCTGGCCGGCGAGTGGTTTAAAGGGCGCGCACCCTTCGCGCAGAGCCTAGAGGAATTGCATTCGGATAAGGCGAAGGGCAGCATCTGGCGGACCGAGGAGACCAGCATCAAATTCCTCACGCCGGAAATCGCCATCGTCCACGTGCTTATCAATTCGCATGGCGAACACAATCCCGACGGCTCGCCGCGGCCCGCGCGCCACGCGATTCTGACGCGCGTCGAGGTGAAGCGCGGCGGACAATGGCTGATCGTGGCGTCGCAGGCCACCAACATCGTGCCGCGAGCCTCGGCTCTGCTCCTCGACAACCCGCGCGTCACCCCGGAAGGTACCTTGGGCCAGTAGAGTCGCTCCTTGCGGCGCATCGTCCCGCTCAAGTAGGATTTCACCGATGCGACATGCCACGATGTGCCTGATTTTGTTGACGCTTTCGTGCGGGCCGGCGTTCGCGCGACCGCAAGCGCAGGGACAATCGCAGAGGAGATCCTTCCCGCAGCCGGTTTACGAGGGCCCACTCGAGCTTCCCTGCGCGAAGGTTCTGGCGATGCCGTCCTCCGATTACATCGCGCAGATCGTAGCGATCGATGATTCCAACGTGGACGGGCAGCTGCGCGGCATCCGCCGGTACGGCGCCTGCTACGACGCGCGAACCGATGCGCTGGCGGCATCGCTCGCGCGGAGGGGCAAGGGGCCCTCGAAGGCACCGCGCGCAGATTTCGCCGCCTTCGAGTCGGCTCTGAAGGATTTCACCGCGAAGGCATTCGCAGGCGCGCCGCCGCAGCCGGTGAGTCAAAAGGTAGCCTACGCGGGTCTGTACGAAAAGCAGTTCCGCTACGAGTTCTACAAGGAATACGAAGCGAAAACCGTGCAAACCGCCAAGCCCGCTCCGCCCGTGGCGAAACCTCCGGCGTCAACAGCCGCCCCGGCGACTGCAGTGCCGCCCGCAGTCGCCAGTTCCGTTGCGCCGTCTGCCGCGACCGCGCAAGAACGAGCGCGTAGCGATGCCGATCCGGTGACGGTGGCCAAGAATCGCTTCGGAAAGCTTCTCGAAGTTCTGCCGGACGACAAGATGCACGAACTTCACCGCGCGTTCGGCGACGTGATCGGTCCCCATCAAATCAGCGAGGCGACGCGGCTCGCTGTCTATCGCTACGCAATCTTCCTTCTCGAGCCGCCCTCCGCGACTCCGCCTTCCGAGCCGCCATTTTGACCGTCGCGTTGGAACTGGATTCCCGGCGCTGAATTCGGTTATAACTCCGTAGGATGCCCGCGATCGTCGTCGAACACCTCGAAAAGTATTTCCCTCCCGCGCTTTCCGGTTGGCGTTCCCTGATCCAGCCGTTTGCACCGGCCACAGCATGCGCGCTTGCCGGCGTCTCATTCACCATGGAGCACGGAGAAGCCGTGGCGCTTGTGGGCCATAACGGCGCGGGAAAAACCACGCTGATGCGCATTCTCGCTACTCTGGTCGTGCCGACACGAGGCCGTGCGATGCTCGACGGTTTCGATATCGCGCGCGACGCGGCTCGCGCGCGCCAAAAGCTCGGCTACCACACCGGCGGAGATGAAGGATTCTACGGACGGCTCAGCGGGCGCGAAAACCTGGCGTTCTTCGCCGCAATGAACAACCTGACCGGCGCGGACGCGCGCGCTAGAATTGCCTCGGCCGCGGAAAGCATGGGCCTCTCGGCCGATCTCGACCGGCAGGTGCGCACATATTCGACCGGCATGCGCCACAGCCTGGGCCTGGCCCGCGCGCTGCTCCACGGACCAGCGGTCCTGCTGCTCGACGAGCCGACGCGCAGCCTCGACCCGATGGCCGCGGCGGATTTCCGTCGCATGCTCAAGGACGACATCGTGCGCCGGCGCGGCACCACACTGCTGTTTGCGTCGCACACGCTCGCCGAGGTCGAGGAGATTGCCGACCGCGTGATCCTGCTCGACCACGGAAAGATGATCGCGTGCGATTCCCCGCCCCGGTTGCGCGCCGCGACCGGCGCCGCCACGCTCGAAGCGGCCATTGAGCGTATCCTGCGCCCGGGAACGACTGAGGGGCGTACGCAATGAGCGCGGCGCGCACGCTGCGCAAAATTGCAGCCTTCGTGTGGCGCGACTTCCTGATCGCGCGCGGCTATCGTCTGGCCCTGATCGCACAAACGGTGGAAGAACTTTTCGGCGTGGCCACTTTCTTCTACCTTTCGCGCTTCGTGGATAGTCCGCAGTTGGAACGCGCCCTACCCGCCGGGCGCAGCTATTTCACTTTCGCGCTCGTAGGGTTTGCATTTTTCGATTATCTGAGCGTTTCGATGACCGCGTTCGACTCCAGCCTAGAAGAAGCACGGCAGAATCGCACGCTGGAGGCGCTTCTGGTAACCCAAACGCCGCTTCCGGTGATACTCGCGGGCTCGGCAGTCTATCCATTCGTGGCGCTCGCGCTGCGCACGTGCGTTTATCTGGGACTGGGCGCAATCTTTTTCGGTTTTGCGCCGCGCGGGGCGAACTGGTTCGGAGCGCTGGCGATTTTACTGGCTTCCATTCTCGCGTTCGCGGGTCTCGGAATACTTTCGGCGAGCTATCAGATTCTATTCAAGCGCGGAAATCCGGCGAAATGGATCGTTCTGGGCGTATCAAGTCTGGTAAGCGGAATGATGTATCCGGTCTCGGTGCTGCCACGCCCCCTGCAAATACTCGCGCGGATGATCCCGGTAACGTACTCGCTCGATGGAATGCGCGCCGCGCTTCTTGCCGGAGCGGGCTGGGGTCGGCTTTGGGGGTCGCTGATGGCACTGCTGGCATTCGCGGCGGTCCTGATTCCGCTTTCGTTCGCGGTGTTCGGCTGGGCGCTGCGGCGCACGAAAATCACTGGCACGCTGACCCACATCTAGCGAATCTCGCTATCGGCCCTGGAACCTCTCGATGATCGAAGCCTGGGCATCCGCTTTGTCCAGGTACTCTTTGGCCTGGGCGCCGTTCCCGGCTTCCAGCGCTGTCTGAGCCCTCGCAATATCGGCCTGCATCATTTGCTCGGCCGCCGCGATGTCTCCTCGCAGCCCGTATCCCTGGGCGTTCTGCGCACGCCGCAAATTATCCAGACCTTGCGTAATCGCCGCCGACCGGGCCTGCAGCTGATCCGATTGCTCTTCCGCTTCTTTCAGCTCGGCGGCTTTCTGCGCGGCTTCCGCGTGCTCCTTCTCTTCCGCCTCCATCCGAGCCTTGGCGACGGCCGGGTCCTCTTGTTTCATCGCCGGCGCCGCTGGGGCAGAGTCCGGTGGAACAGTCACAGTGACTCCGTTCGGCGTAGCGGTCACTGTCACCGAGTCTGGCGGAGGGGCCGGGGTGTCCACGGGAGCATCCGCAGGTTTTGCGACGGGCGCGGTAGCGGAACCCGCGCTGGCGTGGGTCTTGATTATGCGTGGCACATAAAATCCCCCGGCGAAGAGAATCGCCACAACGAGCAGCCCACCCAATCCCATGTAAACGCCACGGCGGCTGCTCGAAGGCGAGCCCTGGGACGCTGCAACCACAGCAACCGGAACCGTTGCTTGAATCGGGACTCCCGGCGCTGGTGCAGCGGGAACGGTCTGCGGCACACGCACGGTCCCGGGAATGGGACTCACAATCCCCGCGCTAGCGGCTCCCGAAAAAATACTTCTTAGCGCATTGGAAAAGGCTTCCGCGGACTGGAACCGATCTTTCGGATCCTTGGCCATCGCCATCACAATGATGTCGCTCAGCCCCTTCGGCAAATCCGGACGCAGAACGATTGGGGGTTGTGGCACCTCCTGCAAGTGCGCGGACATCACCGAATAGTTGCTGTGACCCCGAAACGGCAATTGGCCAGTCACCATCTCGTAGATCGAAACACCCATGGAGTACAAATCCGAGCGTTGATCAACCGGCTCGCCCCTCACCTGCTCGGGCGACATGTAGTTCAGCGATCCGAGCGTGGTGCCCGTGACCGTCATGCCGGAGTCGTTGTTCGGGCGTGCGATGCCGAAGTCCATCAGTTTCACCACGCCCTTCGGAGTCAGCATCATATTGGCGGGTTTGACGTCGCGATGGATGACGTTCAATTTGTGAGCGTAGCTCAGCGCTCCCAGCAACTGTTCGGAGTAATTCACAGCATCCACGGGAGGAATCGGTCCTTGCTGGAGGCGGGAGGCGAGCGTCACGCCGTCCACGTACTCCATCATCATGACGAGTTGATTGTCCAGCGTGAGCGCGGTGTTCAGCGCGGCAATATTGGGATGATTCAGGCTCGCCAGGAGCTTGATTTCACGAAGGAACCGATCCGCCAGCTCTTTTTGGAGAGCCAGGTTCGCCAGAAGAACCTTCATCGCCTCGATGCGGTCCGAGATTACGTTCCGCACCTTGTAAACCTTGCCCATTCCTCCGGCGCCGAGTACTCCGAGGACTTCGTAGTCACCTACGCGCTGCCCGGGGACAAAATCGTCGCTCATAGAGGAACTCCTTTTGACTGGCTGATTGGCGAATTCTATCCGGAGGAAAGGCGCTGGGCAATAGTATTCCGGCCGAACAAGGCTGCCCTAGCCCGGCAGGCTGGATTCGACGCTCAAAAGGCGCGTGACAAGTTTTTCCACTCGCGCTTGATCTTGCTGGCTGATTTCGGTGAACTGAACACCCATCCCCTCGCGAGGGACGATGTTCCTCACAGTGGCGCGGCCGCGGATTTCACCCTCCGGCACCGACAGCAATATCGTAACTGTGCTTCCCAACGCCAGCGGCGTGGGCGTAGCAATGAAAAGGCCGCCCAGGTTCAGGTCGCGGACGCGCGATACGTTCTGCTGCTTGCCATCTTGCCACGCCACCCAGACGCCCTTGGGCGTCGCAATTCGCTGGTGCCGGCGGTCGGCCTTCGTTTTTTCCTTCGCCATCGGATGCGGAGACTCCAAGGGTTGACACCGTACAATGCGAGCGAGCGGTAAATCCATCCCGTCTTGTGTGGGACTACCAACGATGTTGCTGTTCATATGATACCAACCGCGCCAATTCGTCAGCAGGTTTTTTCGGATGCGTTGAAAGCCGAGCAACCCCGCCGCAGAGCTCGGGCGCACACACCGGGCGCCCTTCCGCAACGCCTCTCGCTGCGCCTCATCGTGTACACTAGTGCGTTGCGAGTGTCGCGAGGCAACCAGCAATGAAGGTTCCTGTTCTCGATTTAAAAGCGGAGTACGCCGAGCTTCGGGACGAAATTCTGCCGGCGCTCGACCGCGTCTGCCAGAATTCCTCGTTCGTCCTGGGAGAAGAAGTCGAAGCCTTCGAGCGGGAGTTCGCGGATTTCTGCGGCACGAAGCACTGCGTCGCTCTCAGCACCGGAACGGCCGCGCTTCATCTGGGACTGCTCGCGCTCGGCGTGCAGGCGGACGACGAAGTTATCACCAGCCCGAACACATTCCTCGCCACTGCCGAAGCGATCACCTATTGCGGCGCCGTGCCGGTCTTCGTGGATATAGATCCGGCCACAGCCAACCTCGACCCCGACTTGATCGAACGGGCCATCACGCCCCGCACCCGTGTCATCCTGCCGATTCACCTCTATGGCCGTCCCGCGGAGATGGACGCCATCCGCGAAATCGGCGCCCGCCACAACATACGGATTCTTGAGGACGCGGCCCAGGCGCATGGAGCACGTTATCGCGGCCGCCGAGTCGGCGGGCTCGGCCATGCGGCGGCTTTCAGTTTCTATCCCACGAAAAACCTCGGCGCATATGGCGAAGGTGGCGCGCTAACGACCGACGACGACCAGATCGCCAGGTTCGTGCGCGCGGCGCGCAACCACGGCCAGACCGCCCGTTACGAGCACGAGTTTGTGGGTTACAACTACCGCATGCAGGGATTTCAGGGCGCCGTTCTAAGAATCAAGCTGCGCCGCCTCTACGCATGGACCAGCCGGCGGCAGGAAATCGCGCGCGAATACCGCCGTGTGCTCGCCGGCGCGCGACTGGAAATCCCCGTGGACGATCCTCGGGACGAGTGCGTCTATCATCAATTCGTCATCTATGTGGGCAATCGCAATTCGATGGTCGCGCAACTTGCCGCCCGCGAGATCGAAACCGTCATCCACTACCCGAAGCCGGTTCATCTTCAGCCCGCGTACTCATCCCTCGGGTTCCCGCCGGGGACGTTTCCCCGCGCGGAGCGCGCTTGCGACCGGGTGCTCAGTCTGCCGGTGCATCCGCGGTTAACCGCAAAGCAAGTAGCATACGTGGCGAATTCAGTGCGGGAAGCTGCGGGAGAAAAGCAGGCTGCGGCCGGCTGATTAATCGATTGATCGATTGCAGGTAACTGATTGCAGGCCCGCGCGAGCGGTCAGGCGTTCGCGCCCTTGGACGCCGCCAAATTGTGGGCTCCGGGAGCTTCGCCCGAGTCGCGGTCCGGCGGAGGCGTAAACCCCGGCACCCCGGCGGCATTTGTCGCACGGTCCCTCATCAACTCGGAAAGCCCGTCGAAAACCTTGGAACAAGAATCGCGCAGGGCCTGATCAGCGGAACGCATCAGGGATTCAATTACGTTCTGGCCATGCTCGTTAAGGCGGCGCACGGACGAAACGATCCAGGAATCGCAGGCAGCCTCCAAACGGTCCTGATATTTTTCCGCCGCTTCGCCGCTCACGCGATCCAGGTTCTCGGCCCAAGCTTTGTCATGAGCATCGCGTTCGGCGCGGTATTCTCCGAGCGCCGAAGCAAACTCGGCGGCCAGCGCGCTGCGGCCCTCGGCCACGCTGGCATCGCGCTGTGAAACCATTTGCGCCTGAAAACGATCGACCAGCGCCGTGGCGCTCGCGTCCAGATTGCGGACGAGATGATCGGTGAATCCCTGCAGCTCCTGCTTGCGCTCCTCAATCGCACCGCGGCTGCGGTCCGCAAATTGGCTGACTTCCTCGTCGGAAATCCTGCGGAGAACCTGGCCGAACGATGCAGCCGCGGATTCCGCGGCTGCGTCGAGTTGCGAACGAGTGCGGCCGGAAATTTCGCCAGCGACTCCATCGAGCTGATGATGAATTTGAGCGAGCCGGCTGGTGGATTGCTCGTCCAGCCGGGCTTCGAACAGGCGCGCGGCCTCGGACGTCTTTTCCTGGAAACCGCTTCCCACCGTAACGAGCGCCTGCTCGATCAACACCTGCAAACGCGCGCGCGACTCCTGCTGAAACCATTCCGACGATTTGCCGATGGAGTCGGCTGCGGCGTGAGAAGCGCGAACGCCGCTCGCATCCAGCTCTTCATTCCATTTCGTCAGCGCCTCTTTCCGGGCGCCCTCAAAATCATTGCGAAGGCTTGCGACCGTTGCGGCGATCTGGGCGGCCACGTCGCGCTGGCTGTTCTCCGAAACCTGGCGGAGGCGTTCGCGATGCAGGCGCAGGCTATCTTCCACTTCCATCTCGCGGTTGGCGAGATCGCGAAGCAATTCGGGCACGCGGTCCACGCGCGGCGCGAGCTTTGATTCTACTTCGGCCATCGTGCGCTCGACAAATTGATTGCCGAGATCATCCAGCGTGGGTGCGAGACGTTGAGGAACGCCCGCCGCGGCGAGTTCGGCCCGCCGGTTCATTTCATCGGTTTGCGCCTCGAGAATGTTTTCGAGACGGCGATGCAATTCGTTGAGCGTGTCGTGGCTCGCGGCCTCCAGCTGCGCGGAATATTCCTTCATCCGGCCGGCCGCATGCTCGATTTCTGAAAGGGACGATCGAGCGCGCCCCACTTCGTGATCAAGCGCCGACTTCACGCCAGAGAGATTTTCGCGCGCCTCGGAGTACATTTGCGCCAGAGGCTGCCGAAGCTCCGAAAAGCGCTCGGACATTCTTTGTTCCGCGCCGCGCAGAACCTCTTGCGAACGCCCCGAGAGTTGCTCCACCAGGCGCTCGATGCTGCCATCAAGCGATGATTGCAGCAGTTCGTTCCACTGAGCCTGCGCCAGCGCCATTTCTGATTCCAGGCGCTGCCGCCATTCCGATGCGACGCTGTCAGTCGAATGCGCCGCGGACTGCTGCTGGGTCCGCGCCCCCTCGACCGCGTCCAACTGAAGGCGCGCCTGCGCCATTCGGCTGGTGGACTCAAGCGCAGCGTCGCTTTCGGCGCGCAGCGCCTGGACCTTGCGGTCCATTTCGTGGATGAGCTCGCGGGCCTGCTGGAGGCCGCTTTCGAACTGCGATTTCAGCCCGTTGAGGATTTGTTCCTGCTGCGCAGTCATCTCCGACGAGAAACTCCCGCGCGCGGCCTTGTGCGTCCGCTCAAACTCTTCCACCGTCTGGCGGATTTGTTCCTGGGCGTGCGCAATGGCGGCGTCCGCCGCCCGGCCTGCTTGCCGTTCGATTTCCGCGTTCCATTCGCGTAGCAGCGGGCTTTCCGCTGCGCCCGCCGCCTCGTGGTCAACGGAAGATGCCGGCGAAAAAGGAGACGTAGATGCAGATTCGAAAAATGGGTTCGTCATGTCGGCCGACACTCTTTCCTCAAGGGATTGCATCGTTTCTGCATCTGCGCTCGCACCGGAATCTTCCGCGAACCGAGCGTTCGGTTGTGCGGGAAGTTCCTTGGAAGGAAGATTCGACATCTCGCTCACGTTCCAATCGGCGGGCGGATCTTCTATACCCCAGACGTTCGCGGGGCTTTCGAGCTCCACGGCGATCTGGAAAAACTCCCGAACGGAATGGGGCCGCTGAATCCACGCGACCCGCGCCCGCAGATTGCGGCGCTGGCCGCCCTGAGCCAGCTCCAAGGTAATCCACGTGTTTTTCGGCAGGTGATGCTTCGAAGAGTACCGGCATCCATTGAGGTTCAGAGCCAGCGTGGAGGTGCGCTCCTCGAATGGCTGGCCCAGCAGATCGATCCCGCGAACGATCAGAGGGACGGACTTCGAGACGCGTTCGCTGCGGCGGCGCTGGGTACTCGCTTGATTGGAGGCCACGTCGTGCACCACATTCCTTCGAGCTGCGTGCGAGAGGATAGCACTCTCGTCGGCCCGGGTCGAGAGGTGAGGAGGCCCGGGGGCAATGCTCGAAAAATAAAGCTTCGAAGGTTCGCGATTCGGCAAGCAGCGCTTGCTGGCGAGCGGCGGCGGACCGCCGCAGTTTGCCGGGCGCGGCTTACGACTTCTTCTTTTTCCTCACGCCCACGCTCGTTGCGTCGCCACCGGCCATAGTCGCTAGGGTATCGATCATGGACTTGCACTGGGCTGCGTAGGGTCCATTCGGGTCAGCGTCAACGCACTTCTGATAGGCGTCACTCGTTCCCGGAGGGATGATGTAGGTCATCTTATCGCCCTCCTGCTTCGAATCGATTGTGCCCGTGTACGCGCTTCCCAGCAGAAACCAGGCTTGCGCGTCTTTCGGGTCCGCTTGCGTCGCTTTTTGGAGCGGTGGAATCGCGTCTTTCAGATCGCCCTTGTTGCTAAGAATGATGCCGATGTTTTTCCAGCATGCCTTGGCTGCCCCGGGGGTCGGATCGAGCGTGCCGGCCTTGTCGCAATCCGCGCCGGCATCTGTCAGCTTCTGTTGAGCTACCTTCGGATCGCTTTCCCCGACGGCGAGAGTCGCCAAAGCCGTGCTCTGATTGTCATAGAAACTCGCATTGGGCTGGAGATCAATGGCCTTCTGATAAGCGTCAACGGCGTCTTGCGGCTGATTTGCGCGGTCGTAAGCCTGACCGAGGTTCGACCACACGACCGCATGGTTCTTCACATCCTTGGGCTGGACTCCCTGCTCCGCCATCTGCAATTCCGTGACGGCCGTCTTACTATCAGCGGTCAGCTTGTCCTGGATGGGTCCTCGCTGATCGGCCGACGCGGTGGCGAGCTGCTTGTGAACCGTGTCCCAATCATCGAGTGCCGCGCGCCCCGCAAGGAAGTGGGTCTGCATATCCTTGAACTTATTGGCCTGATCTTGCGCCGCTTTCTGCTGATCCGGATTCGCCGCGGCCTGCTTCGCCAGAATATCCTTGAAGTTGATCGTGATGTTGTTGTCCGCATCGGCGCTGAGCTGGTGCTGCTCCGAATAATTCAAACCATTTTCCTGGCTGGTAAGCGTAAATGTGTAGAGACCGACACTCAACCCAATCTGCGTGAATTTCCCGTCCTTGTCGGTCTTCAGCGTGTAGTTCCTTCCGCTGTCACTCTTGAGAGCTACAGTGATCCCCACCCACGGCTTTCCATCGCGATCCAATACTTGACCGCTGACACGGGCGTTCTGCGCCGCGGCGATTGAAGCAAACGCGAGGACCACGACCAGCGCTATCAAGGCACGAGTTAGTCGGTTCATCTGTTTATCCCCCCAAAAAGGAAATGCGGCATCCCCCGCAACACCCATTATCGCGCAATTCGGGTTCGATAGGCGATAGGGTCGCGCAACCCGGCCTCGCCGAACGCCCGAACCCGCAGCCGGCAACTATCGCACGTACCGCACGCTTCGTCATCAAATTGATAGCACGACCAGGTTCGGTCCAGCGGCGCGCCAAGCTCCGCTCCGCGGCGAATGATCTCGCTCTTCTTCATGGCGATCACGGGGGTGACGATCTCAATGTGAGTTTCTGGGCGCGTTCCCTCGCGGATCACCGCTTCGAACGCTCGATAATACTCCGGACGGCAATCGGGATAGCCCGAGCTATCCTCTGCCACCGCACCCACAAAAATGGCTGTCGCGCCGATTACCTCCGCCCAGCTGACGGCAGCCGAAAGAAAATGTGCGTTGCGGAATGGAACATACGTGATGGGAATCCCGGCCTCCGGCGCAAGAGCCGCCCCCGATTCAGGCACCACGATACGCTCGTCCGTGAGCGCGGAGCCGCCGATTTGTGCGAACGCGTCGAAACGGACCACGAGCCTTTCGCGCACGCCGTAAAAATCCCCAATTTCCTCGAACGCCCGGCGCTCGCGCCGCTCCGTCCGCTGGCCGTAGCTGGCATGCAGCAGCGCGAGACGGTGTGTCCGGTTGGCGATCGCGGTGGTAACGCAGGAATCCATCCCTCCGCTCAGCAGCACCACCGCCTTGGGTTTTTCCGCCATCCCCTGAACCTAAACCCCCTTCATCGCCGGATGCCAAATGAACTTGTGCAGCTGCATTCCAAGCCGCACCGGTAATCCGTCCGCCAAAATCCATTCAACGAGTTCCCGCGCATCCAATCCCGGCCAGCTTCCCGCCGGATCCGCGAACGCCGGGGAAAACAGCACTTGATGGACTCGCTCGGCCAGCCGATGCCGCGCCGTGAAATCGCGCGCGAAATCATAATCCCGGCGGCTGGCAATCACAAACTTGATTTCATCGTTGACGCTCACGGCTTCAAGGTTGGCCGGGTCGAAGGTTTCGGGCTCGCCCGAGTCGGGGCACTTCACGTCCACGATCTTGACGACCTCGCTAGGCAGCACGCCGACGAATCGTTCCCCGCTCGTTTCGATCATTACCGTGTAACCCGCCGCGAGAAGTTTTTCGGCCAGAGCCGGCGTCTGGGGCTGGATCAACGGTTCCCCGCCCGTGATTTCGACAAGGGGGACACGGCTGGCTCCATCACCGGCAAGCGCGCCGACTTGGGCGAGGATTTCCTCGACGCTGCGCTTCGTCCCCCCGTGAAATGCGTAGGCCGTGTCGCACCATTTGCAGCGAAGATTGCAGCCCGTGAGGCGCACGAATATGCAGGGCAATCCCGCGCGGGTGCCTTCCCCCTGAATGGATTTGAAAATTTCCGTGATCTGCATGCTGTAATTCTCTTCGCGAACCCGTTGGAAGCGCGGGGTTTTAACCCCGGAATTTTGGCTTCGCGCCGCCTACCCCCGATACGTGGCCGCGCTCGTGTCCGTCTCCCAAACCGTGACGCTGGATATCCCCGCGGCGTTCGGCGCCAGCGGAAGCTGTTTTGCCGTCTGGTCGTAAATATGCCGCGCGATGTTCTCCGCCGACGGGTTTAACGTATCGAACGGCGGAAGCTCGTTGAGATACTTGTGATCGAGCGAACCAATCACCTCCTGAATCACGCGCTTGAGGTGGACGAAATCATAGAGCAGCCCGGTCTCGTCGAGCTCTTTGCCCGCCAGAACCACGCGCACTTTATAGTTGTGACCGTGCAAGTCCTCGCACTTCCCGTGGTAATTGCGCAGGTTGTGGGCCGCGGCAAATGATTCGTCAACGCTGATCTCGTACATGGGCTGTCCTTTGAAGCGAAAGCGCGCTATTCGGTACGGTCTTCCATAAACCGCGCGACTTCCGCGAGATCCTGCGTGGTTGTGTATTCGGGCAGGGACTCGAGGAAAATTTTACCATAGTGCATGCGCCGGATGCGGTTATCGAGGATGGAGAGAATGCCGCGATCGGTCTTCGAGCGAATCAGCCGGCCGAAGCCCTGTTTGAGCGCGAGGACCGCTTCCGGAATCTGGTATTCGGCGAACGCGTTGCGGCCGTCTTCTTCGAGCGCACGCACGCGAGCCGCTACGATAGGGTCGCTCGGTACGGCGAACGGCAACTTGTCAATGATGACGCAGGAAAGCTGGGCGCCCGGCACGTCCACGCCCTGCCAGAAGCTCGACGTGGCGAAGAGCACCGCGTTCGGAGTCGTGCGAAACCGGTCCAGCAAAATGGAACGCGGGGCTGACCCTTGAAGCAGAAAAGGAAACTTCAATCGCCCCGAGACGCGCTCGAAGAGATCCCTCATCTGCGCGTGACTCGTGAATAGACAGAACGCGCGGCCCTGCGAAATTTCGAGCAGGCGCGTGATCTCGTCAGCGGCGCTCGCGGCAAACGACGGTTGGCGGACGTCCGGCAGCGCGGGGGGCATATAGAGCAGCGCCTGCGTGCTGTAATCGAACTCCTGCGGCAGCACGTTCTCGTGCGCGGGCAGCACTCCGAGGCGCTGCTTCAGATAGTCGAATTTCCCGCCGACCGCGAGCGTCGCCGACGTAAGGATGACCGTGTCGAATTGATCGAACAGTTTTTCGCGGAGGATTTCGCTCACGTCAATGGGCGTTGCCGCCAGAAAAACTCCGCGGCCGCGGCGTTCGTACCAATAGACGTAGCCCTTTTCGTCGCTTTCGAGCAGGAACGTCAGCTCGCGGCGCATTTCAGCGGCGCGCCGCGCCATGGCAACCACCTCTTCCGGCTTGGGAACGAGCGCCGAAAGCTCCGCTTCGATTCGCTTCACGGCGGACGCCACCTCGTCATACTCCTCCCGATTCTGATCGAGAAAGGCGCTCCTTTCCGCGGGACCGAAGGAGTAGCGTCCTTCGCGCTCGGGAAAGCGCTCGAAGAAGCTGCGGGCGCGCTCCCGCATCCGCGTCAGTTGCCGCCGGAGCGGAGCCGCATCAATTTGCAGTACGCGCAGCATATTTTCGGCATCCCGCCCGAGCTCCTCGAAGCGATAACTCGAAAGCTGGCGGCCGAAATAATCGCTCGCGACGTCCTCGATTTCGTGCGCTTCGTCGAATACGACCGCGGAATATTCCGGGAGTATCGAGCCGAAATCGTCCTCGCGAAGTGCGAGGTCGGCGAAAAAAAGATGGTGATTGACGATGATCAGGTCCGCTTCTTGCGCGCGCTGGTGCATCGCGGTGATAAAGCAACTCTGGTATTCGGGGCACTTCTTGCCGGTGCAGAGGTCGCTGCGCGCGTCAATGCGATTCCATAGCTCGGCATCGTCGGGGAGAAACGTCAGCTCGCTTCGGTCGCCGGTCTCGGTCAGCTTTTCCCAATCGCGGATCTGCGAGAACCAGTCAACCTCGTCAATTCCCTTCAGGACGGGCTGACCTTCCATTTGGTGAACTTTTTGCCGACAGAGAAAATTGGCGCGGCCCTTCATCAGGGCGGCCTTCAGATTCGGCGCGAAATACTTTTGCAGGAAGGGCACGTCCTTCTGGAAGAGCTGCTCCTGCAGCGACTTGGTCGCCGTCGAAATGACCACACGGCGGCCGCTGCGAATCGCGGGGATCAGGTAGGCGAGCGTCTTGCCGGTGCCAGTGCCCGCTTCAATGACGACGTGCTGGTGCTTCGCGAATGCCTCGTCCGCGATTCTTGCCATGGCGAGCTGCGACGGCCGGAATTCGTATCCGGGATGGCGCTTTTCGAGCAGTCCACCCGGACCGAAAATTCCTTCGACGGTGATCTCCTCAGCTTTGGCGGTCGCGGCTTTTTTAGGCATGGCCTTCGTCAGGGCACGACTTCAGTCGCGCCGCAATCGTCGCAACACGAATGCGGCTTTAGCCGCTGAGGAACGAAAATCTAAAATAGCACACCGTTCGAAAGAAAGATCGCGCGTCACCGCCGCGAAGATTCTTCGAGGCTCTTCGCCCAGTGTGAAAGGCGCTCGAGCGACGGTGAGTGCGTATGATCCACTTCGAGCGGCGTGATGGAAATGGCGCCGTCGCGAATCGCGGCGTGATCGGTGTCGGGGTCGATTCCTTCGGTGAATTGCTGCTCGCTCAGCCAGAAATAGCGCCGGCCGCGCGGATCGGTTCCGGGCTGCAGCACGTTGCGCGTGATCTTCGACGACTGGCGCGTGATCCTCACCTCTCCGCCCCAATCCTGGGGAACGTTGACGTTGAGCATCACGCCGGGCGGCAGCCCTTCGCGCAGCACCAGCGGCGCGAGGGTGCGCGTAAAGTGCGCCGCAGGCGCGAAATCGAATTCCCCGCCCCGGTACGCCACCGAGACGGCGATGGCCGGGACGCGATTGATCGCGGCCTCCATCGCGGCGCCTACCGTGCCTGAATAATAGATATTCTCGCCGAGATTGCCGCCGCGGTTGATTCCGGAAATCACCAGGTCGGGCTTTTCCTTGAGCAGCGTATGGAATGCCAGGATCATTGCGTCGGCGGGGGTGCCCTCGATGGAATATTCGCGTTCGGCGATCTGGTCGCAATAGATCGGCTGCCGCAAAGTGAGCGACTGCGCCGCCGCGCTGCGTTCGCGCGAGGGCGCGACCACTGTCATCTCCGCAAAATCCTTCAGGCCTTCGACCAGCGCGCGCAGCCCCGGGGCGTGGATCCCATCGTCATTTGTGACCAGAATATTCGGCATGGAGAACCCTGGCGCCGGCGAAGCGCCGCTCGAAAAAAAAACGCTTCAACCCGCCGCGAATACTGTAGCAGCAATGGCATTGACCCACCAAGGCGCTGCTGAGCGCCTCATGATATTTTAATCGGCGCAATGCGATACCGCCTGCCAACGAGCGTGTCAATTGTTGTGTGTTCGGACAGCGTTTTCCGATATAACGATTGAGATGGTTCGCGCCAGGAAAGCCCGGTTCGCCTTTGCATTGGCTCTGAGTCTCCTGCTGCTCGGTGGAATCGCCGCTGCGATCACCATTGAGATGCTTGTCCGCAGCACACGCTGGGTGGCTCACACGTACGAGGTGAAGAGTGCCCTCGGTGAAGTCAACTCCTCTTTGTCGTCTGTCTCTCGCGCGCGATTCGATTACATCCATTCCGGGGATGAGTCGTTTCTCTCAGGGTACGAAACATACAAAAGCGACGTTCGCGCTGAGGTAAAGCACGTCCGTGACCTGACTGGTGACAACCAATCCCAGCAGCTCATATGCGACGAGCTGGAAAAAGCTGTCGATCAACGAATCACGCTCCTCGACGCTTCGGTGGCGCTGCAAAAGTCAGGTCAAACCGATCAGGGCGCCCAGGACCGCTTCACCCTTGCCGGCGTGGACGCGTCCGCGGCTGTGGCGAACATCGTCCAGCAAATGCAGGACGAAGAACAAAAGCTCCTGGGCATGCGCATGACGATTTCCGGCGACCTTTTCGTGGTCGTCATCTGCATTTTGTTCGGAGTGTTCATCCTCTCAGCCTTTCTCTTCTGGGTCCATTACCGGCTACTGAGGGCGGAACTCATGAACCGCGCCCAACTAGAGACCAGCGCCCGCCGCTTGAGCGTCCGCCTTCTCAACGTCCAGGATGAGGAGCGCCGTAAATTTTCGAGAGAGTTGCACGACAGCGTGGGGCAGCTGTTGACGCTGGCCAAAATGAACCTGGCGATGTTGTTGGAGATGAATCCGAACGACAAGATCCTGGCGGAAACCGATAAAGTGCTCGAAGAGGCTCTCACGGAGACCCGCACGGTGTCCTACCTGTTGCACCCGCCTCTTCTCGACGAATTGGGGCTCGCTTCCGCCATCAAGTGGTATCTGGAGGGATTGGGCCAGCGAAGCGGCATCCAGCTTTCCGTGGACATTGCCGAGGATTTCGGCCGGCTGGCGCAGCCGACGGAGCTGGTTTTGTTTCGCGTTCTCCAGGAATCGCTCACAAACGTTCATCGGCACTCCAAGAGCATGAAGGCCGAAGTGTCGTTGCGCAAAACGGGCGACAAGGTCGTGCTGCGAGTCCGGGACTACGGGAAGGGAATGCCCCGCGACACACTGGAGAAGTTTCTGAGAACTGGCGCCGAAACCGGAGTTGGACTCGCCGGAATGCGTGAACGGATCAGGGAGCAGTTGGGCAAGCTTGAAATCCAGTCAGACGGGAACGGCACGCTTGTCGAGGTCATCCTGCCGGCTTCCTTGCCTCCCGCCTCGCACGAGGAATCGGCCGCCGCATCTTCTTAGCTTGAATCCACGATGGTTAGTGAAGCCTTCCAGTCGGGGAAAAACCAGGGATCAGAAGTGAGGAATGGTCGGGACGACTGGATTTGAACCAGCGACCTCACGCACCCCAAGCGTGCGCGCTACCAGGCTGCGCTACGTCCCGACCGCATCGGCGCCACATCGCACTCAAGTGGGCCGCTACGGAGCGTATCACTCGTGTTCGAGAAGGGTCAAGACGGCGAGCAATTCTTCATGGAGATCGAGCAGGAATTTTCGATGAGCGCGCGACGCCGGAGCCTGCTTCGCGGGAGCTTCCACGGCGCGGGCCACTTCGCGGGGTACGTCGGCAGTTAGTTCGCCGCGGGGGCCGGGGGCGCCGCTCCCGCCATTCTGATCCGCCAGGTGCTTTCGCGCGCCCGCGATGGTGAAGCCCTCTTCGTAGAGCAGTCGCTTGATTTCGAAGACGGTCTCGATATCCTCGCGCCGGTAAAGGCGGTGGCCGCTGGGGCTTTTCACGGGCTGCAGTGTCGGAAACTCGGATTCCCAGTAGCGCAGGACAAAAGTCTTCGTCGCCGTCAGACGGCTCACTTCTCCGATGCGGAAAAGGTTCTTTTCCGGTAGTTCCTGCGCTGCTTGGGCCGCACTTGCCATGGCTGGTCAGTATCCTAAGCTGATTTCGCGGCGTGTCAACCCCTTGCGGGCCCTGACGGGCCGCAAAAGCGGGCTTTTTGCCTTCAGCTGCGGTCGCGCTTCTTCTTCTCGGGATGCCACTTGCGCTTGTCGCTGTGCCGGGGCTCGTGCTTCGTGATGCGGCGGGGCTCCCGATTCGGGTCCTGGCGCAGCGCGCCCTTCTTCAACCGCTGGGTGAAGCGAATTGGAGTGCCGATGAAATCGAAAGCTTCGCGCAGGCGATTCTCGAGAAATCGTTGATAGCTGAAGTGCAGCGGCTTCGTCTGATTCGTGAACAGCACGAACGTGGGCGGCCCAGTAGTCGCCTGCGTCACGTAGTAGATTTTCACCTTGCGGCTCGCCGGCGATGTTCCCCGGTCGAGGTCCACGCCCGCGAGCCAGCGGTTCAGCTCACCGGTGGAAATCCGGCGGTAGCGCGCCTCCGCGACGCGATCGATCACCGTGTAAAGCTTCTCAACCCGCTCGCCGGTCAGCGCCGAAAGAAACACGATGGGCGCGAAAGGGAGAAATTTGAATTTCTCCCGGACGATCGGCTCGTAATCCGCCAGCAGCTTGCTGGGATTTCCGCCGGAGCCCTTGCCGCCATGCTTTTTCTCCTTCGCGGCTTTTTCCTGCGCGGACTCGAGCGCCAGGTCCCACTTGTTCATCGCGATGATCACCGACCGACCCGACTGTTCCGCGTAGCTCGCGATCGTCGCGTCGTGCGACGTGACCCCCACCGACCCATCCACCACGATCACCGCGATGTCCGCGCGCTCCAGGTGCTGCCGCGCCATAATTACGCTCAATTTTTCGGCGATGAGCTTCGTCTTGCCCTTACGCCGGATTCCGGCGGTGTCGAGAAAACGATAAGTCTTGCCGTGACGCTCCACCACCGTATCCACGGCGTCCCGCGTGGTGCCCGGCTCCGCCGAGACGATGGACCGCTCCGCGCCCACCAGCTGATTCAGCAGAGTTGACTTCCCCACGTTCGGCCGCCCGATGATGGCGATGTTGATGTCGGGCCTGGATTCGACCGCATCGCCCAGTGGAAAATCTTTCGTAACCGCGTCGAGCAGAGTATCCACCCCGAAACCGTGCTCAGCTGAAATCGGAAATACCTGATCACCCAGCTCGTAAAACTGCGCGGCCAGTTCCGTCTGCTTCGGCGAATCCACTTTATTAACCGCAAGCACAGGCGGTTTGCCCGCGCGGCGCAACAATTGCGCCAGTTCCGCATCGAGCGGCACCGGTCCCTCGCGGCCGTCTACCACTTGCACGACGCAAGACGCATTCTCAATCGCCACGCGCGCCTGACGAAGAATTTCGCCTGGAATTCCGGCCTTGTCCTCCGGCACGATCCCGCCTGTATCCACCACTTCGAACGCGCGCCCCTCCCAATGGGATATGCCGTAGATGCGATCGCGGGTAATTCCGGGTTCGTTCGTGACGATTGAGCGGCGCGTGCCAGTCAGGCGGTTGAATAGCGTGGACTTCCCCACGTTGGGGCGTCCGACGATCACAATAGACGGGATCTTCGAGGTCATTTAGCGTTGCGCTAGTTTCTTCTGCAGTTCCAGACGTTGGGTGAGCAAGCGGTTCAATTCGCTCGGGGAAGCTTTGGATTCAATCTTTTGCTGCAATACGGCGAGCTCCGCCTCGTCCCGGCGGCTTCGTAGGACGCTCAGACAACTCTCAGCCGATTCCCACGTCGCTTCGCCTGACGTTTCGAAAAGGATCTCGAACAGCAACCGGCGGTCCTTCTCTTCCAGTGCCGCGCCCAGCGTGGTTGGATCGGGCGCTTCGCCCACCTTGGAGATTAGCAGTTCCAGGATTTTTTCGCTCTCCAACCCGCGATGCAGCGCGCCGGAGACGAGTTCGTGCGCGAGTTTCTCTCGGAACCCCCCGGCCTCGATGAGCATACGGATCAGTTGCCGCTCGGCGGGCTTCACGACCGGCGTCAGCAGCTCCGCCCTCGGCTTCACTTCGCTGCGGCGCTCATTGGCCGCTCGCTTCAATGCCTCGCGCAGCACGGGTTCGTCCACGCGCAATTCCGAGGCAATCCGCGTAGCCCATTCCGAACGCAGCAGCCGGTTCGGGAGCCGCTGCACGTAGGGCATCAGGAAATTCAGCGCGGCAACTTTTCCCGCGGCCGTCGTGCGGTCCATCTGGCGCGCGCGTCCGATCAGGTAATCGAGATACGGCGGCGCCTGCGCGAGCAATTTACGATAGGCCTCGGCGCCCTGCTCCTTCAGGAATTTGTCGGGATCGGCTCCGCCCGGCAGAGCCAGCACGCGCACGTCAAATTCTTTTTCGAGCAGCAGCGTCAGCGACCGCTCGGTCGCCACCTGGCCCGCCGTATCCGGATCGTAATTCACCACCACGCGGTGTGTGAACCGGGCCAGCAATTTGATCTGCGGCTCGGCCAGGCTCGTTCCGCAGCTGGCGACAACGTTCGTGATTCCTGCACGCGCCACGGCGATTGCGTCCATGTAGCCTTCGACCAGAACGCCAAAATCGCTTTTCCGCAGCTCCTCTTTCGCGCGATCGAGATGGTAGAGCACGTTGCTCTTCGTATAGATTGGCGTCTCGGGCGAGTTCATGTACTTCGGCATGTCGTCGCCCATTGCGCGCCCGCCGAACGCGATGACCTTCCCGGAATCATTCGAGATCGGGAACATGATTCTCTTCCGGAAGCGGTCGTAGAGGCGTCCGCTTTCGTTGCGCGAGAAGAGGCCCGAGGCTTCCAGGAGCTTTTCCTGATATCTCGATTTCAAATACCGCAGGAGCGCGTCGCCGGACGAGGGCGCCCATCCCAGGCCGAAGCGCGTGATTGCCTCGCGATTCAAGCCGCGGTCTTCGAGATAGCCCGCCGCTATCTTTCCCTCCTGACCCTCGTTAAGCTGCCGCGCAAAAAATACCGCCGCCTCGCGATGCATCTCCACCAGCGCGCTGCGCTGCTGATTCTCACGGTGCTCTTCCGGCGAACGCTCGCGCGGCCTCGGCACCGGAATGCCGGATTTCTCAGCGACGATTCGTATCGCCTCGGGAAACGGGCACTTGTCCATTTCCTGCACAAATTTGAAAACGTCTCCGCCGGCGCCGCAGCCGAAGCAGTGATAAATCTGCTTCACCGGATGCACGGCAAAGGATGGAGACTTTTCCTGATGGAACGGGCATAGCCCCGTGAAATTCTGCCCCGTCTTCTTCAGGCGGACGTATTCCCCGATCACGCGGACGATGTCCGCCTGCTGCTTCACCTTCTCCGCGAATGATCCTGCTTCAGCCATGGCGTCCTTCTCTTAACACCATACGGTCACGAATTCAATTCGGCCACTGTTATCGCCGTGCCGCCGCGATCTTCAGCCTCGTGGCGAGTTTTCTCGACCAGCGGATGCGTGGACAAAAATTCAGCCAGCCCGCGGCGCAGCGCGCCCGTTCCGTGGCCATGAATGATGCGCACGCTCGGCTTGCCCGCAATCGCTGCGTCGTCAATGAACTTATCAACCCGCCGAGTCGCTTCCTCGACCGTGCATCCAATCACATTAATTTCCTCGCCGGCTGGCTCATCGCTCGGCTGCGTGCGAACGGTGATCCCGCGCGGGCGTTCCGTTGATGCGGCATTGGGCTTCGCGGGAGCTGCCTCGCCCTCGATGCTCACAATATCCGCAATCGGAATCTTCATCCGCAGCGGCCCCGCCTCCACTTCCGCGATTCGGCCGTCGTGGCGGCGAAACACGACGGCCTGCTTGAATCCCTTCACGTGGACGCGCATTCCGGCTGAAAGTTGCTCGGGCGTCACAGGCTTTGCGGGTGCTTCAGCACCTACGCCGAGGTCCTGCTGCGATGATGCGAGTGTATCAACGACCGCGGCATCGGCTTCAGCCCGAGCGTCCGAGCCGAGCTTCCCCATCCGCCGCCCGGCCTGCTTCTCGGTTTGCGCGCGCAGCGCACGGTCCTTGATATCGGAGGCAAGGCTCGCGACCTCGCTCTCCAGCCGCTTCTGCGTGGCGAGAAAATTCTTCTCGAGCTCGGCGATGCGTTTTCGCTGCCGCTCGACCCATTCGGTTTGCAACTCGCGGCGCGCCGCTTCGAGTTGCGCCAGCTCCTCGCGGCCCTGGCGCGTCACGTCCTCCATTTCGTCGCGGCTGCGATGCAGGTACGCGATCAGGTCGCGCGCCTCGCGAGATTCCGGCGACAGGCTCGCGTCGGCATGATCCACCACGCGCGCGGGCAATCCCAGCCTCCGCGCGATTTCAATCCCGCTCGACGTTCCGGGCACGCCGAAGAGCAGCCGGTACGTCGGTCGCAGATTCACTTGGTCGAATTCCATCGCAGCGTTCACGATTCCGGGCGTTGTGGAGGCATAGGCTTTCAGGCGGTCGTGATGCGTCGTCGCCAGCGTCAGCGCCCGTCGCGCGCGAAACTCCTCGAGCAACGCAACCGCGAGCGCTGCGCCCTCTTCCGGCGCGGTACCCGTGCCCATTTCGTCCACCAGAATCAGCGACCGCTCCGTCGCGATTTCCAGCATGGACTTCAAATTCAGCATGTGCGCCGAAAATGTGGAAAGGTCGGCGGCGATGGACTGCTCGTCGCCGATATCAACCAGCACGCGGTCGAACACCGGCATCTCGGCGCGCTGCGCCGCCACCGGAATTCCCGATTGCGCGGAAAGCGCCGCGAGTCCCACCGTTTTCAGCGAAACCGTTTTGCCGCCTGTGTTCGGCCCGCTGACAACCATCACCGTCTCGTCGCCGCCCAGCGCGAGGCTCATGGGCACGGCCTTGCGACCTTGTGGCCGCAGCGTGGCTTCGAGCACAGAATTTCGCGCCGCATCGAGCCGCAGCGAATTGCCCGAGGTGAATTCCGGGACGACGCAATCGAACTCCCGCGCGAACCGCGCACGCGCAAAAATCGAATCGAGATGCGCGATGGACGCTGCCGCCGCTTCGAGTGGCCCCCGGTCCGCGCGCACGCGCCCGGTTAGCTCTTCGAGAATGCGCGCAATCTCGGCGGTCTCGTCTTCGCCCAGTTGCACCAGGCGATTATTCAAATCAATCGCTTCAAGCGGCTCCACAAATACCGTTTGCCCCGTGGCGCTGGCTGCGTGCACCACTCCCGGGACGCCGCGGCGATCCCCGGCGCGCACCGGAATCACGAAGCGATCGTTCCGGAGCGTGACGTAATCCTCGCCGGCCGGTTCCCCGCGCGCGCGCATGATCTTTTCGAGCGAATGCTGAATCGTGGCGCGCGCCTGGATCTTGCTCGCACGGATGCGTTTCAGTTGAGGCGAAGCGTCATCGCTGATTTCTCCGTTGGGCATCACCGCGCGACGAATCGCGATCAGGAGCGAACGGAAGTCGGCAAGGGAGGCGGCGCGTTCCGCCAGGCGCGGATACTTCGCGGCCTCGCCTTTGAATGTCTGCCGCACCGCATCCGCGTTTTCCGCGAGCGACGCAACATCGAGAAGTTCCGCGGGCACGAGCACCGATCCGGGCATAACCATGCGCAGAAGCCACGCATTCGGATCGGCGAGCGAGCCGAATCCAAGCTCCGAACCCGCGCGCAAGTAGGCGTTAGCCTCGCGTATCAGTTCGAATTCGGTTTCGAGCGCCGCCACATCCTGCCGTGGCGCAAGCGCCTCAATAGCGCGCCGGCCGGGCACGCACGTCGTCGAGCGGCTGACGATTTCCTTCAGCTTGTCGAATTCGAGAAGCTCTTCCGCGGGGCGAGACACGTGAACCTCAAGAGGGATTGTAGCCCGGTTGCCTGTGGGAAATCAGTGAGGCTCGTTCAGCGCGCCTGAAATCGTTCGGCCAGATAATCGGCCGCATCGGCGGGAGACGACGCCACGCGCACCAATGGTTCGCTGCTTTCGCCGAAACGAGAAGGATGTCCGAGCTCGACCTCCCGCACGCGCTCGATCACCGGCTGCCAGAAATCCCCGAGCACGACCAGCGGCTTCTTGCTCATCGCGCCCTTATTCAGCATTTCCCAGACGACCGCGAGCTCGACCAGCGTTCCGGTGCCGCCGGGGCATGCGACATATCCGCGCCCGCGTTTGATCAGCTCGAAAAGCCGGGCCTGCCAGGTCTTCACGCGAACCTCCTCGTCCACCCATCGGTTCGCGCGCGCTTTGAAAAATTGCGCCGTCACCGCGAGCGTTCGCCCGCCCGCTTCCTTCGCGCCGCGCGACACGGCTTCCATCACGCCGCCGTATCCGCCGCTGCAGACGTTCAGCCCCTTTTCGGCGAGCGCTGCGCCCAGCGCATACGCCTGCGCGTAGTGCGCATCGCCCTCGCGCGGCCGCGAGCTGCCAAAAACGGTGACGATCTTCGCTTGCCGCTTCATTTCTTCTTGGCGCGCGGCGCGGTCCCCAGGGTCTCCACCAGGGCGGTCGCAATAGCATCCACCGGGGCAGTGGTACCGACGCCATGCTGCGGATTATTGTTGTAGAAAATCGCGAACACCAGAGATTCGCCGCGCAGCGTTGTGGCGTAGCCGGAAAGCGCGCGAACGTGTTCAATTTCGCCCGTTTTTGCCTCGATCAAGCCGGACGCCGGCGTGTCAGCCATTCGTCCCTCCAGCGTTCCGTCCACGCCGGCCACCGGCAGCGTCGAGAGAAAATCCTTGCCCCACGGCTGCCGCGCGGCGTAACCCAACAGTGTCACGATCCCCCGCGGCGTCACCAGATCGTCGCGCCCCAGCCCCGAACCGTCCGAAAGCAAAATGTCGCCGTCCGCGACTCCGGCAGTCTTCAGAAATTCACGCTCCGCTTTCAGCCCCGCGGCAGTCGAGCCCACCCCAAGTCTCTCGCGCCCCACGGCGCGCAGCAGCAGCTCCGCGTGCAGATTGTGGCTCATCTTGTTCGTTAGGCGGATGCTTTCCAAAAGCGGCTCGGAAATATGCTCGGCGAGCATGACGGGATTCGGCTCCGGCGAAGGCGGCATGGCGTCCGGTATGATCGGCTCGCCCGCGACGTTGGAAAAAGGCGGCGGCGAGTGTTGCGCGCGAGTGGTGCCCGTGATGCGCACGCCGCGCGCCTCGAGCAATTGCTTGAGCGCGAGCGCAGCCGTTTCGGCGGGGCCGGTCATCGCGATGTCGAGTCTGGTGGGTGTGCGGCCGAGCGCGATTGTGCCGCGCAGCAGAATGAAATTCACTCCCGGCTGTCGGACAACCGCGAAATCCGATGGCGTGTCGGGCGCACCGGTCGTGATGTCTTCGGTAAATGTGCCGAGGGCCGATGCCGGCTCGGTTCGGACCACGGCTGGATCGCCGGCACGCCCGGCCGGGCCGATCTCGACCGAAATCGTGTTGTCGTTGAACGCGATGGCGCTGACCGGCGCACCGAACTGGAAGAACAGATCACCGGCACTCCATCCCACCGGGTAAGGATCGTACGGGTAGTAACTGTCGTCGGCGACGATGTCGCCATCCACCTCGCGAAGCCCTTTCGCAATCGCTTCGTCGGCTATCTCCGCCAAAACTTTTTCGACTGGGCCGACGCGGTCGCCCCTGCCGACGTACGGGAACCGGCGATTCGAAAGATCGGGGTCTCCGCGTCCCACAAGTATCAGATCGCCGGCGAGGCGGCCATCGCTGCCAATTGCGGTCTTCGATTCAAGCGTGGTGTGAAATCGGTAGTCGCCGCCAAGCGTGGCAAGCGCGAGTGCCGTGGTGACAATCTTCGCATTGGAAGCCGGCGTGAAAAAATGATCGGCGTTCAGCTCGTAGATTGCCTCGCCCGTATCCCGATCGGCAATTTCAATTCCCCAATCGAGCTTGCCCGCGTTGCCTTGTCCGAGTGCAGCGTCCACGCGCGCGCGGAACTTCGCCACATCCGGGCGCGACTTCCCGCGCTCCGCGGCATGCGTTTGGCTTATGCGCGAAACGCTCTGCGCCCCGGCTTGCCCTGTAACAAGCGCTCCCGCAGTGCATAGTGCCGCGGCGGCCCGGAGCGCGCGGCGCCGGATACGAGTGCGTTGAAAACTGGCGATTGCGTTCATTCGAGGTGCGATCTTTGTCAAAGCTCCCAATTATATGGCAACGCCCTCCGCGACGCCGCCTTTAGCGCTGGGGTTGCGCTGCGCCACCCGAACACATATCATGGACACCCAATGGAGGATGCCATCATGACAAGAAAATTGATCTCGTTGATGCTCGCTACGGCCCTATTCGGCCTCGTGTTCGTGTGCAGTCCCGTCCGAGCGGACGACAAAGAGAAGGACGAGGATCGCCTACGGAACGCCGGGCAGGTCCTTAAAGAGATTCTGAATATTCCGGACGACATCCCGCAGAGCCTGATTGACAAGGCCGACTGCATAATCGTGATTCCCACGGTTTTGAAGGCGGCGTTTATCGTCGGTGGCAGTTACGGCCGCGGCGCTATGACATGCCGCAGCGGCGACAATTTTCAAGGCCCCTGGGGCGCGCCCACGATGATGGCGCTCGAAGGCGGAAGCTTTGGATTCCAGATTGGCGCCCAGGCCACCGATTTTGTGCTGTTGGTCATGAACCAGGACGGCGCCAGTTCCATTCTCAGCAGCAAGGTGAAATTGGGCGCCGACGCCTCCGCCGCTGCCGGGCCGATTGGCCGGGACGCAGAAGCGGCCACCGACGTAGCCATGCGCGCTGAAGTTCTCACGTATTCTCGCGCGCGCGGCCTCTTCGCCGGCATCTCGCTGGAGGGTTCTACTCTTCGTCCCGATGACGACGCGAACGAGCGCATCTACGGCCAGAAACTTCCATCAAAAGAGATTGCCCTTCACGGCGCGGTTCCTGTCCCGCCGGCGGCCAGGGCTCTTACTGCCACTCTGAACCAGCACAGCCCCAAGAATCTTTCAAAATAGTTCATCCGTCACCGTCTGCGCCGGAGGGGAAGCCTCCGGCGCACATAACTCGACGCCTTCAGCTCGCCCTCAGTTGGCCAACCCTCCGCGACGGATATTGACCTTCACCCACATATGACTTATAGTCGTGTTAGGGTATCGGTCAGATCAGGAGCCTTCCCATGGCATCTTCCATAGCGGCTAGGCGCCACTCTGTCGTCCCGCAGACCGGCCGCCGCGAACGTCACCGCACGGAAATCCGCGAGCGCCTTTTCCGCTCCGCCCTCCGGCTGTTTGCCGAACGCGGATTCCTGGAAACCACCGTGGAGGACATCACCGAAGCGGCTGACGTCGGCAAGGGCACCTTCTTTAATTATTTTCGGACGAAGGAACACGTGCTGGCCACATTCGGCGGCGAACGCCTGGCGTCCATCGAGCGCGCCATCGAACGTGCGAAGAAGGGGCCGGTGCTGCCCGTGCTGAGGGAATTGGCCGCCGACTTGGCGGGCCATTCCACCGAGAACCCTGCACTGCTCCGCGCGATTTACGCCGCTCATGCGTCGTGCGCTCCCGTTCGAGCGGAACTCCACAAAAGGCTTCAGACCGGCCGCCGGCTTCTGGCGCAGATCTTCACGATCGCGCAGCAGCGGGGCGAAGTGCGGCGCGACATACCGGCTGCGGAGCTGGCTCGCCTCGTTCAAGTCGTGCTGTTGGGCATGACACTTGCCTGGTCCCTGCATCCCGATTCGTCATTGCGCGGAACCGCGCAGGAAGCGTGGGACCTGTTCTTGCCTGGCATTCTTGCCGATACAAAACGCAAGACCAGTAAGAACCGACGGATTGCGCGAACATGAATCGCCGTCGGTGTGCCGAAGTGATTTCCAGCGGAATCGCTGCGTCTTTTGCGGTCACAGCATCATCCAAAGTGAGACGGCTCAGCAAAGGAGGTCCCGTGAGACGCCGATTGGCGATTATTTATTTCATCTTCGCCGCTCTATTTCCGCTGGCGGCCCGATCCGCCCACGCGCAGGCGCTGCCTTCCGGAGCTCCCCCTGCTCCGTCCTCTGCCGCTGCTCCTCCAAGCGCCGCGATGTCGCAGAATTCATTTTCAGGCAGCGTGCCGGCGAAGCTGGAGCCCGGCGTATTGCAACTTTCGCTGAAAGACGCTCTCTCGCGCGGCCTGAAGCAGAATCTGGGCGTGCTCCTTTCGAGCGAAGATGTGCGCACGGCGCGCGGCGCGCGCTGGCAGATGTTGAGCTCCTTGCTGCCCAACCTGACCACATCCTCGTACGTCAACGGCTCTCAGGTGGATCTCGCCGAGTTTGGCTTCAGCTTCAAATTTCCGGCGAGCGCGGGGTTTTCAATCCCGTCGGTCGTCGGCCCTTTCGGCTATTTCGATTCGCGCGCTTACCTGACCCAATCTATCTTTGACTGGAAGGCAATCAACAACGCTCACGCGGCCTCGGAAAACGTGAAATCGTTTCAGGCGACATACGAGGACGCGCGCGACCTCGTCGTTCTCTCCGTCGGCTATACCTATCTGCAGGCGATTGCCGATGAAGCGCGCGTCGAAACCGCGAGCGCGCAAGTGAAAACCGCGCAGGCCTTGTACGATCAGGCCTCCGATCAGGTCACGGCCGGCACCTCCCCTGCCATTGACGGTCTGCGGGCGCAGGTGGAATTAAAAACGCGGCAGCAGCAGTTGATCCAATCCAAGAATGATTTCGCGATTGAGAAGCTGACGCTGGGCCGCGTGATCGGACTCGCTCCCGCTCAGCAATTCGAGCTCGCGGACAAATCTCCGTACGAGCCGTTCGCAGGCATGAGCGTCGAGGACGCGCTCAAGCGCGCCTACGAAACCCGCTCCGATTTCCAGGCGGCGCTCGCGAATGTCCGCTCCGCGGAATATTCACGCAAGGCCGCCGCGGCAGGCTACCTGCCTTCGTTTTCAGTGAGCGCGGACTACGGTCTGGCGGGAACCATCCCCAGCATCGCCACGCACGGCGTGTTCGACGCGCGCGGCACGCTGACCTTTCCGATCTTTCAGGGCGGCCGCGTCCATGGCGATATCCTCGAAGCCGACGCGCGCCTCGAACAGAGCCGCCAGCAGCTCGAAAATCTACGCGCCCAGATTGACGCCGACGTTCGCACTGCGTTGCTCAATATCGAATCCGGCGAAGAACTGGTCGCCGTGGCTCGAAGCAATATAGATCTCGCGGACCAGACGCTGGCGCAATCTCGCGACCGGTTTCGTGCCGGCGTCACCGACACCGTGGAAGTGGTGCAAGCGCAGGAAGCCGTCGCCAGCGCGAACGATAATTACATTTCGAGTCTGTACCAGGACAATTACGCCAAGATTTCTCTGGCCCGCGCCCTGGGCCTCGCTGAAGAGGGCGTTAAAGAATATTTCAAAGGAAACTAAGACATGGCAGAGAAAACCGAAGGAGCAACCCCGCCCGCTGCTTCCGCGGAAAGCGCGCCCGCCCCGGAAACTCAAGCGCCGCAACCGCCCGCGGCGGCTCGCGCGTCCGAATACTTGCGCGAGCGCCCACGCACGCGCCTGTTCTTGATCGTCGCCGTGCTCGTCCTGCTCGTTGGTATTTTCTTTGCGTGGCGCTATTTCTCGAGCTACGAATCAACCGACGACGCGGAAGTTGACGGCCACGTGATGCCCGTCAGCGCGCGCATTTCCGGCTACGTCGCAAAGGTCAATGTGGACGACAACCAGTACGTCCAGGCCGGCAATGTCCTCGTAGAAATTGACCCGCGCGACTACCAGGTTGCCGTGGACCAGGCTCGCGCCAACGTCGCCGACGCCCAAGCTACGGCCCAGTCCTTGAATATCAACGTTCCGGTCGCCTCCGTCAACACATCGAGCGACGTCTCGTCGTCTGAAGCGGACGTCGCCAATGCCCTGGCCGGAATTAGTGCGGCGCAGCAACAGCTCGACGCTGCCGAAGCCCAGCTCCTGCAGGCGCAAGCGAACGACGTAAAAGCCCAGAACGACCTGGTGCGTTACAAACAGCTCGTTGACAAGCAGGAAATTTCGCAGCAGCTGTACGATCAGGCCGTGGCGGCGGCTGCGGCAAATGCCGCGGGAGTTGCCGGAGCCAAAGCTTCGGCCGCAGCCGCTTCGCAGCAAGTGACGCAAGCGCGCAGCCGGCTTTCGACTGCGCAGGCGAGCTTGCGATCGTCGCAGACGGGCCCCAATCAGGTCAGATCCGTTCAGGCTCGCGCCAATTCTGCCGAAGCGATCGCTCAGGCGAAGCAGGCCGCGCTCGATCAAGCCCAGCTAAATCTTCAGTACACGAAGATCCTCGCTCCCGCCACCGGCGTGGTCACCAAGAATGTCGAAGTGGGCATGAACGTCCAGCCTGGCCAGCAGTTGGCCACGGTTATTCCTCTCGACGACATCTGGGTCACCGCGAATTTCAAGGAAACGCAGTTGAAAAATATGCAGCCCGGGCAGCGCGCCGAAATCAAAGCGGACTCGAATGGCCGCGTCTACAAGGCACATGTGGACAGCATCGCGGGATCGAGCGGAGCGCGGCTCAGCTTGCTCCCACCGGAAAACGCGACGGGAAACTACGTGAAGGTCGTGCAGCGGGTTCCCGTGAAAATCGTCCTCGAACCGGGTGAAAATTCCGACCACTCCCTTCGCATCGGAATGTCGGTCGAGCCCAAAGTCTTCTTGAAGTAAGCTCAAGCGAGCACAGGTCGCCTGACGATTCTCGCGGTGGATCAGTGTTGAGCCTTTGCAAGGTTCGGCCCCATGGCAGACACCCCTGAAAGCGGCGGTAACGCTTCGACAAGCCCCACCGCAAGTGCAGGTGCGGCGGCGCCTGCCAGCGCGTGGGTGCCAAAGTTCAATCCTTGGTTGATCGCGGTAGTGGTCGCCATGGCGGCATTCATGGAGGTGCTCGATACGAGCATCGCCAACGTCGCGCTTCCCTACATGGCGGGCAGCCTGGGCGCGAGCAACGATCAGAGCACATGGGTGCTGACGTCGTATCTTGTATCGAACGCGATCGTCCTGCCGATCAGCGGTTGGCTTTCGAATGTGTTTGGCCGTAAACGGTTTTTCATGTCCTGCCTCGTCGTCTTTACGATCAGTTCCCTGCTGTGCGGCATTGCGCCGAGCCTGAGCGCGATCATCATTTTCCGGGTGCTCCAGGGACTCGGCGGCGGCGGATTGCAGCCGATGGCGCAGGCAATCCTTGCCGACGTATTCCCGCCGGAGAAGCGAGGGCTGGCGTTCGCAGTCTACGGCGTGACCGCTGTTATCGCGCCGACGATCGGTCCGACGCTGGGCGGCTGGATCACGGACAACTACACCTGGCGCTGGATTTTCTTCATCAACCTGCCGGTTGGCATTTTGGCGCTGTACCTGGTCTATCGGCTCGTCGAAGATCCTCCCTGGTTGAAGCGCAGCTCGGGCGCCGGGCTGAAGATTGACTACATCGGCGTATCCCTGCTCACTCTCGGCATCGGCGCCCTGCAGGTGATGCTCGATAAAGGGCAGGAAGACGACTGGTTTGGCTCGCGATTTATTGTCACCCTTGCAATCCTTGCAGGCGTCGGACTCGTTTCGTTGGTGCTCTGGGAATGGTTTTACAAAAACCCCATTGTGGAGGTGCGGCTTTACAAGAACCTGAACTTCCTCGCGGCGAACGGCATGATGTTCGTCCTGGGCATATTGTATTTTGCGAGCCTCGTGATGATGCCCCTGTTTCTTCAATCGCTGATGGGTTACACGGCGGAATCGGCCGGGCTCTTGCTCTCGGGCGGAGGACTGGTCCTGCTCTTCCTGATGCCCGTCGTCGGCGTTTTGTCCTCGAAAGTTCAAGCGCGATATCTGATTGCGTTCGGCTGGCTCGTGCTTTCGATTTCGATGTACATTTCGAGCCGGCAGCTCGACCTTGAGGTGAGTTTTCGAAGCGCCGCGATATTGCGGATCGCGCAGGTCTTCGGGCTCCCATTTTTGTTCGTGCCCATCAACCTCGCGTCGTACGTCGGGATGCCCGCTGAAAAAAGCGGCAGCGTGGCCGGACTGGTCAATTTCATGCGCAATATCGGCAGCAGCGTGGGCACGTCAATGGTCACCACGCTCATCGAGCGCCGGTCGCAGGTCCACCAAGCATATCTTGTGGCCAACGTCACCCGCGGACGGCCGGAACTCCTCATTCAGCTCGCTGGGCTGACGGAGCGTCTAAAGGCGGCCGGGGTGAACGCCGAGAGAGCTGCGATGCAGGCCGACGCGATCGTCTTTCGGAACGTGATCGGTCAGGCCACCACGCTGGCTTACCTGGACACCTTTCTGTATCTGGCGGTCGCGTCCGGAATCATGTTTCTCCTGGCTTTCGCCTTGAGGAAAAATCAGCCGGGCAGGCGCCGGATCGTCGCGGAGTAGCAGGCAAACCCGGCCTATGATAGTCTCCCGTCAATGCATCGCCGTGGCGCGATGCGAATCGGCGGCGGGGGCGTCACATGATCCGAGTGCTTACCATCGAACGCGAATACGGCAGCGGCGGCGGTGAAATAGCGGCCGCGCTGGCGCAACGGCTGGGCTGGAAGCTCTGGGATCAGGCGCTAACCAACGAGATCGCTCGGCTGATGGAGTGCGATTGCCGCGTGGTCGAGGAGCGCGGAGAAAAGCGGGACCCTCTGTTCCACCGGCTGCTCATGGCCTTTATGCGCGGCAGCCATGAAGGAAGCTTGAACGCTCCGCGGTTGAAGATCGCCGATGCCGAATGCATCCGAGAGGTCACGGAGCAGGTCGTGAAGGACGCAGCGCAGTGCGGTGGATGCGTGATCGTTGGACGCGGTTCCGCCTACTACCTCCAGGGCCGAAGCGATGCCTTTCATGTTTTTATTTATGCTCCATTCAACGAAAAGGTCCGGCGTTTGCGGGCTGGCGGTAAGAGCGAAAAGGAGGCCGTACAGCTTGCCGATACCGTGGACCGCGATCGCGCCGCGTTCATCAAGCAATTTTTCGGCGTCGAATGGCCGGATCGCCACCGCTTCAACCTGATGCTCAATTCCACGATCGGCGAAGCGGCGGCGGTGGAAACAATACTCAACAGCATCGCATTATTCGAAAAGCAAAGAATCCCGTCCGCACCTTCGGCCCAGCAATCGGTGGCGTCTGGAGCGCCGCGAGGAAATTGACCGCGAGCGCTTGACGCAATCCTGCCTTAGCTGCTTGTCCCCCGTTAAGTCTTCCCGTAGTCTGGGCGTCTCAATCCCCGCTAAACAAATCCATCGTCAGGAGACCGGATGAGTTGTGCCATCTGCGAAAAGCGGCCGCCGAAGCGTTACTGTCCCGCGAAGGGCGAAAAAATCTGCGCCATCTGCTGCGGCCGTGAACGTGAAGTCACGATTGATTGTCCGTCGGACTGCCCGCACCTCACGGCGGCGCACCGTTACGAAGCGGAACATCGAAAACCCCTCTCCGCCGAGGAATATCCTTATCGCGAAGTTTCGGTCCGTGAGGATTTCGTATACGAACGCTGGCCGGTCGTCGCCGGCCTTGCAGCGGCAATTCTCAATTTCCAAGTCCAGCACAAAGATCTCAACGACAGCGCAGTCTGCGCCGCGATCGAAGCGCTGGCCGAAACACTCCGCACCCTCGGAACTGGAATCTACTACGAGCGGCCGCCCGATGCTCCGCTCGCGCGCGCTCTCTACGGGCGAATCGCTGGGTTCCTGCAGGAGTTCAAGCAAAGCGATACCGGACGCGCGGGCACTGCTCCGCTAAAGGATGCGGACGCTTTCCATCTGCTCGTCTTTCTGCTGCGGGTCGCCAGGCAGGAAACCAATGGCCGTTCCCGCTCGCGCGCGTTTCTCGGCTTCCTCCGCGCGCGATTCCCTCTTCCGGCCGAGGTCGAAAACGACGCTCCCCGCATTATCATTCCCTGACGATTACTCGTCCCCTCACTTTTCCTTGATCTTGAATTTTGGGTTCTGGATGACGCCCAGCGTGTTCCCAAACGGGTCGTGGACAGCTCCGATCAAAATTCCGTCGCCCACGTCCTTTATAGGATCTTGTAGCGTGGCCCCGAGCTCGATCAGACGCTTGTATGCGCCCTGAGCGTCGTCAACGCCCCAGTAGGCGATTCCCGCGGGAGCCCGCATCGGACCGGCATCCGTTTCGGGTACCAACCCCAACTCATACCCGCCGACGTTGAATCCCACATAGAACGGCTGATCAAAGTACGGCTGTATGCCCAGGACGTTGCTGTACCACGCCTTGGCCTTGTCGAGATCCTTTACTTGGTACGCGGCGGTTCGTAGTCCGAGAAACATGTAGTGCTCCCTTCGCGCCATGCGTGGCGGTTGTTCCCGCCGCGGAAGCCGGCGGTCGTCCAGCCGCAAATGCTGCCACACATAACAGTGCAAAGACCAGCGTCCATGTGGACACGGTCTTCAATTTCACGCCGCGCACCGGCTTTTCCTCATTCGGCGCCGGCGCAGCTGCAACCGTCTTCACCATCGTTTGCGTGCCGCGACTCGGACGTTTTCTTCGCGATCGTACGTTCGACATTCCTGTTCTCCTTCACTCCGGCGCTTTATCCAGCGCGAGCTGCATTTGCGGCGACCGCCAGGACCCAGCCGAAGGCGTCATCGGACGTGAGCTGAGGCCGTACTTTTGCCGTAAGTTCTCGATTCGTGCGGCCATCTCCTTGCGGTAGGATTCCGGCGCGTCCACGTTTCTGCCGTACCATTCGCGATAACGCGTCACGAGCCTTGGAAATTTCTGTTCGAGAAAAGCCAGGAACGTCTTCCACGAGTCCGGCATCAGGTAGAGAACTCTCGCCGCGAACCATTCCGCGTTCGCATCGCGCGCCCCGCACGCCAGCGCGTCGAGGTCTTCCTCGCGATCGGTTAGCCAGGGCACGATCGGCATGGCGAACACCCCGGCCGATATTCCTTCCTCTCGCAGCCTCCGCACGGCCGCAAGACGCAGGTCGGGCCTCGGCGCTCGCGGTTCCAGCAGGCGTGCCAGGTGCGTTCGGAGCGTCGTGATCGTCAAATTGACGGTCAGCGACGAGCGCGCCGAAATCCGCCGCAAAAGTTCGATGTCGCGCACGACCTGGTCTGACTTCGTCGTAATCGAAACACTTAGCCCTTCGCGCTCCGCGATTTTCTCCAGGATTGCTCGCGTCGCGCCGAATTCGCGCTCCGCCGGCTGATAGGGGTCGGTCGCCGCCCCGATGGCGATGTGCTCGCCCCAGATTTCCTTGTGGCTCAGATCGCGCTCCGCGAGCGGGCCCGCATCCTTCTTCACGTAGATCTTCGATTCGAAATCCGATGCATCGAGTTCCATGTACCCGTGGGTGTAGCGCGCGTAGCAATATTTGCAGCCGAATTCGCAGCCGCGATAGGGGTTCACCGTCCAGCGGAATGGCACCCGTTCGGAGTGGCACTCGTTCAGGATTGACTTTACAGGTAGTAGAAAATACTCCGTCCCGCGCTTGGCTTCAGCGCGAGGGGAGGATGCGGCGAGGCGCGCAATGCCGACCAGTTCCGTCGCGGGCTTCGTTCTCCGGTCAGGCACCGGAGGGGGCGCGGAAGCACCGCTTGGCGACTCACAATTGCCGTGGCGAGCGGCTTGAGGGAATAAGGTGAGACTGGTTTGCTTCGCACCTGTCGGGCGGCGCCGAAGCGTCCCCGGACTCGGTCGAAGGATGGTAGAAGTGGCCATTGGCAGCCTCGCCGCACGGGGCACACTATATTCGCCTTTTGTTCGCTATGTCAAGAACTATATTTCGCTTTTGTTTCGCCTGTTCAGCCGTACAACATCGCCCCTGGAAAGCCTGTCCCAAGGCCCCGTTTCGTCCCTTCCCCGCTGCCGATATACTTGCTAGGCCACCCGTGGAGACCCAGCCGTGCCTGAAGTAGGAATCCTGATCGTTGACAACGATATTGCCAGCCAACGCGCGCTGAAAAACGTCCTCGATTCCGAGGGTTGGCGCGTCCGCATCGTTCCGCTGGTTTCTCACGCCCTGGCCGAACTCGCCACGGGTAGCTGGAATCTCGCCATCGTCAATATGGAGCTGGCGGACGTTCGCGGGCCTCTCTTCGCGATACTCAAGGAACTCTCCGAAGCCGATCCGGCCGCCCCGCAACCGGAAGGAGAGCCGCCGCCGAAGCGAATTCGCGCGCTCTTTTTGGTCCCCATTGCCCGAGCGAAGGAAATGCAGCCCATCCTGGAGCGCGAAGGCCTTCCTTACTCTCTGAAGCCCTACCACCTTCACGATTTCCTGGAAAAGGTCAGCGAGTTGCTGGTCGAAGCCGGCGCCATCGCCGAGCCGATTCGCAGCATTGGCGGCTTTGGCGCGGGCAAAAGACGCGTCCGCAATCCCCACTTCTCGCGCGACACACGCCGCGGAACCATGTTCGCCACTCGCGAGAACTACCAGATGACCGACGAGGAAATGGCCGAATACGAGCGCGAGGAAGAAGAAGGCCGCAAGAAGCGCGAGAAAGAATTGCACGACATGAAAGATCGCGGCGGGCATTCCTGACAATCCGATAAGGATTGTCGTCCCGAGTCCGCGGCGGCGGAGAAGCCCAAGGCTCTCTCGCCGTGATCGCCGCTTCTATCCCCCGAAAAAATTCCCCCCGAAACCCTGCAAGGAATCGCCCCTCCTTCGTTCTCAGGAATGAAGCCCGCGCAGCCCGGCATCAGAAATCCGCGGGCCATCGAGGAGGCACCATGCGTACCAGCCCACGAAAAGTCCTTACGGTTCTGATTGCGGCCATCGTGATCTTACTCGGAGCAACCCTAACGGCGGCGAAACTCTGCCCGACCGCGAATGTTTCGAACGGAGGTCCGGCGCTTGCCCAACCCGGCTGGCGGCTCGCACCGCCGATCGCGTACGATAACCTCACCATTTTTCCCGTCGTCTCCTCCGACGACGCCAACACCAGCGAATTCGCGACTCTTGACGAAGCGCTGGCCTCGGGCGACGCGCTTGTCACCGAAGAAGGCGCCTCCATGCGCCGGATGCGCGACGGCAGCGCCGCGCCGAATTTCTCAATCGGCCCGCAGGTGAATCAGCTCGTCCTCATCAATCGCGGCAAACGTCCGCTGATTCTCCTGGCCGGCGAGGTTGTCTCGGGTGGCAAACAGGATCGCGTGATCGGCAAGGACCGAATCGTTCCTGTGGGCGCGGCGCCGCTGCCCCTCGATGTGTTTTGCGTCGAACACGGCCGATGGACTCCCGGCGCGGAGCAGTTCTCCGCGGCCCAGTTGATGGTCCACCCGAGCGTGCGCGAAAAAGCCGCGGTCGAGCAGGACCAGAAACAGGTGTGGGCGGCGGTTCGCGGTGAAGGTGACGCCGTTGGAAGCACATCCGAGTCCGTCACTGTCGAGGCGGAGGCGGGTGCGGCTGCTCCCGCAATTTCCTCGCGCAATCTTTCCGAGGCGATTGAGTCCGCCGGAACCCAGTCGTACCAGAAAATCTATAAGTCTTCGCCGATCGGAAGCTCAGTGGAAACCTTTGCGGAGGAAATCCAGCGCCGTTTCGAACGAGAGACCGGCGGCCTCAAGGGCGAGCATGTCGTAGGCGTGGTCGTCGCGTTCGGGCGAGAAGTCGCCTGGAGCGACATCTTCGCGTCGTCCGAGCTTTTCGATTCCTACTGGCCGAAGCTGCTGCGGAGCTACGTAGTCGAAGCGATGACCCGGCCCGGTATGCGCCGTGTGGCTTCGCTTGATGACGCCCGTGATTTCCTTCGTCCCGCGACCGGCCACATCGAAGAAGAATCCGAGCCCGGGATTTACCGCTGGCGCAAACAGTCCGAAGGGCGCCTTGCCGAAATTGAGCTGGACGCTCTCACGCCCAAGCCGCTCACGCTGCACTGGCTCCGCGTTCTCCACGGCAACGATTCGGTCGGAATTGTCGACTAATGTAACCGCGCAAAGTCCGGCGAGCGCTGTCATCCCTCGGCGGGCGCATTTAGCCCGCCGAGGGATCTCTCTTGGGCACAAACCGAAAGGTGCAAGGATGCTCCAGAGCCCTCCCTTGGTCTGCCGCTGTGAATTTGGACTTGCGCCTTTAGGGGGTCGGACCTGAACTCGTCCCGAGCTTGCCGAGGGAGCTCCGACAAAAATGATCGGCGTGGAACTGCCTGCCGAGCCTCGTGGGTCGCGGCTTCAGCCGCGACATACACAATTTGGCGCGAAGCGCCCACCTATGCGCTGTCTCTATCGCGGCGAGTATTTCCGCGTGTGCGCCCGGAAATGCCGAGGCCGTTCACGAGGTTAGTTCGATGGAGGGTGCCACAATCGCACTTCGCTGCGATCTGGCGTCTCGGCGAGAAGTTGAGCGATCGTCTTCTTGAGCACTGGATGCTCCACGCCCCCCGCGATCTCGGCGAACGGCACGAGCACAAATTTCCGCGCCGCCATCCGCGGATGAGGAATCTCCAGCTCCCGTTCGCTCGCAACCTGCGATCCGAATAGCAGCACGTCCATATCAATCGTCCTGGAGTCCTTGAGGCCGTCCCACGCCGGACGGCGCTTCCGCCCCAGCGATCTTTCGATGATCAGCAGCGTCTGCATCAATTGCCGTGGCAGCATATTCGTTTCCGCTTCAATCACGCCGTTCAGAAACCATCCGCCGCCGCGAACTTCCACAGGCTCCGTCTCGTAAAGCGACGATTGCCGCGTCACCCGCACGCCGCGCGCGCCAAGCGCCTTCACCGCTCGCGCGATATTCTGCGCGCGGTCCCCCATGTTCGATCCCAGCGACAAGTAAACGGTGCTCATCGGTGAACGAGCATTCTAGCCCGTGCGGCCCCGAGCACGATCGTCTTTCCTCCGCCCGGTCTGCGCCGCAGTTCCTCGCGTTCGGGCTAGAATGCAGCATCCAGGAGGCGCCCATGGCGGACGCGAAAAAACGGAAGTGGCTGCACGTGGACCAGAAAGAAATCGTACACGCCGTGCGAACGGCGATTGCCGCCGTGGCTTCCCTGCTGATCGCCCGCTTGTTCAGATTGCCGGAGGCATACTGGGCCGCCATCGCAACGCTGATCGTGATGCAATCAACGCTTGGCGCGGCATGGACCATCTCCAAGGATCGCCTCGCGGGAACTGCCTTGGGAGCCGCAGCGGGAGCATTGCTGGCGACCTATGCCGGGTCAAGCGTCGCTGTATTTGGCGCCGGCTTGTTTGTGTTGGGAGTGCTGTGCGCCATTCTGCGCATCGAGCGAGCCGCGTACCGATACGCAGGGATCACGTTGGTAATTGTCATGCTGATTGCGAGCACGCAGCGTCCCTGGATCATCGCCTTACATCGCTTCGTCGAAATCTCCGTGGGAATCGCCGTCGGCCTGATCCTCACCGCCGTTTGGCCTGAACAGCAGCAGGCAGCAGCTTGAAAGGAGCGCCTCTGGCAAAGCTATGCCTACCTACATTGCGCTATTGCGCGGAATAAACGTCGGCGGAAACATTCTCAAGATGGATCGCCTGCGCGAATTGTGCGCGAAGCTCGGCATGAACAATCCGCGCACCTACGTGCAGAGCGGCAACATCGTTTTTGAGGCGCAAGGGTCCGCATCGCACTGGGCGGAAACGCTGGAACGAAAGCTGGAGGGCGAATCGCGCCTGCCCGTTTCGGTGATCGTGAGAACCGCTGCCGATATGCGGGCCGTCCTCGCCGGTAACCCATTCCTGAAGGAAAAAGGGATTGATACCGCCCGGCTAGCCGTCACATTCCTGCAGCATGCTCCGGCGAAGCCCGCGCTCGCGGCGCTCTCCGCGCTGAAAATCGGCTCGGAGCGATTTCATTGCGGAGGAAAAGAAATCTATCTCCACTGCCCCGATGGTTTCGGCAACGCGAAGCTCTACACGTTGGAAAAAGTGCTCGCGCAGAAAACCACCACGCGCAATTGGAACACGGTTACGAAGCTCTGCGAGATGTCCGCGGAGTGATTTGCCCGCCCAGGCGTTCACCTCGCGCAGTCAAAAAATCAGGCTGCGATTTGCCTTGGCTCCACTTGCGCCCGCTTACCCGCGCAACGTCTCACTCGCAATGGGCCTCAGGCGGGGCACTCGAAATCCGCCAATCTGCTTACTCCGCCGCTCGCGCGCAACCACGGCCCACTTCTGCCCTGGTACCAGCGGTCTCCGGCGGTCGTTCCTTCCCGACGAGATGCGCCGAGGAATCTGGAGCGTCCAAGCAGAGGAACGCGGCCAGGTTTTTCGGTCTCTGGCTCTGCCCGCGAGTGGCCTGTGAAGGACGAAATATATGGTCACAGCCACCAGAATCACGCCGAACGTGCCAAGGAATATGAAATCTGAATTAATCGCCGACTCGAACGCGCGGACCAGCAGCCCCAAAAATCCGATCATCAGCGCGACAATGGAAAGCACCAGGCCGTAAAACAAGCGCGAACTCAACTTTCTCGTCATTCGTCTCCCCAAGCATTTCTGGCTACCACTATGGATCGAGCGCTGGCGAGTATCTGTCCCATACCGCACACGGGCAGGGACCCGCAGCGGCGTCACTACAATGATGATTCTTTGTGCGTCAAGAGGGGCGGCGAGGGCGCTGCTTCGCCGATATGGACCGGATGATCAGTTTCCGCTTCTGCTTCGGGTCCATCCGAACCTTTGCGCGGAGCAGAGCCTCATTCATCAGCACCCGGATCTGCGGGTCATCCAGCACGCTCAGATCATCGAGCGTGACGTTGCGCACCACGTTCCCGCTGCCCTTCAGTCGTTTGTGCGGGTCGGGGAGCTTTGCGCCCTGCAGAAAACACAGGGCCATCTTGCGGGGAAACAACACAATCGAGAAAATGGCGTCCGACGGCCTCTCATTCGGCGCGAATCCGACCACCAGCGCGTTGTAATTGTCGTAGACCATCTCGATGGCGTTCGGCAGGCGC
>Ga0182018_10000664_pt1 | contig 43077 bp, 38 predicted proteins | sample 812P2MmetaG_FD_120490 | JGI IMG/M metagenome (GOLD analysis project Ga0182018, IMG submission 120490) | Permafrost microbial communities from Stordalen Mire, Sweden - 812P2M metaG | ecosystem: Environmental > Terrestrial > Soil > Wetlands > Permafrost | place: Sweden: Stordalen | collected... | reverse complement strand
CAGTTTGTCGAGCGCGTCGGCGACAGCGGACAAAGTGGTCGGGCAGACATCCGGACAATACGTGTAACCAAAATAGACCAGCATGTACTTGCCGCGCCACGTCTGGTCGGTCACCGGATGGCCATCGCCGTCGATCAGCGAAAACGGCCCACCAACAGTCAGCGCCGCGGGCTGCGCGCCGGAAAGAAACAGATATGCTCCGGCCGCCAGCAGCATGATCGCCACTAACAGACCGATGATCGCATACACGGTATTGTTGGAAGGTCCGCGTTCAATGGTGGTGTTCATGCGGTTCTCCGGGCTCGAGAGTCAGAGGTTCGGTGCAGACTGTTCGCACTTCCTCCAGCAGGCGCGCCGGGTCGTCCCATTCTTCACCATCGTCCTGGCGCCAGACCGAGCGTAGCACACCGTCAGGGTCGATCAGAAACCGGGACGGGGTGACGCGGCCGTCAGCCACGCCCGCGAGGATCGCATAGGCGGTCGCGCCCTTTTGGGCCACGCAGTCAACTCCAGGTACAGGTGCTGCCTCCGCGTCCTGACCAGGAATCCACACCGTCACCACGTCGATGCCGTTTACGGGAGGCAGGGCCGCGACGGGCGCGGTCAGATCCCCCAGAATGACGCGGACCGCTTTGCCGTGGAGGTCGGCGAGGCCGCGCGCCGGAAGCCGGGTGCATGCGAACTGGATGGCCGGCGCGCGCACGCGGTGTGGCCACCCCTCCAGGCCGCGGGTCACCGATCCGGCGTTCAAGGCATAGACATAGTCGATGACGGACCAGCGTGCCAGTTCCGACAGGACGGTACCGAACGCTGGCATCGAAGGCGCGCCTTCCGGACCGTCAATACCGTGCGAAACGAACCAAAACAGATCGCCTACCGGGTGTTCCCAGACGTGCTGTTGTCGCAAGTCGGCCACCGCGCCCAGTCCTCCGACGCCGTCGCCTGCTTTGCCATGACAGCCGATGCAGGTCGTCGAGAACACATGTTGCCCCTCGGCGATCGCCGAGGCTGTGAAATCGGTCGGCGAAGGCCGGTAACTGGTGGGGTATGCCGCGACAAGCAACAAGTCGAGCGACGGAAGTTGCAGCACGATCAAGGTGAGCGCCGCCAATACCGCCACGACCCGGCCTCGGCGCACCACGGCGGCGATCGTCAGTAGCAGAACTGCCAGGCCGAGCTGGGACAAGGCGGTCGCGACCGTGTGACGCGCCTCGGGGTCCGCCAGGTTCTCAAGGCTCGGCCGCACCGGGAGGGGCCATGGCAGTTCAGAGAACAAGGTGTTGAGCAGATCCGTCACAGGTCAACCGGAGGCTGGCGCATGGCCGCGCCGCCGGCTCGGGCGATGCGGTCGGCCTCGGCCGCGGGTGGAGCCTCGATCGCGGTGGCCAGGCGGATTGCCGAGCCGCCCCGCGGAGTTGGAACAGGGTCGGGCATGGCGTGGCGTGTGATCGGCGGCGTTGGCCAGGTCAAGGGATGTCACCGGGTTTCCCAGTGCAGCAAAACGGTCTTGATCTCTTTGTGATTCCAGGCGGTGACGACGCCGGACACCGAGGTCCCATGACCATTGCTTCTGCCGCTGATCCAACTAAGGTGGTAACGATAATCCGGCCCAAGCTGCTGCATCGCGAGTGATTTCGCGAGCTCCGCCGATTGTCCGTGCAACGCGAGCCACAGCAGAAGAAAAACCAGCAGGACGAATCCACCCCCGGCCTGGGCGGGAATGTGCATGTCCCAGCGTCTGATCCTCGCGGTGGCGATCGCGTCCTGAATCGGCTGTCTTCCAAGTTCTCTGACGACCCACAGCAACAAACTCAGAGCGAATGCCATCGTCCCCACCTTGATCGCGAAACCCGTGAGGTCCAGTCGAATTTCGGTGAACGTCAAATCCAGGGGCTGATAAAATGGCGCCGCGACCACCAGCGTGACGCCGGCCACTAACGTAAAGATTGCCAGCGTACGAACCCACAATGCCACGCGTGCGCCACCCCTCAGCAGGAGGATCCCGGCCACAATAGCGATGCTGTCGAAAGCCGCCGGGTAAGGTCCGGCCGTGGCGAGTCTGATGAATGTTACCGCCCCGTCGACTATGCCGGCGGCCAGCAAGACTATGCCGGTGCGCCGCGAAATCTGGGCGTACATGGGGTCGTGGTCACTCCGGATGAGCAGACAGCACCTGGCACTTCTTCGCGGTGCCCGCAATCAACCTGGTTTGTAGGGGAAATCTCCGGCGTTTCGGCGGGGCTTGTCGGGCAAACGCCTTGCAAAGAGCCAAGGGAATAACGCGAGACCCTGGCGCGGGTTCGACGGGCCAGTCTTGTCCTGGGATTACGGCCAAAATCTCGTTGTTCGACACGTCCCACTATGTGGGGCTTGTCGAACGGCGGCCCGCATTACGTCATGACGTCCGTTGCCGTGTGCATCTGCTCGGGCGATTGCCGCAATACGTCGCCCAATACATTGATCAGGTAGTCGGCATCGGCGGGGTCCAGCGACTCGGTGACCGTGAGCACTCGGCTGATGATCCGCGCGCGAAAGCGTTCAATATCTCGGGCGGCTCCGTCGAACCCCGTTCTGTTGATCAACTCGACCGCGGCGCTGATGGCCTCGAACAAATTGTCCGGCATCGACGCCTTGCGGTACAGCGCCGCGAGCCCGCGTCCGCTGGGGTCGTGAATCAGAATCTGGGCGTTGGCCAGCGGAATGTTGCCCTTGACAGCCATCGCGGCCTCGAAAAACGCGATGTCGCCGGTGCAAACCGCCCGCAAAATCAGTGTCGGAGTCAGCCGGCCTCCGCGCTGCATTTGCGCCACCATGGCCGTGAGTTCCTCCTCTGAAGAACCGACGCTGAGGCGAATGACCGCATGTTCGCGGGACCTGTGGATGATGTCGGATGCGAGTTCTGGCGGCAGCGCGTGCATGCTCACCAGACGCTGTTGCAGTTCACGCGATACGAGGGCGACCAACCGTTCCGAGATGCCGATGGGCAGTACCGGACGCGAGACCATGGCCTCCTTGATCCGATCGCTGCCCGCGAACCGAACAATGGCCCGGTCCAGGCTATGTTCAGCGATTTGGGCGGTATGATTGCTCATCAGTACTGTGACCGCCGGTTCCCCGGCATGAGCGATCAGCGCGTCAGACACTGTCTCGGTCAAACCGGGACGCGCGGCGATGGTTTCCTGCCTAAGGGCGGAGCCGCGACTGACGAGGTCCACCAGATCCTCGTCTGTCAGGACCAGAGACTCGGCCAGCAACGGCAACGCCACGAGATCGATGTCATCAGCAAGCCTGCGGGCGACGTCGGGAGGCAGAAGCGGCGAGCTCCGTAATCCATTAGAGACTGACGCCCGTACCGTCGCCGCCACATCCCGCGCGAGAATTCGCAGAACGTCCTGTGCCAGGGCGATCTCCCGCGGTGAGAGGTCGGGTTCCGCGAGGCTGGTCGCGACCTTGCCGGCCAACTCGGCTCGCACGTCGGGCGAGGGGGCGTTCAGCAGGCGTTCGACATCCCGCGATGAAAGAACTGAAGTCATGGCACCTCTGGGTGACGCCTGTGCGGCGATACTCGGCCACGAATCGCTGAACTTTCGGTTAATTTTCGCCGATTTTCCGTTAGCACCCGGAAAAGAGAGTGGAGCGGCCAGAGGCCCACACAGTGGCGCCAACCTCAATTCGACCTGGACCTTACCGCAACGAATAGCGCATTGTCGTGGTGATCGTGATGCTCGCTTGCGTCATGTCCGATGGAAATGCCGGCAATACGGCCTGGCGCAACAACCCCAGTGCCGCCTCATCCAATAACGTGGAACCCGAGGCCCTGACGATTGCCGCGTTCACTACCCGGCCGGAACGATCGACGGTAAATCGCAACGCCACAGCACCTTCTTCGCCGCGTTGCCGGGCCGCTTCCGGATAGGTCTTCCGCGCGGACAACCATCCCGAGACCGCGGCTTGCCAAGCTCGATCCACAACCGGCCCGACGGACGCCACCGGAGCCGGGGCTGGCGCCGCTGTCGTCGCGGGAGCCGCGGGCCGATCCATCGGCGCGCGCTCCACGGGCTCCCGCATCACGGGTCGCGATAGCGGCGGCTTCGGTCTGGCCGGTGGCGGAGGTGGTCTCGGCGGTGGAGGCGGTTCGGGCGGAGGCGGAGGTGGCTGTGCAGGCGGGATAACCTCGGCTGCCGGTGGCAAGGGCTCCGGCGGCGGCATCGGAGGTTCTTCGGCGACCGGTGGTTGCTCGGCAGGTTGTTCGGCTAAGGGGGGCGGGGGCTTGGCGGGAGCCTCAGTCGCGGGTTCCGGCGGCGGTGGCGGCTGCTCAAATACCATCTCGATCGTGGTTTCATCTGGCGGCACGGGAGCGACGGGCGGACTCACGACAAGCGTCACCACCGTAATCGCGACGGCATGCAGCAAGACGGAAGCAAGTCCGAACCCAATCCGTCCATTTTGGCGCGCGGACACAGGCGCGGGCGTCGCGTCGACGCACACCTCGGAACCGGGGGAGGGTAGCGGGTTCGGTCCGCCCCGTTTTGGAATGTTATAACGTAGCACAGCAGCCAGATTATCGCTCGGCCGCCGTTGCATTGGGAAGGGGCGGCCGCCCTTTCCCGCCTGATCCGAATGCGGCACCATCCGGTCATGATCGACCCCATCACAGTCGCCGTGTTGCAGAACCGGCTCAACGCCATCGCCGAGGAAATGGGCGAAGCGATGCTGCGTACCGCCTATTCGCAAATCCTGAACTCGTCGCGCGATTTTTCCATCGCGCTGATCGATCGGTATTGCCGTCTGATTGCTCAGGCGGATCATATTCCTGTACATGTTGGCGCCATGTCATGGGCGGCGAAGGCGCTGACCGCGCGGTTTCCGGACCCGGCACCTGACGATGTGTATCTGCTGAACGACCCGTATCGCGGCGGCTCGCATCTGCCAGATCTGACCGTTTTCGTTCCGATCTTCGCGGATGGCCGACTGTTGTTCTGGTCCGTGAACCGGGCACACCATTCCGATATCGGCGGCGCCACGCACGGCGCTTACAATCCCGCCGCCACCGAGATATGGCATGAAGGACTACGCATTCCCCCGATGCGGCTGACGGAGAACGGTGTTCTGCGTGAGGACTTGTTGGAAATGCTGGCCCTGAACGTCCGCCACCCGCGCGACTTTCGCGGCGACCTGGCGGCCCAGATCGGTGCCGCCAAACTCGGGCATCAACGCCTGACAACCGTGATCGCGGAGTTCGGCGCCGCCGCGCTGGAAGAAGCGGTTGAGGCAATGCTCGACGCCGCCGAGCGTCATGCGCGGTCCATTGTCGCGACATGGAAAGATGGCGTGTATGACGGCGAGGCGGTGCTTGACGACGACGGCTTCGATAAAACCAACATCGTCATCCGCGCCCATGTCACCAAGCAAGGCAGCGACCTCACGATCGACCTGAGCGAGTCGGATCCACAGGTGACCGGATTCATCAACTCCTCTCATGCCAACACGCAATCCGCCGTGGCGATCGCCTTCGCGTTTCTGCTCGACCCGGATATCACCAAGAACGACGGAGCATTCCGGCCGCTGAACGTGATTCTCAAAGAAGGAACGATCGTGTGGGCGCGGGAGGGCGCGCCGGTGACGATGTGTACCAGTCACTGCTCAAACGAAATCATCGAGGCGATCGTCGTCGCGCTGTCCCGAGCCTGTCCGGATCGCGCGATGGGGGGCTGGGGACGGCGATTGCGCATCGCGTTAAGCGGTGGCGATCCGCGTACCGGCCGCCGCTTCATTTGGCACATGTTTCAGGCCCGTCCCGGTGGCGGAGCATCGTCCGCCGGCGACGGCTACTCCACCATCGGTGAGTGGCATTCCGCCGGCGGGATTAAATTCGGTTCGATCGAGGTGGCCGAGAGCCGTTTCCCCTTGGTGTTCGAAACGCATGAATATAGGCCAGACTCCGCTGGGGATGGACAGTTCCGCGGCGGTTACGGCGGCGATATGCGATTGCGGGTCGAAACCGACGGGGTCGCGATGGCCAACACCGCCGGCGAAGGCATCGTGCATGGCGCGCGCGGAATTCTTGGTGGTCATGATGGCGCACCGCACGATTACACGCTGCTGCCACCTGATGGTCCTCCTCGAAAGCTGAAAAGCAAGGAAATCAATGTTCCGGTCCCACCCGGCAGCGTTATTCACGTGTTGTCCGGAGGCGGCGGCGGATGGGGAGACCCGGCGCGACGGGATCCGGCTTCTCGCGTATGTGACGCCGCCGAAGGTCTGATTGTCGGGCCGGAGATGGGAGGTAACCAAACATGACCGTCACAATCGGCACAGGTGCCCACACATACAGCCCCCAGGAAAACTGGGCCAAACTTCCCGACGGATGGGAATTCGGCGATGTCGCCGCCGTCGGAGTGGATCGCTGGGACTGCGTCTATTGCTTCCATCGCGGCGCGCATCCGATGATCGTTCTCGACCGCGAGGGCAACTTTCTGAAATCCTGGGGCGAGGACATTTTCCATCATGCCCATGGTGTTCACATGGGGCCAGACGACACGATCTGGCTTACCGATGACGGCGATCACACCGTGCGTCATTGCACACTTGACGGGAAGGTGCTGCTGGAGATCGGCATCACCGGCAAACCCGCGCCTTATATGAGCGGAGTGCCATTCAATCGCTGCACCCATACCGCTTTGTCACCGAGTGGCGATATTTACGTATCGGATGGGTATGGAAACTCTCGGGTGCATAAGTACGCGCCGGACGGCAAACTGCTGTTTTCCTGGGGATCTCCGGGCACGTTACCGGGCGAATTCAATATCGCGCACAACATTTGTTGCGACGCTGACGGCTGGGTCTATGTCGCGGATCGGGAAAACCACCGGGTGCAGATCTTCGATGGCAACGGGAAATTCGAGACACAGTGGAACAATCTGCACAGGCCCAGTGGATTGTTTATGTCCGGGGGCGAATGCCCACTCTGTTTCATTGGTGAGATCGGACCGCATTTGCCGGTCAATATCGATCTACCAAACATCGGGCCTCGGCTTAGCATTCTGGACCTGAAGGGTAATCTGCTCGCCCGCGTGCAAGCTGACCCGGCGCGCGGCGGAGGTCCTGGGCAGTTCATTTCACCGCACGGACTGGCGGTCGATTCGCATGGCGATATTTATGTTGGCGAGGTGGCGCAAACTTCCTGGTCGCGATCATATCCCGACCAACCGAAGCCGAAATATATTCGTTGCCTGCAAAAACTGGTCAAGGTCGCCGCATGAGTTTTACGATCGGAATCGACGTCGGCGGCACCTTTACGGACATTGTCGTCGCCACTCCGGATCGTCAGACGATCATCGCCAAAGCCGCCACGACGCCAGCGGATCAGTCCGAAGGCGTGCTGGAAGGCATCGTACTCGCCGCGCGACAACTCGGCTTGACCATCGCGACATTGCTCGCCGAGACATCGCGCATCGTCCACGGAACGACGGTCGCGACAAATGCGTTGCTTGAGGGCAAGACCGCCCCCGTTGGCCTGCTGACGACCGAAGGCCATCGTGACGTCATCGAGATGCGTGAGGGCCTGAAACCGGAACGGTATAATCTCCGGATGGCGCCACCCGCGCCGTTGGTGCCGCGGCACTTGCGTCTGCCGGTGCGGGAGCGAATGCGTCCCGATGGATCGGTCGCGATTCCATTGGACAAAACCTCGCTGGATCAGGCGATCGCTCGGTTGGCTGAGGCAAACGTTCGGGCGGTCGCGATCTGTTTCTTGCACGCGTGGCGGAACCCGGAGCACGAGCAACTCGCCGCCGCCGCGGTGCGTGCGCGATTGCAAGATGCGTACGTCACCACGTCGTCGGACGTTCTGCCGCGAATCAAAGAGTTCGAACGGTTCTCCACCACGGTCGCCAACGCCGCGGTCGGTCCGGTGATCGATACCTATCTGCATCGTCTGCGCGACCGTCTGTCCGAGTCCGGGTATCGCGGCGAATTGCTGATTATCCTGTCGCACGGCGGCGTCGCCACGGTCGCGGAGGCAACACGTCTTGCGGCCGGAACGGCCCTGTCAGGGCCCGCGGGCGGAGTCGCCGCCGCGGTGGCGCTTTCGCGAGACGGTGTGGCCAAGGATCTGATCGCCTTCGATATGGGTGGTACGTCGACCGATATCGCGTTGGTTCGTGACGGGCAGCCAACCTTGTCCGACGGCAAGACGGTCGCCAACGCGCGGATTGCGTTACCAGGTCTCGATATCGTCACGCTCGGCGCGGGTGGCGGATCAATCGGGAAAGTCGATGCGTCAGGGCTGCTGGCGGTTGGCCCGGAGAGCGCGGGCGCGGATCCTGGGCCGGCTTGTTACGGTCACGGCGGGACTGAACCAACGGTAACAGATGCGAACCTGGTATTAGGCTATCTCGATCCCGCGAATTTTCTGGGTGGCCGGCGCGTATTGGATCGGAGCGCGGCGTTGGCGGCGGTGCAACGGCTTGCCGATCGTCTGGGCCTGACAGCGGCGGAGGCGGCGGGCGGCATTCACCGGTTGGTGAACACGCGTATGGCTGATGGTGTCAGAGTCGCGACCGTGCGCCGTGGTGTTGACCCGCGTGGCCACGCGATCCTCGCTTTCGGTGGTGCCGCCGGGCTGCATGTCACCGCTGTCGCCGCCGAACTGGGTGTGAAGCGAGTGGTCGTGCCAATCGCCGCGTCGGTGCTGTCCGCATGGGGCATGCTCAACACCGATCTGCGCGTAGAACTGACGCGCGGGCAAAGCCAATCGGGTGGCATCAATGTCGGCGATCTGACGGCTTCATTCGCGGACATGGAACAAGAAGGCCGCGCTCGGCTGTCCTGGTTCGATGGCGAAATCATGATCCATCATACCGCCGATATGCGCTACGGCGAGCAGGTGTTTGAGATCAACGTTCCGCTCGACGGCGTCGCGCGGACGCGGGAGGCAATCGAAGACGCGTTTCATGCGGCGCATGAGCGACTTTATACTTATGCGTTACGTGATCAGGACGTCGTGTTGGTCAACGCCGGAGTCTCGGTGATCGGACGCCTGCCCGCCGCGCCGCCGGCGATTCGCGATCGGATCACTTCCGCCATCATGGCCAAATCTCGCCGTCAGGTCTGGCTGGGCCGATGGGTTGACATTCCCGTCTACGATTTCGCGACGCTCGGTACCGGACAGGAGGTGGCCGGCCCAACGATCGTTGAATCAGACACGACAACCGTTCTGTTACGCGAAGCCGAAACCGCGCGATTCGACCCGCGGGGCTGGCTCGACATCACATTGAATTGATCCGGGTTACTCCGCCGCTTCAGCGCCAACCTTGGCGAGCTTCGAGATCGAAACACCCTTGCCGACGCCGGCGCGTTCCTTGTATGGGGTCGTGTCGAGTTCCTCGAGGATGGTTGTGCCGTTCAACACGCTTTGTTTCCAGGCCTGGTGTTCTGGTTCGTGCCCGACGAATTCCGGCATGACTTCCTTGGCGAACAACTCCAGACTTTCGCAGATGTGCTCATGCTTGTTCTTGCCAGCCTGGTTCAGCAGGATGATCTGATCGACGTGAGATGACTCGAAGCGCCGAAGCTTCCGCCGGATCGTTTCCGGCGATCCAATCAAGCCCCCGGTCAGCGCTTTGTGCGCGAGGTCCGGGTTCTCTCGCTTCCATTTTTCATACTCTTCCCAAAGGTTCACCGTTCCCGGCGCGGGGCGTTCGCGGTTCCGGGAACCGCTGTACCAGGCCAGAGAAAACTGGAAGAACGTCACGCCATCGGCGCGCCGCCGCGCTTCTTCGTCGGTTTCGGCACACATGAAGTAACTGACCATCGCGACGTTGCAGTTGGTCTGGTAATCGGTCAGTTTCTGTTGCCGCCGGGTGAAACTGTTATAATAGGCATGCACCCATGCATGCGCCATCTCCGCGCTGAGAAACTGGAACCCAAGCGCGCCAATCCCACAGCGCCCGGCCAGTTCGATCGTTTCCAATTGCGAGCACGCCACCCAAAGCGGCGGATGCGGCTTCTGCACCGGTTTCGGCAACACGTTGCGCAAGAGAAATTTGAAATACGGCCCATCGTACTCCCAGCCACCGTCCTTGAACATCGGCAGCACGCAACGCACGCCGTCCTCCCAGATGGCCTGCTTCTCCTCCATCGTGCGGCCGAACGGACCAAGTTCCGTGATGCTGGCACCCTCGCCCATGCCGAACTCAACGCGGCCGTCGCTGACCAGATCCAGACACGCGACTTTCTCCGCCACACGCGCCGGGTGATTGGTCGTCAACTGGATGATGCCATGGCCGAGACGAATATTCTTAGTCCTCTGGCTGGCCGCCGCCAGAAATACCTCAGGCTGCGGCGAATGCGAGTATTCCTCAAGAAAGTGATGTTCCACTTCCCAGGCGTAATGGTAACCCAATTTGTCCGCCAATTCGACCTGCGAAAGAGCGTTTTGATACAGATCGCGCTCGGTGAACCGCTCCCATGGGCGCGGGCATTGCAATTCGTAAAAGATCCCGAACTTCATTCGTTTTCTCCGATTGACCTTGGTCGCGAGCTTTCCACATCCGGCGAACCGGAGCAATCTCGTTCAGAAGACGGGAGGCCCGCCATGAAAATCGCTTCGCTCGACACCGCGCTGTATCGGATCGAATTGCCGGTGCCATTGTCCGACTCGACCCACGGAACGATGACGCATTTTGAACTGGTGACCGTCCGTTTGCGTGACGAAGATGGCGCCGAGGGCGTTGGTTACACCTACACCACCGGAGCGGGCGGCGCCGCGGTTCACGCCTTGATCGATCAAGGATTGCGCCCCGTTCTTATTGGTGCCGACGCGGATTTGATCGAGTCATTGTGGAACAAGATGTGGTGGCGCTTGCACTACGGCGGTCGAGGGGGCTCGGTCAGTCTCGCGGTGTCCGCCGCCGATATCGCGTTGCACGACCTTCTGGCACGGCGTCTTAATATTCCGCTTTGGCGTCTTCTCGGCGGTTTTGATCCGGCGGTGCCGTGCTACGCGGGCGGCATCGACCTTGAGTTCACGCTGGACGCGTTGTTGAAGCAAACCGACGAGAATCTCGCTAAGGGTTTCCGTGCCATCAAGATGAAAGTCGGCCGGAGCCGGTTAACCGAGGACGCGGAACGGGTCGCCGCGATGCGTACCCACCTCGGCGCCGATTTTCCCTTGATGGCGGATGCCAACATGCGCTGGACGGTCGACGAGTCGATCCGTGCCGCACGGGCATTCCGGGATAGCAACCTGGTCTGGCTGGAGGAGCCGACGATCCCTGACGACGTCGCCGGCCATACCCGCATCGTGCGCGAAGGCGGCGTGCCCATCGCCACCGGCGAGAACCTTCACACCTTGCATGAATTTACCCAAATGATCGCTGCTGGCGGTGTTACGTTTCCCGAACCCGACGTCACCAATTGCGGCGGCATCACCGTGTTCATGAAGGTCGCGCACTTGGCGGAGTCCTATAACTTGCCGGTGACTTCGCACGGCGCGCACGACCTGACCGTGCATCTGCTCGCCGCGCTGCCCAACCGATCTTATCTTGAGGTGCACGGCTTTGGTCTTGATCGCTACATCGAGAGACCTATCGCGATTCGCGATGGCGTGGCCCAGGCGCCTGAGACTCCTGGTCACGGCGTTGCCTTCGATTGGAAAGCGTTGGAAAAGGTTCGTGCAGGAGGATAGCCATGACCGTCACGCGTCCGTTCGATCCCGCTCTGTTTCGCGCTGAGGCGATCGCGCCTGATACGGTGACTTTGAATGAGCAGATGATCAAGCTGCTGACCGGTCAGCCGGAATGGTGGATTGTCGGGGCTGGCGCTTTTCGTGCCGCGCGCCGGCGTGGCGAAGGTCCATTCCCCGCGCCCGTGATGTCGGACCGCGCGAGGACCATCATAATTTCCGGCCGGGATGGCAATGAAATTCCACTGCGCGTGATCGCTCCCGCGAGTCCGCGTGGGATCTATCTGCATATTCATGGCGGCGGTTGGGTGCTGGGAGGTGCCGACATGCAGGATCCGATGCTGGAACGCATCGCCGATAACACTGGGCAGGCGGTGGTCAGTGTGGAGTACCGGTTAGCGCCGGAACATCCCTATCCGGCTGGTCCTGACGATTGCGAAGACGCCGCCGCCTGGCTGGTGCGGAATGGCAAGCAGGAGTTTGGCACTGATGCGCTGACCATCGGTGGCGAGTCGGCCGGAGGCCATTTATCGGCGGTCACGGTCCTCCGTATGCGTGACCGTTACGGTTATACCGGATTTCGCGGCGCCAATCTGGTTTATGGGGCGTTCGACATGAGTCTGACGCCCAGTCAGCGACAGTTCGGCGATACGCGGCTGGTTTTACGCACGATCGACATCCAACAGTTCGCCAACGCGTTCTTGCCCACCGTGACGGATCGGCGAGTGCCGGACATTTCACCACTCTACGCCGAACTGAATGGCCTTTGTCCGGCGTTGTTCAGTGCCGGTACCATGGACGCGCTATTGGACGACACTCTGTTTATGCACGCGCGATGGATAGCCGCCGGCAATGACGCGGAACTGGCGATATATCCGGGCGGCGCGCATGGCTTCACGTTGTTTCCAAATGATTTGGCAAAGGCCGCGGCGGTGAAAATGGATGCGTTTCTCAATCGGGTTCTTGGCTGACTACGAAAGGATCACGCGACATGGAATTTCAGATTGGGCTGCAACAGCGCGAGATGATCGCTTCGGTGCGAGATCTCGCACAGAACGAATTCAAACCCAATGCGCATCGCTGGATGGACGGGACGTTTCCTTGGGAGAATATGAAAAAGCTGGCCAATCTCGGCGTGCTCGGCATGTCGGTCCCCGAGGAGTATGGCGGCCTTGGCCTGCCGATCCTTGATACAGCGCTGATTCTGGAAGAAATCGCCAAGGTCGATTATGTGACCGCGATGGCGGTACTGGGTGAAGCGGGTGTGCAAACGCGTGTCATCGCACGTTATGCCCCGCCATCGATTCGCGAGCGTATTTTGCCGCGCGTGGTCAGCGGCAACTGCATTCTGGCGGTTTGCATGACCGAACCGCACGCCGGAACTGATGTCGCGAACTACCGGACTAATACGCGCGTGCTTAGTGACCGCATCGTCCTCAAGGGCACGAAAACCCTGATCAGCCGCGCGCGGGAAGCCGGTATGTTCGTCGTGTTCAGCCGGATCGATGGCAAGCCCGGGCGGGAGGGCATTGGTTGCGTTCTGCTGGAACCGGACACAAAGGGCTTTGAGGTGACCGGCACCTACCACACCATGGGTGGTGAAAATCTGCACGAAATCCAGTTCAACGACTGCGAACTACCGCTGGAAAATCTGGTGATCAAGGAAGACGGTTTCCGTCGTTTACTGAGCGCGTTCAATACCCAGCGTTGCCTGAACCCCTCCATTTCGCTTGGTCTGGCCGAAGGCGCGTTCGACGAGGCGGTAAACTACGTTCGCGAGCGCACGATCTTTGGCAAGCCAATCTCCGACTTTCAAGGTATTCGCTGGAAGCTCGCGGACATGTTCAAAGACATCGAAGCGGCTCGCGGCCTGCTGTATCGTGCCTGCCTGACCGCCAATCCATTCCCGGACCCATTCATGGCGGCGGCCGCGAAAATCTTCTGCAACGAGATGTCGTTGCGGGTCACGACCGAGGCCGTCCAGGTGCATGGCGGATTCGGCTTCACCGACGAATTCCCAGTGTCGCGGTTTTATCGTGGCGCGCGTTATGGTTCCATCGGCGGCGGCGCGTCGGAGACGTTGCGCGATCTGATCGGCAAAAAAATCGTTGGCGATTTCGATGTTGCTGACGGGATCATGGGCCTGGGAACGTTCTGATTGTCCCTGCGAGGAGCACGGCGTCCTGGTTGTCATTGCGAGGAGCGGAGCGTTGCCCCGGCCTGGCCGGGGCAAGCAATCTCCCTGTCCCCTCTGATGGAGATTGCTTCGCTCCGCGCGCAATGACAGTGAGGCTCAGACCTTAATATCCCGTACAAACTTTGCCTTCTGCGCGCATGCCGCCATCAGGAACGCCATGTCCGTCCCGGTGGAAACGTAACGCGCGCCCATTTGCACGAACTTCGTCATCAGATCGTTCCGCGCCGCCAGACCGCCGACGCCGATATGCTTACCAACCTTGCGAGCCGCCGCGATCGCTCGCTCGAAAGCGGCCTCCAGCTTCGGGTGGTCGTATTGCCCGGAAATGCCCATCTCGCCGCATAGATCGTTGCTGCCGATCATCATCATGTCGATGCCATCTGTGGCGATGATTTCCTCGACATTCTCCAGCGCGGTCACTGTCTCCAGCATCAGCACCAAAGACGTCGCGTCGTTCATCGCCGCGTTTGTCTCGGTGATCGGGAAGCTCCGGTATTGATACTGAGACAGCGCCCCGCCGGCGGACCGTCCGCCTAATGGCGGAAATTTCACCAGTTGCACCATCTCACGCGCTTCGGCCGCCGAGCGGACGTGTGGCGTGATAACTCCCATCGCGCCACCGTCCAAGACGCGGCAAATGTAATCGGGGGTATTGGCCGGCACGCGCACCAGCGGCGTGATACCGATTTGCTGCGCGGCGATGCAAATCTGGCACGTCGCGTCCAGCGTCAGCGTGTTATGCTCCATGTCCACATAAAGCGTGTCGAAACCCGCCGTTTTCGCGATCTGCGCGATTTCGATCGAGCGCGCGAACCGCACGGTCATCGATGCCACGACCTCACCACGAGCCAGCTTTTCCTTCATGTGATTGCGCAGGACGGTGCGTAGTGAGTCCGACATGGCCGGTTTCCTCCTTGGCCGGATCGGGGATAGCGGGCCTCGCCTCATCCCCGTCACGGCGGTATGATCAAGGCTCGGCCATACGCGCGGGATACCATGCTTGACAAGACCGAGCCGCCGCCGCTGCTGGATGTGCGCGGCGTCACCCTCCGCTACAAGACCCGGGATCATCTGATCACGGCGACTTATCGCGTCGATTTCAGCATTCGTCAGTCGGACCGCTTCATCCTGCTCGGTCCTTCCGGTTGTGGAAAGTCCACGTTGTTGAAGGCTGTCGGTGGATACATGGCGCCGACCGAGGGAGAAATCACTCTCAAGGGCGCGCGTATTACCCGGCCCGGGCCGGACCGAATGATGGTGTTTCAGGAATTCGACCAGCTGCTGCCATGGAAAACGGTACGGCAGAACGTGGTGTTCGCGCTGGAAACATCGGGCAGGCAGAAAGGCCGGGCCGCCGATGAAAAAGCCATGCAGTACATCGAGAAAGTCCATTTGACCCGATTCGCCGATGCCTATCCGCACACTCTGTCAGGTGGCATGAAGCAGCGCGTCGCGATCGCACGCGGTATGGCGATGGAGCCCGACATCCTGCTGATGGATGAACCTTTCGCCGCTTTGGATGCTCTGACCCGGCGGCGGATGCAGGACGAACTTCTGGGCCTGTGGGAGGAGACACGATTCACAGTACTGTTCGTGACCCACTCCATTCCCGAGGCTGTTAAGATCGGCAACCGCATCCTGCTGATGACACCGCATCCCGGTCAGGTAAGGGCGGAGCTGAACAGTCTCGATCCGTCTGCTCATCCGGGCGAAATCGCGATTTTGGAGCAACGTATTCACAACATGTTGTTCGCTGATCGCGTGGAGGAAGAAGAAAATGTCTGACGCACTGCTCCGGCCGGAGATCGTTCGTGAGATCAGCGGTGCCGACGAATTTGGCATCGTCGAGAAAGAACTGACAGTCTTCGAGCGGCTCTACAATCTGGGCTGGGTGCGTAAGACCTGTTTGCTGATCGTTCTGGCGCTGGTATGGGAGGGGTACGCACGCTACCTCGACAACCAACTGTTGGTGCCGACACTAACCGACACGCTCCGAGCCTGGTGGGAGGGCATGACGAGTTACGTGTTGCCGCAACGCATCCTGGCATCGCTCCAGGTCCTGGCGATAGGTTTCACGACCGGCGTCGTTCTCGCGTTCATTCTGACCGTGCTGGCAATTACAACACGGATAGGGACCGACTTTCTTGAATCGATGACCGCGATGTTAAATCCACTGCCGGCCATCGCGTTGTTGCCCTTGGCATTGATCTGGTTCGGTCTCGGCCTGGGCAGTTTGGTGTTCGTCCTGGTTCACTCCGTGCTATGGGCTGTCGCCTTGAATACGCACGCCGGTTTCCGTGGTGTCTCCAACACGTTGCGCATGGTCGGCCGCAACTATGGCCTGTCTGGCCTCGGCCTGGTCTTCAAAATCCTGATTCCCGCCGCGTTTCCTTCCATCCTTTCCGGACTGAAGATCGGTTGGGCTTTCGCCTGGCGCACCTTGATCGCCGCCGAACTGGTATTCGGCGTCGCCTCCGGTAAGGGCGGACTGGGTTGGTATATTTTCGAGAGCAAGAACCAACTCGACATACCGGAGGTCTTCGCCGGCCTTCTCACGATTATCATGATCGGCCTGTTGGTGGAAAACGTGATCTTTCGTACAATCGAAAATCGCACGGTGCGCCGCTGGGGCATGCAGACGTGAAGGGAGACGCCACATGAGCACCTTGGAATCCCGCTCAGTTCGCCGCCGTGAGGATCCGCGCCTGCTGACCGGCGGAGGAAACTATGCGGCGGACGCACATCGGCCGGACATGCTGCATGCGATCCTGGTTCGCTCCCCTCACGGGCACGCGAAGATTACCGGGATCGACGTGATGGCCGCGCGCGGCATGCCAGGGGTCGCCGCAGTCTATACCGCTGATGATTTGACCGACGTCAATCCAAGCCCCGGGGGGATTGGCTTTCCTCGGCCGGACGGAGGGGCGTCGGCGAAAACGGATCGTCCGCTGCTGGTGCGGGACCGCGTTCGTTTCGTGGGTGAGCCCGTCGTGCTGGTCCTTGCCGACAGCCGAGCGGCCGGGTTGGAAGCCGCTGAGTCGGTGGTGATCGACTACAGCGAACTCCCCCTCGTCACCGATCCGATGGCGGCGATGGAGCCAGGTGCGCCGGCGGTTTGGGACGAGTATCCCGACAACATCGGCTATCTGTGGAAGCGCGGCGACGTGGCGGCGACCGAGGCGAATCTTCGCGCCGCCGCGCACGTGACAAAGCTGGAGTTCTCCGTCTCTCGCGTCACCGCCAACACCATGGAACCGCGCGGCGCCTGGGCGGAAATCGGCCCCGACGGGCGCATGGTCGTGCACGCCTCAAACCAGTCGCCGTTCAATCTCCGTAACGGTATGGCGAATGGCAACTTCGGCATTCCCCCGACGGACATTCGGGTGTTACCGGGCGATGTCGGCGGATCCTTCGGCATGAAATCCGGTGTCCACGTTGAAGTCGTCCTCGTCGCCTGGGCCGCACGCAAACTGAACCGCCCAGTACGCTGGATCAGCGAACGCACCGAAGGCTTCCTGACCGACGAACAGGCGCGCGAAATGCGCATCATCGCGGAGCTAGGTCTGGACGCGAACAATAAGATCACCGCGCTGAAATTGCGTTGGAACGCCAACCTGGGCGCGTATTGCACCGGCCGCTCCGGCTGGCCCGTCGGAAACGTTGGCGGCATCGCCGGCACATACATCATCCCGGCGATCTCAGCCGAGGTGTGTGGCGTGTTAACCCACACCGTTCCGACCGCCGCCTATCGCGGTGCAGGAAGGCCGGAGGCGACCTATGCCATCGAACGCCTGATCGATGTCGCCGCGCGCGAACGTGGCATATCGCCCTATGAACTGCGCCGGATCAATCTCATTCCGCCCGAAGCGATGCCCTATAAGACCGCATTGACGTTCCTTTATGACTGCGGTGAGTTCGAGGGCAACATGATCAAGGCCGCCGAGCTGGCGGAACTCGAGACCTTCGACAAGCGGCGCGCCGAAGCAGAGTCTCGCGGCAAGCTGCGTGGGATCGGACTGACCAATTGCATCGAGGTCGCGGGTGGACCGTTTTTGCGGCCCGCGAAGGACCTGTCGACGCTGCGATTCGCCGAGGACGGCAAACTGATCTTGCGCTCCGGCTCCATGTCGGTCGGCCAGGGACTGGAAACCGCGTTCTGCCAGATTGTCTCGGAACGGTTCGGAATTCCCTTGGAAAACGTTCTGTACGAACAAGGTGACACTGATCAACTGCCCTGGGGGAAGGGCAATGGTGGGTCAGGCGCGCTGTGCATCGGTGGCTCCGCTGTCATGCTGGCGGTGGACAAGGTGATCGAGCGGGCGAAGAAACTCGCCGCCGAATTACTGGAAGCCTCAGTGACAGACATCGAATTGCGCGACGGACGATTTCATATCGCCGGCACCGATCGCTCGGTCGATGTCGCGAGCGTTGGCCGCGCTTCCTTCGACCCGAACTTCGTCCCTCCAGGCGAGGAAGGCGGCCTGACCGAAAGCGGAGAATTCGCCGCGACGGCGGTGACGTTCCCGAACGGCACCCACATTTGCGAGGTCGAAATCGACCCCGATACCGGCGTCACCGAAATCATGCGCTACTCGGCTGTCGAAGAACTTGGCAAAGTGCTGAATCCGATGATCGTCTCCGGGCAAATTCACGGCGGCGTGGTGCAAGGTATCGGTCAGGCGATGGGCGAGGTGATTTTGCATGATCCCGATTCCGGGCAGATGGTGACCGCATCTTTCATGGACTATCAGATGCCGCGTGCCGACGAACTGCCAGACTTCCGGCTCGCCACCCGAGAGGTGCCAACCAAGGTTAACCCAATCGGCGCCAAAGGTGTCGGAGAGGCGGGCACGGTCGGCGCGATGGCCGCCGTGATGAATGCGGTCAACGACGCCCTCGCGCCCCTGGGTATCCGCCATTTCGACATGCCGGCGACCCCGGGACGCGTATGGGAGGCGATCAGTGCCGCGCGGTCGAAATAAAACGCGTCATCGGCGTACCAACTGCACCACCGCCAGCACGATAATCGCGCCGCCAACCGCCACGGCCATGCTGTAAAAGTTCAGGCCGGTGACGTCCTCTCTGCCAAGCAGCGTCATGACCTCGCCGCCCACCACCGCACCCAGGACACCCAACGCGGTGTTCATCAGGAAGCCCTGACCACGGTTGCCCATCAAGCGGTGAGCGATGTAGCCGGCGATCAGTCCGAGAATGATCCAACTGATTAGCCCCATTGAGGTCCTCCTATCGCGCGACGAAAAGTTGACTGGTCGCGAAAGAAATCCAAATTCGGCGGCTCACCAGCCAATCCGCCCCCAGCAGCATGTCGCTGACCGGGCTCAGTTGGATCGGCGTCACCGGAAACATCGGGGCTGCGATCGTCTCGCCGCCAATCCGCAATTCCTGAAACTGATGCCGCCAAACGGTGACAGTGTGCGACCCGGTGCCGCTGACGACCTCACTTTTGTCGCCACTCAGTCGATCGAGTCCCAATCCAAGTCGGGCCATACCTGGCGCGGCGATCAACGTCTGGCTGGCGCCAGTGTCCAACATTGCACGCAACAGGACACCGTCCAGTTCGACAGGCACCACGAGAGCGTTCTTGGTCGGGCTCTCGGTGGGAACGGACAGGTACGCCGCCGTCCAGGGCAGGAACCGCCCCGTGCAATTCCGCACATCGTATAACGTCAACGTTTGATGAGGGAAATCCAGATCGAGATCAAACACCGACAGGAAATCGCGCCCTAACACTCCATCGATCTCCTGTCCGCCCACCATGCTCCGCGGCATTGTCACCACGCGCAGTGTCGTATCTCCGGCGAGACTGCGCCGATGCAGCGCGATGCCACCAAGCTCGACTGAACGCGGATCGGCATTGCGTCGCCGCTCGATCCCGCCGAGACCGCGCATCGTGGTCGCGGTCCATTCGTCAAGTGCAAGACCGAACCGATCTACCGCCGCCGGCGTCACGGCGGTCAGCGATGCGCCGGTATCGAGGACGAAGGTTCCCTGGACGCCATTGACCGTGACAGGTGTCAAAACGACAGTCCCGATAATCGTCAACGGCACAGTCGCTCGCTGCTGGACCTGGCAGGCTTTGGATAATTCTCCTGAGCAGAGCAGCGCCGTGACCAGATTCAGCATGCAGCAGATCGCGCGGCTTCTGACCACGTTACCGGCGGCCTCGGGGATCCAGTGCGTCCCGCAATCCATCGCCGACGAGGTTAAACGATAGCACGCACAGGAAGATCGCCAGGCCTGGGAACACCGCCAACCAGGGCGCCTGCGACAGAAACCGTTGCGCGGAGTTTAGCATCGACCCCCAGGACGGCTCCGGCGGTTGCCGGCCAAGACCGAGGAAAGATAAGGACGCTTCCGCGATAATGGCCGCCGCGATCGCCAACGTGCCCTGCACCAGAACTGGTGGCACGATATTCGGCAGCACATGACGCAACGCGACCCGCCACGGAGGATTGCCCAACGCGCGGGCCGCCTCGACATAATCGTTGCTGGCGGCATCCAAAGTCGCGGCGCGCGCCACGCGCATGAAACGCGGCGCGGTCGACACCCCGATCGCGATCATCGCGTTTGTCAGGTCCGGCCCGAGGAACGCCGCCAGCGCGATCGCCAGGATCAGAAACGGACAAGCGAGCATCGCATCAACGATGCGCGACAACACGGCGTCCACCCAGCCACCGGAGAGTCCGGCCAACAGCCCGGACGGAACGCCGATACCGGCGGCGATCAGTACCGAAACGACCCCGGCCAAAAGGCTGGCTCGCGCACCGAAAATGACGCGGGCCAGCACGTCGCGCCCATTCTCATCGGTACCCATCCAATGCGCCGCCGACGGGGCCTTGCGGATCGCCGTCCATGATGTGGCGATCGGGTCATAGGGAGCGATCGCCGGCGCCAGCGTCGCGACGCCGACAAACAACACGATGATGAAAAGACCCGCCACCGCCACTGGCCGTCCCAGGAAGGCGCGGATCGCGAGTTGACGCGGGCTCAGCGGCTGCATCACACGGAATCCAACAAGGCTGCCATCGACCGCGATACTTTGGCGACCAGCGCGGTATAGGCGGGATCCAGGCGCGTATCGGCTGTTTGTGCCAGCGGCGAGGTAATTTCCTGACCGATCCGGCCTGGCCGCGGAGTCATCAGAACGATACGCCGAGCCAGAAACGCGGCCTCATAAATGGAGTGCGTCACGAACACGATCGTGCAACCTATGCCGCGCCACAATGTCAACAGATCTTCTTGCAGACGGTGCCTGGTGAATTCATCCAACGCGGCGAAAGGTTCATCCATCAGTAACAGACTCGGCTTCGTTACCAATGCGCGAGCAATCGACACGCGCATGCGCATACCGCCCGAGAGTTGCGCCGGTCTCGCCGACTCGAATCCGCCCAGGCCAACGCGGGAGAGAGCGGAGTCTACTTCGTTCCGCGCCGCGTCCCGTGCGATCCCGCGCAACCGCAATGGCAACCAAACATTGTCTTCCGCGGAAGCCCAGGGTAGCAATGTCGCATCCTGAAATACGTATCCAACCTCTCCCGGGCTGGGCGGCGCGCCGGCGTCCCAGTGCAACGTTCCGTGATCCGGTTGATCCAAGCCGGCGATAAGACGCAACAAGGTCGATTTGCCGCAGCCGGATGGACCCAGAAGCGCCATGAAATCTCCGTCGGCGAGTTGGCACGAAACGTCGCGCAACGCTTCTGTTCCAGAAGGAAACCTGCGGCCAACGCCTGAAATCGTTAGCATGGATCGTCGACGTTCATCGTTGGTTTCCGAGCGCGTCCAACGGCCAGATCGATTCACGCCAACGTAAGCCGATAATTGCCATGAACAGAAGACCGACCAGGCAGTAAAGCGAGGCGGTGGCACGAAAGCCGATCCAGGGAATCAACATCCCCGCGATCAACAGACCAATCGGCAACCCATAAATCGCCAGCATGCGGACACCCATGACCCGGCCGCGAAACCTTGGTCCGGCACTTTTCAAAAGTATGGTCGCCAGAGGCACCATACTCAGGCTTTGCGTGAACCCGGCCAGGAACAACGTGACCCTGCCTGCCGCCGGGTATGGGACCTGCACGAATATCAACAACAGCGTGAACCATAACACCGCGAAGATCAGCATCATTCGCGCCGGCATTAAAGACCGGCCGATGGTGCCGATGGTCAATGATCCCATGAAACCACCCGCGGCGAAACTCGCGATCAGCGTGCCAAGGCCAGCCTGGTCCATGTGATAAATCTCTTTGGCGACATAGGGCATCAATCCGCTTGTCATCGGGAAGGCCAGCAAATTGACCAGAAATGCAACCCAAATGCCTGCCATTTCCAGCGGCCGGTGCCGCACGTACGACACGCCCTCCCACACTTCCTTCAGGAAAGCCAGTCCACCGCGAGTACTCGCCGGTGCGCCGGGATTGCCGCGGGAAATCATCCCGGTCAGCGTAAGCCCTGATGCGTAAAACGCCGTCACCGCCACGTATGCTGGGCCGATCCCCAGAAACGCCACCAAAGACGCCCCCGCCAGCGAACCAAAAATACGCGCGGAATCGGCTGTGGTACGCGCGACGCCCATCGCCGCCATCAGTTGCTCATTCGGCATGATATCCGCGACCAACGCCTGACGCATCGCCAGATCGGCCGGGCGGACGAACCCGTTCACCCCGGCGATCAGCATCACCCACAGCGGCCGCATCGTCCCGGTGAACGCCAGCACCATCAGGCTTGCCGCCAGTACGGTATAGCAAAGCCGCATGCCGCACAGGACTGTCCGATGCCCGAACCGATCGCCCGCCATGCCGAACATCGGCGCGATTATCGTGCCCGAATATTGCAGCGAGCTGTAAACCGTCAGCATCAACACAGACCCTGTCTCAGTCAGGATGTACCAACCGAGGATCAGGATCTCCATTTCAATGCCCCAGGACGTGAGCATGTCCGCCGGAAACTGACAGCGGAAATCACGAATCTGGAACGGAGCAAGGAGCGCCGAGCGGCTGTTTCGGCCCGACACGTTCAGGCAACAAACTCGATCAACGGAAGGGGATCGGGTACATCAGCCCGCTCAGATTCCAGCATCGCCATCATGGACCACCGCACGATGTCAAACACTGACCGTCGTCGCGGCGGACCATCGGGCCAGGTGGCTCCTTGCTGATCCGGTCGGGCAGGATCACGAAGTCATCCGGATTGGGCACGCCGGCGCCGCGGATCGACACGAGGTTCGAACTGTCCGATGACGCGACATCGCGACGCCCCGACTGCAAGGCAGCGAACCGGTTGGTGCCGGTGGTTGGCACGTACCGTACCTTTGTGGCATCTCCGAAAATCGCGACCGCGATGGCGCGGCAGGCATCGACATCGAGGCCTTCCCAGATGCCGGTGCCGTCCGGCATGGAGAAACCTCCCAGACCGGCATTCACTCCACAGGTCACACTGCCCTTCTTGCGAACATCGTCGAGAGTGGAGGCATGAACCGAGCCAAAGCCTAATAGTACGGCGACCATTAGCGCGAACAGTCTCAACATGACGGGAAATCCTCGGACACCAACATCAGGGATTTGGCTCTATCCGGTGCCGCGACGGTGAGCAACCGGCCGTCACATGGCCTCGGTCCTTTCCGCGCTCAAATGGTCGCCAGCGTTTCGAATACGTCACCAGCTGGGTGTAGGCCCAAAATGTGCCGGCGGTGCCACAACGCATAGAACAGCAGCTTCCAGCAGGCGAACCCGTGCCGCCACCGGCGGATGTCGCGGAACAGCGCTTCGACGCGGTCGGGATGCGCGATTTCCAACACGCCCGGCTGGCGTGCCACCAACGGACCAAGCACCGCGCCGCGTCCCTTGATCCATTCTCCGACAGGAACGGTGAAGCCTTGTTTCGGCGCGAAGGGCCGCGCCATTGGCAGGTTTTTCTCCAGCCACTTGCGGAGAATCCATTTTCCGACGCCGTCACGAACCTTCATTCCATCCGGCAGCCGGAACGCCGCCGCCGCGACACCCTTATCCAGGAATGGTGTTCGTCCCTCCACCGCATGTGCCATCAGACAACGATCGGCCTTCAGCAAAAGATCGTGCGGTAGCCAGTCGGCCATATCGGTCGCCTGTGCGGTGGCGAGGCGAGAACCGCCGTTTTCCAGCGCCCGCGCCTCCGCGATCGCCATCCCGTCGCGCCAGACCGACGGTTGGGTGCGCAGCACAGGCACTTTGTCGAAGCTGCCGCGCGCCCACATGGTTCGTCCACCGCGCCACCATGGCCGGATCGCTTTGCGGTAGCGGTCGTAGCCAGCGAAGATCTCGTCACCACCCTCGCCCGTCAGCACGACCTTGACGTCCTGATGCGCGCGACGGGCGAGAAACCAGGTCGGAATGATCGCGTAGTCGGCGGCGGGATCGTCCATGCAGGCGACAATCTCCGGAAGATGCCGCCAGGCCATCGCCTCGGTCACCTCGATCGACTCGTGGTCGGCGCCGACCGCTTTCGCGACGGCGGCGGCATGATCGCGCTCATCGGCGGCGGCGGGCGTGTCGAACCCGGCGGTGAAGGCGCGGACTGGTTCGCTGTTCAACCGGGCCATCAGAGTGATCAAGGTCGCGCTATCGATCCCACCCGACAGGAACATGCCGTACGGCACGTCGCTGCGCTGATGCAGGTCGACGCTTTCCTCCAGCGCCCGGTCGAGGCGGGCAAGCGCGGCGTCTTCGTCGATGTTTTCCGGCCCCCCTTCGGGAATCCAGGAGATCCGCCGGCGGTCGAGGATGTGACCATCGGCACAGGTCAGGGTTTCTCCGGGCAGCACGCGCTGGATGCCCTCGAAAATCGTGTCGGCGCCGGTGGTGAATTGCAGTTGCAGCAACTCTTCCAGCGCCGCCGGCCGCACTTCGCGTTTGACGAGGCCGGCCTCCAGCAACGCCTGCGCCTCTGACGCGAACGCGAGACCCCCGGCCACCTGGGCGATATACAGCGGCTTGATCCCGAACGGATCGCGGGTGAGGGTGACGCTGTGCTGCTGCCGCTCATGGATCGCGATGGCATACATCCCGCGCAGGTGCTGTGCGTAATCGGCGCCGTAGCGGAGCCAGTAATGCAACGGTGGTTCGCAATCGCTGTTCGTAGCGAAGTTGACGCCCGGCATCGCCGCGCGCAACTCGCGGTAGTTATAGACTTCACCATTCGCCACCAAAGTCGCCGCGCCGGCGAAAAACGGCTGATCGCCGGTGACGAGGTCGATGATCGCCAACCGATTGTGCAGCAGCGCGACCCGGCCCACGACAGCGTGACCAGTGCCATCGGGACCACGGTGATGCAGGCTGTCGATCAGGCGGGAAATAACCATGGGATCGGGCGGCGGTGCGCCGGGCGACAGGATCAGACCGGCAATGCCGCACATACATTCGCTCCGCGACGCGTGAAACAGGTTCCTACCGTTCCTTTCGGTTCGGTGCCACCCACAATCCACACGGCGTTGGTTGCGTGGGTCTTGCGGATCGGTAGGACTGGCTTACGTTTTCGAGCATGACAGAAATCGCCGCGTCGCTGATATGACCATGATCGCCGCACTTTCCGCTCGGTCAGTTGTCGCGATCACCGGAGAGGACCGGGTCCCGTTTCTGCAAGGCCTGGTGTCCAACGACGTCGCTGACGCCGCTCCTGGGCGGGCCGTATGGGCGGCGCTTCTGACACCCCAGGGAAAGTGGCTGGCGGACTTTTTTATTTTCTCGGATGGGGAGAGATTGCTCCTGGATTGCGAGCGGGCGCAATCGCCGATGCTGCGGCAGCGCCTGTCACGCTACCGGTTGCGATCCCGCGTCGTTCTTGCTGAAACTGAATTGCAGGTGTTCGTGGCATGGAACGGAGCGCCGGCGGTCGATGGGATTGTCGCGCGTGACCCTCGGTTGGCGGAGGCGGGATGGCGGATGCTGTCCGCGGAGCAGATCGCCGTTAACGCCACCGAAGAAGAATGGGATTTGCATCGAGTCGCACTGGGTTTGCCGGACGGTTCGCGCGATATGGAGTCAGAAAAATCGATCCTTCTTGAAGCTGGGTTCGATGAACTGAACGGTGTTTCCTGGACCAAGGGCTGTTACATGGGCCAGGAACTCACGGCGCGGACCAAATATCGCGGTCTGGTGAAGCGGAGACTGGTGCCCGTACGGATCGAGGGTGTGGTTCCCGCGCCAGGGACGCCAATCCTGCGGGACGGACGCGAGGTTGGGACAATGCGCTCGACCGTTGGGCAGCGGGGGATGGCGGTGGTGCGACTGGAAGCGCTGGAAAGCATGCTCACGAGCGAAGGCGCGACCATCACACCCGCGGCTCCGCCGTGGCTGCGAAGCTCTGGTGCTGAGGGTTAATCCTTTCACCCGATCGGCGAACGGATGTAACCACGATGCAAATCGACCCGGCGTTACCTCAAACATGGTGAGGAGCGGGCATCTGTATCTTGTTGAAGTTGTTGGATGCATTGGCAGCGCGCGGCCTCAGCGCAAATTTAATTTTTTGGACTATTGCGACGGCCCCGCGCCAGCGCATACTGCGACGCGGAGGCCTTTGGGCATGAAAAAGACAATTGTAGGTGTAGGGCTTTTGTCTCTGTTCGCAACCCATGCGGCGAACGCGGACAAAGCGGCCGCGGATGTCTGCGCGGCGTCGTTACAGCCTCACGCTCGTCTCGTGTTCGACGCGGTAACAGCCGGCCCCGAGGAGGGCCTCACTCTGCGGGCGGCACTCGAAGCGAAGGTTCGTGAGTTGGTGTTCATGGACCGCCTGATGAGAAACGCGGCGCGGCCCGCCGCCGAGGCTGCCAGTGAGTGCCTAAGGATCGCCCGGAACTGCACCGGCGAAAGTTGCTGACGGCAACGGTCACAGCCCAAGTTTCGCATCGTGAGTTGGCCCGACCGGCGAGCGACATGGGATTCGAGCAGAGCGCGCCAGTTTTTCACTCCAGCCCGTCAGTTTCCTTCGTAGGCGCTTCGCAACGAAGCGATATCCAGTTTAATCATTTTCATCATCGCCTCCATGACGCGGCCCGGCCCCGCGTCGCCCGAACGCATCACGTCACCGATCTTCACGTTGCTGAAGATCGAGGCGTAGAAATTCATGGCTTCGTCGGCCCGGCCATCGAACCAAAGGAAGGGTGTGATCCGTCGCATGGTACTTCCTCCCAATGAATTCCCGGTGAATTCAGATTGTCGCGACCAGGGCTGCAAGTTGATCAGCGCATTTGCCCCAGCCTTGATGGAAGCCCATTTTTTCATGAGCTTCGCGGTCGGCGACTGTCCAATGGCGGGCGCGCGCCGTGTATCTGGTCTTGCCGCCCTCATCCTCAAAGGTCACGATCACGGTCATGAAAGGCTTGTCTGCCGGCGCCCATGCTTCCGTGTAGGCATTGGTGAATACGAGCCGTTCGTTCCTGATGACTTCGAGGTAGACGCCGTTGAGCGGCATATCGGTACCATCGGGCGCGCGCATGACAATCAGGCTCGAACCACCCGGCCGCACGTCGAGTTCAGCGGTGGGCGTCGTGTACGGCAACGGCGCGAACCACTGGCGCAGTAGCTCCGGATCTGTCCAGGCGCGGAACAGCTTCTCCCGCGGTGCATCAATGAGCCGTGTCAGGACGAGCTCCCGATCTTCAACAGACGCTGCGTTGGCGGAAACAATCATGGGTCCTTCTCCGTTGGATTTCGTTACGAGATCGACGACAGATGGGCGCTTCGACTCAGCGTGGCGGATGGTTTGGGTTCACGACGCCGTGTCGCGGTGTGCCGAGACGAAGCTTATTGACCTGATTGCCGCGAGACCCTCGGCCCAAGCGGTGCGGGATGACGCGCCAGGGATCGTTGCCTTTGGCCTCGCGGTAGCCGGGATGAATTACATACCGTCTGGTCGGTATATTTATGCCGGCCAGACGGTATGGTGTCAAGGCGGATTTGAACGTTATCCCACGATTGGTGCGCGTGACTCTCGTGCTCGGTGAACATACGATGGGAAAAGGCGCGAACCTCAGGCATGTTCCCAGGCGCCCACCCGAGGAGCGCATCTATATGGATATCCCGCCGCTCGACCTCGCGATGAAAACTCGTACTGCCCAGGTGCTTGAGCGTTGCGTAGCGTGCGGCGCATGCGCCGAGGTGTGCCCGATGCCCGCGCCGGCCGGGATTGACGCCTCGAATCCTGGGAAACTCACCGAAGGCATCCTGACTATTCTGCGCGGTGGCGAACACGCGGATGCCGCGCGTTGGGCCGCGGTATGTTCCGGGAGCGGACATTGCATTCCGAAATGCCTGTACGGGGTCGATCCGCGTTTCATGCTCACCATGGCCCGATTGGAGATGGCCTCGCGCAACCCCGACGATGCCCGCCGCAAGACCGGTTTCGCCGGTTTCGGTGCCATGACCACCGGAGTCCGGGTGCTGTCCCGACTGCAATTGCCGCCTGAATTGCTTGCGAGGTTCCGTCCGGAAAACGAGCCCGACGTCCCGCCCGAGGTGGTGTTCTACACCGGCTGCAACCTCATGAAGACGCCACATATCGCGTTGTTGTGTTTGGACATTCTGGACGCGATGAGGGTGCCGTACCGCGTTATGGGCGGACCGTCTTCCTGTTGTGGAGTGCTGCAGTTCCGGGCGGGCGACCTCGCCACCTCAGGCCGCATCGCCTATCGCACGATCGATCGGCTGCGGGAGGCCGCGCCCCGGGCCATCACCTGGTGCCCGACTTGCCAGATCCAGCTTGGTGAGGTGGTCGCGCCCGGAATGGGCGACGACCCATTCGATCTGAAGCCGATCGTTCTGTTTCTCGCCGAGCGGCTAGACGATCTGAGCAAGCTGATGGTCCATCCGGTCAACAAACGCGTTGGCCTGCACGAGCACCCGGGCGTCGCTGGCGTCACCGAGTCAGCGCAGGTTCTGTTGCGCGCCATCCCCGGGTTGGACTTCGTCGATCTCCAGCAGCCGCGCCTTGGTTATCACTGCAACATGCTGGCGCCGTTACCCGTCTTCAAACGCGCGGCGCACCTTCAGCAATTGGAAGCCGCCGAGGCCGCCGGCGTCACCACGCTGGCCGGCGTCTATCATGCCTGCCACCGGGAACTCTGCAGTCACGAGCGGGACTGGCCGTTCGAGGTCGTCAACTTCCTCGAATTGGTCGGAGAGAGCATGGGCCTGACCCGGCCGGATCTCTTCAAGCGCCTGAAAATCATGCAGGACGTCGACGCGATCCTGGCCGAGGCGGCGCCGATGATCGAAACCCACCATCTTGACCTTGATGAGGCTCGCGCCATCATCGCCAAGGACATGCTTGGCGAACAGCCTTTGCCACTGGGCCGACGCGGCCTCGCTTAGGCTGGACCAGGCTCCGGTCCCGCCTGGGTGCGCCGAAATGGGCCGTACTCGCAACCAATCGGTAAACCCGCCAGGGCCATAAGCGCTCGGTGATGGCGGAGCGTTACTTGTCCTCGACCCAATCCGTTTCCTTCGTCCCGGCCCCTGGTTTTCGGGTCACGCCCAGGGTGGCGTCCTTGGCGCTGCCGATTATTCTGGGACTGGGATTCGCCCTGCGGATCGCCACCGGACTGACTCAGACTCACGTCCTTTTTTTCGACGAAACCATGCAATACTTTGAGCAAGGTCACCGGCTGGCCTTCGGCTCTGGCGTGGTGCCCTGGGAATTCGACGACGGCATCCGGTCCTGGCTGTTGCCCGGATTAATCGCCCTCGTGATGCACGTAACGGCGTGGTTCAACGACAATCCGATGCTTTATGTCGGCGTCGTTCGCACCATCTGCGCGGCTTTGTCGATGGTGATCGTTCTCATCGGCTACCGAACCGGGGAGCGCGATGCCGGCCGGATGGGCGCGATCGTGACCGGGGGTTTCTGCGCGTTTTGGTTCGATCTGATCTACTTCGCACCTGCCGTGATGACCGAGGTCCTTGCCGCGCATTGCGCGATCGCGGCGCTGTATCTGGGCGAGGGACCACGCACGACGCGGCGCGTTTTCTGGATTGGGGCTTTGTTCGGGGTTGCGATCTGTCTTCGCTACCAATACGCGCCCGCTTTGGCGGTTGCCGCCGTCTGGCAATACCGCCATGAACTGAATTGCTGGCAGTGGCTGTTTCTGGGTGCCGCGTCGGTTTTGTTGCCTTTCTCCGGCGTGCTCGACGCGATCACCTGGGGCGCGGCCTTCCAGTCGATTTGGCTGAACTTCGTACGCAACTCGCTGCAAGGAATCGCTGTCGCCAGCGGCACCGCTGGGCCTTGCTACTATATGGAATATTTGACGATCGCGTTGATGCCGATGCCGCTGTTTCTCGGGCTCGCCGCGGTGGGTGCGACGCGATTTCCCGCCTTGGCTGTCGCCGCGGTGGCGACCCTGGTGATGCATAGTCTGCTACCGCACAAAGAGGTCCGGTTCATTTATCTTACACTGGCCGCGGCCCCGATTCTGATCGGCCTTGGCGCGAGCCAGATTCTGGGTCTTTTGGCATCGCGGCACGGATCGCGAGCGATCACCGTTGGCGCGCCATGTTTTCTGGCGCTGAGCGCGGTCGCGTCCTGGTACATCGCGACAACGCCGTTGGCGAACCGGTGGTCATTCCAGCGCGGCGTGGTGCACGCCTTTCTCGCCGCGCATCAGGAGCCCGGGATGTGCGGGCTTCAGGTGCGCGACATGCCGTCCTGGGAGAGTGGAGGTTATACTTATTTGAATCGCGATGTGCCGTTGATGTTCGAACCCTATGTGCCGGAGGTGCGGATACCAGGAGTCCCGGTCCCGCTGCATTTCATGGTGGAGCGTCAGGGCGGGCCGGTTCCGCAAATCCGCAGCCCGTATTCGCACGTGATCGCCGACGCGGCGCACGAGCCGACGGGCTTCGATCCCGTCGCCTGCTTCCCGGACGACGCGCGGCCGGGGGAACCTGAACTTTGTCTGTTCCGGCGTCCGGGCGGCTGCCCCTGAGACGTCCGTCGAACCTACTTGCGGATATGCGGATATCTTTATATGACCTCGCTCCACCCAACAGGAGCTACCGGGATGGCCAACGCCACCACAACCCAAGATTTCAAAGTCAAGGATTACTCGCTCGCTGAGTGGGGACGCAAGGAAATCAGCATGGCCGAGGACGAGATGCCCGGCCTGATGGCGATCCGGGAAGAATTCGGCGCCAGCAAGCCGCTACATGGCGCCCGCATCGCCGGCTGTTTGCATATGACGATCCAGACCGCCGTGTTGATCGAGACATTGACGACCCTCGGCGCCACGGTGCGCTGGTCTTCGTGCAACATCTTCTCGACCCAGGATCACGCGGCCGCGGGGGTTGCCGCCGCTGGCACGCCGGTGTTTGCCTGGAAAGGCATGAACGACGAAGAATTCTGGTGGTGCATCGAGCAGACGATCCGTGGACCAGGGGGGTGGACCCCGAACATGATCCTGGATGACGGCGGCGACCTGACGTTGCTGATGCACCAGAAATACCCAGCCATGCTGAAGGATGTACGCGGCATTTCAGAAGAAACGACGACCGGCGTGCACCGGTTGTGGGACATGGCGAAGGCCGGAACTTTGCTGACGCCCGCGATCAACGTGAACGACAGCGTGACCAAATCGAAGTTTGACAATCTGTATGGCTGCCGCGAATCCCTGGTTGACGGGATCCGCCGCGGCACGGACGTGATGATGGCCGGCAAGGTCGCGGTGGTGAACGGGTTCGGCGATGTGGGCAAGGGCTCAGCCGCCTCGCTTCGCAATGCTGGTTGCCGTGTGATGGTGACGGAAGTCGACCCGATCTGTGCTCTTCAGGCGGCGATGGAAGGTTATCAGGTGGTGACCATGAACGACGCGGCACCGCTTGGCGATATTTTCGTGACAGCGACCGGCAATGTTGACGTGATTACGATCGATCACATGCGTGCGATGAAGCATCGGGCGATCGTCTGCAACATCGGACACTTTGACTCGGAGATTCAGATCGACGCGCTGCGCAATTATAAATGGGAGAATGTCAAGCCGCAGGTCGATGAAGTCCTGTTCCCCGACGGCAAACGGTTGATCGTGTTGTCGGAAGGCAGGCTGGTCAATTTGGGCAACGCGACCGGCCATCCGAGTTTCGTGATGAGTGCGAGTTTCAGCAACCAGGTGTTGGCGCAAATCGAATTGTTCGATGCGCCGCCTGGAAAATATGAAAAGACGGTATATACGCTGCCAAAACGGCTTGATGAGAAGGTCGCGGCGCTGCATCTGGCGAAGGTTGGCGCGAATCTGACCAAACTGACGGCAAAACAGGCTGAGTACCTCGGCGTCGATGATCAAGGACCGTTCAAACACGACTTGTACCGGTATTGAGATTCTTAAAAGCCGGTTAATTCACGTTTCCGTCATCGCGACGGGCTGGTGAAGCCTCTCCCAGGTTCCTATGTGGTCGCTCGGATCAGGGAATGGGAGAGGAATATGGATGACATTCCGGGGCGCCCCGTCACGAGGGCCGTCTCTCTCGCCTTACGAGGCGTGTACGATCCGTGCGCTCGTTCGGATTTGTTGTTCCTGGAGGCGTGGGAAGTGCTTCGGCCGAAGAATCTCGGCGCGACGCTTCGGGCGAGCCAGATCCGGCGGGCCAATCCGGACCTCGCCGCCGCGATCGAACGGGAACTGAGAGCTCCGAGACCAATAACCACCGAAGCTGCCACACCCGGCGATAGCGAGGTCGACCGAATTCCGACTTCCACTGAACCGTAGCCGCTCTCGATTAAAACTCTGATGCAATCAATTGCAGGCAAACGTGTCTGGGACAAAGACAAGCCCAGTACCGGTGGTCTCGTGCGCGCGTGGTGGAGAGTCGGGCTGAGCTTTTAGGTTGAGCCTCGCTAGAGCGAAGCGTAAGGGCACTGAAAGTTCCGCGATCTTGAACAAGATTGTCCAACTGGTTGGCCGTCAAGGCAGCCGAGTTCCTGGCGACAGGATCGGCGGCACGATGAAGCGGCTCGCGGTGGTGACGCCCGTGTTGGATGACTGGCAATCGTTCGCGGTCCTGGTGCGGCAGATCGAACGCCATGTGGCGGGCGACGTTGAATGGATTGAAATTGTCGCCGTCGACGACGGCTCGGTGGAAACCTTCGATTCCGCCTTGCTCTGCCTTCCGGGCGGTACCCGGGTGGATGCCATTCGAGTGGTCCATCTCGCGCTCAATCTTGGACACCAACGAGCGATCGCCGTGGGCCTCGTCACGTTATCGACGCGGAAGGATCTTGACGGCATTATCGTCATGGACAGCGATGGCGAGGATCGGCCCGAGGATATCCCGTTGTTGCTTGAGGTGGGTCGCGCGTCACCGGATCAGGTCATCCTGGCGCATCGTTCGAAGCGCTCTGAATCGGCGATGTTCAGAGCGGGCTATGGGGCGTACAAGTTCTTTTTTCGTATGCTGACCGGGCGAGGGATATCATTCGGTAATTTTTCAATGCTGCCCATTGCCGCGGTGCGCCGTTTGGTTCACATGCCTGAGCTGTGGAATAACCTGCCAGCCGCGATCATTCGCTCAAGGCTTCGCTTCACGCCCGTGCACACGGTCAGAGGCACGCGTAGTGCCGGCCAATCCAAGATGAACTTTCCGAGCCTCGTGATCCACGGGCTCAGCGCCATGTCGGTATATACCGACTTCATCTTCGTCCGGGTGCTGCTGGCAGCCACCTCAGTATCTGTGTTGTCCTTCGCGGCGATATGCGTCGTCCTTGGTGTTCGTCTTGGCACGACACTCGCGATTCCCGGTTGGGCCACGACCGTATTTGGCGATCTGGTCATTATCCTGTTTCAGGCGATGCTGATGATCGTCGCGACCAGTCTCATGGTTCTGGCGGGCCGGTCGGCACGGCCAATCGTTCCGCTGACGGATGCGCCGGTATATATCCAAAGCACGACCGAGGTGAGCGTTGGGGATCTGGTTTCTTCGTACGGTATCCGGCCGGAATGACGAACGCTTATCCGGGGACAGAGCTGGAACTTTTCGCCAAGGCCAGAAACTGGAAATCCTACGTGGCCGCCTCGCTGCGTCCTTACATTCGCGGCCGGGTGTTGGATGTTGGGGCGGGCATTGGAGGCAACATTCGCTACCTGGTGAATCCCACGGTGACCGAATGGGTCGCACTCGAACCGGATCCTAAACTCGCCGCCGCGATCGGCGAAGCCATGGCCGATCGCCAGCCCAGTACAGATTGCACGGTCATCACCGGGACAATCGATGCGGTACCCGCGACCGCGAAGTTCGACACGATCCTGTACATGGACGTGCTTGAACACATCGCCGACGATCAGACTCAGATCCGGAAAGCCGCCGAACTGTTGGCTCCCGATGGCTGTCTCGTGGTTCTCGCGCCCGCGCATCAATTTTTGTTTAGTCCGTTTGACGCCGCGATCGGACATTATCGTCGATACAGTCTACGGCAGCTTCGTGAGTTGGCGCCTGCACATTCGCGAACCGAGCTCTGCCGACTGATGGATTGCGTCGGGCTATTCGCGTCGCTGGCCAACCGGATATTGTTGCGGCAAACCGATCCTGGCGACCGCCAAATCGCTGTGTGGGACCGATTGATGGTACGGGCATCTCGGATGCTGGATCCCATCACTGGTTTCAGGGTCGGCAAGTCAGCGCTTATTGTCTGGCGCGCCGGCGTCGCCACCACCGGCTCATGACCGGCGACCTGGGCGTGATGATGCCGCTCCCCACGCGATGTGCGAATGTTTGACGCGCCGCCATCACAATCCGGCGATAGCACCTGGACTGGACGATTTCGCCCCCGCGGTCCGAGGATTGCGGTCGCGCGCCGGAACCTGACATCCAGTCGCGGCACTTCCGTTCTCTTCGGATTTGCGCTGCTGGCCGGTTTCGCGCTGATGTACGTTCTCATTCCGGAAGCGTATATTTTCATCATACGTCTTTGGATGCCGCTGCCATTACGCGTTCCATTCGCCGACACCGCCTATGTCATGGCGCAACTGGAATGTTGGCGCGCTGGCATCGATGTTTACGTCAGCAACCCCTGTGATATTTTTGGCCGTACGCAGGCCTATCCACCCATTTGGCTTCGCCTGTGGTTCCTGCCAGGCAGTCCACGAGCAAGTGTTCCATTGGCTCTCCTGCTCGCGGTGGGCTTTATCATCTCGCTGGCGGTTTTGCCGCGAATCGAGCGAAAGCGAGATGTTATCTTATTGTTGGCGGCGATCGCCTCGCCGGTCACCGGATTCGCCGTCGAGCGCGGTAATGCTGATTTGCTGATCTTCATCCTCGCCGCCATCGTCGTGATCACCGCCGAGCTTTCATTTCCCGGGCGTTGCGCCGGATATGTGGGCGGCGTGCTCGCGGCGCTGTTAAAATTGTACCCGATTTTTCTGCTCGCTCTGCTTTTTCGGGAAAAACCACGCGTCGCCGCGGCGTTTGGATTGGTCTTGGCTTCGCTATGGTTGTCTGTGGCCTGGCTGTGGCACACTGAACTGGCGCACGCGCTGGCGAACTTGCCTCGGCCGCCATACTGGTACGACGGCCCAGGCGCCCGAAAACTCGCCGAAGGGTTGCTCGTCGCCGCCGGCTCAGTGATCGGTCACTCCGGCCTTGACCCGCGCGCCGTGACCGCGTTGTCGATCACGCAGTTGCTGGCCGCTGGCGCCTGCGCGCTGCTCCTCGCTTGTCGTTCGGCATTCACCGCCGCCCTGGGCACATTGAATTCCCGCGAGGATCTGTGCCTGGTCGTGGGCGGATTGCTTTTCTGCGGGTGCTTCGTCGCCGGAGTGAGCATCGCTTACCGGGAGATTTTTCTGCTGTTCGCGCTTCCGGCGCTGCTGCGCCTGAGGCACGACGCTCGCCTGCCACCGCTCCTACGATGGGCACCGGGAATGATCGTCTTTCTGATGTGGAGCACTCTCCCATCCCGGGCCATCGACCGGACGTTCGGCCCGCTGGACGAGGCGGGGGGACCGGTTCCAACGCTCATGTTTTGGTTGCTGTGCGAACTCATGTGGTGGTGGCTGTTTGTCCTGTTCGGTAGCATTCTTCTTCGCTTTGTCGGATTGCCACCTATCATGAAGACCTGGCTGCCGGGGCCTGTCCGGGAGCGGGGTAGGTGAGCGGGAAATCACACAAAACAACTATAGCGGGAAAATTTATCATGTAATACAACCTTGATATCTCTCCACCGACGCGGAAATGAGCCATGGTCAAACGATCGATTGAAGCGGCAAATGGTGCTGGCCCGCTGGGCACCAACGGAAACGGAGCTTCCGCCGGCCCATGGGTCGCGGCTGTTGAGGCCACCTCCGAGCAGGCGCCTCGGACGACGCAGGTGATCGCCGCGATGCGGCATGATCCGACAGCCATCCGGCGCCTCTTCGAGTCGGGTGAGTACCCTTATAAGAGTTCGATGCGCGCCAGTTCCTACGATGCGCACATGCTCGAACTCCAGCGCGAACTGCTGAAGTTACAGCGCTGGATCGAGAGGACCGGGCAGCGCATCATCGTATTGTTTGAAGGACGGGACGCGGCCGGCAAAGGCGGCACCATCAAGCGCTTCACGGAACACATGAACCCGCGCACCGCGCGCGTCGTCGCACTACAAAAGCCGACCGAGCGGGAGAGAACACAATGGTATTTTCAACGCTACATCGCCGCTTTGCCAGCCGCGGGCGATCTCGTGCTGTTCGATCGCTCCTGGTACAACCGTGCCGGCGTCGAACGTGTCATGGGTTTTTGTACGCCCAATGAATATTTGGAGTTCATGCGGCAATGCCCCGAGGTCGAGCGTATGTTAGTCCGCTCCGGCATAATATTAATAAAATACTGGTTCTCGGTGAGTCGGGACGAACAACGCCGACGCTTCGCCGCCCGCGAAACCGATCCGCTCAAGCAATGGAAATTATCGCCGATCGATCGTGCGTCTTTGGATAAGTGGGATGAGTACACCGATGCTAAAGAGGCGATGTTTTTCTATACGGATACCGCCGACGCACCCTGGACGATCGTCAAATCTGACGACAAAAAGCGCGCGCGACTCAACGCCATGCAGTACCTGTTGGCGCTGATCCCGTACGACGACAAGGACACCGGCATCGTCACTGGCCCCGATCCGCTCATCGTCGGATCGAGTGCCCATGTCATTGGCACCGGCCTTAATATCATCAACAAGTCAGTCCACCCAGCTCTCAGGCGAGGACGGGACGAGGTAATGGGCGGCTGACCGATCGCTCCATCCGGTCCGCCGTCGTGGAGGCGCGGCCTCATTGTTTGCATTGTCCTATGATAGTGGCACGATAAGCCGAGGCCGAAAGAGGCCCCGAGGAGACAGCCATGAACGATTCACCCGTCACGGACGCGAAGCAGTTGGACGCCCGGTCGATCGCGGGTCTGGCGGAGCAACTCAATCAGTTGTTGAAACTGCGGACATTCCCGATCGGCATGAAGCTGTTCGAAGACGTGGAAACGATGAACGCCATCTCCGGCCTGCGCAGGCCGCCGAAGGGCAAGACCTTTTCCACCTGCCAACTTGTGACTCAATCCCGCATGGCCGGTCTCACGCTCGGCATCACGACCGAGAATGTGCCGCCGTTTTCCAGTTGCTCCAGCGTGATCGGATTGGACGCGCCCGGTGAGATCTACACCTCCGGCCGCAAGATGGAGGGCGTGTGGTTCGAGAATCGGGAGGCCGCGGCGGCACATCAGGCCGGCATGTCACGAGTGCCGCCGGGGAAATTTAATGGGTTGGCGATTTCGCCGTTGCGGACGGCTCGGCTGGATCCACCGGATGTGTGTCTGTTTTACGGCAATCCCGCACAGATGATTTTGTTCATCAATGGCCTGCAATGGCGCAACTACAAACGGTACGACTTCAGCATCAGCGGCGAGAGCGCCTGCGCCGATAGTTGGGGCCATGCATTGAAGACCCGCACCGTAAGCCTGTCGATTCCCTGCTACGCCGAGCGTCGTTATGGTGGGGTCGCGGATGATGAGATGCTGATGGCCTGCCCTCCCGAGGACCTGGAGCGCGCTGTGATCGGCATGACTGGATTGTCGAAGGCCGGGCTGCGCTATCCCATCATGCCATTCGGTCCGCAGGCCGAACCGGCCGAAGGCATGGCGAAAAGCTATGCCGGAAAGTCGTAGTCGCCATCCCAACCGTCCATCAAGGAGATTGGCATGATGGACCTTGGGCGGTTCGGCATCGATGTCGGCGAGAAGCTGCCTCTGGAAGCCGCGATTGATTGGGCTTCGAGGCATGGCGTGCGAATCATCGACGTGCAGCTCGATGGCGGTGACAACGCATTCACACGGATCGACGCCTCACGCGCGAGTCGCATCCGCGGCCGATGTGAACAAGGTGGCATTCAGGTTGGTCTGCACACATCGTCTTCGGTCAATGTCGCGGAAATGGCTCCGTTGGTGGGGGACGCTGTCGATGCGTATCTGAAGGCTTACGTCGATGCCGCGGCAATGCTTGGTGCCGGTTGGATCGTCGTCCACGCGGGCTTTCACTTCAGTTCGAATGTGATGCAACGCATGCAAGCCGGGTTGGACCGCCTGCATCGTGTTGTCGCCTACGCGGAATCAAAAAATACCTGTTTTCTGCTGGAGAATCTGAACAAGGAGCCGGCGGACGCCGAAGTCCACTATCTGGCGCACACGATTGAGGAATGGCGCTGGTACTATGAGAAAATCCAATCGCCGGCATTCGCGCTATCGTTCACCGCCAATCACGCGCATCTGGTGCCGGAAGGTGCGGAAGGGTTTCTCGCCGCCGTGCCGCTCGACCGTGTCGCCGAAGTGCGGCTGGCCGATTGCTTTCGGAATGGCAAGGAAGAACATTTGCCGCCTGGCCAGGGTGATTTCGACTTCCTGGCACTCTTCCGCACGCTGGAGGCACGCGGCTATCGAGGTCACTACACGTGTGCATTCGGTTCGCTGGACGACATGTTGACAGCTCGAGCCAGCTTTGCCGCGATGGCGTGACCGGACTTAGGCCGCTGGGCGAGCCGCCGATAGCCACTCCAGCAGCTTGTTCGTAAGCGCCGCCAAGGTCAGCGGCTTGGACAACTGATCGTTCATACCGGCGGCGAGACATTCCTCCCGGCTGCCGTCCATCGCATGCGCGGTGAGGGCGACAATCGGCGTGGACCGGCCCAAAATTGTTTCGATTTGCCGAATCATTCCAGTGGCCTGATAGCCATCCATCTCGGGCATCTGGCAATCCATCAAAACCAGGTCGTACTGCCCCTCGCGGTATGCCGCGACGGCCTGAACGCCATTAATCGCCGTGCGCACTTCGCAGCCCAGGGTTTCCAGCAGAGCCTGCGTAACGCGAAGATTCGCCGGATTGTCTTCAACCAGCAGTATGCGTACTGATGTACGATCCACCTGCCGCAGCTTCTCCTGAAACTCCCGGCCGGCGGCGGTGATCATCCGTGGCGTGGCGGTGGTGGCGCGAGACGGCGGCTTCGGCGCCGCCACGGGACGCGGTGGTGGTGCCGTTGGCGCATCTTGCTCCGGCTCCATCTCGGCTTTCTCGAATGGCAGTGACAGCCAGAATGTTGAACCGACGCCGACAATACTTTGTACGCCGAACTCCCCGTTCATACGCCGGCTGAGCTCCTTCACGATCGCGAGGCCAAGCCCGCTCCCACCATAGCGGCGGGTCGTGGAACTATCCCCCTGCGCGAAAGCATCAAAAATACTGTGCTGCAAGTCAGCCGGGATACCGATCCCGGTGTCCCCGACTTCAAATCTGACGCGGATCGATTGTACTGATTCGTCCGTGCCGGTAACCCGAAGCGCGACCCCGCCAGACTCGGTGAATTTGATCGCGTTATCCAGCAGGTTTCCCAGCATCTGCGAAATACGATGCGCGTCGCCCGCCAGCGCGATGTGCAGGTTCTCCGGCAACGATACCGCCAAACTCAGATGTTTTGCCTCTGCCTGATCGGCGTATTGAGCCCGTAGCCTGGCAATGAGGGCATCGAGCCAGAATGGAGACGATTTCAGGCCAATTTTGCCGACTTCCATTTCCGACAGGTCAAGCACGTCACTGACCATCCCCAGCAACGATTGCGCCGATCGGCTGGCCTGGTCGATGTAGTTTTGTTGCGTCGCCGACAAGCCCGACAGCCGCAGCAATTCCAGCATCCCAACCACGCCATTCAACGGAGTCCGCAGTTCGTGACTCATATTCGCCAGGAACTGTGTCTTGGCTCGGTTGGAGGTCTCCGCCTCATGCAACGCCTGCAACGTTTCCGCCGCTTTGCGCCTCAGGTCGGCCAACATCGTGTTAAAAGCAAGGCCCAGGCTGCGAATTTCCGAGGGAGCCCATTTGCCAAAGGCGGGCACGGACACCTGGTCGTTGCCTGTCATCACCGCTTCGGCGGTCGCCGCGACCTGGCGAACCGGACTGGTCAGCCAAAGCGCCGTGAGATAGCTGATCAGCGCCGCCGACGCGAAAGCGGCCAGAGCGATGACTACCGCAAGGTGGTTGACCACGTTGGCGCGGCGCCGCAACTCCGCGATTGGTTGCGGCACCATGACGCCCCAACCGGTTTCCGGCACCACCGCGTAGCCCGCGATCATCATCCCATTGAATGCCGGCGAATAGAACTGACCGACGCCGGTCTCCCCACGCATCATCGCCGCTACTACCGGAACGCCGGAGATATCCTTCGACGCGGCAACCCAGTCCTTCAACGGGTGCGCGATGACCTGACCGGTGGCGTCGACCAGCACCGCGTGCCCTTTATCCCCAAACGCGATCGCCTGCTGCAACGAAACGAGATAACCGGTCCCGACAATCCCTAAACCCAACTTGCCGTTTGGCAGTGCTTTTACAAGATAAAAGATCGGCTGGCCGGCTTCGTCGTGGTACAATTTCGATAGCTCGGGTTGATCCGGTACGTCGTCGGCCAAAGCGCGAAGCACCTTGAACAGCGCTGGATCGGGCAGGCGGCGATTGAGAACCGGGTCGGGCAAACCTTGCAATACGCTGTCGAGTGAGCCATCGGAATTCAGGATGCTGACATGGACCACGTTCAGGGAGGCCAGCAGATCTGCGACTCCCGGTGTGGGCCGGGTCAGCGATCCGGTGGCGAACGCCAGAGTAAATGAGGATTTTACGTCCTTGACGTAGCGGGACATGGTCGAAGTCAGGTTGCGGGCGACCAACAAATGCCGTTCCCGCACCGAATCCAGTTCATTCTGAAACGCGGTCTGCCCCTCCCATATCGCGAGGACCGCGATGGGAAGGCCCGCCGCCAAAGTGAACGCCAGAAATAGCAGATGGTGCATCCGGGGCCACGCCCAGCGGCGGACGCGCGAAACCGGAGCACCGGATGCCACGGGGCCTTCCGACGGTGACTCGGTTGGGCGAGCGGTTCCGTCCATCAGTCGTTGTTCCAGGTGGTTCAGTCGCTTCGTCGGCGCGGAGCATAGCGGGGCCGCGCGGAAATTGCAGCCCCACTTCCGTGTCAATCGTATCGGCAGAGTATCAGCGCATGAGACTCCGGCCCGGCCCTCGATGACGCCCGACCCGGTCAGGCCGATCCAATGACCCTGGACCGCGATCTTCGCCGAAGCCGCAGGCCACCCAGGATCAACAGGCCGGCGGCCAGCGTGGGTGCTATCGGTGGCTCCGGCAGATCCTGGGATGCGACGATATTGCCGATGTCATCGCCTAACGCCAGTGCCTCGGTCACAGCATCGGGCGTATGAATTCCGCCGACCACGCGGCTGAATTCCGCGCCGAGGAACCCACCTGATGCCTGCTGAATGCTGTCGAAAGTCTCGGCGATCTCGCAGATCAATGGACTGCCGTTGTAAAGTGAATTGGCGCTGCCATTGGAATCGAGCACGGGTTGACTGCCAGCGTTATTGCAGCCGCCACCAATGATCGAATCGGCGGCGCCGCTACTGTTCGTGCAGCCGATCAAACTGGGGGGGGTATCGCCGTCGTAAATGGGCGTATCCCCAGCGGCACAACTGGCGCCAGAGACCGAATAAAAACAGCCAATCGGGTCAGTCGGGTCATTGTTACCATCGACAATCGTCCCGGGCCCGGCGCAACTGGCGCCTGAGCCTGAGCCTATGAAGGTGGTGACCGTGCAGCCGATTATATTGCCCTGAGTATCAAACGACGCCGTGCCGCTGTTGCAATAGGAGTTCGAACTGGAGGTGAAAGTCAGGTCGTTGACGCCCAGGGCATCTTCGAGCGCGGTCGCGGCGGCGCCGCTGAACGCCGGGTGACCAGCGATGTAGTCGGGATGCGGCGGCGTGTTGATCAACGATGTCCAGGTCGAATCGCAGGTGGTGAAGTTTGGGTTCCAGTCGCTACAGTCCTTGATCGCCGTGATCGGCCGCCACGCATTGTACTTGTACTTGACTTCCCAGGTGGCGATGCCCGCGTCCTCCATGGCGACCGCCGCCAGCGCGGTCGCCCGCGCGGTTTGCAACAAGTCGGAGCCTGTCTCGGCTGTGACCGTGTCGGCGATCTGTAGCCAGTGGCCCGGTGGTTGTAACGTGCCACCGGGATCGTTCCAGAACAGTGCTGCCTCGGCTTCGGCCGCGCTCTCCGGCGCGAAACCGTTGGCCTGGCACACGGACTCGACCGCGGACGGCAGCGCGGTACCGGAGCCAAGGCACTCTGTTTCCAACACCTGGTTGGCATAGGTCGGCGAGGTGAGGCCCGTGGTGGATTCGTTGGGGCCCGAGTTGATGGACGCCATCGCCGGCGGAATTGAATTCTCAACGGCGGTGATCTGGGCGCTGGTCATGCCCATCGGCACCACGGTTCCCGAGGTTGGCTGTAGCGCGGGTCGCCCCGTCGGTGGCACGTAAACGCCCGGCTGGCCAGCGTTGGGTGGGACGTACGGGGTTAGCGTCGCCAGCATGGCGGCCTGGGAGCCGGACGCGTTGTTCGCGGTAATCGCCGCGTTGCCCGCCGCGGTCCCAAGTGTGGCGCTGGCACTTTGGATTGGCGCTGAAAGGGTAGCATTGAGGCTGTTGAGTTCGGTCTGGATGCCGCTTACATCCAGTGCCACTTGTGTCATCTGGGTGGTGGATGGGCCGACAAGGGTCCCAGCGTATGGCGAAGACGCGCCGTAATAGGAAGAACCGGTCACCCCCTGGTATTGTTGGTACAGCGAAGTGCCTGGCGTCACGTAAAGGTT
>Ga0182018_10000660_pt1 | contig 43364 bp, 39 predicted proteins | sample 812P2MmetaG_FD_120490 | JGI IMG/M metagenome (GOLD analysis project Ga0182018, IMG submission 120490) | Permafrost microbial communities from Stordalen Mire, Sweden - 812P2M metaG | ecosystem: Environmental > Terrestrial > Soil > Wetlands > Permafrost | place: Sweden: Stordalen | collected... | reverse complement strand
GCTTCTATATCAACGGCAGCCTACGGAGCTTGATCACCACGGGCAAAGGGGAACCCAACGAGAAGGAACACGAGACGGACGAAGTGCCGACCGCATAGTCAGCTCACCAACTGGTTGGGCTCGACAGATTAAGGCTCTGAAGCTTCCTGTATGGCTCTCTAGTTGCATTACACAACCAGATCGGAGGACCGGATACATGACGAGTCAGAGCTTCGGCAGCGCCTTCATGGTCGATCAGAGCTCGGAGGCCTTCGCGGCCTTCAACAACGTGCGGGACACTCGACGCAGAGTTCACGTATCGCTACCAGGACGTCCACTACAGCAAGCAGCGGACCACCGAGTTCGTTCCGGGCAAGAAAGTCGTCTGGCGAGTGCTCGATGCCTATCTCGACTTCACGGAAGATCCGAACGAATGGACGGGTACCGAGGTCAGCTTCGAGGTGTCGCAGCAAGGTGAGCAAACGGAAGCGCGATTCACCCATGTGGGGCTGGTGCCCGCCTTCGAGTGCTACGACAAGTGCTCAAGCGCTTGGAGCTTCTACATCAACAACAGCCTTCGGCGCCTGATTACGACTGGCCAAGGAGAGCCGAATACAGAGTAAGACGCCTTCGCCACAAAAGAGCCTGATCCCAAACCGACACCAACGAAAACGAGGACTGCAATGGGAAAGATCGTCATCAGCGAGAACGTTTCTCTCGACGGAGTCATCCAGGATCCTGTCGGCGACGAGGGTTTCAGCCGCGGCGGCTGGGTGGGTCGTGTCGGCGACCGAGGACGCGAAGAAGCAGCCAAGGTCCTGCTCGATGAGGCGTTGGGCGCCGAGGCGCAGCTGCTCGGCCGCCGGAGCTACGAATTCCTGGCCGCCCGGTGGCCATTTCGGAGTGGCGAGTTGGCGGACAGGCTCAACAGCATGCCCAAATATGTGGTGTCCTCCACGCTTGAGGATCCGAAATGGAACAACACCACGGTCTTCAAGGGCGACGTCGTGACCGAGGTCTCGAAGCTGAAGCAGGATCTCAGCGGGGAAATCGTGATAGCCGCCAGCTTCCAGCTAGTGCGGACCCTAATCGAACACGACCTCATCGATGAGATGCGGCTGATGGTCTATCCGGTCGTGCTCGGCGCCGGCGAGCGCCTCTTCGGCGAGACCAGCAACAAAAAGTCCATGCGCCTCGTCAAGAGCGAGACTGTCGGTGACCTCGCCCACCTCATATACGAGTCAGTCGGCGAATGAGGGCTTCCCCCAAGGCTGGCACCACACTCACCTGACAACTCGACTGGAGGCAAGGCAATGAACGCGAGCTTCGACAAGATGACGAGCTTCACCTACCCGATCTACATCCAGGCCACTCCCGAGCGGGTCTGGCAGGCACTCACCGACCCCGCCCTCATGAAACGCTACTGGCGGCACCAACGGGCTGGTGAGAAGACCTTTCATTCGGACTGGAAGAAGGGTTCCACCTACAACATGGCGCACGAGGAAGTCGGACTTGTTGTGAGCGACCCCGAACAGCTGATCCTCGAATCCGATCCCTACCGCAGACTGGCCTACACCTGGCACACCATTACACCCGAGTGGGCTGCCGAGGTCGGAATGGATGAAGCCACCGCTGATGCCTGGCGCGCTGAACCCCGCTCAAAGGTGGCGTTCGACATTGAAGACGTAGGGCACGGGGTCGTCAAGCTCACGGTCGTCCACGACGGGTTCGAGCCGGGTAGCGCCGTTATCCAAGCCATCTCTGAAGGCTGGCCGGCCGTTCTTTCCAGTCTCAAGACCCTCCTTGAGACCGGGTCGGCTCTGCGGACCTCGTAGGTTCTGCCGCTCGAGCGAGGAGCACTGGGCAAGAGTCCGCCGGGGCTGGTCGCCCTCAAAGCGAAAGCAACACCGACAACGGGAGGATCCCAATGGCTGAGACACCCGAAGAGTACAACGGCAAGGTGATCGGTGAATTCCGGGCCAATGGCGGACGAGTCGGCGGCATGTGGGCGGAAACGCCACTTCTGTTGCTCCACCACACCGGCGCGAAGTCCGGTGTGAGCCGCGTCAACCCGGTCGCGTACCTGCCAGACAATGGGCGCTACTTCCTCTGGGCCGCGAACGGAGGAGCGCCGAAACATCCAGCCTGGTATCACAATCTAAGGGAGCACCCGGGCACGCTGATCGAGGTCAATAGCGAGACGATTGATGTTGTGGCGGAGGAGGCCACCGGCGGCGAGCGCGATCGCCTCTTTGCGACAGCAGCCGAGCGCTATCCGCAACTCGCTGACATCGCCCGGAAGACCCAGCGTATTATCCCCCTGGTGGTCCTCACGCCCAGACCGACCTCGTGAGTATTTCGGGCAGCCGCCCACAGTCCGTGTATTTGTTCAGGCCGAGGTTGACTCCCTTTTCTATTCCAAGCTTCACCGTGATTGCTCTCGGTGGACTCGTCCTCCACCTGGACCGGAGCATCCGCATTTGCAGCTGAACACCCGGTAAAGACTCCCACGTTGGCGCCATGCGAACACACCAAAACAACCTCTCTGCGGTACCGGAGCCGATCCAGTTGGGCACGAGAGCCAGGGACAGGACCTACTGCCCTCCGCTCAGCACTGCGTCGAGCTCATCGGCAATGTCTTCGTCATCGAGAGGAGTCGCATGCGAATAGTGCCGAAGCGTCGTCGACGGGTCGCTGTGTCCGAGCCGAGCCTGCGCCTTGAGCAATTGTCCCTCGTCAACCAGATGGGTGGCCACCCCATGTCCGAGTCGGTGCAGAGCCGGATTTGGTACACCAGCGAACCGTCCCAAGCGACGAAACTTGTGTGACAGTGCATCAGCCGTCATAAAGGTCGCTCTCGTCGGGTTGGGTGCGAACAGCCAGTCATACTCCGGAGAGTGACCGCGATCGATCCAGGCCGAATAGTGGGCATGGATGATCGATGCAGTGGTAGATCCGAGTGTCAGCCGACGTGCCCGCTTGGATTTTGTGGATCCAAGCACGCCACGAGATACACCGCGCTCGATGGTCAGCACTCGGCCGTCGAGATCTCCGAACCTGAGGACGGCGAGCTCACCCCGTCTGGCCCCGGAGTCTGCGGCCAGGCGCACAAGGATGAGCCCCTGCTCCGCACGGAAGAGACGGCGCTGGAGTCCGGGCGACTGCGGGTTCGCAACCAGCGCGACTGTGGACTTCTCAACATTGTCCTCGGCCGATCGCAAGATCTGGCGGACCTCGCTCAGCGTATGGTGCCGACGTGGCTGCGGTCGAGAGGGACCGCGCATGCCAACCAACGGATTGGACCGGAGGACTCCTTCACTCACCGCCCAGGACAGAGCGGAGCGGAGGACCAGCCAACGAGATGACACCGTCGACACGGACTGTCCTGTCGACTGCCACCGACAGATCGCCGCTCGTACGTCGCCCGGCACCAGAGCCACCAGGCGGCGCCGACCCAGCGAATCCGCGACGAGGGCTTGAATGACGTGCTTGTGCGACGAGACGGTGGCGGGTTTCCACAGGTGGGGAGCGGCGAAGAATCGCTCCAGCAGCTCCGCCACGGTGAGGCGGGACGCCTCCGAAGCAAAGGCGATGCGGCTGATGCCGAAGTCTGCGACCAACTCCCGCCGTCGCTGCTCAGCTGCCTCCTTGTCCCCGTGGACGGTGAAGGAGCGCTGCACGCTACGCGAGTGAATCGGGTCGAAGCCGACGACCACCCGGATCTCCCACACGCCCGGAAGCCGCTCGCGGATCGAGCCCGTGCCTCGCTTCGCCCGGTCGATCGACACTGCCATATCCCTATAACGGGCGGCCATCCCTACATGTCAAGCCCCGGTACCCGCTTGACACTTTGGCTCCGGTAGGTGTTTTACCCCAAACCCATCAGGCGGACTTCTTGATGCGAGGACGACCGTTGGGCGTGGCAAAGGCACCGTGCTCTTTCGAGCGGTCGTGGCGGATCTGGTGGACACGGACGACCTTTCCATTCTCCGAGATCTGTACGGATCCGGCCACGATGGCGACGTCGACGCTGCGACCGCGCCAGCTGCGTCCGACCCGATAGGAGGCTCCGGCGAACGAGACGGATCCACCGGAGTCGACCGCCCGAACAACGGACATGCCTGAACTCGGCGGCCGCGATCGACCAGCCTTCGGTGCCGTGCTGGCGGCCTTGGCTCCGTCACGCCGGCGCTCAGCATGGGTGGCGACGAGGACGCCCTGGTGGAGGATCTCGACCAGACCTCCTTGGACCACGGCTTCGACTGCTTCGCCGGCAAAGGTGGCACCGACCCGATAGCGGAAGCTGTTGAGACCGATCGATCCTCGCTGGTCCACCCAGCGGCTGACTCCCGGCGGTCGGGGTGCGACTTCATGCTCCTCGACCTCCACCAGCTCGAGGTCGGTATCGACGGGAGTCGGAGCGGCGGCAAGAGCGAAACGCTCGGCCGGCGGTCGGTCCCCGAGGGACTGGTGCGGGCGTTCGGTGTTGTATTTCACCACCCAGACGTCGAGGGCTTCTTGGGCCTCTTCGATGGTGGCGTGCCGGCGGTCGTGATCGACCAGGAACTCGTCCCGATAGGTTCGGTGGAAGCGCTCCACCTTGCCCGTGGTGGTCGGTGAGTAGGGAGCGGTCAGCCGGTGCTTGATGCCGAAGTGGTGGCAGATGCGGTCGAACAGCACCGGCCCTGGTCCGGGGCCGAATCGGGCGGTGAACACTTTGCCGTTTTCGGTGAGGATCTCGTTCGGGGCACCGTGTTGTCGCAATGCGAAGGTGAGGGCGTCACACACCGGCCTGGCCGTCGCTCGGGCCACGATCCGGGCACAGACGCAGTAGCGCTGTGGTCATCGATGCCGGTGACCACCTTCACTTCGGTGCCGTCGGCCAGATAGAAGCGGCCCACGATGTCCATCTGCCAGAGCTCCATGGACTTGGACCGTTCCCACCGTTTGTAGTCCGATCGGGATCGCTTGCGTGGTTTGGGCTCGAGCAGCCGGTGACGGACCAAGGCCCGATAGATCGACGACCGGCCGGGCAGCGGTGTGGCTCCTTCTCCAGCCAGGTGGGTGCGGATGGACCTCGGTCCCCACCGCGGATGGGTGCGTCGCATCTCGACGATCCGGGCTTCGACCACCGGGGTCATCTGGTGCGGGCAGGTCTCGGGCTTGGAGCTCTTGTCGATCAGACCGGCGACCCCTGAGCTCGCATAGCTGCGGAGCCAGTTGTGGACCGTCTGGCGGGTCACCCCGTTGCGCTTGGCCACATCGGTGACCGTCGCCCCGTCGAGGACTTCATGCACTGCCATCAACCGCTGTTCCACCAGTCCGAGCTCCACCAGCATCTGTGGGCCTCCTTCGTGTCTGTGGACGTGAGTCTCCACAGCAAAGGAGGTGGCGGGAAGCACCTGGCGGACCCAGTTCAGGCGTGAAGTGTCAAACAGGTACCGGAGCCACTGTCGCCCAGGTACCGGAGCCGCGTCCGGAAAGTGTCAACCAGGTGCCGGAGCCACAGTGTCAAGCATGAGCCGGAATTTCACACGGCCATCCCTACAGCTGTAGGGATTTCTATAGGGATGACGAGATCAACGATCCGTCAGCTTCGGGCCCGCATAAGCCCCTCACCAGCACTTTCGCTTAGCGCGCTCGGCAGGATTCGAACCTGCAACCTTCTGATCCGTAGCGCGCCTCGGGGTCGTTTTACCGGGTCCCGCCAAGTCCCAAATTATCTCAAATCCCCAGTTCAGATGGGGTGTAAATTTCGGACTGCAAAATCCGCTGGGACGGATTGGGACGCCCTGGGACCCAATTGTTGGCTTTTTTGTTGGCTTTTTTGGGCCTCGGAAGGACCGAATCAGAAGGTTTTGACAACTTCTGTTGCCCCCTCCGGAGATGCCCTCTGCGATTCCTCGAGAAACTATCGGCCGATTCACTTTCAGCAAGATGCGAAGGCTCTGGAACAACACAACTCCCGAGACGGCGACGGGCTGCTACCCCGCTACCGCAATCCCCACCATCGGGGCATTGAGGTGTTTACCGCCCATGGATCCGAGGAAGGGCGCGTTGTAGGAGAACACCCCGCCGTCACTGGCCACCAGGTAGTAGCCCGAACCAGTGGTGGTTGCTGCCATTCCTACTATGGGCATGTTGAGGTTCGAGCCGCCTGCCGAGCCCTCGAACGGGGCGCCGAAGGCGTAGATTCCGCCGTCGGACCCGGCTTCCCAGTATCCACCGGTCGCTGTATCAACGCTCAGCCCCACAATCGGAGCATTGATACGGGGCAAGGTGTTGGCGCCGCCCTGGTACTTTGCATCGCCGAAGGCGTAGACCGCCCCAGTCGAGGAGACCAGGTAGTAACCCCCGCCGTCAGCGGTGGCGGCGATTCCGACGATGTTCGTTACGTGCTGGCCGAGTCCAGGGACCGAGCCGTCGAATGGGGCATCGAAGGCGTAGACCCCACCGTCCGAGCCGACCTCCCAGTAGCCACCCGTCGCCGGGTCAGCCGCTAGCCCCACGATGTTGGTCACTTTTACCCCGAGCGCGGGCGCTGAGCCGTGGAAGCCCGCGTCGCCGTAGGAGAACACACCACCGTCCTTGGCCACGAACCAGTAGCCCTGGCCATCGGAGGTCGAGGTCATGGCCACCACCGGCTGGTTCAGCTTCAGGTTGCCGGTCGAACCGTAGAAGTTGGGGCCGAACGAGAAGACACCGCCGTCGCCGCCGACGGTCCAGTAGCCACCTGACGACGGCGCCATGACACTGGAGGACTTGGAGGAGTTCGGGCTGGACCCTCCACCTGACACTGCGGCGATGGTGAACGAGTAGCTGGCCCCGCCGACCGGGTTGGACAGCGTGTAACTGAGGCCGGTCAAGCCGGCGATCGGGGTCTGGGCCACACCATTCACATAGATGGTCAGGGTGTAACTGACGGCACCAGGGACCGCTGTCCACGGGAACACGATGCTGCCGCCCGAGACGGATGGCCCCCCGGGGGTGGGCACCGCCGGCGGTGCGACATTGGTGACCTCCTCGACGAGTGCCTGGATGTTGGAGAAGTCGGTGTCGGCGACGAAGAGATCGCCTGCGCTGTCGAGCGTCAGGTTTTGTGAGCCGTCGAGTTCCGAGCTGAGGGGATTGCCGTTCGAGGCGGCCCCTCTGGTACCGGTACCGACAATGGCGGAGATTCCCCCTGCCGGAGTGACCTTGAGTACCTTGTACGCCCCGGTGTCACTGATGAACACGTCGCCGGCCGAGTCGACGGCGACGCCCTGGGGTCCGGCCAAGGTGAAGTTCGTTGCTGGTGTGGCACCGCCGACATTGCCGGCGATGATGGTGACGGTTCCGCTCGGGGTGACCTTGTCGATGGTGTTGTTTGACTGGTCAGCGACGTAGACATTTCCTGCACTGTCGGTGGCCAGTGCGTAGATAGATTGGAAGTCGCTCGACGGAGCGAAGGTCGAGACCGTGCCCGATGGGGTGACCTCGATGATGCCGTACGTGTCGTTGTACCGGCCGAAGTAGATATTGCCCGAGGAGTCGACGGTGACTGCGGACGGATCGCTGTAGCTCGAGGTCCCCGGCACGACGGAGAGGGTGCCGGTCGGGCTCATCTCCGGCAGCCCTGACGTGCAGTAGTCACCGGCCAGGATGTTCCCGTTGGGCGCCAGCGCCAACTGCGTAGGCTCGCACGCCGACGTACCCACCACCGACAGCGCCCCCGAGGAGTTGACCTTGACGATCTTGCCGTCGCCGAGGTTACCTATATAGGTGTTGCCGCTACCATCGGTGACGGCGCCGAGCGGCTCGCTTAACTGCGAGTTGGTGGCCGGACCGGGCGTGGGAGCTCCCCCGCCACCCACCATGCCGGCAAAGATGGTCAGCGTGGGTGTCCCCGAGGTTGCTCCGGCGGGCCCAGTGATCATCAGGACGCCAACGCCACCAGCTACGAGGGCCAGTGAGCAGCCAGCCAACCGAGCCGCTAGACGATGCCGTGCACGATCAGATGTACCATTCGCCCTCATATGGTGACCTCCCGCCGACCGACTGAATAGATCGCTTGCTCACGGGAGAGTAGCCAGCGCAGATCTTTCATCGTTGGATGGTCGCCAGCAGAACTGAGCAGCACGGAATGACGGCGCGTGGTCTATTGGCGGGGAGAGATGGGTTTCCCCGTATGGCGAACCCGAGTCTGCTGGCAACAGACCGGAGACGGTGCTCTGCACTGCGGCAGTCGACTCCGTACGCGCCTCGGGGTCGTTTTACTGGGTCCCGCCAAGTCCCAATTTGTCCCAAATCCCCAGTTCAGAGGGGGTGTGAATTTCGGACCGCAAAATTCGCTGCGACGGATTGGGACGCCCTGGGACCCAATTGTTGGCTATTTTGGGCCTCGGAAGGACCGAATCAGAAGGTTTTGACAACTCCTATTGTCCCCTACGGAGATGTCCTTCGCAGTCGTCCAAAATTCTAGCCTCGTTCGATCCGGATCAGCGCTGAGCGCCCAGTCGACTCGAGGTCGTCGGGAGTCGGAGGGTCGGCGAGCATGGTCTGTTGGATGGCCCGGGCCGTCCGGGCAGCATCCGTCACGAATTCGAGTTCGATGCGTTGCGCGCACCACTGGCCGAGCCCATGGGGAGCACCGGGCAGGTCGGCGGCGATCCCGGCTAGCGACTCTGGGCGGGTTAACAGTGCGTACAGGTCCCCGTAGTCGTTAGGCCCCTTGTGCGCCCGCTCGGCCCGTCGACGAGGTGCCGACTGGAGCTTCATGGCCACCAGCGCAGCAGGGGTGGCCACACGGCAGGTCACCGTGGCCAACGGGACCCGTTCCCCTGACACCACGGTCAGCGAGGCCGGTGTGGCTGAGTCGAGCGCCCACCGATGGGCCAGGATGAAGGCCCGGTCGAACTGATCTTCCGGAAGGGAACCCGGGTCAATGTCGGCAGCCGGAGTGGACCCGACGTCGATGCAGTCGACCTTGACGCCCTCAACCGGATGTCGCGCTCGCCCACTCTCGCCACCGCCCACCAGGATCGAGAGGCGGGAGGGGCCGCCGTCAACGCTCTGTGCGGCCGCGTCGAGGTCGTCGGTGACGCGGTGGACCCGACCGAGTCTGGTCATGACGGCCAGTCCACCGATGAGTGCGAACTCGGATGGCGGAACCTCCTCGGTGAGGGTGTGCAAGGCGCCGACCAGACGCGAGGCTGACCCACCCGGCCCATCGAGAAGAAGGATCTCACCAGACACGCACGTAGCCTTCCGGATTCCATCCTTCGAGGATCTCCCGGCCACGACCGCGGTCCTGGGCCAGGTCCAGCGCGACGACGACATGATTGGCCACCGGGAAGTCGTGGTCCGGGAGCCGTGCCGGTACCGACCACCCGTACCGGGACGGACACACCGCCGCCCGCCCAGCCGACGGCGTGCCGGGGGACACTCCGTGGGAGCGGAGCACGCCTCGTAGCTCGCCTTGGCTCTCCACGTAGAGCTCGGCGGGCCAGTCCGCCGTCGCCACCACCGGAGCCTGATGCCACAGGGCCCCCAGGGTTCCCGAGAGCCGGTAGAGGTCGGAGTCGGACTCGGGAAGGCTGCCCAGCGGTCGCCATGCCGGAGCCCAGGCATCGGCCATCTCGTTGAACAGATGAGGGATCGACGGTCGACCGGTGCGATCGACGAGGCCCCGGTCACGCAAAGCGGCCAGTATCTCTGACACCCGCCCTGGGGAGCGTCCGATGAGCGTTGCCAACTCGGTGGTGCGGTGGTCCTGCTCCGGTTCGAGCAGAAGGGCCATCCCGATATCCAGACCCGTCGGTACGAAGGGATCGGCAACCCGGGTCGGTTCGGGCCCGATCAGCGGAGGCACATCAGCGTCGATGAGGAGGGACGTACCACGCAGCTGAAGGTGGCCCCGGCGGTCGAGCCAGGCCACCCGACCCTCGGCCAGCACCCGCCGGGCCTCCGTAGAGATCCGGTCCGCCACAATGAAGCCACCAGCCAGTTGGCGGGACAGACCCTCGGCCTCGGTTCGGCTGATGCTTCGCCGCGTCTCGACGGGGATCTGATGTCCGCCGACCTCGAGGATGTTCGGGGCCAGTGCCTTGGCCGGCACGGCGAGAGAATCCAGCGACCGTACTGCCTCCTCGGCAGGACTATTCGTTGTTCGTGCGGGCACGAAGAAAGAATACCATGGAGCCCATCCCGGACTACCGTCCCGCCCGACCCCCCCAACGCCACGCGTCGACCGACCTGATCTGAGGAAATGGCACGGGCACCGGATCCCTGGACCTATCTGGCCATTTTCTCGAGTCGGAGGCCGTGCTCACCTCGAGGCACATTGCTCCCCACGTCAGTCAGCCCACTCGATCCGTGGAAGGTTCCTCGGTCCGGCGTTCATCAACGCCACGACTTCGTCGGCGTTGGCGACGCGCCCGCCCCAGGCATCAATACCCACGTTGATCTGCCTGCCGGACTGCAGCCAACTCTCGTGGACATGCCCGTGGACCAACCATTCACCGGTGTCTACTGGTCGCTCCGCTGCGTACCGCAGGACGTCTGTTGAGTCCCCCCGATACGGGAAGTGGCAGGCCAGAACTTTTCGGTGATCGGCGTCAAGGTCGACGCGCATCGCTCCCTGGTGGATCTCGGCGAAGCCACCGTCTCGGCGGTAGCGCTCGTCCCATCCCACGGCCTTGCGACCGTGGAGCGCTGCGCACCGGTCGTGGTTCCCGGCGAGCAGAACCTTATAGCCGTGTAGCCGCGCTGACGCGCCCAATGTACGGTCGATCTTTCCCATGGCCACGTCACCGAGCACGAGCACACGGTCGGTAGGAGCAACGACCTCGTTCCAACGCTCCACCATGGAATCGTCCATCTCCTCGGCGTCGCGGAAGGGTCGCCCCGAGTACGTGACGATGTTGGTGTGGCCGAGGTGGAGATCGGCGGTTATCCAGCGTTCCATTGGGATGTACCTCCTTTCCCGTGATCCGTCCGAAGCATCGGCATGCCACCGGTAGCGTTCACTCCCCCGGCTCCCCATCGAGGGCCAGCGACGCCGCCCCGGCGGTGATCACGCCGTAGAGCGCCCGGAGGTGCTCGGTGATCCGCTCCCCGTCGACCCCGAGTGGCCCCTGGTCGACCTGCCGGAGGATCAGGTCGGGGGCCACCGAGAGGCGGGGGCGGGCCCCGATGGCGGCCAGATCGGCGTCCGTACCCCAGGTGAAGGTGGAGCCGGCACCCCGCCGTGACGACGCGCGCTCCTCGTCGGCCGCCGGCCAGCCCATCGGCCCGCCCGGATCGGACGGCGCTGCAGCGACGGACACCGGTCCGCCCTCCGACGGGGAGCTGCGCCGGCGGGCCCGGAGCCCGGCGAGGAGTTCGTCCTTGGGCCGCCCCCGCCAGGCGAAGATCAGGAACGGGTCGGCGTCGAACGCCTCGGCCAGCAGGTAGTACACGGCAGCGATGTGCTTGCACGGGTTCTCCCAGTCGGGGCACGAGCAGGCCGAGTTGATCTCATGGAGCGAGTCCGGGAAGAGCGAGGTCGAGGCGGCGGCGAACGCCTCCTCGATCTCCTCGGGCATCTCGTCAGCCAGCAGCCGGGCGGCGAAGACCGCGCTCGAGGCCATGGCCGCCTCCACGGCGTCCCATTCGGCACCGCTGAGCAGTTCCGTCTCGATGAACACCCGGTAGGGCTTGGTCCGCGACCCCTGCACCGAGGCCTTCACCTGCCCGGCGGTCACCTCCACCGAGAGCACCTGGCCGGTCCGGGCGTACCGCTTGCCCCGCTGCAGGCGGCTGCCCATCCCGAAGGCCTCGAGAGCGTCGATGAACCGCTGCGACCACCAGGTGTCGCCGATCCGTCCCCGCCGGCTGCGGGCCTGCAGACCCCCCTCGACGGCGATGGGAGTGGAGGGAGGTGGCCACCATCCGTCGGCGGATGGCCCGGAACGGCCGGCGGGGCGACGCGAGCCCGGTCGGCGGGGCGCCATCAGTCCTCCCCCACGGCGTCGGCGGAGAGGGCCACGACCTCGCGGAGCTGCTCGGTGGACAGCTCGGTGATCCAGCCCTCGCTCGATCCCACGATGCGCTCGGCCAGGGCGCGCTTCGACTCGATCATGGTGTCGATGCGCTCCTCGAGGGTACCCCCGCACACGAACTTCCGCACCTGGACGTTGCGATGCTGGCCGATCCGGAAGGCCCGGTCGGTGGCCTGATCCTCGACGGCCGGGTTCCACCACCGGTCGAAGTGCACGATGTTGGTCGCCGCCGTCAGATTCAGTCCGGTGCCACCGGCCTTCAACGAGAGCAGGAACACCGGGGCGCCCTCCCCGCTCTGGAACCGCTCAACCATGGCGTCCCGCTGCTTCTTCGTCACCTTCCCGTGGAGCCAGAGGACCTCGCAGCCCAGCCGCTGACGCAGGTGACGCTCCAACATGTCCCCCATCTGGGTGAATTGGGTGAAAACCAGCGAACGGTCGCCGACGGCTACCGCCTCCTCGAGCACCTCGACGAGGCGGGACACCTTGCCCGACCGGCCGGCCACCGAAGAACCGTCGCCCAGGAACTGGGCGGGATGGTTGCACACCTGCTTGAGCTTCATCATGGTGGCGAGGACCAGGCCCCGACGCTCGATGCCCTCGGCCTCGTCGATGCGGGCCAGCATGTCGTCGACCACGGCCTGGTAGAGGGTCGCCTGCTCCCGGGTCAGGTTGCAGAACTCCTTCATCTCCAGCTTGTCCGGCAGGTCGGCGATGATCGACCGGTCGGTCTTGAGACGGCGGAGAACGAAGGGGCCGGTGATCCGGCGCAGGCGGGCGGCCGCCTCGTCATCGCCGTCACGCTCGATGGGGACGGCGAACCGCTCGCGGAAGGCCTTCTCGGAACCCAGCATGCCCGGGTTGAGGAAGTGCATGATCGACCACAGCTCGGACAGGCGGTTCTCGACCGGCGTGCCGGTCATGGCGATGCGCCGCTCGGCGGGGATGGACCGGACGCTCTGTGTGGTGCGGCCGGCGCTGTTCTTGATCTGCTGTGCCTCGTCGAGGACCAGCCGTCGCCACGGCACCGTGGCCAGCAGCTCCTGGTCGCGTACGGCCAGGCCGTAGGTCGACAGCACCAGGTCCACCGTCCTGGCGCGGCGGGTGAAGGCCTTCCCGGCGAGCCGGTCCGGCCCGTGGTGGACGTAGACGGAGAGCTTCGGGGCGAAGCGGGCGGCCTCACGCTGCCAGTTGCCGACGAGGGACATCGGGCAGAGCACCAGGGTCGGCGCCAGCGTGGGGACGGACCTCCGTCGCTTCGTCGTGGTCGGGGTGGTGGTCCGCCGGGCCGGCTCCCCGGCGGCCCGGATGCGCTCGTCGACCAGCAGGGCCAGGAGTTGGGCCGTCTTGCCCAGGCCCATGTCGTCGGCCAGGCAGGCCCCGAGGCCGAGGTCGCCGAGGAAGGCCAGCCATCCGAGGCCCCGTTCCTGATAGGGGCGCAGCTCGCCGGCGAAGCCGTCCGGTGTGGCCATGGGCCGGAGACGCCGGTCGTCGGCCCCGTCCAGCAGGTCCCCGAGCCAGCCGTCGGCCTCCACCGCGGCCACCGGGAGGCCACCCGGGCTCTGCTCCATACCGAGGGCGGTCCGCAGCACCTCGCCGGCGGTCAGGTGGTCCCCGGTGGCACCCCGTCTGCCCATGGCGTCGATGGCCGCGGCCAGGTCCCCCTCGTGCAGCTCGACCCACCGGCCCCGGAGCCGGACCAGTGGCTGCTTGAGACGGGCCAGCTGACGGAGGTCGGTCAGGCTGAGGGTGTCGTCCCCGAGCACCGCCTGCCATCGGATGTCGCAGAGGCCGTCGAGCCCGATGGCCGCGGCCGATCCGGCCGTCCTGCTGCCCGTCCGGGCCTTCATCCGGAGGGCTAGGCGGGTCTTCGAGGAGCGCCACCAGGGTGGAGCCATCACGCCGAAGCCGGCCTCCTCCAGCACCGGGGCCCCGTCCCGGAGGAAGTCCAGGATGCCGGCGGCGTCGGTGGCCTGGCCGGTCGGAGCCATCTCGCTGAGCGACGGACCGAGCGAGGGGACCAGCCGGGCGGCCCGGCCGAGGCCCCGCAGGAGGTGCTCGTCGGGGTGGTCCAGGTGGCGATCGAGCGCAGTGAGCTCGGGGCCGTCGCTCCACACGGTGGCCGCGGGGACCAGCAGGCTCGGATCATCCACGGCCTGGAGGGCGAACTCGATCCGCCACTCATCCACGGCCGGGGGGCCCGGGCGGCGCCGTGACCCCCGGCCCCGGCCGCCTTCCCCGTGATCCGGAGGTTGGTCGGCACCGTCGGCCGGGGGAATGATCCGGAAGCAGGTCCGCACCGGCTCGGCCGTGGTGGTGACCGTCGCCTGCCAGTCCGCGAGTCGCCCGGCCAGCGCGGCCAGCGCGTCGGTGTCGACATCGACGATGCCTTCGGGGGAGACCAGGGCGGCCAGCCAGGCATCGACCGGCCCCGGAGCCTGCTTTCGGCGGCGTCGATCGGACGCAGGGCGGGTGGAGGGTGGCCGGTCGGCGCCCGTCCGGCGGGCCAGGGCATCGGTGAAGCCCCACATCAACGAGCGGAGGGCCTCATCGGGCGTCACGGGCCCGGGCTGTCCGTCAGCGGGGTCCTGCCGCGGGGCGTCGGGAGCCGGGCCGGCGGCGGACACGAACGGGGCGGGAAGCGCCCACAGCAGCGCCTCGATCCGACCACGGTCGAGCCCGTCGATGACCGGGCGCCAGCGGGCACGCCACCCGTCGGGATCCGGTTCCAGGGTGGGGAGGATGCGTCCCCGAGTGACCAATTCGAGGGCCACCTCCACGGCTCGGGCGGCGAACCGGAGGTCGGTGGCCAGGGCGATGCCGGACGGTTCGGAGGTCGAGGGGGCGAGCGGGTCGCCGGCCACGGCCACCAGCGTGGACAGGACGGGCCGGGCGTCCGACCACTCGAGGACCAGACCGGGGACGGTCCAGGCGGTAAGCGGCCCGGGTGACGGGGAGGGCTCGGCGGACGGGTCGGTGGACGCGTCGTCGAGCCACGGAGAGGCCGGCGGCCCTCCCCCGACGTCGGGCAGCTGGACCGTCAGCTCGGTGTGGGCCGCCTCGGTCGGGCCCCCAGGCAGGGGGCCGGCGATCTCGGCCAGGGCACGCCCGACGGCGTCGGCGTCGAGTGCGAAGGGGTGGGGCCGCGGGCGGGGGCGCCGCGGCGGTCGTCCCCGACGAGCGGGCGCGGTCCTGGGCCGGTCACCGTCCTCAGCCCAGATGGCCAGCCGACCGATGTCGTGCACCCAGACGGCGTGGAGGACGATCACGGATTCATACTGCCCCGTCGGTGCGACGCTGCCGAATCCCCGGGGTGGACGGTGCCGAGGGACGGGGCCGGGACCCTGTCACACCCCTGCACGACCATGACCGGGACAGTCCACCCCGAGGAGGTAGCCATGGCCGCGATCAGGAGAAACGGACCCTGCCCGTGCGGGAGCGGATCCAAGGCGAAACGGTGCGCCCACGAGAGCGGCTGGGTGCCGGCGGGCCACCGTCTCCCGTGGGGATCCTGAGGGCGGTGGAACCGGACCTGGTGGGTCTCGACCCCGGCAGGGTCGGGTCGCTGCTCGACAAGGTGCACCGCCTCTCGGTGATCCACGCGATGCTCCGGCTCGACCTGACGACCCTCACGGCAGCTGAGGAGCGCGCCGTCGAGGCCATTCTGAGTGCACCACCGGACACGTCCGAACCGGTGCGCTCCCGGCTGATCCGCCGGGTACTGGTCGCTCTCGACTCGCCCGGCCGCCGGATCGTGCTGGCCCGGGCGGTGCGGGACGAAGGACACATCCCGTCGGATCTCGCCGCCGCAGTTCTCCAACTGACCATGGAGCAGTCCACCCTCTTCTCGTGCTGCGTGCTCGAATCGCTGCTGGCCGGCCATTCGTGCGGGCACCAACGCTCATCCTGGGATGCGCCAATGCCCTTCTCCCCGTAGTCAGAGAGATAGTAAGAATAAAGTACTTTTTATTGTCACTAAACGCACTATAATGTGATCTGGAGGTGATCCGAGTGAAGCGTACCCATGCCTATCTACCCCAGACGCTCGACGCTGTCCGTGTCCTGGGTCTGCAGGTTGCGGCGGCGCGCCGGAGCCGTCGCATGACAGCCCGGGATCTCGCCGACCGGGCCCATATCACTACGAAAACCCTCAGCAAGGTGGAACACGGGGACCCGACCGTCGCCATCGGCACCGCCTTCGAGGTGGCCGGCCTCGTCGGCGTCAGCCTGTTCGCTCCTGATCCGGCCGAACTCCCGGCCATCCTCCACCGCCAGGAGGACCGGCTCGCGCTGCTGCCCGGCAGGATCGTCGACCGTCGCGACCCACCGTCTAATGAGTTCTGAACACGACCAGGCATTCGTCTGGGTGTGGCTACCCGGGAGCATCGAGCCGGTTGTGGCCGGGCGCCTGGATCTTGTCGGGGATGTGGTCACGTTCATCTACGGCCGCAGCTACCTCGAGCGACCGGAGCGGATGCCGCTCTTCCTGCCCGAGCTTCCCCTCGGGGATGCGACGCTCTATCCACTGGACGGCATGCGCGCTCCAGGGTGCATCGCCGACTCAGGTCCCGACAGCTGGGGGCAGCGGGTCATCCTCCACCGTCTGGGGGCTGCGGCCGCCGAACCGGTCGGGCTTCTGACCTACCTCCTCGAGTCGGGCACCGACCGGTTCGGGGCGCTCGACTTCCAGGCCAGTTCCACGGTGTACGAACCCCGCATCACCCATGCCACGTTGGAGGAGCTGCTCACGGCCGCCGATCTGATGGAGGCTGGCCTACCCCTGAGCCCTGACCTCGAACTGGCTCTTCTCCACGGTTCGTCGCTGGGTGGGGCGCGGCCGAAAGCCCTCCTCACTGGCCCGGACGGCCGGAAGCTGATTGCCAAGTTCGCTCAACGCTCGGACAACTATCCCGTCGTCAATGCCGAGGGGGTGGCCATGGACCTCGCCCGTCGGGCCGGGTTACGCGTCGCACCCGCCGAGGTCGTCCACTGCTTGGATTCCGACGTTCTCCTCGTCGATCGCTTCGATCGGACCGCGAGTGAGGGTGAACGCAGGCTGACCGTGAGCGCCCCGACCATCCTGCAACTCGACGAACGTTGGGCCAGGTATGCGACGTATACGGGGCTGACTGAGGCGATCCGTCTGCGGTTCACCGATGCGGCGTCCACGCTGCGGGAACTCTTCTCCCGTATCGCCTTCAATATCTGCGTCGGCAACACCGATGACCACGCCCGAAACCACGCCGCCTTCTGGGATGGACGAGAAGAGCGGTTGACACTCACCCCCGCCTATGACGTGTGCCCCCAACAACGTTCGACGGGTGAGGCGAGCCAGGCCATGGCCTACGGTCCCGACGGCGAGCGCCGATCCCGGCTGGCCCTACTGGTCGACGCTGCTCACCTCTACCTCCTCGAACGGGGCGAGGCCCGGGAGATCGTCGATCGGGTTGTCGCGGTGATCCAGGCCGAGTGGAGTGACGCCGCTGACCGGGCCCGACTGACACACGCTGACCGACATCTGCTCTGGCAGAGCCAGATTCTCAACCCGTCGATCTTCTACGAAGGGTGAGTCCACTCCAGCTCGACGCAGGAGTTCGCCTCTACTCCAGTGCTGCAAGTGCTTCCCCCGGATCGCCAAAGCTGACCTGTTTGCGCCCATGCCACATCGGAGCACCCCCGGGCGGGAGGTGTGCGTAGATCGACCTTGCCACCGCCAGAGTGCCTGCTGGGTCACTCTCCACGGCAGCCATCTCGGCAATGAGAACGAGCCCCGCCGCCTGCTCCCGATTCCGGTGGGTCCAACTGGCAACGAACCCAGGCGCGGCAAGCAGATCGCTCTTGTCGCCGTTGCAGCCCCGATCAGTCAAGACGAAATTCTCCACAGAGTCGTTTGAAGATCGCACCCGAGGTATGAAGTGGTCGACTTCCGTGAGCGCCACTAGCGGACGGTCGCAGTAGAAGCACCGATTGTCCTGGAGATCCCGTAACCCGTCACGCAGCATCTTGGGCGGAACAATCCGAGGAGATCCGAAGAGGTGGTGACGTAGATCCTCCTCGACGGTGGCCACCCCGTTGAGGCGGGCGACCATTCGGGTCCAGTGGAGCTCGACCAGGGTCGGATCAACGGAGCCAGCCGCACCAGTTCGTCGCCCGCGCCAGGGAGCATCGGAATCACCGGACCCTTCGGTCCGTGATTGCGAAGCCGTTGCACCGAGAAGTGCTGGTTGGCTCCCCAGTCCGGCCCGAGGTCATAGATGAACGGGAACACGGTCTCGCTGGTGCCGACCGTCTGCAGTCTGGGCAGTGGCTGCTCAGCCAGCGTGCGCTCGATGCGGTCGATGACATCGCTGTACTCGGATGGGAAACGCTGACGCGCAATCCACAGCGATGTAGCACCCGCCGGCTCGACTGCGGAACGGAACCCTCGAACGGCATCGATGACGAGGGAGCTCTTGTTGGTGATCTGACGCAGGTCGAGTGCCTCGGACGAGGCTTCCAAACGAAACGGAGCCACCTGCATCCAGTAGAGGCTGGCCACCTGTTCGGCGAGGTCACGTGTGGTGAGGTCCGTCGGAGCGAACCCATCTGCGTCGCTGCGAAGGGAGCAGAGGTCGAGGATTGCCAGCAGGAGAGCAAGTTTGTAGGTGGCGGTGCGTCGGCCCGAATCGATGACTTCGAGCAGACGTTCGGCGAATCCGGTCCCGGTGGCTGCCGCTATCCGGTCATCATGGGCCACGGCCTCATTGTGGCCCACACTCGAGGCGTGGGACTCTCATTCCGTCGTAGCCTCGAATCGTGGAATCTGACCAGTGCCCGTTCTGCCTTCGGATCGAGGAGGGGAAGGTTGGGTTGGAAACTCCACTGGCAGCTGCCTTCCCGGATGCGTACCCGATCAGTCCGGGCCACACACTGATAGTTCCCCACCGCCATGAGCCGGATTTCTTCGGCCTGACTCCGGACGAACAGTGCCAGATGCTGGCCCTGGCCGCCGATCTCCATCGACGGCTCGTCGACGAGTTGGGCTTCGAGGGAGTGAACCTGGGAATCAACTGCGGCGAGGTAGCCGGCCAGACTGTCGCCCACGCCCATCTTCACTTCATCCCTCGCTACCGAGGAGATGTCGTGGAACCGGCCGGGGGGATCCGCTGGCTATTCCCCGATAAGGCGCGCTACTGGTCGGAGTGGCACGAGTAACCCCAGAACGTCTGAGCCCCACCAGTTCGAGCCTCAGCCGGCAAACATTCTCAACCGGCTTGCCGAAACTCCTGGAACCGCTCCTCCAGGAAATCCTGCCGTGGCTTGTCGTCTGGTCGCCGTGGGATGAGAAGCTGCTGCTTGTCGCACGCCTGTAAGCCGTACCGCAGCATTGGTCCGTCGACTTCTTCGAGGATGTCCGAGCGGACTTCGATCTGCAGGTCGGGGCGAATGCCGAGGATGTTCCGGTCAAAAGCGGCGTGGTGGATCTTGCAGAGTGCGAGTCCGTTCGGCACGATCGGCTCGCCCCGGGGATGGCCGTCAGGCAAAATGTGGGCAGCGTCCAGAAGTTCGGTGTGCCGGAGTCGACAGATGGCACATGAGGAGCGGTAGGCGACCAGGACCCTCTGGCGGAACTGGGCTTGATGGACTCGAACGAGCCGTTCCTGGGTGACGTAGGCCCGTCTGGCCTCGGCGCCGGCTTCGACCAGCTCGTGGCCACCCAAGCTCTGTTCAGCATCAAATCCGACAGTGAACGTGAGCGATCCTGGGTCGTCAGCCTCCACGAACGCCGGCCACACCGGGAAGTACAGACCGACTGAAATACCCCAGAAGTAGATCAGCGGCAGCTTCTCGACCATTGCCCTCCGGAGACCTGCGTTCTCCCGATGGTTGACGTCCTCTCCCCGGTACTTGTAGCGGAGCAGATGGTCATCACCAATCTGGTCGTCGTAATGACGAACCTTTCCGGACTTGGGAGGGGCCGTGGTGATCGAAAGAGGAACAGACCCCCCTTGGGGAATGAAGATTCCCTGAGGCCCCAGCACCCGAACCTGGCTGTTCCGGAACGGGAAGCCCTTCTGAAGTTCGGAGAAGGGCAAGACATCGCCATAGATCTGCCGCAGATCGGCCAACCACGTAAAAGCAGCCATCCGAATCAGGCCATCGGTCATACTGTCCACCGAGCCCGAACAGTAGACGACTCGGCGGCGGCTGGCCCGTCCACTTCACATCACATGCGCCATCAAATTGATGTGGGGCGAGACACGATGGGCGGATTTATCGAATCAAAGAACGAGCCCGCTGTCGCTGAAGACGGACGCTGACGCGCCGGAACCATGAGGCAACGAGGGCCCGGCCGCAGCCGTCGGAGACGGCAGCGACGTGGACTCCGACGCCACGACTGCGCCCAGCATGACGTCGATATCGTCCGCCACCTCAACGGAAGGGCGTGGGCGTAGTTGCGCAACGTCGTAGACGGATCGCTATGGCCAAGCCGGTGTTGGGCCCGGAGGATCTCGCCCCGGCCCACCAGGAAGGTGGCCACCGAGTGGCGCAGCCGGTGGAGGCTGACTCCGACCAGGTCGGCCTCGGCGCACAGCTCGGCGAACCAGTGGCCCAAGGCGCCAGCCGTGAGGCGCCGTTGGTGGTCGATGTCCCGCGAGAAGACCCATTCGCCGAATGGAACGCCGTTCGCCCTGCGATGCCACGTCGCTTCGCTGGCCCGCCACAGTTCGACGGTGGTTCGACCGAGGGTAAGCCGCCGAGTCCGCTTGGTCTTGGTTGGGCCGACTTCCTCGCCGGAGACACCTCGCTCAATGTGCAAAACCCTGCCGTCCAGGTCGCCGAACTTGAGCGCAGCCAACTCGCCCCGGCGAGCAACGGAGTCGGCCGCAAGCCGCGTCAGCAGTCGGACCTGTTCGGCCTTGTGGAGTGATTTCCGCGAGCACACCGAACCGTCAAAGGCCGCGTCGGCCTTCTCCACCAACACCTCCGACATTCGGAGCAGCGCCAGGACATCCTGTTCCGGGACGTGCATGCGGGTTCCCGGTCGTGGCGGACCCCGCATGTCCCGGAGGGGTTCCGGTCAATGATCGATTCGGACTGGGCCCAACCGACAGCGGAGCGCAGCACACGGAAGCGACCGGAGACGACGGACACCCCGGCCCCGGCCTCCCGCCATCGGGCCATGGTCACCCGCACGACCTCGGGGCGAAGGGTGGCCACCCGTCGTCCGGCAATGGGGTCGGCGCTGAGCGCCTTGACGTTCGACCGGACCCCGACCCAGGTGGATGGACGCCAGTCGTGCTGGGCACACACCCACCGTTCGAGCAGCTCACCGACGGTCAGGAAGGGTGCTGCCCGCCGGATGGACCGGTACTCGGCGAACTGGGCGGCCAGCTCCCGGCGGCGCTCCTCGGCGTCCTCCAGGGCTCCGTGGAACCAGAACGATCGCTGGACGGTCAGACCGGACACCGGGTCGACACCCACCGCTATGCGGATCTCGAACACGCCCGGGCGCTTCTCCCGCAACGATCCCTCGCCCCAGGCGCCCATCGGTCCAAAAATAGGGTCAGAAGTAGGGTCACCGGTGGATCCCTATTTTTGCCGGCCGCCGGTTCCAGGCCCGTGAACAGGGAAAACGCCTGGAAATTCGAGTGCGCTCGGAGGGATTCGAACCCCCAACCTTCTGATCCGTATCCCGCCAAGTCTCAGATTGTCTCAAATATGCAGGTCAGATGGGGTGTGATTTTCGGACCCTGAAATGGGCTGGGACGGATTAGGACGCCCTGGGACCCAATTGTTGGCTTTTTTGTTGGTAATTTTCGTTCCTTGCAAGCAGTCGAATCAGAAGGTTTTGACCACCGTTGCACCCCTTGAAAGACCAAGTCAGAAGGTTTGATCAGAAGGTTCGGAATCGCTCAATTCTCCCCCCGTAGCAAGCCTTCGAGCGACTGCCCTATCCGCCGCATCTGATCCACACTCGGAGTGTTCGATTCCCCCACCCCGGATCGGACGATGGTTCCCACCGTCCGGTCCGCCTCATCGATCATGCAGCGTTTGATCTCCCGTCGACACCAGGATCCGAGGTCGTGGGGGGCCTGGCGCAACGCCTCAGCAATTGCTCGGGTCATATCGGGGTGCGCGGTCAGTCGGAACAGATCGAGGTAGTCCCCTCCGGCCTTCTCCGCTCGCGCCGCACGGCGTTTCGGAGCGGACTGGAGCTTCATGGCCACCAGGCTTGCCGGGGTGGCGATTCGGCAACGAGCCTCGGCCACCACCTCTCCACCTTCTTCAGCGATGAGCGTGAGGTCCTCGGCCGTATCGAGGGCCCAACGATGGGCCAGAACGAAGATGCGGTCTGGCTCGCCTTCGGGCAGGAGGTCCGGTGAGATGTCGCTCGCCGGCACATCTCCAACGGCAATGCAGTCGATCTTCGTGCCAAGGAGAAGCCCATCGACGCCATCCGTGCCGACAACTGCCTCGACGGCGGTCGGCTCGTCGCCGTGCTGCGTGGCGACAGTGTCGAGGTCATAGGTGACTCGATGAGCGCCCTGGAGCCGGGCGAGAACAGCCAGACCACCGATCACGGCGAACTCTCCGATCGGCACGGCTTCGGTCAACGCGGCCAGAGATGTCACAAGCGGTGCCACCCCGGAGTTCGCCAGGCGGAGTTCACCAGACACGGGAAGTCTCCTGAGGGTCCCAGCCTTCGAGTATCTCGCGGCCGCGGGCCCGGTCTAGAGCGAGGTCGAGGGCGATGATCAGGCCGCTGGCCACGAGGAAGCCGTCCCGATTCGTCGAGGACGACAGGGTGAACCCATACCGGGACGGACACACTGCGATCTCCGATCCCGTCCAACCGGACGGGGAACCGTAGGCCCCCACCACCGTGGCCAGGTCGGTGTCGTCGACAACATAGAGCCGGGGCCACCCCCCCGCCGGTCCTGCAGCCACCGGTACACCGAGAGAGACGGCACCGAGGGTCCCACTCAATCGGAACCGCTCGGGTGGCTCGGGCGGTGGAACTTGCTGCATCGGATGCCAACGGGGCTTCCATTCTTCGGAAACGGCCCAGAACAGTTCGGGCACGAACGGTCGGTTGTCCGAACCCACCAGTCCCTGGCTCCTGAGCTCGGACAGGATCTCCGACACCCGGCCCGGGGAGCGATTGATCTGGCGAGCGACAGCATGGACACCCTGTGGCTTGGCGGGATCCACGAGTAGCGCCAAGGCCACGTCGAGACCCGTGCCTTTGAATACGCTGACGACCCTCCGGGGAGGCACCACTGACCCTGAAGACACTTCGGTATTGACAAAGAGGCCCGGGGCCCTGACCCAAAGGTGCCCCCTTCGGTCGAACCACGCCAGGCCCGCCTGGCTCAGTTCTTCTCTTGCCGCTGTCGAGATCCGGTCAGCGACGATGATCGTCGCTGCTGCCCCGTCAGCCTCGTGCAGGTGAGCGATGAGGCGAGCGTCGCTTTCGCGCACGACCTTCAGTTCTTTGACGGCAAAAGGCACTCCGGCGATCTCGACACGGTCGCCGGCCATCTGAACAGGGGAGATGCCCGCCTGCTCGAGAGCCTCAGTCAGGCCCCTGTTCGCTGTTCGTGGCACCACGAATACAGACTACCATCCACCACGGCTGGTCAGCCGATCGACGTCTTTCTGTCCCCGCCGAGTATGCCGAGGTGGGTGTGCTGAAAGTGGTCGTCATACTTGAGTCCGTAACCCATCAGGCGGTCGAGTCCAATGTGAGCAAGCCAGACGAGTCCCAACCCGAGTGCGAGTGGTCGGTGCTGCCACCAGCCCAGACCAATCACCAGAGCAGGCACGGGAGTGGCATGGGCCACGTTGTAGAGGAAGGCCCCGATTCGTGTTCCGCCCACGTAGCCCGTCATCGCCAGATCGGGAAGCAGGACAACAACCGGCACCAGCCACCAGTGCTGCCCCGTGGTCGAGTAAGCGATCAGCGCCCCGGTCAGCAGAACCGCGGCCTCGAGGCGCAGCCACAGACGTGGCATCCCCGAAACGGTGCCGTTCGAGACGGATTCGGTGGTCTGGCCGATGGCCCGGGTGGTCAACGGACCCTCTCCGGATTGCCAGTACCCAGCTTCAACGTCGCAAGGAAGTCCAAGACGGCCTCCGCTGCGAGCTCGGGCTGCTGGGACTGCGGATAGTGCCCGGCTTCGGGGACCATCACCACCGATGCGTTCAACGTCTGAGCGATCCATGTCGCCTCTTCCGAGGGATCGGGAAAGTCTGGGTCCCGCTCGCCCATGATGACAACGGTCGGGCTTGACACATCCGTCAGTCGGGCCTCGGCGGGATCGTGATCCGTCCGAGTGGTCAACGAGAACGCCTTGGCGTACCCGGGACGACGGAGACTCGCCACCACCGTATCCCGGTACTCGTCGAAGTCATCGGGCCGATGACCGGCATACAGCTTCGGCATATAGGACTTCCAGGATGCGGCAGCCCAGGGCCGAGCCATCGCCACCCGCAGCAGGATTCGCTGGATGGCGCTCATCTTGCCGTTGCGAACGAACGGGCCGACGAGAACAAGGCCGTCGACCAGGTCCGGTCGGTCCGCGGCCACGAGTGCTGCAGCTCCGGCGGCCATGGAGTTCCCGACGATGACCGCCGAACCACCGAGCTCCTCGATCAATGCCACTATGTCGCCCGCTGTTTCCACGTCTCCATAGGAGCCGAAGGTCGGCTCGCTATCGCCGTGCCCCCGGAGATCGGTGCACGCCACTCGGTAGCCACTCGATCGAAGGGTCGGGGCCAGGAATCGATAGGTGCTCCGGAGATCGCCCATGCCGGGTACGAGAAGCACGAGCGGACCGGTGCCGGCAACGTCGTAACCGATTGTTCCTTCGGGGCGGTCTATGAACTGGGTGTTGGAGATCATGGCGTGTCCTTTCATGGTGTCGAATAGATCCAGCAAGTCGGCAAAAGAGTGAGGCGCCGTGCCCCCTACCGCCCTGTCGCTAGCTGCGGAGCTGAGGCGGTGACCTTGGACGTTCCCTCGACGCTGAAGGCGAACTCCGGCCCGAACGCAGCCGCCGGGCTGAATGCCCCACCCAGCGTTCGATCCAAGGTCTCCTCCACTGAGCGGACGGCGATCATGGCTGTGTAGCGATAGGAATCCCCCGTCTCGAGCCAAGCCTCAGAGGACGTACCGTCGACCCCGATGGCTCGAGCCCACCCAAAGGATCGATAGGTAGAAGATCCAGGAGACTCAGCCGTACTGGGAGGGTCGACGAGCGCGGAGTAGGCGACGACGTTTGTGGCGCCAGTGGCCTGAAAGGCCGCCTCGAGGTCACCGGTCGGGACCGGCATGATGGGAAAGTCGCCGTCGGGAAACGAGAGCGTAGTGATTCCCAGCCCGAGTTCTTGAGCCTGAAGTCGGCCACCCTGTCGAATCCACCCTCCAAAGGGAATGTTCTCCGCCCTCGTTGCCGCGACGCCCGGTCCCGGCTCAGCGCTGTCAACCCTTGCCACCACTTCGAGAGTCTCTGCACCTCCGACTGCATCGCTCACGGAGCGAGCCAGGCAGTTGGTGGCCACGACTCCGAACCCGACGCCCGGCATCACGGTGATCGCCGCCTGTTCGGCCTGTGGATTGAGGTTGTAGAGCGTCCGGAACACCTGGAGCTCGTTGCTGATGTCGAGGTAATGGGTGCCCGAGTTGAGACAGGCTTCGGCCAACGGGGCTGCCGTGTGCAGGAAGGGTCCGGCGGCGTTGAGCACCAGGTCGACATCGGACAGGCCCTCGCTCAAGGTGGTCGGTTCATCCAGGGCGAGGACCCGGTACGGCAGGTCGAGGCGGTGGGCCAATGCCTTGAGAGCTGGTTCGCTGCGACCGGCCAGCAGCGGTCGGTGGCCAATGTCGCAGGCATGCTGAGCGATGAGGCTGCCGGTGTAGCCGGCGGCGCCGTAAAGCATCCAGGTTGGATCGTTGTTCATGGTTGAGTTCCCTTTGGATAGATGGAGATGTGCGTAAGCCGATTACTTGGCGGCATATTCGCCGGCTCTGACTTGCACCATGAGCCTTCGGAACAGGTCCGTTTCCTCCAGTTGGGGAGTGTGTGCGGAGTGCTCGAACCAGATCAGCTGCTGGCTGGGAGCGCTCAACTGGTCGAAGTAGCGCTGGGCAGCCTCGCCCAGGGCCACCTGGTCGAGGCGGCCCTGGACCATGACGATTGGGACGCCGATCCTGGGAAGTGACTGCGCCAGGTCCATCACGGCCAGTTCGGAAAGCAGTGCTTCCTGGGTCGCCGATACCCCTCGTAGAGTCCGCACGACATCTCCGAGCGAGTAGTCCGGTGAGCGCAGGAGACTGGCCACCAATCCACGGGCGATCGAACCGTAGGTCTCACCGGTGGTCACCCCTCCGAAGGTCGAAGCCCATCGGACCCGGGTCGAGAACTGCTTGGCCGTCAGGTGGGGAGGTGGTCCTATTGCTTCGAGTTGGCGCGCCGCCCGCTTGTTGCCTCGCGTCAGCGCGGTCTGGACGGCGAAGTCGTAGGCACCATTGGCTGCCGCCTCGCCGTCGACGTCCATCCCGACCGCAACCAGGGCTCTGACCAGGTCCGGCCGAAGTGCTCCGGCTCTGGCTCCGACGGTCGCTCCGAACGAGAACCCGACCACGTAGCACTTCCCACCCCACCGATCTCGAAGTACCTCGAGGAGGGACACTGCGTCCTGGGCCATCCGGTCCAGGCTGATCTCTGATGTTCCCCGGCTGTCTCGCAGCGAGCGCCCACAGCCCCGTTGGTCCCAATAGACCACCGTGAACTCCTGCTCGAGCCCGAGCGTGCGTCCGAAGTGGGGTGCCTCGTTGAGCATGGGCAGGCCCGGGCCCTGCTGGATCATGAGGAGGACTGGGTTGGATTGATTCTGCCCACGAGTGCGGATCCACTGCGTAGAACCACCGAGCTCAATGGGCTCGAGCGTGTCGATCATCATTGCTTTCTTCTTTCTGAATCGGAGCTGTGCAGCTCGGAGTGAGTACCTTCGCTGGCAAGCTCGGACGGCCCACCAGCGCGACGTTGGAACCAGGCAACGGTGCCGGCGATGGCGTCCGGCAGTGGAGTACCGGAGTCACCGAACACTGCGGTGTACTTGGAGGTATCGAGCACGAAGGGCTGGTCGAACTGGTAGGTCATCTCCACCATGGACCGCAGTACTGGGTTGAACAGACCCAAGCCACGGAGGACCAGCTTGGACACCGACCGGCTCTCGACCGGGTGGCCGACCTCTGCGCCGATGAGTTCGAAAATGTGGCGAGTCGTCACCGTTTCGGGTCCCGGAAGGTGCCAGACCTGGTCCACCGCGCGCTTGTCGGTGCCCAGGGTGGCCAGGCCCCGGGCGATGTCGGGCACGTAGCTGTAGGTGTGGAGGAGCTCCGGATTGCCGATGAAGTCGGCCCGGCGCCCGGACACAGCGTTGCCGAACACCCGCTCGCCGAGGGTGGAGCCATCGGTGACCCCGGCGCCGAAGAAGTCCGATGCCCGTCCGATGGCCATGTGGACCAGACCGGCGTCCCTGGCTTCGAGCAGCTCCCGGGTCATGGCTGCCCGGGTGCGGCCCTTCACGGTCGATGCCACGAGCGGGAGGTCCTCGGTCATGGGTACGCCGCCGGTCGGGCCGTAGCCGTAGAGGTTCTCCAGGCTGACCAGCAGTGCCCCGTTCCGCTCGGCCGCCGTCAGGACGCCACGCTGGAGTGGAGGAAACAGCTCGGTCCATTTGGGGTACGGGGCGTTCAGGCACTGGTAGATAACCGTGGCGCCGCTGGCTGCCTCGGTCGCCGCGGCAGCATCGCTGGCGTCCGCCCCTCGCCATTCGACCGCCCCGGGTAACTCCGAGGGTTGGCTCCGCGACACCAACCGGACGGGAAGGCCCAGTCCCGACAGGTCGGCGGCCAGGGCTCGTCCGACATTGCCGGCCCCGAACACCACGTGAAACGGGCCATCAGCCATGATCGGCTCCTGGTGCAGCCGGTGCGGCGGTCGGATTCGAGACGCTCGGTTGGGGATCGTCGCCGATGCGACTGTCCCAGTGCTGGTGGTAGGGACGGAGGCCGAACACCTTGGCCGCCGCCCACAGGGGCGGGAAGACCAGGTTCTGGACCCAGATGGGAGGGGAGGTCACCCTGCTCTCATGCCGGAAGTGCCAGAAGGTGGCGCCCAGCTGCAGGGGATTCTTGGGCGCCCCCCGAGGGGTCGTCCTCCCATCGGCCACCAGGCCGGCCAGGGCCTCGTGGAATTCCTTGGTGTGCAGGGCAGGACGGAGCTCGACCACACCGGTGATCTCGACGGTTCCGAGATTCCCCTCGGAGTGCGGGACGCCGGGAGGCACGACGATGGTCTCCCCCGCCGTGGCGGTGATGGGCTTCCCGTTCAGGGTGAAGGCAGCCTCGCCCGAGACGATGGTGAATCGCTCCTCCTGGTGGGGGTGGACGTGTTCGGAGACCACACCACCAGGCATGCTGCGCCAGGTGAAGCGGACCAGCTCACCATTGCCGTCCTCGGCCACCGTGGTGTACTCGATCCACTCACCGGTGGCTGGGTTGAAGAAGGGTTGGAAGGTGGTCATCACCGCACCTCCTCGAGATCCGCACTGAGGACCGCCACCGGCACGGACGGCCGGGTAGGCGCGAGCGGAGTAGCAAGAGGCGCCAGCGCCGGGCGCCGAGAGAACGGATTCCACCAGGCGGCGGATCCGAGCAGCTTCATCACGGCGGGGACCAGCACCGCCCTGACCAGCGTGGCGTCGAGGATGACGGCGAACGCCACTCCGAACCCGATCTCCTTCACGAACACCAGCCGGGACAGCACCAGGGCTCCCATGGCCAGGGCGAGGCAGCAGGCCGCCGCGGTCACGATCCCCCCGGTGTGGGCCATGCCGAGGGCCACCGCCTCGTCGGGCGTGGCTCCTGCGTCGTGCTCCTCTTTGATCCTGCCGAACAGGAACACCCCGTAGTCGGTCGATAGGCCGAACACGACGGCCAGGATGATGATCAGCGAGGTCGACTGGAGTGCGCCGGGAGCGTGGAAGCCCAGGAGATGGCTCAGGTGCCCCCTCTGGAATCCCCACACCAGCACCCCGTAGGTGGCCAGGATGGTGAAGAAGTTCATCACCACCGCCATCAGTGGGAGCGTCACGGAGCGGGTCATGGCGAACAGCATCACCAGGGCGATCAGGACGATCAGCCCGAGGACCACCGGCAGGTGGGACTTCAGGCTGTGCTGGAGGCTGAGGAAGGAGGCGGTCTGCCCGATGACCGTCACTTGGCCGGGACCGGGAAGCGCCTGGATGGCTTCGACGGCCTGCTGGGCGGTGGGCGACAGGGGTGCGGCGGTCAGGACAACGCTCGACTCCCAGAGCGACCCGCCCAGGTGCTGGAAGGCCGGCACTGCCTTGACGCCCGCCACATGAGCCACCGAGGTGGAGTAGGTGGCCAGCTCTGCCGGCGTCACCTGGCTCGAGTCGACCACGACACCAGCGGGAGCCTCAGAGAAGGTCGGGAACTGGTTCTGGACCAGGGCGTATGCCGCACCGGCCGAGCTGCTGGACGGCAGGGCGCTGGCATCGGCACCGGTGAAGGCGACGTGGAGGAACGGTGAGGCCAGCACCACGATCACCAACACGGCGGCCCCGCCCCAGATGATCGGCCGACGCATGACCCGCGTGGCCATGGCGTACCAACGGCGACCGGCGGCGACCTCAGATGCAGGCTGGTTCGCCGAGGCTGCAGGCTGCACCGCGATCCGCTCACCGAACACGGCGAGGATCGCCGGCAGGACCAGGAGGGCGAAGGCACCGGCGGCGAGCACGACGATGGCGCCGGCCACACCCATGGAGTAGACGAAGCGCTCGGGGAAGACGGCCAGGGTGGCGAGGGCGGCGGCGATGGTCAGTGAGCTGAACAGGACGGTGTGACCTGCCGTGCGACGGACCGTGGCCAGGGCGGCCTCAATCGAAGCGCCCCGGCCGAACTCCTCCCGGAAGCGGGAGATGATGAGGAGGCTGAAGTCGACCGACAAGCCAATTCCGAGCGCAATGACCAGGTTGAGGGCGAAGATGGACAGCGGGACCAGCACTAGGGCGAGGCCCATGACGCCCAGGGTGACGGCGATGGCGAACACCGCCCCGACCAGCGGTACCGCGGCGGCCCGGAGACCCCGGAACACGAAGAACAGAAGCAACAGCAGGAACGGCAGGGCGTAGAGCTCTGCCCGTCCGAGGTCCTGTGACGAGACGGATGCGATCTGGACGCCGGCCACAGTGGGGCCACCGAGCCAGGTGTTGGCCTTCAGCGCCGGCTGGGCGGCGATGGACTTCTGGAGGGCGGTAACCGCCTTCTGCTCGTTGACGGCACCGACGGTGGCTACCACCGTGGTGAGGGTCCCGTTGCTCGAGATCATGCTCCGGTCCCCGGTGTTGGCGTAGTCGAGGACGCGCTTGACCTCTGGGCGGGCCCCGAGGATCGAGACCACCGATGCCACTCGGGCGGGGAAAACCGAGGATGTGGTGATCGGCGTGGCAGTGCGAACGACGACGATGTAGCCCTCTTCGGGATTCGCCCCGGTCACCCGTTGGATCTGGTGCTGGGCCAACACGACCGCTGAGCCGGGAGCGTCATAGTCGCTCAGTGAGGACGTGAGGTGGGCCGAGGCGATGCCCCCACCCACCAGACCGATGAAGGCGATGGCACCGGCCAGCCACAGGACAAGCTTGGCGCGTCGCCGCCTGTCACCGGAGGGCAAGCGAGGAGTTGAGGAGTGATGACTCATGACAGGGGTCCTTTCCGAGGTGACAACGGCATCAGGCAAGTTCTTCGAGCACCTTGAGGAGCTCGAGCACGCCGGAGAAAGCTGTCCAGTGGCCATCGAGATCGGCACTATCAGGGCCGATCCGGCCCTCGATTCGGCCGTCTGAGGTCCGGTTGGCTTCCAGAAGCAGGCGCACAGTCCGCCTCGGAGTTGATGAGGTGTCCATGGGTACCAGTCAACGGGAAGAGCACCGCGTTGTCCCCAGGGATCGACCCTAGGTTTGACCCTGGTTTTCTCTGGGGTAGGCGCGAATAACCAGGTGGGAGAGCCATGGCCCGGACTTGAACAGGAGCGAGCTGCTCAGCGGAGCAGGTCGGCCAGCTCGCGCCGAGAGGCGATGTCGAGCTTGATGAAGCAGTTGCGGAGGTGGTACTCGACGGTTTTCACCGAGACATAGAGCTCGCCAGCCACTTCGCGGTTGGTCAGGCCGGTGGCGACCAGTCGGGCCACCGACATTTCGGCCCGACTCAGGCCGAGGGCGGCCGCCGGGCTCTGGGCCGCAGCGGAGACCTGCAGGAGCTCCAGTTCCTCAGCACTTCGCCGCACGAAGGGATCTGCTCCCAAGTCGGAGAAGAGGCGGTGGGCCGTCTCGAGCTGGATCACCGCCTCTGCGTGCTTGCCCACCGAGCGCAGGCGACGGCCGTCGTCGAGGTAGAGGAGAGCTTGTTCGAGCGGAATCAGCGTCGCTTCGGCGATGGCGTGTCCGCGTGCAAAGGCAGCATCGGCACCCGTCGGATCACCGGTTGCAGCAGCCAGGTTGCCCTGGCAACGGGCAAGGGCCAGCGCCGCCGATTTGGGGTTCGGCTCGGGCATGGCCTGCTCGAACTGGCGGAGGGCAACCTCGGCCTCACTGAGGCGACCCAAACCGATGAGTGCGTCGACCTCGGTGGACCGCCAGTTGAAGACGCCGGGAAGGCCGCCGACTCCGAGGCGACTGGTGGCACGGACGGGTTCGGTGGCCGCCAGGATGCCGACGAGGTCCCCGCGGGCCGAAGCGAGAGCGACACCGGCCACCGCACAGGTCGCCACGGCCAGCACCACAGGAAACCGAGCCGTTGCCTCGCGAACAGCAGCGACCCGCTCTGCTGCGGCAATCCACTGACCGCGACCGGCCAGCACCTGGGCAGATCGTGCGTGCGACCGGGCCAGATCCAGGGGGCGGTCGGCATCCTGGGCCAGCGAGGTGGCGAGCCGGGCGTACGTCAAGGCTGTATCCCAGTCGCCTCGGCGGAAGTGAGCCTCACTCAGATGAGACAGACACGGAACGGGATAGGTCGCAGGGACTCCGGAACGCAGCCGAGCGGCGGCGGCGCCCAGATCGGCGATGGCGCCGGACAGGTCATCGACATAGACCTTCAACATCCCGCGCATGATCAGCGCGTCGATCTCGGTCCGGGGTACGTCGTTGGCGGAGGGCGGGAGGAAGTCGAGAACGGTCAGACCCTCGGCCACCTGTCCCGCCTTTCCCAGCGAGTAGGCGTGCGCCGTCCTGGCCATGGCCCAGAGGGCTGAATCGGGCACGGTGCCGGTCACTGCTCGCTCCGCCCAGATCACCCCCTCCTCCGGTCGTCCCGAGATGACCATCCAGTTGGCCAGGGAGGTGGCGGCACGTGCGCCGATGTTCGGCTCGCTGTCAGGATTGTGCGCCGACCAAGCTGCGACCAGGCGTTCCTCCGTGTTTGGTGATCCCGTGTACACCCCGAGAAGGCCGAGCAGGGCATCACGACGGGCGCTGGTGACCCGGCAACTGGTCAGGACCCGAGCGGCGCCATCGGTGTCGGCCGCGCCCAGGTGAGCGACGGCGGCATCGAGGAGCCGGCGCTCCCTGTCCTCAACTGCTGACGACAGAGCGGCGGCGTGCTCCAGAGCCCACGCCGCGGCGACCGTGTCGCCGTCAGCGTTGCTGATCGCTGCTGTCGACTCGAGGTCGTTGGCCAGGACGTCGTCGACACCCAGGGTGGCGGCTACCCGATGGGCCAGTCCCGCATGGCCTTGAACGACATCGGCCGCCAGTGCATGGAGGTGCCGGCGGTTGGTCGGACTGAGATCGGCATAGATCGCCGCCCGGTACAGCGGGTGGGCAAAGGTGAGCTCCGACGGTGATGGAGCCTCCACCAGCAGCCCGGCAGCAACCGCCTCATCGGACCCACGCATGCTGTCGGACAGACCGGCCACAGCAACCGTGGTGGCGATGGGGGCGTGTTGGCCCAGAACCGAGGCGGCGGCGAGGAAGGCTTGAGCATCGCTCGACAGGGCAGCAACACGCGTCAGAATCACAGCAGAGAGATCTCGCGGGGCTGGCAGTCCGCCATCATCGGTCGCATTGAGGGCAGCAACGCCGATCTCTTGGAGCAGGGCTCGAGAGTAGAGCGGATTTCCACCCGTATGGGCAAGCAATCGGGCCGCCCCTCGGCTGGAGAGAACACCAAGCTCGAGCGCACTGGCCATTTCGATGAGATCGTCTGCGGTGAGCCCCTCCAGCCGGATCTGGGTGACTCGCGAGTCGCCGGCCACGAACCGCGCCCAGCCGGGATCGATGAGTCCCTCCGCACGGGTGGCGACGACCGTCAGGACGGTATCGGCCCGCAATCGGCGCAGTGCGAACAGCAGCGCCCGAGAGGATGGCCGATCGATCCACTGCAGATCATCGATGACCAGGACGACGACTTGGCCGTCAGCCTGAAGGCCATCGAGCAGGTCCACCAGCCGTTGGCCGACGATCATCGGATCGGCACCAGGTTCGGTCAGGGCGTCGGGCTGAAGCTGATCGATGATCCCGTAGGAGAGCAGGGTCTCGGCCTCATCGGCGCACACCTCGAGAACTGCACCAGCGGTGACTGAGACAAGGAATCGGGAAAGAAGGGTCGACTTACCGGCCCCGGCGTCCGCCTCGATATACACGACCCGTGGGCGACCAGCCCTGGCTGCCGCCAGTGACTCCTCCAGCACGCGCAACTCACGATGGCGGCCGACGAAGCCGACCGGACCGGACACCGACCTAGCCAGGGCGGCCTGGTGGGGACATTGCACCGCCCAGACGACAGGGGTACCTGGCGACGGACTCACCCCCGCCAGCCCACATTGACCCAAGCCGAGACGCCCGACCCGGCACTTCGTCGCGTCCAGTGAAAGCGCGACGATCCATGTGGTTATGCTACTTGCGCAGGGGCTCGGCGTCCCTTGGGCGGTGGCCGGAGATCAAGAAGCAGTCGGATCTGGCGCTGGCTGACGGGCGATCTCGATCAGAGGTCCATGGTGACTTCCTCTCATGGCGTCGACGAGGGGCGTCGCTGGGGAATGCTCGCCGTCATCAGCCTCGGGGTGATGGCGCTGACGCTCAACTGGTTCGACATCGCCACCGCATTCCCCCTGATCGGGGCCGAATTCCACGTGGGTCTCGGACCATTGAGCCTGCTCATCTCGCTCTACATCGTGGGCTACGGGGTCTCGCACATTCCCGGTGGAATGCTGTCGACCAGGATCGGAATGGAGCGGACCATCGTCCTCGGATTGGCCGTGCAAGGGTTGGCCGGGGTGATGTCCGGGCTGTCAGTGAACTATCCCGAACTGGCTGTCTTCCGGGTCATCAGCGGCATTGGTGGCTCTGTATTCGTCGCCGTCGGCATGGCGGCCATGGCCATCTGGTTCCGGGACCACGAGGTCACCCTGGCGCTCGGCGTCACTGGAGGGGCGGCGTTCAGCGCCGGAGCTGCCGTCGCCCTCTACGTCTGGATCTTTATCCAGCGGGACGTGGGCTGGCACACATCGCTAGTTCTGGCCGGGATCTTCGAGCTCGGAGTCATGGTGATGACTCTGATCGCATTTGCAATGCCCCGGGGCCTACAGCCGTTCTCCGGAGGGAGATTCGATCGCTCCGCACTCGTGGCCTCGCTAGCCAGCAGGGACCTGTGGGTCTACGGGATCGCGCTGCTTGGTGGCTATGGCGCTTACTTCACCACCTCACAGCTCTTCACCACCTACGCCACCCAAGATCGGCACCTGAGCGTGTCGTCCGGCGGACTGCTGTCCGCTCTCATCCTGCTGGCCGGCGTCCCGGGCAGTCTGCTCGGTGGCTGGTGGGCCGATCGGAGCAAGAATCTCCGGCTGTTCGTGGTGGGACCCCTGGTCATCGTCGCGGTGTTCCTAGCCCTGATTCCCGCGGTCCCCACCGGGGCGCTGTGGGTGCTCGGGATCGGGATCGGCTTCTTCCTGATCTGCGGCTTCGCTGCGTGGCTAGCCGTGCCCACACGGGTCAGCAACATCGACCACGCCTACATCGGCACGGCGACGGGACTGATGCTCACGCTTGCAGCCGTAGGGGGATTCTTCATCCCCATCCTGTTCGGTCACCTCGTACCGCACACGAGCTACACAACAGGCTGGATATTCCTGGCGGCCGTGACCATTGTCTTCGCCATCGTCGGACTGGTCGGCCACAATCCTGTCGTGCACTCAGTACTCCAGAAGAACTCCCTTGATGGAACGAAGGATCTTGTCGAGGATGGAATCGACCGGGCGAGGGCGGCAGTGGCTGTCGGAGATGCTGGTATCGAAGCTCACCTCCTTGATGTCCCCGCTGACGAGGTATCGCGAGTCGCTGGCCCTCGTCGCTCGGCTACAAAGCCCTGATCCGGGGAGGCTGTATCGAGAATCAGAATAAGGCTGTCGCATCGAGGCCCAGCCTGTCCTAGGCGATCCAGCAGTGTCGCAATCGGTTGTTGGCTTTTTGTTGGCTCCGTTTATTGGCCTCAACCAGGTTATTTAGGTGAGCACCGCCGAGGTTGTTGGCTATGTTGCTGACGCAACTATCAATGCAACGCTCTGACCTGGACTTTTGGTGCGCTCGGAGGGATTCGAACCCCCAACCTTCTGATCCATACCTGTTCGGGAATCTTCTCCGGGCGGGTCTTACGGGACGGTCCCGCTGCGGAGGACGTCTGAACTGGGCCGCTCCCGGAGAAGCGGCTTGCGGACACCAGTCTGGCCGTGCCGGGCTTGGTGTGAACCCCAAACAGCCTCCAGCGAACGGCGACGCCCCAGCTCAGGGACGTCGCCGTTCGCTTTAGGATTGGCTACTAAGAGGCGGCGATGCCCTGGCCGCCCGCAGCGCCAGCTACCGTCACGGAGCCGATCTCCGTGAGGCTTCCATTCGCGTTGACCTGGAACTCATCGACGATCCCATTACCCCCGGTCTGAACGTAGAGGAAGTGACCGTTGGATGAGGCCGAAGCGTCAACCGTTCCCGGGTCGGTTGGTGTCGCCCCGAGCAGCGTCAGTTGACCGCTGGCGTTCGTTTGATACCCACTCGTCGAGTTGGCCCCGGTATTGCCAGTGAAGAACAGCGATCCGGCGGGAGCAACCCAGCACAAACCGGTCTGTCCGCTGGCCAGCGAATCGAGTTGCGTGATGGTGCCGTCTCGGTTGAGGGTGAAGGTAGCCAGTGCGCTGGGTCCGGCTTCGGCGATCACCAGATGACCGGTCTGGTCAAAGGAGATGGCGAACGGGACGGTTCCGGGCACTGAGTTCACGACCGGCGAAGGCGACAGATTCCCAAAGAACCCCACGTTGAAGACGTCAATGGCGTTGGAGCTGGCCTTGGTCGTCACGATCAGCTTGGAGCCGTCCGGCGAGTAGGCAACCTGTCCAGGTGTGTGGGTGAACTCCGTAGTGTCCGTCGGAATGGTCAGACCCAGAGCTCGATTCGATCCCGGGACAGGGAACAGGTGTCCGAAGAAGGCGTAATACTCCTGCACCGACCCACCATTTCGAGCATTGAGGACAGAGACTAGGTTGCCGTGCACGGCCACACTGACCGGGAACGTCCCGCCTGAGCCCACCACTTGCCGCAGTATGAGGTCATCGCCCCGGACCGAGAACACGGACACTGTATTGCTGCCAGCATTGACGGCGTAGAGAGCGTCGTTCCTCGGGTCATAGTTAAGGGAGCCTTGGGAGCCGAGGTGGTCGACCTGGGAGCCATTGAGTGCCCCACCCAGCCCGCCGGTGTTATATGTGTTCTCCAAGGTCAAGGTGCCGTTATCGGCCCGGCCATAGGCGGCGATCTGATTGCCGGCTGTGTTGTCGGTCTGCACGAAGACGACTTGAGAGCCGCCACCGCCGAAGGGTGGCCCTTGTGGGAAGCCATCGGCGCCGGCAGCAACGGGTGCCACCAGAGCCGATAGCCCGAGGGCCACACTGGCCCCCAACGCCAAACGAGTGAGTCGTTTCATTACTTCTCCTTTGTCAACGATTGAAGCTGTCCAAACACAGTCCCCAATGGAGGGAGAAGCGTTACACGGGCACCTCGCCGCCGAATCGGGTGGCCTCCCCTGTAACGATTTTGGGGCGCTGAGGACTACGAGTACATGTCCATTGGCTCGGCGATCAGCAGAGACCAACGGCGGATAGCTCACCACGATTGGACGCGACGAGAACTAACCCATTTGGTCATAGGCTCCGAGCCGTGGAGATGGACATCGAGCAACTCAGCCGGCTTCGCAGCGGTGATGAAGAGGCGTTCGTGATGCTCGTCGCTCGCTACCAGCGATCCATGCTTCGCCTGGCCCGTTCAATGGTCTCCAACGATGCCGTTGCCGAAGAGGTCGTTCAGGACACCTGGCTTGGCGTGGTCCGTGGCATCGACCGGTTCGAAGGTCGCTCATCGTTCAAGACCTGGCTGTTCAGCATTCTCGTCAACCGAGCGAGGTCAGCCGGCTCTGCGGAACATCCGAACACGCCGGTCGAAGCCCTGCACGCAGTTGATCCTGAGCGATTCGACGCTCAGGGTCAGTGGGCCGATCCTCTCGAACGATGGTCAGAGGAGCGTGAAGATCGGCTCGATGCACGCGCCTTGACGCCGATCCTCAATTCTGCCCTCGATGACCTGCCGCCACGTCAGCGTCAGGTCGTTATGTTGCGCGACATCGAGGGTCTCACCAACGGTGAAACGTGCTCCGCTCTTGGGATCAGCAGTGGCAATCAACGGATCCTGCTACATCGGGGGCGCTCGCGCTTGCGCGGAATGGTCGAAGCCAAGATAGGAAAAGGCTGAGCAATGCTGTCACTGCGACGAAGAGATATCGTTTGCCAGCAGGCTGTCGAGCTCGTCACCGACTATCTAGAAGGAGAACTTTCACGGCGAGAGCGGCGCCGATTCGAGTCTCACCTTCGACGATGCCCCAACTGCTCTGCCTATCTGGAGCAGATCAGGATAACGATCGAGTTGACAGGTGCAGTTGACCCCGAAGAGCTGACCCCTGACGCAAAACGGGATCTCATCGACCTCTACCAGCGCTGGCGCTCTGAATAGGAACATTGCCCCGCCGAAGCAAGTCGAATACGTTTCATCATGGATGGGACCGCATCCGAACGGACGCCCGATTGCCGGCCTCGCCAGGGGATCGGCTTGCGGCGCACGATCGGGCTGGCCAGGACTCATGGGCCGTTACTCGCTGGACCACTTCCTGTTGTCGAACAGTTCAACGAGAGGGACGAAAGAGGGGCCGTCCGGACATTGGGGCCGCTCGCATGACCGATAATGAAGGTCCCGATGACAGTGGTGCCGTCACTCCTATAGACGGGGATCGAGATATCTCGATTCTCTGATGCCTTGTCCCAGACGAGCGCCTGCGCCGGCGACTCCACGTCACCACGGGCCGCACAGTTGAGATCAGCTGCCTTCACATAGCCTTGGATCTTGCCTTGATCGACTACGACGGCAATGAGATCCGGCGCCCCACTCTGGTTCGGCACGCCATAGGTTTGTCCTCTCGCATTGGTCCCCCAGGGGGTCGTGACCTGGTCCACGTACATGGCTTGCAACGACCACGAGGCGCTCGCGCTGGTGTCGATGGTCACGGTGTCTTTACCGGGCGTGAGCGGCACGACCTCGCTGGCCTCTTGAGCGTCCGGCGGCGGGTGTTTGAGGTCGGCCGTGTCGCAACTCATGCTGGATCCGTTAGGAAAGTTGAATGTGCCGACGGTGAGACACGTCAAAGTGAGTGAAAGATCGGTAGCTTTCGCGGGCGGGGGGCCGAGGTCGATCGTCGCCGATCCGGTACGGGTCACGGTAGTGGCGATCCCGAGGGGTGTGTCGATTGGCGCGCCGGGCGGGGTAAACACACCGGCTGCCAGCGCTACTCCACCGGCAACGAGAGTTGAACCGACGAACATGCTGGCTCCAAAACGCCACCGCCAACGACGTCGGACTCGAGGAGTGTCCTCGACAGTCGCAACCAACTCCTCTCGCAGTGCTGCGGTGAAGACCGGGTCCATCTCCAGCATGCTCATCGAGGCTCCTCCTTCGTCGTGTTGTCGCAGTCTCCTGCTAGCGATGCTCCCAACGCAGTGGCCATGCGAGCTCGGGCGCGGTGAAGGCGCGCGCCATCGGAGATGCCAAGGGCGGCTGCCGCTTGGGCAGGTGAATAGTGCTCGAACGTTGTGAGAGTGAGAAGGGCCGCGTCCGCTGTTGACACAGAGGGTCTTCGATCCGCTCCACTGCGATATCTGCCGCGCTACTTGCAGCTTCTGCCCGGGGGAGAGCGCCGATGAGCGCCCGATGACGGCGAAGACCGCGCGCAAGATTTCGTGCCACATTCGTGGCAGTGACAAGGAGCCAGGGCAGTATGGAGCCGTCGACCACCCGTACCGACTTCCGACGGCGCCAGAGCTCGAGGAAGGCTGCGGCGGTAACATCTTCAGCGTCGTGAGTGTTCGCTGTCATTCGGAGAGCGTGACGGTAGACACGGTTGTGGTGGAGATCGAAGAGAGCTACGAACGCATCGGCATCACCACTCGGCGCTGCATGCCAGGTCCCGGGTTCGTCCCTAGATGATCTCACCCCTTTTACTGTCCGCACTGGTGCCAGCGTTACACGATCCTTAGAATCGGACGGGAACGGTCTGCGGATCGTTTCGTACCGTCTGTTGCGCCTTTGGTCCCACCGCAAACCGATCCCCTGCGGACAGCGGGACACTGCCCTGAAGGACGAGCCGGTCGGTGTCGGATGCCGATCCCCTTGCGGAAGGCCAGGCTGCGGCTGAATTGCCCGGCAATGTGAGCCGGCGATAACGGTCGATGAGTGTGCTCAGGCCCCGTGATCGGTCAATGACTCTGCCTGCACAGATGGAACGATATGAACCGCTTGCATAAGTGGGCACATGCGCGCACCGTGTCAGACGTCGTGCCGGGACCGTCGGGCAGGTTCACTCACATGAGAGAAATTATCGTCAGTCCTTGAGCGCAGCAACAAGAAGTTGCCCAGGTTGGTCATCGGCTTCGATCACGCACAGACCCACACTGAGCAACTGATCAAGAAACTCGGCATTTGTGAACCGATCTGGAGGGTGGTCGAATAGATGGCGAGACAGCCAGTCGTGGTTTGCCACGTCATGATCCTGGGAGAAGAGTCGGCCTCCCGTTGTAAGCACCCTGGCGATCTCTCGGAGCCCGGCTCGCCAGTCGGGGACATGGTGCAACACGGCGAAGTTGAAGACTGCGTCGAACTCTCCGTCTTGATAGGGAAGATCGGTGACATCGCCCTCCACTACGGCGACTCGCCCCCCGTAGCCATCCAGCCGACGACTCGCTCGATCAACCATTCTTGAGTCAAAGTCGATGGCGGTGACGCTGGTGGCCCCAAACTCATCCAGCTCACAAGCGACGCATTCACCCGGACCACAGCCGACGTCGAGAACGTTGAGCCCTTCGGTTCGCCCACCGAGTTCGATGAGTTTTGGAACCACGCCTTCTCGCAACCGCTTGGTCCGCAGGCCACTGTTGATGTAAATGGACTCGGCCCAGTTCATCCGCACCCGAGAAACTGTATTACTTCGTCACACCGCATACCCGGTGGTCTGAAACGAGCTCGATCATGTACCGATTCGCAATGGCCGATGGCACATCAGGTGAAAGGCCGGCCCGAAGGGCTACCAGCGCGCCGCTCAGTCATCCCGCTGATCCCGAGGCGGTACGACTCGATCCCGCAGTAGGTCGCGTCAAGCACCCACGGCAAAACTGTCGAAGGACGTTAGACCCTGCACAGAGCATCTCCGCGTCCCATAGAGGGATCCTTGGTCGGTGATCAGCCAGCGCCGATGAAGAGGGTCCCGCGTATCCGCCCATGGTCAGGAACTCCTTGGCCACCAGCTCAACCGGGGACCACTCACGCCCAGTGACAAAGACGGTGGCTCCTTCGCTAGCCAGCTCACATGCGCCGGCGCCGCCGATTCCCCCTGGTCCGTAGATGACTGCGACTTTGTCCTTCAATAACGTGTCTCGCTCCTCTACTCCCGAATGGGGCACCGGCCGACCTCGTCGGATGCCGGAGTCGGCCGGTGCTATCTCCGGAGCTCAAGTCGACCCCCGTTAGGCGGCTCGGACCACTTCGTAGGTGAGCAACGACAGGCCTTCACCGATGGTCTCGGTGCGGACGAGGCGGAGGGGTGTCTTGACGCTGCTCTCGCCGAAGAGACGCTCGCCCACGCCGAGCACGACTGGGAAGATCACGAGCCGAAACTCGTCGACAAGGCCATGCTCGATCAGCGTACGCACGAGCTGATAGCTCGCGTAGATGAGGATGTCACCGTCGATCTCCTGCTTCAGCTCGGAGACCTCCTTGACCACGTCACCCTTGAGCACGGTCGAGTTGGACCACTTGGGTTCCTTTAGGGTGGAGGACACGACGTACTTGGGCAGACTGTTCAACCGGTCAGCCCACTCTCCAGTCCGATCCAGCCACCGAGTGGCGAACCATTCGTCGCTCTTGCGGCCAAGCAATATGGCCTCGGACTGCAGCGCCTCGTCCGTCTCGACTTTGGCCCACCCTTCGAGGTCCTTGCCCCCAAACTGGCCGAACCAGCCGCCTTGGCTGAAGCCCTCCTCACCGTCCGGGTCCTGGACGATCCCATCGAGTGAGACGTTGGTGGTGACGACAATCTTTCCCATTTCGGTTCTCCTTTTCGTTGGTGTTGTCAGTTACTAATGATGTAGACACCGCGACATCGCGGAATTGGGCGCCGTTCGGCCGCCTAGTGTCGAATCTGATAGTTCTTTGATCTTGCGCTGGCGAGGTATCAAGCGGTAGATGCGCATGTTGAGTCTTCGGCGTGACAAATGTGGATCGCGTCCAATCGGGAAGGCACCTGTCGTCGAGGCCCCGTTGATACTGCGAAATCGGCACATTGAGTGCCCATCCACCGCCCAGTTCGCGCTTCGGCCGGTGTCTATATCAAGATGGAAGTGCGACGAGGCGCTGGAAGAAGGAGACACTACGGTGATGACGCCAGCCTTGATCTCGAGGGCGCGGGCCGGGGACGGCGACGCGTTCCGACAGTTGACCGAGCCATACCACCGCGAACTCCAGGTCCACTGCTACCGGATGCTCGGATCCTTCCAGGATGCCGAGGACGCCCTCCAAGAAACATTGCTGGCCGCCTGGCAAGGCTTCGGAGGGTTCGAGGGACGCGCCTCGCTGCGAACTTGGCTCTACCAGATCGCCACCAACCGGTGCCTCAACGCGCGTCGGTCGGCCAGCCGACGACCCGCCAAGGAGTGGGACGTGCCCAAGGTTGAACCGCCCGAGCCCACCCGCCTCGGCGAAGTCCTCTGGCTCGAGCCGTATCCCGACGCCCTCATCGAGGGTGCCGACGTGCCGCTCGGCCCGGAAGCCCGCTACGACCAGAACGAATCGATCTCTCTGGCGTTTGTGACCGCCCTTCAGGTCCTGCCGCCTCGCCAGCTTGCCGTGCTTGTCTTGCGCGACGTCCTCGGGTTCCACGCGAACGAGGTGGCCGACATGTTGGATTCAACCGTCGAATCCGTCAACAGCGCGCTCAAGCGGGCACGCGCCAGCTTGCAGCGACAATGGTCGCCGGCCGCCGCCTTCGAACCGCGCCCCGCCCCCGACTCTCGCTCGGAGAATGCGATCGTGGGGAAGTTCGTCACTGCGTGGGAGTCCGCCGATCTCGACGTGGGCCTCTTCGTCCTCGCCCTAACCGGCGACCGGATCTGCGCCCTGACCCGCTTCGAAAACACAGTGCTCCCGTGGTTCGGGTTACCGCGATCGCTCCCGAGTCGGTAACCAGCTTCCGATCGGTGTGTATGTAGCCGGTAGCGAAACACTACGAATGTGAGCAACGCGCAAAGTGAACCTTCCATCGGAACTGGACGCACAGCCGAGGTTGGCCTGATCAGCGGCGTGCATGCGACGCCGCTGCCGATCGCGCCTCCGGCTCTGTATATCACCGCTACCTTGTTTTTCAAAATATTGTCTGGTTTCCCTTTATCAACCGGTTTCCTTTTTCCTTTGCAAACTGTTAGTTGGACACGTTCATCTTTGCCATGGCGCTGATGCGACTCTGCAGGTAGGTGGGTAGTTTTCGAACCATCGCACTCGCCCTCGCAGTGGACCGTTCGTCCCGTAAACGATCGGCTATCGGTGTGCTGATCTGAGCTGAACCGCGGCGAGACCGACGCCCGGGTACTGACCGAGCAGTACGTCGAACATGAAGCTGCGGACATGTGCCTCGTGAAGCTCGTTCAGCGCCTC
>Ga0182018_10000659_pt1 | contig 43373 bp, 35 predicted proteins | sample 812P2MmetaG_FD_120490 | JGI IMG/M metagenome (GOLD analysis project Ga0182018, IMG submission 120490) | Permafrost microbial communities from Stordalen Mire, Sweden - 812P2M metaG | ecosystem: Environmental > Terrestrial > Soil > Wetlands > Permafrost | place: Sweden: Stordalen | collected... | reverse complement strand
TGGACAACAAGTCCCGAAGGTGCAGCAACGCGACTTTGTTTCACGTGAAAAACATGGATGGCCCGAAAGTCCACCAAACCAGCGCGAAAGTTTTCTCTCGGCTGTTCCACGTGGAACGACATGCGGTTGGACGACAAGTCGAAAAGCGCAGCAACGCTACTTTGTTTCACGTGAAACGCATGGATGGTTGACAGCCCATCAACGCAAAAATAATTGCTCTCCGCTGTTCCACGTGGAACGCCCTCGCGGTACCCATCGTTGTTTCACAGAAGGAGCTTGCGAGAAATTGCGACATCAGTTCGTCCCAAGCGCTTACCATTCAAGAAGTCGATCGCGAAGCACCCTCGAGGCGGACGGGGGTTTCAGTTGGGTGGCCCGAGCGCTAAATCGATGAAAGCATTCGCCACGGCACAGGATAAAATTGCGGATTTCTGGGAAATCTATGCCGGAGACTCGACTTCTCTTGTGCCAATTAGAAGAAATCGTCTCAAAGACTGTGGAATCTGGGTCGGTTCACGCCACTTCCATGTCGATAAGCGCCGGACTTCCTCGAGATCGCGCCCCCCGATCCACAAAAGCGCCTGTTTTGCGCCAATCTTTGGAGATGCCGCCCACGCAAGGAAGTTCGTAAATTCTCCCACGGCGCGAGAACAAACGACGTCGAGTGGCGTCAGCTCTTCGTCCAATTCTTCATAGCGGCTGACGAGCACCCGGGCGCCTGTAAGTCCAAGATCACGAACCACTTCCGCCAGGAAGGTGGCCTTTTTGACGTTCGACTCGACCAGAAACACTTCTAATTCCGGTCGCAATATCTTCAGAGGCAGCCCCGGAAACCCGCCTCCCGAGCCCACGTCGGCGAGTCGACCGTTATCGAGAGGCACCACCGATGCTGCAAACATCGACTCGCAAAAGTGGCGATAGAGAATCTCAAGCGGATCACGGATGGCGGTCAGGTTGACGGCCTCGTTCCATTTCAGGAGAATGCTCATATATTGTTGAATCTGTTGGACTTGCTGTTCATTTGCGGCGAGGTGGAAGTCCGCCAGGGCGCGATGAATCGTATCCGAAGATGGGGGGACAGGTCCAGCTGGGGGCATGAAGATGTTCACCTCTACTTAGATTTTGGAATCGTTTGCATTATCTACAAATACCGTATTATGAATTAGATAGCGAGGACCAGCCACTCCGGCGACGACATCAACAGCGGCGTGCCACACCGTTATGGGGACCAGGCTCCCGAGCGTGATTCGAGCCGTGCCGAACAGAAAGCCCAACGACATCGTGCCCACGAGCCCGCCGCGGCCTTGATAGAGATGAGCGAGACCAAACAAAATAGACGACAATACGACCACAGTCCACGCTGGCATTCCGGCGCGCGTGAACGCCGCCATCGCGAAGCCGCGATAGAGGAATTCTTCGCAAATGCCGGCGGTTACCGCCAGCGCAAAGAAGGGAACGCGTTCCTTCGTGGACTGGGGAAGGATTCGCTCGGCGAGTGCCTGCAGAGGTCCGCGCATCTTCCGGGGCATGCGGCTCATCCGCCGCAGGTTCATCCACTGCAAAGCGGTCAGGAGGACGGCGCCCAGCACTGCAGCGCCACAGACCGACCAGGCGTTGCGCATAACCAGGCCGAGTTGATTGGAACTCAGCCCATGCGCCCACGCGCGCCACGCAGCGACCCCTGCCGCGAGCCACTGAAAAGCGATGGTCGAGATGTATAGCGAAATGCGTTCGGCGGGTCCAACGGAGGGTTTCGCAAGAAGCTCACGCAATCGATGGCGACCGCGCCACGGAACGACAACACCGAGCAGGAAGAAAATCAGCCAAAAGTCCCAAGGCATCGTGGGGATAAGAACACGTTCCGGCATGAAGGTGCAACTCCCGGAGGATGGGATGGCGTCGGACGAACCTGACAAGTCACGGGCACAACGAGAGAAGCATCTTTATAATGCGACATGTGAGGTGGTGACTTTGGGGGAACGCGTGAAATTGACGTCGATGGCAAAAGCGGCGGGTTGCGCGGCGAAATTGAATCCGGCGACGCTGGACGCCGTGCTGCGGAAGTTGCCCAGGCAAAGCGATCCAAATGTACTGGTCGGATTTGACACCAACGATGACGCAGGCATTTACCGATTGTCGGATGAACTGGCGCTGGTGCAGACCGTCGATTTCTTCACGCCCATCGTGGATGACCCGCACCTGTTCGGTCAGATCGCCGCGGCCAATGCGCTGAGCGACGTGTACGCGATGGGTGGCCGGCCCATCTCGTCGTTGTCCATTGTCGGATTTCCGGAAAAAGGAGATCCGGAAATTCTGGAGCAAATCATTCGCGGCGGTTTGGCGAAAATGGCTGAAGCGAAATGCAGCGTGGTCGGCGGGCATTCGATTCGCAACGAAGATATGCTTTTCGGTTACGCCGTTACCGGAGTAGTGAATCCCGGTCGCATTTGGCGAAATGTCGGCGCGCGCACAGGAGACGCGCTTATTTTCACAAAGCCATTGGGCACGGGGGTGATTACGACGGCACTGAAAAAAGATCGTGCTACTCCCGAATCGCTTGCGGCCGCTACCGCTGCGATGACAACGTTGAATCGCGCTGCCGCGGAAGCGCTGCAAGAAATCGACGATCCATTTGCGGAATCGCGGTTCGTTCACGCCGTGACCGATGTGACTGGGTTTGGTTTGCTGGGGCACGCGCGCGAAATGTCGCTCGGCGATTCTGCGCATGGCATGGAACCCGTTGCTTTCGAAATCGATCATGCGGCGTTCGAATATTTTCCTGGCGCCGTAGAAGCAGCTCGCGAAGGGCATCTTTCAGCAGGCCTAAAAAACAATCGGGCCTTCATCGGAGATTGCGCGGGTTTCGACCATGGCGTTTCGCACGAGTATCAAGACTTGCTGTTCGATCCGCAAACATCGGGGGGTTTGCTCGTGGCGATCGCACCGGAGGCCGCCGATACTGCATTGGCTGCGCTCGAGCGCCACCGTGTTGCGGCTCATCGTGTTGGCCGCGTGATCGCCAAACGCTCGCCGCTCGTTTTTGTGCGCTGAGATTTCCGCCGCGGCGACCGCTGGTTATACACTCGCAGCATGGATACCATCACTCACGGAATCGCCGGCGCGCTGATTGGCAAAGCGGTGTTTCGCGGCGACGAGATGTTCGCGCTGCGTCCCATGAATCGGGGCCGGGTGATCACCTGGTCGCTGATGCTCGGCGCAATCTTTCCGGATTCCGACGTATTTCGCGAAATGTTCTCACACAATCCGATGCTGATCCTGACGTGGCATCGCAGCATCACGCATTCCCTAATGTGCTTGCCGATTTTTGCTCTGGCACTCGCCGCATTGACGCAGTGGTTTGCGCGGTGGCGAAAATGGGACACGCCATCGTTTGCTGCATTGGCAGGAATTTACGCGGTCGGCATTGCAAGTCACATTCTGCTGGACCTGGTGACTTCGTTCGGCACGATGATCTGGTCACCGCTGAAGTGGTCGCGCCCGGCGTGGGATCTGATTTTCATCATCGACTTTACCCTCAGCGCGATTTTTATGGTGCCGCAAATTCTGGCCTGGATCTACACGAAGCCTGAAAACCTGCGGCAACGCGCTCTATGGGCCTGGCTGATTTTCGTTTTCGCGACGTTCGTCGTCGCCGGGATCGCGCAAAGTGTCGGCGCGCCAATATCGGTCGAAGCCATTTTTTGCGCGGTCGTGGTCCTCGCCGCGCTCTTCCTGCTGCCTTCGGTGCGAGGTTTCGGCCTGAAGATCAAACGTGCGTCGTGGAATCTCGCCGGACTTGTGGTCGCGCTCTGCTACATCGCCGCCGCCTTCTATGCGCACCGGGCGGCATTCGCACGCGTGGAAAAGTTTGTTGCCCTCGAACACCTCGAAGCTCAAGCCGTCGGCGCCCTGCCCATGCCGCCGTCGATCTGGCACTGGGACGGACTGGTTCGCGCTCCGCGCGGTGTCTACGAAATGCGTATCGATTTTGGCGATACACCCGGCGACGGAGGATTGCCCCCAGGAACTTCCGCGCAAGCTCTTCCCATCGAGTATCGCTTCTACCCCGACGCTCCCGATAATTCCTACATTGAGGCGGCGAAGCGCCTGTCCCAGGTGCAAACGGTTCTATGGTTTGCGCGCTTTCCGGTAATCCGTTTTCACAAGGAAGGCGGCGACGCGATCGTGGAAATCGCCGACATACGCTTCCCGCACGCGCGGCCCGACCGCCCAGCCTCATTTACGTATCAGGTTCGCTTCAGCGCCACCGGGACGATCTTGTCGCAGGGTTGGGAGCAATAACCGCGCGCACCGTTTCGTTCGCGCGGACTTGCCTTGGAAGAGTTGCGTGAAGTAGCTGCGTTCGATCCTGCCGCGTCGAAAACCCCTAGCCGCGGCGCGCCTGAGTTTCGGCGGGATGAATCACCACTTGGCGCGACTCGCCTACTCCGACACTTTCGGTACGAATGCCTGGTATCTCTTTCAGCGTCAGATGCACGATGCGACGCTCCCGCGAGGACATGGGATTCAAGCGAAATGGCTGCTTCGAGGCCTGCACGCGCTCCGCGGCAACCCGCGCGGTCATGCGCAGCTCTTCAAACCGCAAAGCGCGGTAACCGCCACAATCGAGATGAATCTTTTCGTGGAACGCGGGCTCGAGCCGCAACGCGCGAAACGCCAGATGCTCCAGCGCTTTCAGAAGTTCGGCTCCACGCTCGAGGAGTAGTTCCTTGTCCCGGCCGTCGAGGTCGGCGATGACTTCCGCATCGCCTCCGGGTTCGCCAGCCGGAGCGATCGCGCGCACAGTCACTTTCAGCTGGAATCCGGCCTGGCGCACGGTCGCTTCCAGGAACGTTCGCAGCGCCTCAGCCGCAGCCTCGCGATCGAGATGGCCGTCCTTGATCAGTTCTTGAGGCATGCGTTCCTTGCGATCGATTGCGATTACAAACTGACTACGGCGTGGGCCCTTACGACTTCTTCCCTTTGATCGCTTTAACGGCCACAGCGGTTACCGGGTGCGTTCGATTCAGCCACCACTGCTGCAAGATCCCCACAAGGCTACTGGTGAGAATATACACCGCCAAGCCGCTCGAAATTGGCGAGATCATAAAAATACCGGCCATGGTCACCGGCATGATTTTCATCATCATCTGCTGCTGCGGGTCAGTCGAAGTCATGGGCGTCATTTTCGACACCAGGTACATCGACAGCCCCATGACGATCGGCAAAACGTAATAAGGATCCTTGGCTGACAGATCCGTGATCCACCCGAACCATCGCGCGTGGCGCATCTCGATGGCATAGCGCAGCGTGGTGTTCAGCCCAATCCAGATGGGCATCTGCAGAAACATCTGGAAGCAGCCGCCGACCGGATTGATCCCCTCGCGGCTGTAGACCGCCATTACTTCCTTGTTCATTTCCGCTTTGCGCGGATCGCGCATCGAATACTTCTTGTACTTGTCCTGGATCTGCTTGATTTCCGGAGCTACACGCTGCATTTTCAGCGTCGATTTGTAGCTGGAAATGCGCAGTGGGAAAAGTAGGATGTTGATGACGAGCGTGAGGACCACGATCGCCCAGCCCCAGTTGGGAATGTAGTTGTGCAGCCACTTCAGCCCGTGGAATAGCGGATCCGCGATGAATTCCAGCCAGCCAAAATTCACCAGCGAGTGCAGTTGCGGATTCATCTTCTTCAGGTCGTCGTAGTCCTTGGGGCCTACGTAGACGCGCAGCGCCAGGGGCTGCTTTGCAGCCGTCGCCACCTGTGGCACAGGTTCCTGCGCATCTTTCCCGTCTACCTGAACGGTGCGGAAAACTTTCCAGTAGCGCGTTTCCAGCGTGCCGGGCGCCGCGCCGTTCGGTGGCAGAAATGCTGCCGTGAAGTAGCGGTCCTCGATTCCGTCCCAATCCTTGCCGCCTTGCCACAGGCCGGGCGTCCATTTTTCCGGGCCATCGAGTTTCTTGGCCGCGATATCGGTTAACTTGCCATTTTCCGTGGAGAAGACCGAGACCGTGTCGATCGGCGCCGGATTTAAAACCGTCAAGTCGCCGAATCCACCCAGCCATGCCAGGCCTGCGACGACCGGAGCCCCGTCCAGCTTCACCGTCGTCTCGACGCGAACCACGTATGTGTGATCGAAGCGAAAGTGCTTGGTCACCTCCAGGTGGCCGTCGCTCCAGGAAAATTCGGCGTCGGCGGGAGCCTCGAGGGTGCTCGCGGGCGAAGAAATTTGGTACAAACCGCCATTTGCGGCGGCTTGCAGCTGCTCGTCGTCCAGCACCAGCGCAAACGGCCAGCCCCCGGTCTGCTGCGCGGCCTCGGGATGCACAACGTCCAGCACGCGCTGCGGCTTCGAGTCGTCCATATATTTCTTCAGTTGCCAGCTCTTCACCACTGCGCCGCGATTCGAGAATTCCACGCGATAGAGATCATTCTCGACGACGATGGTGCGTTCTTCGGCATCGGCCTTGGCTGCTACCTTCACAGGCGCAGCGGCGGAAATCCGCGTGGCGGTAGCCTTGGCAGACGCGGGTGCCGTGGTGCTGGTCGACGACGCAGCCGTCGAAGGACTGCCGGCTGTTGCCGGGCCTGTCTGCGCCGAACGATTCGCTTGCGGGGGAAGAACTGGAGCCTTCGGCGAGAAAAATCGCGTCCACAGCAGAATCACGCCCATCGAGAGCAGAGACGCCGCCAGCAAGCGCATCTCGTGGCCAAACTTGGGTTTGTCGTCGCTCACGTGTGGACCTCATGACTGGCGGCCGCAGAGTGGCAAACGTCCTGCGCGCGCGCTTCCGATGACAATGCTTCCCAATTCTCCGGAACGGGGTCAATTCCAAATTTTCCCGAAAACGGCTGGCATCGCGCCAGCCGTTTCAAGGTTAGCCAGCCACCGCGGGCCACACCAAAGCGCTCAATCGCTTCATACGAATATTGCGAACACGTAGGCTCGAACCGGCAACTCCCGGCGAACAGCATGGAGAGATAGGCTTTGTAGAACCGCAGCGCTAACAAAGCCAGGCGCAGCGGAGTTCTTTGTAGGGCCGCAATACAGCGCGCCCCGGTTGGCGAGCGCTCTACTACGGGTTCCCCACCAGCCGCAGCAGCTCCGCCGTCACAACCGCAAACGGCGCCCGCTCGACCACCTTCTTCGGGTGAATGACGATGTCCCATCCTGCAGGTATCTCCTGGCGATGACAGCGCACGATCTCTCGCACACGCCGCCGGATGCGGTTGCGCACTACCGCGCCGCCCAGTGCCTTCTTGATGCTAAATCCAAACCGGGTTTCCGGCAGTTGGTTCGCGCGAAAGAAAACAGTGAAGTGGGAATTCGAGCGGCGTTTGCCCGTGCGATACACGGCATCAAATTCTCCCCGCCGCACCAACCGCGCCGTGCGGGGAAATTCCAGACCCTCCGGCTTACTCAGGCGTGAGCCGATGGCGTCCCTTCTTGCGGCGAGCCGCCAAAACTTTGCGGCCTCCTACGGTCTTCATGCGTACCCGAAATCCGTGTGTCTTGGCGCGCCGCCGTTTCCGCGGCTGATATGTTCGCTTTGGCAAAGCAATCCCCCTTTATTACTACGATCGTTTCCCTACGATCGCTTCCTATTTCCTGTTTTCTGCGACGATTCCCTGTTTCCTACTACGAGCCACGCATTTTCCATGTTTCATGCGTCGCGCGCACCGCGTTGTCCGCCCAAGCAAACACCCATCCACAAGCCGCGTCAGCAGCCGTTTCTGAATCAGTAAGTGTAGTCGACCATTGCGTGCACGGTCAAGAAAACTGCGGGTTAGGTTACAGGGAGGGGAAGAGTGATGCACCCGTCGAAACGCGCTTTTCGCAATTCAACGCCGTTGAAGCAGATATGCATCTGTTTTCCTCGCGCGGATCAAGACTTGCATAGAAATGGATTGGATTAGAAGGCGCGAAGCCTACTATGCGTGCCTATTTGCGCGGGGAAATCGTTGAAACTAAGCTAGTTGCGGGAATTATTTGTATCCGTCACCAAGTCATCTTATTGAAATGTTCTTTCGCGAGAATCGAAAAAGCACGAATCAAATTGCAATTTCCACTTGGCCGGTAAGCGCGGTAACCAGGCACTATCGGAAAGTCGGGTGCATAAAGGGAATAAGGATTATTGACGCAGAGCGGCGCGAGTTCCGGCTATTTCTTTCTGTCACTGTTTTAAGTAACGAAGCGCAACACATCCTGATTCAAAAATCTTGGACTCAACAAGTTTTAATTGCAATCTCTCCTGCAGGCTAATACTCTCTAACAGCCGTCTCCCTTCTCCTGCAACTATTGGCTGAACGACAAAACGATATTCATCAACTAGGCCAAGCTCTATCAGTTGTGAAGGAATACTTACACCGCCGGTTAAAATATTTTTGCCTTGCTCCTGTTTCAATTTAAGTATTTCGTCTTGCAGCTTCGTGCGAACAATTCTCGTATTTTGTCCTTCAGCGCTATCTAATGATTGTGAGAAAACAATTTTGTTGATGGAGTCAAATGTGTCAGCAAATTCGTTCGATGCTTTTGTCATAGAATGGCTTTTTGCGACATCAGGCCAAAAAGGAACCATCAATTGATAGGTTTTACGCCCAAAGACGAGTAGGTCAACATCTCGCATGAGGTGTGTAAAATATTCGTGTATTTCTTCATAGCCAATTGTTTTGGTGTGGTCGCAGCAGCCATCTAAGGTCATGTTGATTGCGAAGATTACATTTCTCATTTTCGCCTCGGATTGAGCAGCGTGGTCTTCGAACATGAATCCAATAACTGTGAACCGCGCGTCATTGCAACATGCGTCATCGCAATGTAAAGACCAGGTGCATCCAACTGGAACAGGCCGTCCCCGATGTTGATGGCTTTCGTTGGTCGTGAACAGTCTGTGCCTTCGCCGAGCAGCCGGACGTGTAATTCTACCGTAGAGTCTTCGTTCATATTTTCAAATAGCGGCACCGCAAAAGTTGCTTTGTGCCTGGTTTGTCGCGGTACCCGGCAAGTGGGATATCGATAGCCATACTCTGAGCTTACCTAGGCCGGTTCGGAAAACAGTGATCGTTTGCTGGGCGTACACTCTTACCGATCCTCTCAAGCAACATCGAAAGCTGCGCCGGCGTTAGTGACACTGTCCCACTCGTCGCTTGCGGCCACAGAAATCTCCCCCTCAACGGCCTCGACCCCGAAGCGTACTTGCGCGAAGTGCTTTCACGTATCGCCGATCACCCCATCAACCGCATCGAAGAACTCCTACCTTGGAACCTCGCAGTGAACCTCGCTGGAAATTCCAGCCGCGCTGCGTAGTCAACTACATCTCGTCAAGACGGCCTGAGATCGACGCCTATGCTTAGCCCTGCGAATCGCCAAGCACATTGACCCGAGCGCTTCGCTTGAATCCGCCATTTCCTATCTGAGTCAGGCGGCGAGACCAACATTCCGACTTCTCTTTCGCGGCGAGTTACTCCTCGTCGAACGTCACATGCACTTCCCTCATTTCCGTAATTTCCGTGATGACGATCGCACGCGTCCCGTTGCGCTCAAATACGATCCCGTTCGCCCGCACATATTTGCCCATGAAGGGCATCAACTTCCGCCGCTGATCGTAATCCGGCATTTTGTCAGAGATAGGCAGATACAGGTCGCCATCCTTGGTCAGAATAACGAGCGGCGAACCGGCCCTCACGCATCCCAGCACGCACTTCATGCTCAAGTGAGTTGCGTTTCCATCGAGGTTCTGAATGGGACATGCAATATCTCGAACCAAGCCCTCAATCGTGGCTTTCGACTTATTTGCCCGGGAGCCTTCCATCGACGTTTTCTGTGGAGGCTGGAGCGCTGCCACGATCGACGCAACACCGCAGCCGGCCAGCAGGCAAAGGCGCAGAATTCGCTTCATCCGTTCTCCTTGCCGGTCACGTCAATCGCGGAGTTCGGCGATCTCCCTTGGTGCTCTTGCAGCATTAAAAAACTCGACATCCCGAAGACGGATGCTATGTCGCCCGGTCACAAGGCGTCAACAGGTGTATCACTTTTCCCGCTCTGTAAGCCGCCCCGCAGTTTTCTTGACCGTGTATGGCGCGGCGACACTTGAGGCGTACAACAGGATGATTCGCGATGTTTGCGTCATCTACTCTAGTTTCCCGTTCGATTCTGCTTCGCGCCGGCGATGACTCTCCAAACGATGCGATTGCTCTTGCAAGCGGTCATTTCGCGCGGTATTCCAATACAATAACCGCAATCCGAACACGATCAGGTTGATTCCGACGACCGTCGGCAGAATCAAGTAGCTACCGGTTCGCCAGTCCCACACTAGGAGCGGAATCGCGCCGAGGAATGAAGCAATCGCGATGATCTTGCGACGCCGCACTCAACACGCGCTCAGCTCGTCCTTTTCTGCAATGCTTGGGTTCACGACGACCAGCAAAGGAGGTTTCGCCTTCCCCTCAAAATCAAATACTTCGCAGGCACATTGAGGGATGTTCCTTGGCTTGTACCTCGGAGAAGCGTCGCGCGTCTTCCAGGCAGAACACCAGAAAGGTGCAATCCGTCATTCTGTTGAAGGCGACACCATCGCGCGAAAGTGGGGCGGCGGTCTGGAAGTCCTTGAAGAACACCGCGCATTGAGTAGGCGCGACCAGCGACATCCAATCCCGCTCTTGCCGGGTCTTGTCGTAGACCTTGAACTCTCGAAACGCGCCCGGCTGATAGGACATCACAGCGATACCCTTATCACCCACCTTCTCGAGACTGGCTCATTTAGCATGTCTACGACAGGTCACGCACTCGAGTCTGCCAGATGAGAGCAGCTCGTGTTTTCGACATTTGGACCGATTGAATCAGTGCTTAGTAAACGCGCTTGCCGTGCCTTGCACATTCTGGACGAGTGGTTGCCTAATCGGGAAGGATGGTATGGGCTGTATTCCCCGCCCTGTAAGCTACCCCGTCAAGAAAACTGCTCGAGAGCGCTCGCGAGAAACATTCTTCGCAACACAGGGTTTTGCGCCCCGAGCCCCGCCCGAATTGCACGCTGCGAACGAATCAGGTCCTGCAGGCTTAGCAGCAAAAACGCTGTGGTACGATTGGTTGTGATCTGCTCAGGCCAGCACCGCCACCTCCATGTCCTGCGCGCCTGCCTGGCTGTTTTTGCGTTGCTTTGGCCCACCCTCGGGGGCGCCTCGCGGCCCCAGGAACAGCAGTCGGACAACGTCATTCACTTCGTGCGCAATCCGGATCCGGCGCCTGATTTCAAGCTCGACGACCTCGACGGGAAGCCGCTTACCCTTGCCAGCACTCACGGCAAAGTCGTACTCCTGAATTTCTGGGCCACCTGGTGCGGCCCGTGCCGCGAGGAAATTCCCGATCTGATCGCGCTGCAAACAAAGTATAAAGACAGCCTGCAAATCATTGGCCTCTCGGTCGATGACGACGATGCGAGCGTGGTCAAAAAAGTCGTCGACCAGACGGGAATCAACTATCCGGTAGCCATGTCGTCGGCGGAGGTCCGCATGGCCTATGGCGGGATCGGCGCGCTGCCAACCTCTTTTGTCCTCGATTCGGAAGGTCGCGTGGTGCAGAAGCATGAAGGCTTGCGAGACCCCTTGCTCTACGAAATTGAAGTCCGCGCGCTGCTCGGTATGCCCATCCCGGCGCGCGTGGAAACCTTCGAGGACACCGGCGAAATCTTCTTGAAACACGCCGATCGCGCCAGCGTGCTTCCTGGAGTCGATCTCGCGAAGTTGACGCCCGATCAGAAACAGGCCGCGCTCCATCGGTTTAACGCCGAGACCTGCACCTGCGGCTGCAAATTTACGCTGGCGCAATGCCGCATCTACGACCGCGGGTGCGCGGTGAGCAAAGCCCGCACAGGAAAAATCATCGCCGAAGTTTCCGGCGCCGCGACACAAAACGGCGTGCACGCGAAACCGCCTGCGCCTTCGGGTTCTGCTGCGTCAAATTCATCTCCACGCTAGCAAGCGGATCGAAAATCTGCGCGGTTACAGACGGGCGAAGATCGAGTTCATGCAGACGGACATCGGCAGCGAAAGTCTAAAATCCCTAATCGTCAAAACGTTTTTCTTCGCCGGTCTCATCATCTCCGCGAGCGGCTACATCTCTCCTCCCATCGCCCTGACCGCCGGAATACTCTTCGGCCTCAGCGTTGCTCATCCGCTTCCAGCCGACAGCCGAGATCTCTCGCGATTTCTGTTGCAAGCTTCGGTCGTCGCACTGGGCTTCGGCATGGATCTGCACGAAGTAATCAAGGCGGGACGCAGCGGCTTTGTCTACACGGCCCTCGGAATTTCCTTTGCGCTCGTCGTGGGTCTGGGACTCGGCAAATTGCTGCACGTGCGCGGCAACTCGTCGTTCCTGATCACCACCGGCACGGCGATCTGCGGCGGCAGCGCCATCGCTGCCGTGGCCCCGATTATCCAGGCGGACGAACAGGAAGTAGCCGTCGCACTGGGCACGATATTCATTCTCAACTCCGTCGCGTTGTTGGTATTTCCCTTGGTGGGTTCGGCATTGCGCCTTACGCAGCAGCAATTTGGCTTGTGGGCCGCCCTGGCCATTCACGATACCAGTTCCGTCGTGGGCGCTTCATCGAAATATGGTGCCGCGGCGCTCATGGTCGGCACTACGGTGAAGCTGGCGCGCGCTCTCTGGATCGTTCCGCTGGCGCTCGTTACCGCTGCCGTAAGACGCAGCAAGTCCAAGGTCAAACTTCCCTGGTTCATACTGTTTTTCTGCCTCGCGGCGGTCGTCAACACCTACGTGCCGCAGGGGTCATACTTCTCGAAAATACTCTTTACTTTGGGGAGATACGGCCTGACCGCCACGCTGTTTCTGATCGGCACGAGTATTTCTCGCGCCGCGCTGAAACAAGTCGGCTGGCGCCCGCTCGCGCAAGGCATTACCTTGTGGATTCTCGTTGCCCTCACGTCGCTATATTTCATTCGCGTGGGGCTGATCGCGCTCTAGTCGCTTGCAGCTTCGGCCCGTCGCGGCGTACACTCGCGGGCGCAAATTGCGCGCTATGGAATCGTGCGTTGGCGTCGCAGCCGCAGTGGAAATTACGGGAGGAACCTCGTGAACCGCCGAATCGTTTTCGCATTGATTGGTCTCGCCATCGCTGGAATCCTAACGGTGCATGGAGCGTTGTCGCAGGCGCCGCCGTCGTCCACGCGTCGCGCCATCAATTTGCCCGACGACAATCCGCAGCTCCCCTTCAGCGGCGCGATCCTCGCCGGCAACACGCTTTACCTATCGGGACGCATCGGACTCGATGCCAAGACCGGCAAGGCGCCGGCGGACGTCGACCAGGAAATCAAACTGCTGCTCGACCACGTCAAAGCCACGCTCGTCGAAGCCGGCATGAGCATGGACGATCTCACCTACGTCCAGATCGCGTGCACCGATCTTTCCCTCTACGACAAGTTCAACGCCGCCTACCGCGGTTACTTCACGACAAAGGATTTGCCTGCACGTGAATTCATCGGCGCCGCCACATTGCTTCGCGGCGGCCACTTCGAGCTCCAAGCGATCGCCGTGAAGCGCTGACCAACCAGCGCTCTTGGCCCGATTCGAGTCCGGCGGCAAACGGCAAACTCTTCGCAGGTAGACCATATATGGGCATGTTATACGTGTCTATATTTGGCCATGTGCCCATATATTGCCGCTATTTCATCGCTACTTCACATCTAGAATGCACCTAAGTAATTTATAATCAGTAGTTTTCATGTGAACAAGAATCTGCATCCGATGGTAGCCCAAGTGCATCAACTCAGGTTCACTGCGAAGGTCCGCATGCTCAGAATTACGACAGAGAGAAAACGAGGCAAGCTGGTACTGACCGTCGAGGGTCGGCTGGCGGGGCCATGGGTCAGCACTCTCGAGCAAAGCTGGCGCGATGCCCGCGCTGGTTCGCCGACCGAGAGAGTGAGTGTGAACCTCTGCGGCGTCAGTTTTATCGATCCGGCCGGCAAGACGCTGTTGAAGGAAATACACCACCAGGGTGGCCAGCTTTCGGCCGAGGGCTGCTTGAACCAAGCCATCATTCGCGAGATCAGCAAGCAGGGTAGCCGAAGCAAGACCGACGACGCTGACCACAACGAAGGCGGACCAAAGGGCTCCCCGATCGTTTTCTACGCGATCCTATTCAGTTTACTGCTCACTCCCGCGTTGGGCCGGGCCCAAACCACTAGGCAGCAAAGCACCCTGCCGCCGAATGCGCCGACCGAAACACTGCGCTTGACGCTGGAACAGGCCGTACGTCTCGCGTTGAAGCAGAACACGACAGCGCAGATCGCTCAGATTGCGGCCGCCGAAAGCGTGCAGGACAAGAACTCGGTACGCGCGGATTTGCTTCCGCAGGCGAATTTAAGCGTTGGCGAGGAATGGCAAAGACTAAATCTGGCGGCCGAGTTCGGGGGCCACGGCTTTCCGGGGCTACCACCCAACTTTACGTTTCCGGGACACATCGGACCGTTCTCCCTTTTTTCTGCCGGCGTATCGTTCAACGGTCAGATCTTCGATTTGACGTTGTTCCGCCGCTACCAGGCCTCGCGAAGCGCGGCCGACGCCAGCAGGTTGGATAGCCAATCGACGCGCGAACAAGTGATTTTGTTGGTTGTGTCGCAATATATCGGGACCTTGCGTGCGACCGCGGACGTGCAGGCTTCGCAATCGCGGGTGGATCTAGCACAAGCGCTCTACGACCAAGCCGCCGACCTGCAAAAGGAAGGTGTCGGCACCGGCATCGACACCCTGCGCGCGAATGTCGAGCTGCAAAACGAGAAGCAGCGGCTGATCGAAGCCGAAGCGCAACAGGAAACCTCCATTTTTGGACTCAGCCGAATTTTGAATCTCGACCCCCGGCAGAAAGTGGAGCTTGCGGATTCGCTGAGCTTCTTCGAGACGCCCCAGCCGGAATTCGAACAGAGCATCGAGGAAGGTCTTTCGACTCGCCCCGAGTGGAAGGCGCTCGAGCAGCAGATCAAGGTCGCCGAGTATCAGAAGAAAGCCTCGAGCGAGTCACGACTGCCGTCCGCGCACTACAGCGGGAACTGGACGCAACTCGGTGTGGATCCCTCGGCGGTGATTCCGACCTACACCTATTCAGGATCGATCACCATGCCTTTGTTCACCGGTGGACGCATTCACGCGGAAATCGTACGCGCGAACCTGGAAATTCAGCGGATCGAGCGGCAACAGGAGGATCTGAGGAATTCCATAGCCCTGGATGTGAAGACGGCGCTGATCAATCTGGGTTCCGCTCGCAACGAAGTGCAAGTAGCGAATTTGGGTGTGCAGCTCTCGAGGGAAGAAGTGGATCAGGCCCGCGACCGTTTCAAAGCTGGCGTCGCCAACAACATTGAAGTGATTCAAGCGCAGGACTCGCTGGCTCGCGCCAACGACAACCAGATTGCCGCTCTGTATCGCTTCAATCAGGCTCGCGCGGATTTGGCTCGGGCGATCGGACAGATGGAGAGGATTTACGCCAAGTGAGGGTGCAATGAGTGTGGAGATCGAGGTGGGATTGGAAAACGCAGCAGAGATACCTGGCTTGCCGGAAGATCTGCGGCTGGAGGAGCCGCCAAAGAAAGGTTTGGCGAATCCGAAAGTGCGACGCTTGCTGATGATCGGCGGGGTCGTCTTGGTGGCGATTCTGGTCGGATTGCTTCTGTACTACCACAATCGCGAAAGCACCGATGACGCGCAGGTTGACGGCCATATTACGCCAATCGCTTCGAAGATCTACGGCCGCGTCGGGCAAGTTCTGGTGGACGACAATCAGCCCGTGAAGGCGGGACAAGTCTTGGTCAAGATCGATCCGCGCGACTATCAAGCCAGTCTCGACCAGGCGAAAGCTCAACTGGCGCTCGCCGAGAGCGACGCACGGTCGGCCGGTGTGGATGTTCCCCGCACGCAAGAGAACGTAGCCAGTGGAACTTCGAACGCCGACGCCCAACTCGCGGGCGCGATCGCCGATCTCGCCAGCGCGCAGGCTACCTACGATCAATCGCGCACCGCAGACCTGGCCTACGCGCAAGCCAATATCAACAAAAGCCGCGCCAACGCTCAGTTGGCGCAAGCGGATCTGGCGCGCTACAAACCGCTGTTGGACAAGGGTGAGATTTCGCAGCAGCAGTACGACGCGGCAAAAGCAAACGCGGACGCGACCGCCAGCGCGTTGCAAGCCGACGAGCAAAAATTGGAGCAAGCCCAGCGCAGCGTGGAAGTCGCAAAGGCTCAACTGGCCGCCGCCGCCGCGCGCATCGATCAGGCCAAAGCCGGGGTGGCTTCCGCTCACGCTGACATCAGGCAAGTCAGCATGCGGACCTCGGATGCGCAGGGAAAAATCGCCAAAGTGCAAGAGGCGCAAGCGCAGCTGCAGGCCGCGGAACTTAACCTGAGCTACACCGACGTCGTAGCGCCCGTCGATGGCGTGGTTACCCACAAGCAGGTCGAACCCGGGCAAATTATTCAGCAGGGCCAGGGGCTGCTGGTTATCGTGCCGCTGCAAGATGTGTGGGTCACCGCAAACTTCAAGGAAACCCAGCTGCGAAACATGAAGGCTGGCCAAAAAGCCTACGTCCACGTGGACACGTACGGCAAAACATTTACGGGTCACCTGGATTCGATCGCGGGGGCAACCGGCGCGGTGTTGAGCCTTCTACCGCCGGAAAATGCCACCGGTAACTACGTAAAGGTGGTGCAGCGCATCCCCGTGAAGATCATTCTCGATCCCATTCCGCCGGACAAGGCGATTTTGCGGCCAGGCATGAATGTGGATGCCACGGTGGTCACGGAATAAAGCCAACAAGTCGAGTAAATAAGAAACGAGACCGTAAACCAGATCGCAAGCGGAACGTCCAAATACATGCATAACAGAATTCTAGCCAAGCTGAGGACGCCGGACGGGAACATCAATCCCTGGGTGATCGCCATTACCGTCACATTGGCGACATTCATGGAGGTGCTGGACACGTCGATCGCGAACGTCGCGCTGCCGCACATTTCCGGCAACTTGTCGGCCGGCGCGGACGAATCCACTTGGGTACTGACATCGTACTTGGTGTCCAACGCCATCGTCCTGCCGTTGTCGGGCTGGATGTCGTCGCTGATCGGGCGCAAGCGTTTCTACATGTCGTGCGTGGTGATCTTTACGGTCAGTTCTTTTCTGTGCGGACTGGCGCCCAGCCTTGGCATGCTGGTTTTCTTCCGCATTTTGCAGGGCGTCGGAGGCGGAGGGTTGCAGCCCAGCGAGCAGGCCATCCTCAACGACACCTTTCCGCTGGAGAAACGCGGCATGGCTTTTGCCGTCTATGGATTAGCGGTCGTCGTGGCTCCCACGATCGGACCGTGGCTCGGTGGCTGGATCACCGACAATTTTTCGTGGCGCTGGATCTTTTATATCAACGTGCCGGTCGGCATCATTTCGCTGTTGCTTACCTCCGTGTTGGTCAGCGATCCGCCGTATATGAAGAAGGTGAGCGTCAAAAGCGGTTTCCGCATCGATTACATCGGCATCGGTTTGATCAGCCTCGGACTGGGCAGCATGCAGATCATTCTGGACAAGGGCGAACGCGAGGACTGGCTGTCGTCGAATTTCATTGTTTGCTTCTTCGTGCTGATGCTTGTCGGTCTGGTCGCTGGAATTATCTGGGAACTGCGCGAAAAGAATCCGGTCGTCGACCTGCGCATGATGAAGAACCGAAATTTTGCGCTGGCGACGGTGGCGATGTTCTTTCTGGGATTTGTGCTCTATGCCAGCACCGTACTGATCCCGCAGATGCTGCAGGAACTGCTGGGCTACACCGCGCAACTTTCCGGCATGGCGTTGTCGCCCGGCGGCGCGGTGATCATGTGCATGATGCCGGTAGTTGGCCTGCTGGTGTCGCGAGTGGATACGCGGATTCTGGTCACCTTCGGCTGCCTGGTTTCTTCGACGGCGCTTTTTGTGATGGCCGGGTGGGATCTGCAACTGGACTACCGGCACGCGGTGACCGCGCGCATGCTGCAAAGCTTTGGCTTGGCGTTTTTGTTTATTCCGATCAACGTTGCGGCGTTCGCTTATGTGCCCAGGGAAAAAATGAACATGGGCACCGGAATTATCAACCTGGCGCGAAATATCGGCGCGAGCGTGGGCATTGCAACGGTGACGACCATGCTGCAACGCCGCACGCAAGTGCACCAGGCGCAGCTGATGGAGCACGTGAACGGGTTCAGCGCCGCGTATCACAACATGGTTAACGGGACGCAGTTGCGCCTGGTTTCCGCGGGTTCCGGGTTGGCGCAAGCCAGTGCGCAAGCGCACGGCATGGTCTACAACCTGGTGCAGCGCCAGGCGGTGATGCTCGCGTTTGTCGACAATTTCAAGATGCTGGGCGTCGTTTTTCTTGCGGTGATTCCGGTGCTGTTGCTGCTGAAGAAGCCAAAATCACCGGCCGGCAACGTGCCGGTGCACTAGCGCGCCGGAAATCTTTGCGCGAGGCGATACGTATACGTTTTAAGTGGAAAATGGGGGGCGACAATGGCAACGCAAGTGGCAGTGGCGGTTGGAACGCAATTCAATGAAGAGAAACTGATCCGCGCGGGGCAGAAGGGCGATGCGCAGGCGGTGGAAACCCTGTTCCAGCGCTATCACCGTCCGCTGTTTCAGACGGCGCTGCGTGTCCTCGGCAACGCTGAAGACGCGGAAGATGCCCTGCAGGATGGATTGCTTTCCGCGTACCGGAACCTGAAGCGTTTCGAGGGGCGCTCGCAGTTTTCGACCTGGCTCACGCGCATCGTGATCAACGCGGCGTTGATGCGCCGGCGAAGCGCGAAAGCGCGGCCTGCAGTTTCGCTGGATGAGCCGCCGCGCGAGGACGAGTTGCCGGTGGTGGAGCGGTTCGCCGCGAAAGGCCCGAACCCGGAGCAGGTTTTCGCGGGTACCGAGTTGCGCGAGATGATCAGCGCTAATCTGGACGAGCTTTCTCCGCTGCTACGCACTGCGTTTGTGTTGCGCGAAGTGGAAGGCTACTCCACCGGAGAAGCGGCCAAGAAGCTCGGCGTGACGGAAAATACCCTCAAAGCGCGTCTGTGGCGCGCACGGCACCAGCTAGCGGAGCGGTTGGGACGCAGGCTCCGCCGCTTCAGCGACGACGTAACCGGGAACGGCGACGGTGCGGGAATGATGGGCGAAGAAGCCTGCAGCTATTGCTGAGAAAACAGAGGCTGGAAGTTTGAGATGAGGAGAAGGCCGGGGATGCGAGCCGGCCTTTTCTCTTGTCTGCAGGTTCGGTGGAGGCGAAAGAGAATTTATTTTCTTCAAGCGGGGCCGGGCGCTGCTATCGCCGCGGCCGCGTACAAGCCCATCACGCGCAAGTCGCTGGTTACTGTTCGAACTTCCGCCAGCGCCTGGTCGAGGCGTTCCGGCTGGTCCGCTTCGATTTCCAGTACAAATTGATAAGCCCAGGGCTGGCCGTGGATGGGCCGGCTTTCGATCTTGCGAAGGTTGATGTTGTGGCGCGCAAACGGCTCGAGCGAAGCCAACAGCGCCCCCGGCCGGTGGGCGATGCGCATGGCAAGCGACATTTTGCGGGCGTCGGTTGGAACGGTGGCGCGTGCGGCATCTGCAGCGCGCTTCAGCAGCACAAATCGCGTGAAGTTTTCGGTGTTGTCTTGAATGTGCTCCGCCAGGATGACGCCGCGGTAGTGATCTGCAGCGCGACGTCCGGCGATGGCGGCGGACGTCGTGTCGCCGCGAGCAAGAACTTCTCGCACGCTGCCGGCGGTATCCTCGGCAGGAACGCGCTTGTACTGCGGATGCGATCCAAAAAAGCGCTCGCACTGCGCCAAAGCCATGGGATGCGAGCAGACCGTGCGAATATCCGCGAGCGTAGCGCCGGGCTTGGCGATCAGGTGCAGTTCGATCGGCAGGATCGTCTCCGCCGTGATGGTCAGCGCATTTTCCAGCAACAGGTCGTAGACGCGCACGACCGAGCCCGCGAGGGAATTCTCAACGGGAACCAGTAGCGCATCCGCCGCACCGTCCGCAATGGCGCGGAACACCGCGTCGAATGTCGGCCGCGGCACAGTGGTGATCTCGTTGCCGAGAAGCTGCACGGCGGCCGCTTCGCTGAAGGCGCCGGGTTCTCCCTGAAACGCAACTCGCATCGTCTTGGGGTCTACATCCACACACGCCTCCCAGTACTTGCGTGCCCATCGCTTGCTGCAAACCTGCCACTGCGCTGCCGATCCAACATGCTGTGTATTGACGGTTCCCGAGTATCAAGTATGATTCGCGCAGCGTCATGAAACAAATGGGAATTCGGCGCTATCCGGCAGAGAAGGATCAAAGATGAGTTACGTAGAGAAGAGCCTGGTTCCGGGAGAAACTCTGTTGTACGAGACGCGGCATCACTGGTTGGTGCTGCTGGGACCGGCGCTTGTCAGCGTCGTGTTTGCAGCATTGGGCGTGGGATGTTTGGCGGAGTTGGTTGCGGCCAAAGACGGCAAGGGGATGCTGGTAGGCGCTTCCGAGATGGAAGTGCACGCGACGGAGTTCGGGGGTGTGTTGCTGATCGTGGTCGCGATCGCGGTGTTTGCCTTCGGGCTGGCGAAACGCAATGCCACCGAAATGGCAGTCACGAACAGGAGAGTGTTGATCAAGACCGGCCTGGGGAACCGGCGCACGTTGGATTTGATGCTGTCCCGCGTCGAAAGCATCGCCGTCGAGGAGACCTTCTGGGGCCGCATGTTGGGGTTCGGCTCTGTGATCCTTCACGGTACCGGCGGCACGCCAGAATCTTTCGTCATGATTTCGCACCCCCAGGAGTTTCGCCGCAACGTCCAAGAGCAGATCGGAGCCCATCCACCTGCATAGCGGCGTCACCGTCAAGTCATAAACTGAACACAATTCAGAAAAGCGCGCATCCTGCATGGAGGTCTCCGTGTTGAAATCAAGAGCGAGATCTAACCATGTCCATGGATCGCATCTGGCGGGTGCTGCTTTCAAGCGTGATTTTAGCGGCTGTTCCAGCGCTGGCGGCGAGCCACATCTTTTACGTTTCCGCGATCGCCAGCACGTTTTACCCCTACGTTTTTGCCAGCGTGATTTTCATCCACCTGCGCCTGAGGTTTCGCTGGGTCGACGTCGCCGGAATTGTGCTACTGGGCGTGCTGTTCGCCCTTTTCGATGTTTTGGTTCTTCACCCGGGACCCGTATACATCGTTACCTGGGTCTCTTTCTTGGGTATGGGCAGCCTGGCCATCATGGGCTTGCGTGCCGTTTGGCTGGAAGGCGAGGATCGCCGGGTGATCCTGCTGGCGCTGATTCCAGGCATTCTGATTCTTGCCTCGAATCACTTCGCGGGGTACCTGCATAAGTGGACCGAAAGCGCGCACCCGAACACTCTCGATCTTTATCTCTACTCCTTTGACGCGAGCATGCGTGTGCCTATCGCGTTTCTTGCCGGCCAGGCATTCGAGAAATGGAAAATCTTCGGTGATGTGAGTTTTGTCTTTTATGTCGGGCTGCCGTTCACGTTGGCGGTTGTTTACGCGGGGCAAGCGGTGCGCTTGCGCGGTCGAGCCATCCCTATTTTCATTGCCTTTTTGATTGCCGGACCGATTGGTGGAATTTTCTACAATCTGTTTCCCGCGCTTGGTCCCATCCACCTGTTTGGAGAGCGATTTCCGTGGCAGCCGCTCACTACCGACCAGGCCCGGCGCTTGCTTCTCGAACCAGTTCCACTGAGCGGCCTTCGCAACGCCATCCCGTCACTGCATATGGGTTGGACGCTCATGGCGTGGTGGTATTCGCGCGGCCTGTCGGTCTGGGAACGCGGCCTCGCCTTTGTTTTCCTGGCGTTAACAGTTGTTTCCACGTTGGGCACCGGGGAACATTACTTCATCGATCTGGTCGTCGCTTTCCCCTTCGTCCTTTTCCTTCAGGCTCTGTGTACAGTTTCTTTGCATTGGGATGATTCGCGGCGCCTGGTGCCGTTCGCCTTTGGCCTGATGGCCCCTCTGGTTTGGCTGTGGGCGCTGCGGTTTGAGCCGCGGGTGTTCTGGTATTCGCCGGTGATTCCGTGGACGTGTTGCGTGGCCACCATCGCGGTCACGGAATTGGCGAGAAAAGGCCTGAAAGATGCTGCCGTCGAAACGACCGCGCCGGCAAAGCTCGAGCCATCCACGGCCCCGACAGCGGTCGCTGAACTTGTCCGCTAGCGCATGATCTGGTCCCCGTTCAACCTGGGCCGACGCCCGCCGGGGTGGGTAACTTCGACGCATAAATGCCGCGCATATAACTCCGTGCCAAGCAGGGTTATAATGTCGCGCATGAGCGCACCCAAGTCCGCTTCGCCCCGCCCCGCAGCAACCGAGTACGCGTCCTTCTACGAGAAGTATGTCGCGCTGGTCCCCGGAAATGACATCGTGTCCATCCTCGACGCACAGCGGCTGCAAATGACCCAGTTATTCGCGGCACGCAGCGAACGAGACGGCAACTTCCGATACGCGGCCGACAAATGGACGGTGAAGGAGGTTGTGGGCCACATCACCGATACGGAGCGCATTTTCGCCTATCGCGCGCTACGCTTCGCGCGCGCCGACCAGACGGCCCTGAGCGGTTTCGAGCAAGGCGATTACGTGCTCGCCGGCGCGTTCGGCGACCGCACCCTGGCCGATCTGGTCGAGGAATTCGCGCTGGTTCGCAGCGCCACCTCGGCGCTGTTCCACTCGCTTGGCGACGAGGCTTGGCTGCGCCGGGGAATCGCCAATAAGAATGAAGTCACGGTGCGCGCTCTGGCCTTCATCATTGCCGGCCACGAATTGCACCATCGCGAACTCTTGAAAGAGCGCTATTTCCCCGCCATACCCCGCGCTTGACGCGCGATCACGCTGGGGCCAGAACACGGTCCGCATAAAATCGCTGATCGACCGCTATGGAACCTTCTGCGGCGGCTTACCGCGGGCCGGCGTGGCTGCTTTTTGCACCGGGAGTGTACGGGCTTCGCCGCCCGGGATTGACGGAATGCTCTAGAGCGATCGAGAGCGCGGATTGCCAGGGGTAGTGGCTTCATTAAGTCTTGAGGCCAAGGAAATCCGCGCTTGGGCCGACACAAACGCTGCGTCGGCGGCATGGTGTTGGCAGCGCCAAAACTCCTCGGCGCCCCAGCCAAAGGTTTTCGCCAGACGATCAAACTCGGCGCTGACCGTGGTAGCTGACACCGTCCGCGCATCCGTGCTCACCGTCACGCGCAGTCCATTCCGCAGGAGTCGGGCGATGGGATGACTCGCAAGCGAAGACGTCGCGCGTGTTTGCACGTTCGAGAGCGGGCACATCTCCAGGGCGACGCCGGCGTCTTTTACGGCGTCTTCCAATTCGCTAGACTCCTCGATGCGTACGCCGTGTCCAATCCGCTCCGCTCCCAGCAATTCCAGCGCTTCCCGAATGCTGTCTGCGCCTGCCGCTTCTCCTGCGTGCACCGTTCGCCGCAATCCCTCCGCGCGCGCCAGCGCAAAAGCCTCGGCATGAGGCGCTCCGGAAAAGCGCGCTTCGTCGCCCGCAAGGTCCAGTGCGCAAACTTTGTCTCGATTGGCTAATGCCAGCTTCGCAATCTCCACGCTGCGGGCCGACGGCTCGTGGCGCAGGCAACACAGGATCAATCCGGTGGCGACGCCGAATTCCTGCCGCCCCTGGCGCAATCCTTCATCCACGGCTTCGACGACTTGCTGCAGCGAGAGCCCTTGCCGCAGGTGCAGTTGCGGTGCGAAGCGTACCTCCCCGTAGATGACGCCATCGGCCGCCAAATCCTCCACCAATTCCCGCGCGACGCGCACCAGCTGATCGCGATGCTGCATTACCTCCAGGGCCAGATCGATGCGGAGCAAAAAATCCGCCAGGTCCAGGCAAATTTCCGGAGCCACCAGGGCAGGCCCGAGCGGCTCGGGCAGCGTCAAACCAATTTGCCGCCCCAAGTCCGCAACCGTAGCGATGCGGACCGAAGCGTCCAGATGACAATGGAGTTCGATCTTCGGCAGTTTGTGGAAGTCCGGCGGCATTTGACCCTATATCGTTGAACGGCACGCGTGGACAAAATCATTCGCTGCGGCAAAGATGTGCGATGTCACGCATCATCCTCGAACAAAATATTCGACGTCCTGCGGCGGAAGCCGGCTCTATACAACCGGCTCGTTCCAGTTTTCCAGCGCTTCCTTCACGGTGTGCATGAACTTATGCGCGATCGCACCGTCCACCACGCGGTGGTCGTAGCTGAGCGAGACGTAGCACATCGAGCGAATCGCGATTGAATCGTTGATCACCACGGGCCGCTTTTCGATCATGCCCAATCCTAGAATGCCGACGTTGGGCTGGCTGATGACCGGCAACCCAAACAAGCCGCCGAAGACACCGGGATTGGTGATCGAAAACGTGCTTTCCTGCACCTCTTCCGGTTTCAGTTTCTTCGTCCGCGCCCGTTCGGCCAGATCGTTCAGGTTGCGCTGAATGCCCAGAATGTTTTTCTCGTCGGCATTCTTGATGACCGGAACGATCAAGCCCCAATCCAGGGCAACGGCCATACCGATGTTGATTTCCTTGTGCAAAATCACGTTTGTGCCGTCCAGAGAAGCATTCATCGTCGGGAACGCACGCAGCCCGGCAACCGCAGCTTTTACGAAAAACGGCATGAACGTCAGCTTGGTCTCATACCGCTTCTCGAATTCATCCTTGGCCTTCGCGCGCAGTCCGGCTACTTTGGTCATGTCGATTTCATCCACCGAGTACACGTGCGGCGACACATGTTTCGACGCGAGCATGTGCTCGGCGATGCGCTGGCGCATCACGCTCATCGGCTGTAGTTCGTAGTTGCCGAAGTACATTTTTTCGCGCGGCACAGCGGACTCAAACGCCACGTGCGCTTGCCCGCCGGAGCTCGGTGCAGGTGCCTGGGGCGGCGCAGAGACACGCGGCGCGGGAGGGGGCGCAGCGGAGGTTGCGACCGGTTGCGTATAAACATCGGCCTCGGCCGGCTCGATTTCCTTCTCCGTTTCGACCACGCTCCCGCCGGCAGCGATGTACGCCTCGATATCTTGTTTGCTGACCCGGCCGCCGGCGCCGGTACCTGGCACGGCGGAAAGATCCACGCCGTGTTCCTTCGCCATGCGTCGTACCAGCGGCGAAGTGTGAATGCGCTGCCCTTCCTTGGCCGGAGCAGATGGGGTCCCGGCGGCCGCCGCCGGCTTGGGAGCAGAAGTCGCTGCCGGAGCCGCGGGTCTCGGAGCCGCTGGCGGTGGTGCTGCAACCGCAGGTTTGGCCGGCGCTGCAGGCGGTGCAGCTTTTGCCGGAGCAGGCGCCGGAGCCGTGGCTTTCGCCGCGACCGCGCCGTCCGCCGCCGCATCAATCACGCCAACGACTGTCTGAATCGGCACGGTCTTCCCTTCACCGACTTTAATTTCCTTCAGCACGCCCGCCGAAGGCGACGGAATCTCGGCGTCCACCTTGTCGGTGGAAATTTCAAACAGCGGTTCGTCCCGCTCGACTTTGTCACCGGGCTTCTTGAGCCACTTGGTGATCGTCCCTTCGAAAATGCTCTCGCCCATCTGCGGCATTACGATGTCAACGGCCATGTGCGGTCTCCTAAACAGCTAACCCAAAAACTTGAGCGGCGACTTCTGTTTTCTAACTTCGAACTTCCAAATTCGGGCCTCAGTACTTCGCAAGCTCTTTCGCGGCAGCCACAATCTTCTGCGTATTCGGCAGAAAATGCTCTTCGAGCGGCGGCGAATACGGCACCGGCGTATCCAGTGCGGTCACGCGAAACAGGGGCCCATCCAGATCACCAAAGGCTTTCTCGCAAAGAATCGCCGCGATCTCCCCGGCGATCCCGCCGGTCTTGGTATCTTCGTGAACCACCAGCACGCGATTGGTCTTCTTCACCGACTTCAAGATCGTTTCTTCGTCCAGTGGTAGCAACGTCCGCAAGTCAATCACTTCGATCTCGATACCCTCGTTCGCGAGCGCCTCGGCTGCTTCCAGAGAATTGTGCATCATCGCCGCGTAGGAAAGAATCGTGAGGTGCTTGCCTTCGCGCCGCACCGCCGCTTTGCCAATGGGTACGGTGTAGTCTTCCGCCGGAAGCGCTTCTTTAATGCGCCGGTAAAGGTATTTGTGCTCGAAAAAGAGCACCGGATTATTATCGCGCACAGCCGCTTTCAACAGGCCCTTGGCGTCGTACGGAGTGGACGGATAGATCACCTTCAGCCCCGGTGTGTGCACGAAATACATTTCCGGATTCGCCGAATGAAATGGCCCGCCGTGGACGCCCCCGCCCGAGGGTCCGCGCACGACGATCGGCGCCGGCGCGTTCCACAGGTAGTGCCCCTTGGCTACGAAATTGGTCAGCTGGTTGAACGCGCAGAGGATGAAATCGATGAACTGCATCTCGCAAATCGGCCGTAACCCCAAATAGCTCATCCCGCAAGCGGCCCCGATGATCGCGCTTTCGCTGATCGGCGTGTCGATCACGCGCTCCCAACCGAATTTTTCCAGCAGCCCCTCGCTGGTCTTGAACGCGCCGCCGTAGACGCCAACATCCTCCCCGATCAGCACCACCGCCGGATCGCGCTGCATCTCTTCAAACATGGCCTGCTTGATGGCCTCGAGAAATGTTACCGGTCCGCTTGCATGGCCGTTTGTCGCCGGAGAATTGGGGGTATTTACCATGGTTATCGCCGGCCCTTTCTAGCGCTTTTGGCAGCAACTTTCGCGACGGCTTTGCGGCTGGTAGCGCCGGCATCCTTGCCGGCTGTTTTCTGCGTACCTTTCCCACCGCCCGCACCATTTTTCGAAGCCTTCGCGGCCGGTTTCCCCACCTTCCGGGACACCGTCTCGACCGGAATCGCGGGCGCCAGCTTCTGTTCATTCTCTTTTCGTTCTTCGGCAGCCGGCGTGTCGCCAAAGTGAATCGGCGCTATTCCCCGGCCGGAACCCTTGCCGCGCCCAAAGCCTTCGACCACCCAGCTGGCATCGATGCTCGATTCTGGCGGCGTAACTTCGGCGATGGGGCGTTCCCATTTCGCGCGGATTTTGTGGCAATCGTCGCCGGTGCAATACACGCCTTTTTCCGCGAGTTCTGGTGGAGGCATCGGCGAGTTTTCGGCGAAGTCGCGCTCGCCGGAGAGCAGCGTTTCGATCTTGGTCTCGATTTCTTTCTTGGTTTTCGCGTCGAGCAGCTTTTTGTCGGTCAGCAATTTTTCGTGCAGCAGGATGGGATCTCGCTTTTCCCAATATTCGCGCATTTCCTTGGGCACGTATTCGGCGGGATCGTGCTGCGCGTGGCCCATACGGCGAAATGTTTTCGCTTCGATCAGGATGGGACCTTCACCCGCCCGCGCGCGGTCCACGGCTTGTTTGGCGGTCGAATACACATCGGCGACGTCGTTGCCGTCCACGATGTAGCTCGTGATGCCGTAGGCCTTCGCGCGGTCCGCCAGATTCTCCAGCGGCACTTGCCGCCGCACCGGCGTCGAATACGCCCAGCCGTTATTCTCGAGGATCAGCACGAACGGGGCTTTTTGCGTGGCCGCAAAATTCAACCCCTCGTGAAACACGCCGGTAGAACTGCCTCCGTCGCCAATCCACGTCATGGCCACAATTTTCTGGCCCAAGTAGCGCCCTGCCATGGCCACGCCGGTCATCACGGGAATCAGATCGCCCAGCATCGAAATCGGCGACACAATGTGGAGTTTTTCAAGATCGCCAAAATGGCTGGTGCCGTCCTTCCCTAGCGTCGGAGAAGTGTATTTCGCCATGTGCTGCGTGAAAATGTCGCGAGGAGGAACGCCTTTTACCAGCAGCGCGCCAATATTCCGAATCATCGGCGCCAGCCAGTCTTTTTTCTCGAGCGCGAATGCGGTTCCCACCGAAATCGCTTCCTGACCCAGGCTTGAATACAAGCCGCCGACAATCTTGTTCTGGCGGAACAGCTTGACCATGGTGTCTTCCACGGCGCGGTTCAGTCGCATGTAGTAGTAGAGGTCCAGATGCTGCTGCCGTGTCAGCTCCGCATTCTTCATTCGATCTCCGGTGAGCCAGGCCTTCCCGCCTGTCTTCCTGTAACACGATTTCTACGCTGGGATCGCCACTGGCTGCTCGAACCGCTGCAAACTCTCGGCCAAGTCGTCTCGAGAAGCATTCCGCATCTCCAAGCCAAAAACTTGTCCGAAGTGTTGGACAATCCTTGGCGCTGCTTCGCTAGGTTCCACGCGTCGTCCCAGCACCTTTTCGAGCGAAGTAGCGGCGCGCCCGGGGATGCCGCAGGGCACGATCAAATCGAAGAAGCGCAAATCAGTCGCCACGTTGAATGCGAAGCCGTGCGACGTAACCCACCGGCTGATGTGTACCCCGATGGCGCCAATCTTCTCCGCTTCGTGATTCGCGTCTTGATCGACCCAAACGCCGGTCTTCCCAACCTCGCGGCCAGCGGCAACTCCAAAATCCGTGCAAGTCCGGATCATCACTTCTTCCAGCATGCGCACGTACCAAACCACGTCCCGCCGAATTGCCCCCAGGTTCAGCACGGGATACCCCACAATCTGTCCCGGCCCGTGATAGGTAACGTCTCCGCCGCGATTGGTCGGGTGAAACTCCACGCCCTTGTGCTGCAAAACTGGTTCCGACGCTAGCAGATGCTCGCGACTACCGTTGCGGCCAAGCGTAATCACGTGGGGATGCTCGCACAGCAGCAGTACGTCGCCGATCGCGTCGGCCTTGCGCGCCGCAACAAACCTGGTCTGCAACGCGAACGCATGCGTGAAGCCCATCCGTCCCAGGTCGACAATGTGACATGAATTCATGTGGAACAATCGAGCCGAACACAAACCGCTTCAAACGTTGATCTGCAATCCCTTGACGCTCGCGAACGCATCGCCCATTCCTTCCCACACCGTCGGGTGCGCGTGCATCATCTCCATCATGTGCTCGACGGTCCCTTCCAGATGCAGCACGGCCGCGGCTTCCGACAGGATTTCCGTCGCCAACGGGCCGATGATGTGGATGCCCAAAACCTCGCCGTACTTTTCGTCGGACACCACCTTAATGAAGCCGCCGTGGTTGCCCAGAATCGTCGCCTTGCTGTTGCCCACGAACGGAAATTTCCCGGTCTTCACCACGTAACCGGCTTCCTTGGCTTGCTTTTCCGTCAATCCGATCGAACCAATCTGCGGCTCGCAATAGGTCGCGTTCGGAATCCGTGTCTTCACGATGGCGGGCGGCTTTTTCCCGGCGATGTGCGTTACCGCCGCGATTCCCTCCATCATTGCGGCGTGCGCCAGTTGCGGCAGTCCCGCAACGATATCGCCGATGGCGTACAAACCCGGCTCGTCGGTCTCCATAAAAGGGCCGGCGTGAACGAAGCCGCGCTCGAGTTTGGCCTTGGATTTCTCGAGACCGCAGTTGTCGGTCATGGGCTTGCGTCCGACCGCCAGCAAAAGCTTTTCGGCCTGCAAGGTCTGCGCTTTGCCGTCTTTGTCCTTGAAAGAAACGGTTACGCCCTTGGCGTCTTTCTTCACCGATTCGACCATGCTCTGCGTAAAGATCTGAATATTCTTTTTGCGGTAGGTCTTATCGAGCTCCGCGGAAATTTCTTCGTCTTCCACGGGCACGACGCGCGGCAGCGCTTCGAGAATGGTCACCTGCGTTCCAAACGAATTGTAGATCGACGCAAATTCCACGCCTACTGCGCCCGCGCCCACAATGATCAGCGTCTTCGGAATCGCCGGCAATTCCAGGATCGACCGGTTGGTCAGAATCGTCTTGTGATCGGGCTCGATGCCGGGCAGCGAGCGCGCTTCCGACCCGCTGACCATCAGAACATTCGACGTCTCGATCTGCGTCTTCTTGTCGTCCTTCTCGACGCTGACTTTGCCGGGTCCTTCGTAGCGTCCCCAGCCCTGCACCCACTCCACTTTGTTCTTCTTGAACAGAAACTCGATGCCCTTGGCGTGTTTCTTTACGATTTTTTCCTTGCGCGCGATGATGTTGGCCCAGTTGATTTTCAGTCCGCTGACTTCAAATCCCAGTTCTTCGCCATTCTTGAAATGCTCGTAGACATCGGCGTGGTGCAGCAGAACTTTGGTGGGGATGCAGCCGACGTGCAGGCAGGTGCCGCCAAGAAAAGGGTCCTTCTCGACTACAATGGTCTTCAGCCCGAGTTCGCCGGCGCGAATGGCCGCCACGTAGCCGCCCGGACCGCTCCCGATAATCGCCACATCGTACTTAGCCACGCGCACTCTCCTCTACCGAATCCGGACTGTATTGGCTGATGTCGCCGGCACCGATGCCAAACCCGGTACCCGCACGGAGAAAAAGTCGCCTGCGCCCGCCCTGCCAATCGTCGGGCAGGCCACCCAGCGCGGACAGCAGCGTCCCGCCAAACCTCCAAATTTTAGCAGCCGCCCGACAACGCCGCAACTTTAGCACTTCGCTGGTAGTGTCCTAGTTTGGTTTTTTCATGCAAGCACCACGAAACCGACATATCCGGCGAAGACCAGAAAAACAAGGAGGTCGCTGATCATCGCAATATTCTCGTTCCCAGTCCTTCCCTTTTCCGCTACGTGCCGGATTCCGGCGACGCCATAAAAAATGCCGGCGATAACGGCTACCGGCGGGACGAAGCTGAGCTTGGCAAGGGAAACCATTCCGGTTATTCCCGTCGCGAAATTTGCCACCCCCAATTCGCGCACGAGCGGCAATGCATCGGCACTGGTGACGTGGAATATCTCTTCGGCGGTAAATCGCGCCTGGAAAAACTGACGCAACCCGGCGACGAAAAGTCTCACTCCCGCGGCCCAAAACACGAACCATTTCCCCACGAGCAACATAAGCGGCAAGGAATTGTGAAAATAGAAATGATCCACACCAATCGAGCTGATCGGAAACACAGCCATCAAGAGAAGAACAGTCATGAGGTACACAGGTGGCCTCGGGATCTTATATCGCTCAACTTCGCCGCCATACTATCGCCTGCAGCTTTACGACTCAAATTAGGACACGCTCACTTGGTTGGAATTGGCAGGGGCATCGTTATCCCGAGCAGGCCTCGAGGCGCGCACTGACCATGGAGTGAATTCTTAGTGAGGGTGGACCAAGGACACCGGTGGGCTTCCGAGACTCCGCGCATCCCGCCATGCTCCGAAGCCTTGCTTAACCAGTTTGACGATCGTGCGGCGATTCTCCGTGATGGTCTTCAACCACGAAAAGCGGCCCATGGACGGGAAATAGATTCCCCGGAAACAGAGCCTGGCAATAAGGATATTGATGCGATGGCCCAGCGGCTTGTGGCTGAGCGAATCCACAGCCTTGCCAATTGCTTCCGGACTATAAGACTTCGCCCAGCCGATGCGGACCTCGTCCTGGGCTTCATCCACAGTCATCTTTAACGGTGTATGCGCCATGGCGAAGGGGATGAACTCCTGCCAGTGCTTTGGACGCGTGAGCCTCCCCGCAGCTTCGAGCCTTTTGTAGAGCGGCGTGGAGGGGAATGGGGTGAGCAAACCGAAAATGGGCAGCCCCGGAGGCCAGGTACGGATGGCCTGCAAGGTACGATCCGCGACCCCTGTGGCGTCGTTGTCCATGCCGAAGATAAACGACGTGATGGCATAAACATTGCGCTGCGCGAGCCTGTCGAGCACCACCGCGTACTCGCTCGGTTTGTTGAAGCTTTTGTTGACGCTCGCGAGGTTTGCGGGGTCGATCGATTCCATGCCGATGAAGATCCATTTCCCCCCTGCTTGCTCAATCAGGTCCACCAGCTCCTCGTCGCGCAGCAAATTGGCGCTGATCTGCGCTACCCAATGCAACTGCGCGTTGGCGGCAATAATGTCACGCAGCAGCGACTTCGTGCGCTTCGGATTGATCGCAAAATTATCGTCGATGAAAAACACGGCAATCTGGCCGCGCTCCCTCTTCGCGCGGGCTTTCAGGAGCAGCAATTCGTCGACCACGCTCTTGTTCGACCGAAAGCGAATCGAGTCGCCGAAAAATCCCGTCACCGTGCAGAACTCGCACCCATACGGACAACCTCGCCCAGACTCTACGGGAATAATCCGGAACGTTCCCCAACCTTCCCCGACCTTTTTGAGCATCCGCGTGAAGGTGCTGGGTACGAGATTGAATTGATCCAGGTTGAGGGAATTCCACGGGATCGCCGGATACGGCTGCAAGGAGGGTTTTTGTTCCTGGCCGAACGCATCAACGGGTGCATAAAGCTCGTGCAACTGCCCGCGTGCCGCGTCCTCAACAATCTTCGGCCAGGTCTGGTCTGCTTCCCCGAGGGCCACCGCATCCGCGTGCCGCACGCCGCCGTCCCGGCCCAGCGCTTCGTCCGCCATTTCCGTTACGTGCGGGCCACCCATCACTACCCTTACTCCCGTGGCGCGCACCGCATCGGCCATGCGATAGGCCTTGGCGATCATTCGAGTCATCGCGCCGATGCCAACCAGTCCAATCCCTTCTTCGCGCACGTACTGCGCGATGCTTTCTTCGTCCATTGGCCGCGCGTTCCCATCGATCAGCACGACTTCATGGCCGGGCGGAGTGAGCGCCTGCAGCAGAAACATCCAAAGATGGGGCATGAAATTGCGCGTGACGCCGTTATCCGGGTTGTAAAGTAAAATTTTCATCGCATCCTTTGCGCGCGGTGTGTCGGCGACTTCACCCGAGACGGTGAGACCAACAGAAACTCCCCAGGAGACAAGCTCCCAGGCCGCCGAGACACTTTGTTTGGTTACGCTGCTGGATCGAACCGACTTCAGGAATGCTGCTCAGTGGACAGGAGTGGATGGGTAGGATCCGCGCCGGACCTGTTCTCCCGGGGGAAGTTAATCACACTGTGCGCTACGGTACAATAGACAAAACCATGTTGTAGCTCGGACATTCATTCATGCTCTCTGGCACACCCGTTCCAGCAGACGTTTGCCCCGCGCCTCTCGCGACGAATCACTGAGGATTGGAAGAGGACGAATTTCTGCCAAGAGATGGCGCAGACATCAAGTCGATGAACATTTTCGTGAATTTGGGAAGGTCGAGATCGGTTTGCGCATGCACGAGCTGCACGTCCGCGGTTGGTTTGAGCTTTTCGTTCCAGGTCAACGTGTTGCCGTAGCTGGGGCCATGGTTGATGTCAATGTCCATGTACAGCTGCCGCTCGTTCGTGATGATGCTGGGATCCAGCCATGCGCAAGCGGTGAGTTCGTCCCAAAGGTAGTAACGGTCTTGGGAGTATTTGGCGATGTATTGCGCGGAGGGACTCGGCGACTTGGCGACGGCGTCGAGCATCTGCTGTGTGAACATCGCTTTAATCGAGACATCCACGGTCGTCACGTCGATGCGGGGCCAATGGGCGCGCAGGGTGAGGTGCGCGGCTTCGGGATCGAACCAGAAATTAAATTCGTGGCGCGGGCTGGTGGAAAACTCGGGGTCGTCGGTTTGCGGATTCAGGCTGCCGCCCATGATCACGATTCCCTGCGTCCATTCCGCGAAATGTGGATCAATCGCGAGGGCCAGCGCGATATTCGTGAGTGGCCCGCCAGCGTAGATCGTGACTTGATGCGGGTGCGCGTGAACCTGGCGGATCAAGAAGTGTGCGGCGTCTTCGTCAGCCGGTTTCGTGTGTGGCGCCCCTTCCGGCATCGGCGGAATATCCCACGGACGATGCGCCATCGGATTCGCCGGCGTCCCGATCACTCCTTTTGTGTTTTGATCGAGCGTCATCGGTCCCAATCCCCACGCGCCCAGCCACACCACTTTCCCGTTCAGTTGCGACGCGATGCGCGTCTCTTCTTGATCACGCACCAGCGGAAATACCGCCCCGGGCACGACGGGAACGTCGGCGCGGCCAATCAGCTCCAGCATTCGCAACGTGTGCTGCACTTCTTCGTCGCGCCAGGCGTTGCCGGTAACGATAGTGATCCCCAGCACCTCCGCTTGTGGTGCCTGCAGCAGCGCCATAATGCCCATCTGATTCGACCCCCCGGGGCCGGAGCCATCCTGGTCGATGAGCACGAGCCGTTTTTGCGCAAACGTCGGCAGATGCAAAGTCAGCAGGAGAACAATCCCGATCAGCATTCGTTTCATGGGCCGCTATTCTTACATAGAAGGCGGCCGGGAGCCTCCCGCCGAGCGCCCCTGCGCACAAGTGCTCGCCACCACTGTGGACGGACGTGGGCGACTTCGCCTCGTGCAGGAGCACCGCGCTAGTCCCCGAGGCAAGTCTCCGACCGCTAAGCGTCGTGTCTGTCCACCGCGTTTTTCGTCACGGCTTCGGCCGTGCCCTAAAGGTGTTGTTTTCGTTCCGGGCTTTAGCCGCTCGAGGATCGTTGTTCGCGGTGCGGCACAGATTTTAGCCAGCCGCTCGCGTGTTTCTTCATTCCGTGCGGAGGGCGTGGATGGGGTCGATGGTGGAGGCGCGGCGGGCCGGGAGATATCCGGCGAACGCGGCTACGGCGAGAAGGAGGGCGGAGACCACAGCCATTGCGGGGAGATCCGTTGGGGTGATGCCGAAGAGCATGGTGGCGATGAGGCGGCTGGCGACCAGGGCCGCGGGGATGCCGATCGCGATGCCCAGCAGCGCTAGCGTCAGCGTTTCGCGCAGCACCATCCACAGGATATTTTCGCGCTGGGCGCCCATAGCCACGCGGACGCCGATCTCGCGGGTGCGGCGGGTTACCGCGTAAGACATCAGGCCGTAGAGGCCGATCGAGGCGAGTAGCAGCGCGAGAGCGGCGAAGAAACCGGACAGCAGCGCGGTGACGCGCTCTTCGACCAGATCTTCCGTGATGATTTGAGAAACTGTTCTTGTTTGCAGCGCATATTCGTGGCCGAGGGAATCGATTTCGCGTCTCGCGGAGGCTGCCAGCGCTTCGGGAGATTGCGTGGTGCGCACCACGAGATTACCGGCTTGGGTTTGTTCCTGGAAAGCGCAGAGATACAGGATCGGCAACGTGGCGTCACGCAGGCTAAGTATCCGAGCGTCGTCGGCAACGCCGACGATCTGGATGCTCTGGTATTCGGGCATGATGCTGAAACGGATGGTTTGCCCGACGACGTCGCCGCCGGGAAACAGACGCTTCGCGAGACTCCGACTGACGACGGCGAGACGCGGATGATGTTCGTCATCGGCGTCGTTGAAATCGCGGCCCTGCACGAGCGCGATGCCGGCGGTGCGGAAGAAATTGGGCGACACGCGAATGGTATTGGCCATCAGGTGCGCGTTGATACTGGCCTCGGCCAGAGTGGATATGGAGTCGCGATTCCAGTCTTGCGATCCGGGAATGGGCGATTCGGAAAAGGCTACCGAGACGACTCCAGGAAGGTTGGAGATCCGATGGATGAGTTCCCGGCGATAGCTGTTCAGATCAAGTTTCTCGTAGCCGCGCGGCACCGGATTCAGGCCGATTTCGAGAACATTCTGTTTCTGGAAGCCGGTGTCGATGGAGCGCAGCCGCTCGAAGCTGCGAACAAAAAGGCCCGCTCCGAGGAGCAATATCAGCGATAACGAGACCTGCGCGATGACGAGCGTCTTGCCCAGAGCACCCGCGCCCCGGCTCGATCCGCGCACGTTCTGCTGCAGCGCCGCAGCGGGATCCTGGCGAGAGCAACGCCATGCCGGCGCGAGACCAAAAAGCAGTCCGGTCACGACGGCCACGGAGACGGTGAGAACGAGCACGTGAACATCCGGCGAGAGGTCGAGTGAAATCAGCAGCGGATTTCCCGCGGTCATCATCAGCAGCAAGAGGCGACTGCCCCAGAAGGCGAACGCGAGGCCGAGGAGCGCGCCCGCCAGAGAGAGCGCGAGACTCTCGGTCAGTACCTGGAGGATGAGTGAAGCGCGACTGGCGCCGATGGCCACGCGAACGCTCATTTCGTGACTGCGGGCGGCGGCGCGGGCGAGCATAAGATTGGCGAGGTTGACGCAGGCCACCAGCAGAATCAGCCCGACGATTCCGGCCAGCACGTAGAGCGGGCGCGCAAACTGGTCGCGAAGATCCGAGCGCCGGCCTCGGGCGGCAGGCGCGACTTCCAGACCCATAGAGAGGAACGTTTGGCGGCGCAGGCCAGGGGTTTGCGTCGTGACGGTAGCGAGAAGGACGTCGGGCCAGAAAGATTGCAGTTGGGCGCGAGCCTGTTCGATGCTGACTCCATCCTTAAGCCGGCCAAAAACGCCGAGCCAGAGGATCGAGCGGGAATCGAGGTTGGGGAGACTCCCCAGGAGCGATTCGGCCGTGACCGGGAGCGTGACTTCCGGCGGCTCGCCGGTGCTCAGACCTGTGAACCATTTCCGAGTGACACCGACGATGGTGAAGGGATGACCTTCCACGCGAATCCGGGTTCCGACAACGTCGAGCGCGCCGCCGAAGCGGCGCTGCCAGAATTCATAGCCGATCACGGCGACCTGCGCGTTGGTCGCGCTGCCGGGATCGCAGTCCTCGGGAGTGAGCAGGCGTCCGAGAACTGGAGTGGCGCCAAGCTCGGAGTACGCCTGGCCGGTGACGGTGACGACACGGTTCAGCTCGAGAACACCACGCACTTCGACATTGGTTCCGCTGCTGTTTCCCCATCCGAACAAGCCCGTGAAGACGCGCTGGTTTCGTTCGACCTCGCGAAACATCGGATAGGAAAAAGGAAGTTTGCCGTCGTGACGGAGCAACGAAAGCTGGACGATGCGTTCGGGTTGACGGACCGGAAGTTCGCGGAGCAGCAGCGCGTTGATGAGCGTGAAGATGGCGGTGTTGGCGCCGATGCCGAGGGCCAGCGAGAGGATAGCGACCGTCGTGAAACCGGGATTCTTGGCGAGGACGCGGACCACATAGCGGAGATTTTGCCAAAAAGTCGCCAAGGCCATCCCTGTTCGAGACCGTCGAGGTTGCGCGGCCCTTCAGGTTTACGCTCTTTGAGAATGCGTTTCAAGGGTCTGTTGCGTGCCAGAAGCGGCCGCCTCAGCGGGGCCGCCGCAACGGAATTCCTGCGAACAGGCAAGGCGAGCGGCGCTGGTTCCGAAAAGCTGGAAACCAATCCCCTGCATTTACTGAAGGTGGGTTGCCACTGGCCCACGATGCGGATTGTGACTGCCGGTTTCGGAATCGTCGCAAAAGTATCTTTCACCGCGAAGCAACGTGGAAACCGCTGTCACCAGATCCTCACTGGCGCGAGCCTTTACCAAGAGTCCTTGCGCGCCGCAAGCGACCGCGGCCAGCGCAAAATGGGAAGACCCATCGATGGTCAGAATCAGGACGAGCATGCTGGGGAACCGGAGCAATATCTCCCGAGCTGCTTCCAGCCCATTCCGGACAGGCATGTGGATATCGAGGATGACCAAATTCGGCTTGAGCAACACACATTGATCGATGGCGGCCTGCCCATTGGCAGCTTCGCCGCAGACCTGCCAGCCTTCCTGGGCTTCCAGCAAGGCACGAATCATGCCCCGGATGTGCTCGTAGTCGTCAACAATCAGAATGCGCATCATGGAAGGGCCCCCCGGCGGAGACCCTCAGTTCTAGGGCAGGAGTTCAGTGAAGCAGGTATCCACGTGACATGCAATGAATGTTTGTGTGTATTTGAGTGAGTGAGGAATTCCTTACGATACGGCCGAGTGAGCACTCGCAGACAGCAGCAAGCTCACGTGGATCGACGAGCCTTTCACGCTGGAGCGAACTTCGAAGACCCCGCCCAGGTCTCGTATGCGTTCGCGCATGCCCGCCATGCCCACCCCGAGCAGTCGCGTGCCGGAGTGGAATCCGGCTAGAACTTCGGGCGATATTCCGCGTCCTTCATCGCGGATTTCCACGCGCACGGCATCGGCATCAACGTTGATGCGAATCAGAGCCACCATACTTCCCGAATGCCGATGAATATTCGCCAGACTCTGCTGCACGACTCGAAACAGTGCCGTTTCGATCTCGCTGGGCAGCCTGGCAAAGGTTTCCGGGATTTCCAAGTCAACGCGTATTCCGCTGCGTTCCGCAAAGCCTTCTGCATACCAGGATATTGCCGTGAGAAGTCCCATTTCGTCCAATAGTGGGGGGTGAAGGAGATACGACATCGTTCTGATTTCGGAGGTGCAAAGTTTCGCCATGTCCATGGAGTCGGAAATGCGAGCCCGGACAGAATCAGCGATTCCGGAATCTGGTCGGAGCAAAGCGCTCAGATTCATTTGAATGCCGGCGAGATATTGCCCGGCGCTGTCATGCAATTCGCGCGCGAGGTGCCGGCGTTCAACGTCCTGCATGTGGATGAGTCTTGCGGAGAGCTGTTCGAGTTGAGCGGCGCGCGCGGCGATGTCCACCTCCATGCTGGCCTGCGTTTGCCGGAGGGCCGTTTCCGTGCGTCGATGCGCAGCGATCTCCTTGTCACCCTTCAAACGCGCCGTTTGCTGCACTTCGGACAGACGCGTCATACGGAGAGCGCAGCCGGTGAATTCCGCGAGCCCGGTCATGATGCGGGCATCCTCGGCATCAAATTTCGTTTCGTCGTCGTGCGAAACAACCCAGAGGGTGCCGGGTATTTCGCCTGCCAAGTCCACCGGGATCACCAACGCTTCGACGATGGGGAAGTCCAAGCCGTTGAAGTATGGAAAACGCCGGCCGGGATAGGCAAACAGCTGCGGCGAATTCGCATCCAGGGTGACGCCGCTAGGGCTGAAATGCCTCGGTGTGGTTGCTCCAAGATGCTTGCACAGGGCTCCTGCGAGATTGGTCCAGCGAAAGATAGGCTCGCCCTCCGGCGGCGTCTCCAAAAGGCTCAAACCTGCGGTACCGGCGCTGCACAATTCCAGAGCGGTTCGAAGCAACGTGTCGACCAATTCGTCCGGAGCGGTCGCCATTACCCGCGCGAGGCCTTGCAAGGCCTCGTTCTCGGCGTGGTCGTTTGGCTTCCGGCGGCGGCGCGACTTCAGCTTCTGCGTGATGAGGATCTCTTCAAGTCCTGCGGGCTCGGTCGTCTCGTAGACGACCTGTCGTTTGGACGCCCGTGAGAGTCGGGCAGAATGGTGCCGCGAGCTTCGGCGAGAGGGTCCGGGGTTGTCCATCACATGTTCCTGCTCTGGGGAGCAACTTCCGTTGAAACGGTTTAGACCGTAAGCCAAGAGTACCAAGCTGACCCATTCCTGGGCCCTTTTGCAGGCGGGGTAACCAGACATACTGTACGCTATCGTACGTCAAAACGATAGAGCGAGCTTTGCGCTATTTGAACCATAGGACCAGGCGCCCCGGCTTCTGCCAAAGACCCCGAGCATCAGCAATCGGCCCATGGAAGGCGTTGGGTTTGATTCTGTGGCAAAATAGTTAGGGTAAATAGCGATGGCTGACCGAACGACGTTGGAAGTTGTGCGTCCTACCAAGGCTGCGAAGTCCCCCAAGAAGAGCTCGGGAAATGGCGAAGAGCGGGAGCGCGTTTTCGAGGCCTTCCGGCGGTGGGGTTATCTGGAAGCAGATCTCGATCCCTTGAAGATGCTCCAACCCCTGAAATATTCCGATCTAGAGCTGGCAGGGCCTGCAGCGGACCAGGCGCGGCGCATCTATTGCGGCTCGGTCGGCGCCGAGTTTATGCATTTGCGCGAGCCGGAGCGGCGGCGGTGGATTGCGGAGCAGTTGGAGAAGCCTGCCGAAGAAGTAGATCAGCACAAGATTCTGGAACGGTTGGTTCGGGCGGACCTTTTTGAGCAGGTTTTGCAGGCGCGGTATTTGGGGACCAAGCGCTTTTCGCTGGAAGGCGTTACCGCTTTGATTCCTTTGCTGGACGCGATTTTGAATACCGCGGGGGATGCCGGCGCGATCGATTCGATTATTGCGATGAGCCATCGCGGGCGGTTGAACGTGATGGTGCATGCAGCTTGCAAGCCCCCGCACGAGGTTGTGTCAGGATTCGAGGATGTGGACCCCCGAAGCGTGCTTGGCGCGGGCGATGTGAAGTATCACGTTGGGGCTACCGGGACCTACGTCACATCGGGCGGGCAGTCGATCAACATTCATATTGTGTCGAATCCGAGTCACCTGGAGGCTGTGGATCCCGTGGCTATGGGTCGAGCTCGGGCCAAGCAAACTCGGCATGGGGCGGACGGGCCGGTTGTGGATCGGTCGCAGGAAATGCTGAATAAGGTTTGGCCGATCGTGATGCATGGGGACGCGGCGTTTGCAGGACAAGGGATTTGGGCCGAGACGTTGAATCTGGCGGATTTGAAGGGGTACACGGTCGGCGGGACCGTGCATATCGTCGTAAACAATTTGATCGGGTTTACCACGCCGCCGGTGCAGGAGCATTCTTCCCGTTTTGCTTCCGATATTGCGAAGCGGCAAAGCGTGCCGGTGTTTCACGTAAATGCGGAAGATCCGGATGCCGTGGTGCGCCTGGGACGGCTGGCGGCGGAATATCGCGCGAAATTCGGCAGCGATGTTGTGGTGGACATAATCGGCTACCGGCGGCATGGACACAGCGAGGTGGACGATCCGACGATTACGCAACCGCTGACCTACGAGCGCATCAAGAATCATCCGCCGCTTTGGAAGATTTATGCACAGCGGACGGGGATCGATGCGACCGCGGTCGGCGACGCGGTGCGCAAGGAATATGAGGAAGAACAAACCAAGGCCAAGGCGCTGAAGAAGATGCCGCATCTGCGGACCTTGCCGAGTTATTGGGATCCTTACATTCACGGGAAGTACGATCCGGTGTACGAAGTGGATACCGGTTTGTCGCGGGAAAAGCTTGCCGAGCTGACCAACGGGCTTGTGCGCGTGCCTCCGGGGTTTCATTTGCATCCGAAGCTGGCGAAATTGCTGGAGCAGCGGACGGAAATGGGGCACGGAAAGCGGGCCATTGATTACGGGTTTGCGGAGTCGCTGGCGTTTGCTTCTTTGGTGCTGGAAGGGACGCCGATCCGGTTCACCGGGCAGGATTCGCAGCGTGGAACGTTCAATCAGCGGCACGCGGTTTTGATTGACACGGAGACCGAACACAACTATTTGACGCTTTCGCATCTTTCGCGCCAGCAGGCGTTTTGCGAGATTCACAATTCGCCGTTGTCCGAGGCCGCTTGCGTGGGATTCGAGTACGGGTTCAGCCGCGATTACCCCGAGGCGCTGGTGCTGTGGGAGGCGCAGTTCGGCGATTTTGTGAACGGCGCGCAGGTAATCATCGACCAGTTTTTGAGCGCGAGCGAAGACAAGTGGAATCTACCTACCGGATTGGTTCTGTTGCTGCCGCATGGATATGAGGGCCAAGGCCCGGAGCATTCCAGCGCGCGCATCGAGAGGTTTCTGCAGCTGGCGGCGGAGGATAACCTGCAAATTTGCCAGCCTTCGAACGCGGCGCAGTACTTTCATATGTTGCGGCGGCAAGCGCGACGGATGTGGCGGAAACCGCTAATTGTGTTTACGCCGAAGAGCATGTTGCGGCATCCGGACGCTGCTTCGGACATCGAGGGTTTCACGGCGCCACGATTTTTACCGGTGGTGCCGGACCGCGAGATTCAGGACGCGAAGCGGATTTTGTTTGCCAGCGGAAAAGTAGGTCACGAGTTGCAGGCAGAACGCAAGCGGCGCGGGGATACGAGCACGGCAATATGTTTTCTGGATCAGCTGTATCCTTTGCCGCGGCCGGAGATTTCGGCGGTTTTGGACGCCCATCCGAATGCCCATGAAATTGTTTGGGTGCAGGAAGAGCCGGGGAATATGGGGGCTCATTTTTACGTGACGCCGCGCTTGCAGCGGTTGGCTCAGGATAAGGGGCGAAAGGTGCGCGCGGTGAAGCGGTCGGCTAGCGCGAGTCCGGCTACAGGGTCGGCTAAGGCGCATGAGATGGAGCAGAAGACGCTGCTCAGTTTGGCATTTACTACCACCGTCGGGGAATAACCCAAAGATCGTCAGTTCAAATCAAGCCGCTGCTACCGAATTCATCGACTCGCGCCAGCGATAAGCTGAAGAGGTCGTCGCAACTCTCTTGGCGGGCGAGAAAAACCTCGTGATCATGCGGATATAGCGTGCCGAGCGGATTCAAAATCTGTGAACCGTCTCCGCAGAGCCGCGCCACAAAGTTTGCGATCCCGATCGTCGCAAGGGCAACCAGTATCACATCTTCCTTTCCTCGCGTGCTTCGCCGGCCCGGGGCAGGGTTCCCCCGCGTTTACCTCTTTCGGCGGCGAATCAGAAATCTTCCTAGCGCTCCGCCCGATGTGGTTGGAGGCCCATGTCGCCGTTCGCTGACATTGCGAAATGTCGCCATTCGCCGACTTTCCCTCTTGTCGCCGTTCGCTGACATTGGTATAATGTCATCGTTCGCTGACATTGGGAGTAGATAAGATGCGCATTCGTACACCAATCGATCTGGGGGCTCTTATCCGCGAGCGCAGAAAAGCCCTGCGTCTTGACCAGAAGACCCTGGCCGAGAAAGTCGGCGTGAGCCGGCAATGGATTGTCGATGTCGAGCAGGGCAAACCGCGGCTCGAGATCGGCCTCGTGCTGCGCACCTCGGATGCGCTCGGCATCGTTTTAACCGTGGACAAACCGACAAAAGGCACGAGTTTGGCGCAACCCGGCATTCTCGATTCGATAGTCGACGCGGCCCGGAAGAGGCGCAACTGAAGATCAGAGAACTGATCGCCATCCTTGACCGTCGCGAGATGGGCCGTTTCTTCCGCGACATGAAAGGGCGCGTCTGTTTCGTCTACGATGAAAAGTGGCGAAACGCCGCCGACGCCTACCCCCTCTCCCTCTCGATGCCCCTCACCCTCGGTGAGCACGGAAATTCAAAAACCGACCCGTTCCTATGGGGATTGCTGCCGGACAACGAAAAGGTCCTCGATCAATGGGGCAAGAAATTTCAGGTCTCGTCCCGCAACGCCTTCGGCCTTATCACGGGCGTCGGTGAGGATTGCGCGGGCGCGGTGCAGTTCGTGCGGCCCGACCGTCTCGACGCCATCCTGGGAAAACAGCCTCCGGAAATCGAATGGCTGACGCCGGGCGACATCGCGCAGCGCCTTCGTTCCTTGCGAGAGGACCACGCCGCGTGGCGCAAACCGCGCGACACCGGCCAGTTCAGCCTCGCCGGCGCGCAGCCAAAAACAGCACTGCTCTTTGAGGAAGACCAGTGGGGCATTCCTTCCGGCCGCACGCCGACCACGCACATCCTCAAACCGCCGACGGCTCATTTCGACGGGCACGCGGAGAATGAGCATTTTTGCCTCGAGCTGGGACGCGCCATCGGGCTCCCGGTCGCAAATTCGGAAGTCATGCGCTTCAAGGATGAGATCGCCATTGTCATCCAACGCTACGACCGGGTCCACGCCGGGGATGTCTGGCAGCGCGTCCATCAGGAGGATACATGCCAGGCTC
>Ga0182018_10000658_pt1 | contig 43384 bp, 39 predicted proteins | sample 812P2MmetaG_FD_120490 | JGI IMG/M metagenome (GOLD analysis project Ga0182018, IMG submission 120490) | Permafrost microbial communities from Stordalen Mire, Sweden - 812P2M metaG | ecosystem: Environmental > Terrestrial > Soil > Wetlands > Permafrost | place: Sweden: Stordalen | collected... | reverse complement strand
CCTGAAGGCCAAATCGGGAACTACCGTCCCGGTCAAATTGTCTATTACCATCCCGCACACATCCTACCGCGACAGAGCGCAAAGCGGAAATCCCTCATCAGTTGATCGAGGCCGTGGACCGACCATCGCGTTAGCACTCCGGTCGTTCATGTGGGCTTCTCGTAGATTGGACCAACGATGGCGGATCAGTCGGTCCAGTCTACGAAAAGAGGGTTTCACGGCCCCAAGCTTGTGGGCACGCGCCCCGCACCCCTGTCATTCAACGCTGCGCCAGTGCTCGGGAGCGATCCCTTAACCTGCGGCCCTTCCGGCTGGCCGACCCTACGGCCACAGCAGGTGTTTCTCGCGCTCCCGCCAGATTAGGTCTCCCGGGGCCCGATAGGCCACGGGTTTGGAGAGCGCCTCATCCGCCTCTTCTACCGTCAGCAGAACCGTGGTCTTGGTGCGCGCCATTCCGCTGGCACACGCGGGGGAACCGAGCGCGGCCACGCTCACATGATCCGGCAGATCCGCAATTAGAATGACATCGTTCTCGCCGAGGCAGAAGTAAATGGCATCGAGTTTTCCGCCCAGCTTCTTGACAGCCTGCGTGATGGGCGGCCTTCCGGCCGGAGGGCTTGTCATTGGCCAGCCCTTTGTGCCCCTCGGCTGTAGAAAGCGGAGTGGTGGCGGGGTAAGGTGAGGCTTCTCTTCCAGATGGAGCTGTGATTCAGTAGGTAGCGAAGGCGATCGTCCAGCTTTACCTCACATGGAAGCCTCCGATCATGCTGCACCAATCGGGACCGATGCCAAGTGTCCTTAGTTGTGCTTACAGCGCCGCCGGGCCGATTGCATGGATGCCAGAGAAGGTTCATACCGCCGGGCACTGCCGAGCAGTCCGGCAGTCGGCCAGAGTCGGGAAAATAGGCGCAGATTGGCCAGTAAACGACTCAACTGGACGGCCCCCGCGGGGCCGTCCAGGTCGCCCTCCCAAGCGGGAGGGTGATCATTTCCACCGACGCGTGGTCTCGTCGCGGCGCTCCTTTCCAGCGGATGTCAAAAGGGCTGGCATTCGATCCCCATAGCTCTCGGTCCGGCTCAGTTCAACGAATTCTATCGGTAGTGCCTTCAGGTATTCACTTGCGGAGGTTCTGGGAAAAAGCCCGCCTGTGCCGGCGTTGAAAGAAAGGGCTTCCCCGGATTATATCTCTTTTGGTATACTGTAAATATAAGCTGGACGGTCGAGACCCTGAATGAAACCGTTGATGCGGAGGTCGAGGCCTTGCCCGAAGACATGCGGGCGAGGCTGGCGCGCATCGCAAAGCTCATCGAGGAAAAGGGCCTGGAGCGTGTGGGCGAACCGCACGTGAAGCATATTGAAGGCCGCATTTGGGAAATGCGGGCTGAAGGGCCGCAGCGGAATTTCGCGGGCGCTGTACGTTACGGCCGTGGGCCGGCGCGTGGTGATTGTCCGGGTCTTCGTGAAGAAAACGGAGAAGACGCCGCGGCGGGAGATTGACCTGGCCTTGTCCCGCGCGAAATCGGTTTAATGATGGAGGTGTAGCAATGGCACGCATAACTGAGATGCACAAGAAGTGGCTGAAAGAGCCGAAGTACAAGAAGGCTTACGACGCGCTAGAGGAGGAGTTTGTCCTGGCGGGCGCCGTCATGGACGTGCGCAACCGCGCCGGTCTGACGCAAGAGGAGCTGGCCCGGAGGATGGGCACGACGCAGCCCGTCGTCGCCCGTCTGGAAAGCGGACGCTCCCGCCCGTCGATGCGGACGCTGGAGCGCCTGGCGGAAGCTACCGGGTCGCGGTTGCTCATCAGCTTTGCGCCGCTGGAAGGGAAGCGGCCTGCGAGCCGATAACGGGGCGGGGAAGTAACACGCGCTGGCATGTAAACGTGTAATCATGCTTTAATGATTCCTCAACAGGTTATGGCATCAATCTCCCTTGTCGGCCCGCGAGGTGTAGATTGAGGCTCGCGTGATCGACAATCAGGGTATCCCTCAAGAAGCGGAAAAATAGCTTGAAGCGGCGCTGTCTGGCGGGCTAAAGATAAGCGGGGCCGTCGCAGACTGGAGAAATTTGCCGTGACACAAGATAAGCTTTTCGATGTGCGCTGCTGCGACTTCTGCGGCGATCCTGACTTCAGGAGAACATCAACGAGGCAAGCTGGTTAATGGCACTGCATCCGGACTTTCCACGATCACCCTACGCTACTCTGCCGCCAGACCTCCGCTGGTTTCCAGCGGCAGAAGAGCTACGCAGTACCGCTTATGAAAAATTACTGCCGCCCCTGGTGGCCAAGGTGCGCGAGGGCATTGACCTTGTCCCGAAATACATCCCCGCCGAAGTCTTTGACAAGCGGGCGGTGGACAAAGGCCAGGTGGTCTTCCACGACGTAAGCTTCGTCGAGGCCACGCCGCGCTATGAGAAAAAGAACAAGCTTGCGGTCAGGATCGAGCTGACGGACTTCTCCGTGTATTACACCCAGGGCGCCGCCGAGGCCGCGATTGCCGCCATGAAGGAAGGCAAGAGCGAGGTCATGTGCGAGCAGGGACAGCTCTACAAGGTAAGCAAGAGCAAGGACGGGATCGTCAAAAAGGATCGCTTAACCAAGCACTGGACGGACTGGGTGGACTACTGGGCGGTGGACTTCGACTATATGAGCCGCAAGGAGATTATCAAGGTGCCCGTTGAAACAGGCCTCGGCGCGGTCGCGTCATTGCCCGGCATAGAGCCGCCACAAGGCGAGCTGACCATACCGGACTTCGAGGAACGCTGGACAGGCGGCTACATCTTCGAGAACGAATGGCAGAGCTTCCGCACCCGCCAAAACCGGGACCTGGAGCTGAAAACAGTCGAGCACACTTACGACCGGCCAGGCCGCTACACCGTTGCGGTGAAGGTGATCGACATCTTCGGCAACGACACTATGACGCTGGTGCCGGTGAACGTCGGGTAGAGCGCCGCCACAGAAGGCCACTTGATCACGATCCGCGCGGCGCTCCATTTTTGGCCTTGTTTTTAAACACGATAAAATACATTCTCGTGTTCAAAAGGGACTGGCTCGCGGCGGTATCCGTTCCCTTGAATTGAAGCTCGCATCTCCGCTCGGTCGTCTGGTCGGCTCGATCCTCATTGTGCCCGTAAGGGAGTGTCGAGGCCAAGCGTCGGCACCGAGAGCGGGGTGCCCTGGGCCTTGCCAGCGGGATTGCCTGTGCGGCATCAGTACCCCCTAGCACCTTGTGAGATCTGCGCGTTAGCCATGGATTTTGCCGTTTTTCCACCGCCCGAGAGTGGTATAGAATATGAATTATCCGGTATTTCCGAGCCGCTTCGCGATGCGGGTCAGCTTACTCGTGGAGATCCTGCAATGAAACTTCGGATGGTGCTATCCACGCTCCTTTTCGCGCTCGCCATTTCGGCGGCCAACGCCCAATCCACCGAACAAGCCGCGCCGCCGCCGGCCGAACAGGCCAAGACCGACACACCCGCCGCCGCCGGAGCAAGCTCCGCCCGTGAACTTCCCCCGGATACCAAGGCCTTCCAGGATGCCAACCGCATCACCGATCCGGCCGAGAAGATCGAGGCGCTCGAAAAGTTCAAGAAGGACTTCCCCGACAGCACCTCCCTTACCAACGCCAACGTAAACATCCTCTCTACCCTGGCGTCGAAGATGTCCAGCCAGACGGCGCGCATCCGGGATTTTGCCAAGGCAACCTACCAGGGGGCCAAGGACAAGAAGGAAAAGGGATCGCTCGCCGGCCAGATTGCCGACACTCTGCTCACCAACAATCTGTTGCTCAAAGACGCCGAGAAGTACGCCAAGACCAGTCTGGCCGCCCTAAACCAGGCCGACTTCATCGCCGATCAGAAGGCCCAGTTCGCGAAACGGGCCGCCGGCGCTGCCGGACGCGGCGGGCGTGGCGGGCGTGGCGGGCGCGGCAACGGCCAGCCGCCTTCCGACGAAGAGCTGGTGAAACGTTTCAACCAGAGCCGCGCGCTGCGCCTCTCGACGCTCGGCCGCGTCGAATTCAAACTGGGGAAGACCGCGGCCGCGCAGAAGCTGCTGGATGAATCCTACGCGGCCAATTCCAGTCAACCGGTGGTGGCCGGAGCATTGGGCGAAATCGCCGCCAAGCAGGGAGACACCGCAAAGGCCCTCGATTACCTGATCACCGCGCGCCTCAGCGGCCAAGCTCCGGCTTCCGCCAACGAGGCACTGGTTTCGGTCTACGGCAAGACGCACAACGGGTCGTCCGCCGGTCTCGACGGTCTGCTCGATGCCGAGTACCACCGGCGCTTCCCCAATCCGCTGCGCCTCGATGCCTATCAGCCCACCGCCAAGCGGACCGAACGCCTGGTGCTGGCCGAGGTCTTCACCGGCTCCGGTTGCGGGCCCTGCGTGGGCGCCGATCTCGCCTTTGAAGCCGCCATGGAAAGTTACTCCCGCAAGGATCTGGCGGTGGTGATGTACCACGTACACGTTCCCCGGCCCGACCCCATGACCAACCTGGACACCCAGGCGCGCTTCAAGTATTACGGCGTGACCGGCGTGCCCACTTATGCCATCGACGGCGCCACGGTGAAATTCAACGGCGCGGGCCGCGAAGGCACCGAGGGCGTGTTCGAGCACATCCAGCCGCCCATCGAAAAAGAGCTGGTGACGCCCGCCGAGGAGAAGATCGACGTGAATGCCTCGGCCAGCGGCAATTCGGTCAAAGTCACTGCCGCCGTCGCCGGCGTGACGAGCGAGTCGAAAGACCTCAAGATTCATATTCTGCTGCTCGAAAAAGAGCTGACGTATAGCGGCGAAAACGGGATCCGATTCCACCCCATGGTGGTCCGCGCGATGGGCGGCAAGGACGGCGACGGTTTCGGGCTGGAGCCTGGCGTTGCCGCATCCGTGGAACAGGTCTGGGACCTCGACCAAGTCAGCGCCGGCCTCAAAACCCAACTCGACGATTACGAAGCCAAGGGACACCGCGGCAGTTCCTTCAAGTTCATCGAGAAGAAGGACCGGATCGATCGCGGCAATCTGGCCGTGGTGGTTTTCGTCCAGGATGCCAAGAACAAACACACCTTGCAGGCGGCTTTCGTGGACCTGAATCCGCCGGCCCCTCGCATCCCCACCAGTAACGCCAACGAACCGAAATGAAGAGACTCTGGTGCGCGGCGCTGGCAGCGGTAGCGCTGGCTGCCGCGCCGCCCAACCCCGTAGCGTGGAAGCTGGCCGACGCTCCCGCCAAGCCGGTCAAAGCCGGGGCCCGTTTTACCGTCAAACTGACGGCGCGCATTCAGGAGGGCTGGCACTTCTACTCCATGAAGCCGATTGAGGACGGACCCGTACCCACGCGCATCTGGCTCGCCGAGGGCCAGGTATTCCAATTGGCCGGGCCTATCAAAGCCGACGATCCCCAGACCCTGCAAGACCCCACGCTTCACATGGAAGTGGAACTCTACGAAGGCGAGGCCGTTTTCCGGCTACCACTGCGCGTGGCGCCCGGGACCGCCGCCGGAACGCGGAATCTGGTGGTGAACGCGCAATCGCAGTCCTGCAACAACAGCATGTGTCTGCCGCCGGCCACCGTAAAGGTGGAGATCCCGGTCACCATCGCAAGGTAGCTGTGCGCGCCAGGATGCATGCGCTAAGATGAAGTACCACCACGAGATGCGAAATTGGCCGACCGAGATACCGCCCTCAAAATCCTAAGCGACAACCGGCAAGCCGGGCATAACTATTTCCTGCTGGAGAGGTTCGAGGCCGGAATGGTGCTGACCGGGACCGAGGTGAAAGCAGCCAAGGACAGCAAGATCCAGCTCAAGGAAGCCTACGGCGCGGTACTGGGCAATGAAGCGTGGCTGGTGAACGCCCACATCAGCGCGTATTCCCATGGCAACCGCGAGAATCATCCGCCCATCCGCAATCGGAAGCTGCTATTGCATCGCCGCGAGATCGACAAATTACTCGTCCAGACGCGGGAAAAGGGGCTCTCGCTAATTCCCACGAAGATCTACCTGAAAAAGGGAAGGATCAAGTGCGAACTGGCGCTGGCGAAGGGCAAGAAACTCCACGACAAGCGGGAAACCGAGCGCAAGCGCACGGCCGAGGAAGAGGCTCGCGCGGAAATCCGGCGCCGGGCCTGAGGAATCCTGCACCGGGATCGTTCGCAACGGTGGACGGCTTGGAGGTTTCCTCGTTCCAGGATTTCGGCTATAGTGACGTTATGCCGGCTTCGTTGCGGCGACACCTTAGGTGGTTCTTGCCTGCTTTGGCTGGACTGAGTCTCCTCCCCGCTTATCTGCATGCGTACAAATTAGTCGGCCCGTCAGATATACCAACTGTTCTCATTGGCGATCAGGTTGTGGTGAGTACCGCCTCCTACGAGGTGAAGCTGCCGTACTCCAACGCCGCCCTGTTTCGGCGTGGTTCGCCAAAACGCGGAGACTTCGTTTTGCTGCGCCTGCGCAACCATCCCCGGCTGAAATCAGCGTTCTTCAAACGGATCCTGGGACTCCCCGGCGAGATCATCGAAATGCGCGAGAACCGGGTACTCGTCAATGGCCAGGCCATTCCCGTCAGGGCGTTGAGTCTATCTGACTTTGCATGGGTCCCTAAAGCGCATCCGGTAGGCTCTGTGGTGCAAGATGAGGACGGGCACTGGATCACGTTTAGTCCCGGGAGAAGCGAACATCGAAATCATCCTCCGGTCCGCCTGCCGGATCGGCAGTACTTTGTGCTCGGCGACAATCGCGACGACAGCGAAGATTCCCGTGAGTTCGGGCCGGTATCCGAGGACCTTCTGCTTGGAAAGGTGATCGCGACCTTCCGAACAGGTGAACGGATCAAGTAGACCCTCGCTGTAGCCAACCGTTTTAGGCATCGTCGATACAGACCGCCTCGCCACGGCAAGATCACGGCCACATTACCACATGCCAAAAGCCAGGGCTGCCGGAGACATCAGCCTCGCGTCAACTGGTAGATGGTGATCTCCGGCGGAGCGCCGATGCGAATCGGCACTCCGATGGTGCCGATCCCCCGGTTGACGTAAAGCTGGCCGCCGGGTTTGCGAAACCACCCGGCCACATACGGCGTCACCAGTCGGCTGGGAGCGATCTCCGGGCTGATAAATTCCAGCGCCGCCTGCCCTCCGTGGGTATGTCCCGCCATGCTCAAGTCGATCCCCAGTTCCGCCGCCCGGTCGAAAGTGTCGGGGTTGTGGCTGAGCAGAATGTTCACGCGGCCACGCGCGATCAGCGGCTCGATGTTCCTCAAAAGGTTCGCCACCGGGGCCGACGGGCCAAAGCGCCGGTGGCTCTGGAAATCGACTCCAATCAGATTGATGGCGTCGCCCCGAATCGCGATCGGAACGGCCTCGCCGCGGAGAATGTGCACGCCGCGCTGCCGGAACAAGGCCGTAATAGAATTCTCAACGCCGCTCCACGCGTCGTGATTGCCCAGGCATCCGAACACGCCGAACGGCGCCGTGAGGCCGGACAGCGATTCCACCGCGGCTTCCTGTGTGTTGGCGTCGAAGGTGACGAAATCGCCCGTCAACACCGTCAGATCGGGCTTCAGGGCGTTGGCCATCTCCACATATTTGCGGATCTGTTCGGCGGGCATGAACGGTCCGATATGAATGTCGGAGAGTTGGCAGATGCGAAACCCCTCGAAGGCTTTCGGCAGGCGCGGCAGCGGGACCGGCTGTACGGTAGTCTCCAGGTTGAGTCGCCCGTACAGCAGACCGTACGCGCCGGCGAAGAACGGCGCCACCGTCGCCACATGGGCGGTCCGTTCCAGGAAGACGCGGCGCGCCGGCGATGCGATATCTTCTCCATCCGAACGCGCGCGTCTCTTGGCGGCCACCCAGCGTGCCAGTCCCACAATCGATTGCGGAATGGCGAACAGCAGCGCGATCAGGGCGCCCACCAGCGAACTGACCGCCCAGCAAAGAAATGGCGCGGCCAGCAGCGCCTCGCTCAGTGTCAGGTGAACCGGCGTGGGCCGCCTGCCGAAGGATCCGAAATTGAAGACCCACAGGGCGACGTAGACCACCAGGACCAACCCGATCGCCACTCGGCGGCGGCCTGGCCGGGGGATCCATTTCCGTGCGAGCGACAGTCCGCGCCATGCCCAATAAAGCTGGCTGGCGCCAATAATGGCGAGAACGATGGTGAAGATAGACATTCGGGAAGAGTGCGATTCTTCCATTGTCGCCCATCGGCTCGGGGGCTACGGGCCGGTGGCGTCTTGGCCATTCTCCTGTGCGAGGAGGGCAAGCCATAAAGCATGCCCCACCCATGGGCCTGATTCTGGTGGGGCATGCTTTAGCTTGCTTAGGTAAGTACGTCGTTTCAGAAGTTCGCCGACGTATTCTTGCCCCGAGGCACTCCACTCCTTGACAGTGGCGGCTCCGTGCGCAAGCCTCTCACCGAGCCGCGACTGCCAGGGAGCGGCGTGCCCGAATACGTTGCCGTACTTGCGAAATGGTGTGCTTAGTGGCATGCGGAGCATGGCCGGGCGCGAGGCCGCGCCGATCAGCTCAATCGATCCGCCGCCTGTATCAGCGCGCGAATGTAGCCGTAGCAAAAGGCGAACGACTGCAATCCGGCGGGATCGTTGGGCGCCTGCGGGACGTGGTCGGGCATCAGCAGATACGGGTAGCCGACCTCTTTGTACACCTGGATCGCCTTCACAAAGTCGACATCGCCCTCGTCCGGGTAGACCTCCACGAAGTCATTGCGATGGCCGCGGATATTGCGGAAGTGAACGTTGAAAATCTTCTGCCGCGACCCGAAATAGCGGATCACGTCGAAGATCTCCTTGCCCGGGTCGGCCAGCATTTCCGAGACGGTGCCCTGGCAAAAATTGAGCCCGTGGTAAGGGCTGGCCTTGATGCCGATGACTCTCTTTAGGCCGTCCACCGTCCCCAGCACGCAGTCCACGCCTTGATAGCCCTCGGGTGGCACCCCCGGATCGTGCGGGTGGAGCGCCATCCGCACCTTATATTCCTCGGCCACCGGAATCACGCGCTCCAGAAAATACGCGATGCGCTCCCAGTAGGCATCCGCGTTGACGCGGCCGGCGCGCGTGAGCGGAGGTTCGGGGTGCGCGTCCTTCAGGCGCCAGGTGCTATAGGAGGCATCCCCGCGTCCCTTCGTGGAACCGATGCGGATCACGCCCAGCAGATTCATGTTGTACTTAATCGCCGGGATGCCCGCGGCGGCGCAGTTGCGGATCAGCGTCTGCAGGTCTTCGATGTCGCGGTCGCGCTGCGGACTCTCCGCCAGCATCACGGCGGGGTGTTTCTCTTTGTCGATATGCGTCGACTCCAGAAAAGGCGGCGCAATGCAATCCAGAGTCAGGCGGTATTTTTCCGCCAGTTCCCGCATGCGTTTCAGTTCGTCCACGGTGGCGTAGAGATGACCGGCGGCGGTCTCCGGATAACCACAGATCCCTTGCACGCCGTAGCGCGCGAAGTATTGCAGATGCTGCTCGCTGGTGGGCGCGCTCTGGCACCCCAGCTTCATCATGGCCGGCTTGGATGGCGCCGCGCCGGCGGGTTTTGACGAGATCCCCGCGAGCGCCGCGGCCGCGGCTCCCGAAGACGAGACGAATGCCCGGCGATTCATAATTCTTCCTCCTGCTGGCAAAAGGATTGTATCAAACGCGCCAGTGGGGAATCAGCACCCCAAGATTATTAGCCGCGGATGAACGCAGATGAACGCGGATCAGAAAAAAGCTGGGTTTTATCCGCGTTCCTCTGCGTTCATCCGCGGCTGATAATTCTTCCTACTTGCGCTCGAAGGCGGCACGGTTACCAGACTGCCGTAGTGCTCCATGGTGTGCGCCGCGCGTACCCGCACCCGCAGAATCGGTAGAATTTGCCCCCTTGCAAAAAGGCGAATAAAAGGCGAAAATAGGCCATGGAGCTCGTAGGCATCGCGCGACTGGCTTCCCGGAGCGAACTGGTGGAGGCGAAACGGGAGGTTCAATATTTTGAACTCCCCGCGCGCAGCATCCTCAATCGCACCAAACCCAACATGCCGTTTCACTGGACCATCAACCCGTATCGCGGGTGCGAGTTCGGCTGCAAGTATTGCTACGCCCGCTACACCCACGAATTCATGGAGATGTCGCCGGAGGATTTCGAGGACAAGATCTACGCCAAATCGGCCGCCGCTCACCTGTTGCGGCAGGAATTGGGCCGCATCGACCGCCAGGACTCGATCGCCATCGGCACCGCTACCGACCCCTATCAGCCGGCCGAGCGCCGCTTCCTGAGGACGCGCGGCATCCTCGAAGTCTTCGCCCGAGACCGCGGCCGGCGCCTCTCCATCACCACCAAGTCCGACCTGGTAACGCGCGATCTCGATCTGCTGCGTGAAATCGCCCGCGCCAACGTGCTGGCGGTGAACATCACCATCACCACGCTGGATGAGAAGCTCGCGCGTGCGCTCGAACCGCGGGCGCCGCGGCCGGAATTGCGCCTGCAGACAGTCCGGCGGCTGAGCGGCGCGGGGATTTGCGTCGGCGTGTTTCCCAATCCCATCATGCCCGGGCTGACGGATGGCGAGCGGGCGCTCGACAGGCTGGCGCGCGCCGCCCGTGAGGCTGGGGCGATGACCTTTGGCGGCGGGCCGCTCTTCCTGCAGCCCTCGGCGCAAAGCGTGATGCTGCCTTTTCTGGACCGCGAGTTTCCTCGCCTGGCGGAGCGGTATCGCGAACTGTACGCCACTCGGGCCCACCTCGGTAAGGCGTACAAGGATGCTCTGGCCGCGCGCGTGCAGAAGGTGCGGGAGCGCTACGGGCTGGCCTCGGGAATGATCGAATACCGGCCCGAGTTATGGGAGGGCGAAGAGCAGGGGGAACTGTTTCCGCTACAGTGATCCGGCGGCACGAAATTCGGCTTCCATTTCGGCAAAGAACGCTTTAAACAGGGGGACGAAATCCGATTCGGTCAGCTTGATTTTATCTCCGATTTGAAGCTCTAAGATAGATTTCGCGGGACTGAACTTGATGGTCTTGTCGGCAGACATCACGCCGCCACACTCCAGGATTGAATTACACAGCATCCGAACCTCATTGAGAGGATTGCCATTTTTCCTCGAGTCCACGGGCTCGATGGACGAAAAAGCGATCTAAGACCACCACCAGGTTGTTGAAGAACAGCGGCTCGAAAGAGTCGACCGCTGAGTTAAGAGCCGATCTCCCGGGTTTCGCTCTCGCTGTGGCGACAAGGCCTTGTAAGCGGCGAGCTGCGGTTCCATGCTGGAACGGCATTCGTCAATATAGTCTTGTGTATAACTGTTCATGCAAAGCATAAGCGGCCTTCTGTTGAGGTGGTGAGGTCAACGCCGCGACGATGGGGTCAGCTTATAGCATCGCACCTTTCCGCTACAGTGAAGTTTCGATGAATCTCGCGGATTTCGACTTTCACCTGCCCGAGGAGTTGATTGCCCAGGAAGCCCTGGCCGACCGGGCCGCGGCGCGCATGCTGGTGGTTTATCGCGACGAGAGCCGTTGGGAAGATCGCCAGTTCCGTGAATTTCCCGAGTTTCTGCATCCGGGCGATTGCCTGGTGCTCAACGATTCCCGCGTCTTTCCGGCGCGCCTGTTCGGCCGTCGCGCGGGAGTGCGCGCACTGCCCATCGGCCGGGGCAATCCCAAGCGGCACGAGTATCTGAGCGGCGAAGTGGAAGTCTTTCTCCTGCGTCCGGTGAGCCCCGGCGGGCGCGATTGGGAAGCGCTGGTGCGTCCCGGTCGCAAGTTGCCGACGGGCGAGCGCATCTATTTCGGCGGCGAACTCGAAGCCGAAATCGTGGCTCGAGGCGAATTCGGCGAGCGCACGCTGCGATTTCCCGGCGACGGCGACCTGTTCGCGGAGTTCGAAAAGATCGGCCACGTGCCACTCCCGCCGTATATCAAACGGCCCGACACCGGTACCGACCGCGACCGCTACCAGACGGTCTTCGCACGTGAACGCGGGTCGGTCGCCGCGCCCACCGCGGGACTGCACTTCACACCCGGGATTCTCGAAGCCTGCCGCCGGCACGGGGCGGATGTGGCCACCGTGACCCTGCATGTGGGCCTGGGGACGTTCCAGCCGCTGCACGCCGAACGCGTGGAAGACGGCCGGCTTCACGCCGAGCGTTATTCGATCGGCGACGAAAACGCCGCTCGCCTGCGTGCGGCCACGCGCCGGGTGGCCGTGGGCACCACCAGCGTGCGCACCATCGAAACCGCCTGGCGGCGCGGCGAGCTGCGCGGGGAAACCGACATCTTCATCTACCCCGGGCAATCCTTCCAGGCGGCCGGTGCGATGCTGACCAATTTCCACCTGCCGCGGACCAGTCTGCTGCTCCTGGTGTGCGCCTTCGCCGGCACGGAACTGGCGCTGGCGGCGTACCGCCATGCGGTGCAGGAAAAATACCGCTTCTATTCGTACGGCGATTGCATGCTGATCGTATGACACGCATTGGTTGGCGGACCCGGACCTGGCGCTGGCGGCGTACCGCCATGCGGTGCAGGAAAAATATCGCTTCTATTCGTACGGCGACTGCATGCTGATCGTGTAACCCGCATTGGTGGGCGGACCCGGACCTGGCGCCGCAACGACGATAGAGTCCTCGCGAAAACGCCAGCAGGCCCACGGGGGCGACGACCGCAGACCAGGGACGCCGTGAAAGAATCGCCCGCACGCGGGCGAGGCAGGCGGCACCGCCTGCCCCACCTCTGAAAATGCGAGACCTGTTGCGGTGGCGCAGGCGGTTCCGCCTGCGTAGCGGAATTCTTTCACAGCTCCAGGGGGTGCTTAAACGCTCTGGGGATTTTGCGTTCAGCAGCGGCAACCGCTCCCTAACGGTTCCCTAACGGTTCCCTAACGGTCGCGGCTCGGTTACGGGTGCAGCGTGTTTGCAGGTAGTTACCGAGACGCGACCACAGGGAGCGCTTGGCCGGGCACCGATTCTCCCCAGATCGATTAACCCAAAAACGGCGGTTGAGACGCCGCCAGAACGGTCTTCTCCTTCAGTCGCAAGTGTTTGCAGCAAAGGCAGTTGTCACCCATTGGGTGAACTGCGCGGCAGTTGAAACTCCAGACAGGTCGCGGACTTGCCGACCGTGCTGAGGGTCAACTGCCGTTTTTCGGATTAAGCACCCAGATCCGCTCTACCAACGTCGTCGCGGGGGTGCGCGACATAAATGCGGAGCCGATCGCGCCACTCGATTTTTGACGGGTGGTGGAGTATGGAAACAAAGAGCTCCCGCGGGGCGCAAATTCGGTGCGTTCAGGGACTCGATGCGTTGCGGAGGCACCCAGATTGCATTGCGTGCCATGTACGCTCGGGATCTCGTTGTTTCGTTGAGGGACTGCCGGGTCGCTCCACTTTTATGTCGCACACCCTCGTCGCGGCGCCAGCGGACGGAATGGCCCCATTTACGATAAACTGAGGGTTTCTCAGGCGGAGTCATTTGAAGCGGTTCGTTTTTCCAGCCATTTCGATAGTCGCGGTATTGGTCCGTGCCGCGTCGGCACAGCAAGGGCAACTCGATGCCAGCCCTTCGCTTTTCACGGTGATGGCCGCCATCAATGCGGCGGGCTACGATGCCGACCTCGATTCGCCCAACAACAGCCCCTTACGCAAGGCGGTGCGGGCGGAGTTGGCCAAACACGACATCCCGTCGCTTGCGGCCATCAAGGAATTCGTGGCCAAGCACCACAAGCCCCGCGATACCGACGAACTCAGCCAGTACATCTCCTTCGCCCTGACCGCTGGCCCGCCACCGGAATTCGCCATCCGCATGCGCGACGTGGATATCCCGCCGGACGTGTTGCCCTTGCGCGATTTTTCGGAGCTGCTCTCGGCCTTCTATAAGGAAGCCAACATCGAAGATTTGTGGAAACGCGCCCAGCCGGGAATCGACCAGCTCATCGCCCCGTACCACCAGGGCGTCCTGGAAGCGGTTCTCCAGGTCAACTCCTATCTGCGGCAACTGACCTCCGGCTTCAAAGGGCGGCATTTCCAGATTTTTCTGGAACCGCTCGCGGCCCCCGGCCAGATGCACACGCGCAGCTACGGCAATGAATACACGGTCGTGATCACGCCATCGCCGCGGCCCCGCATTAGCGAAGTGCGGCACGCCTATCTGTACTATCTGCTGGATCCGCTGGCGACCCGCAACGAGGAGATTCTCCTGCGCAAGAAGCCGCTTGCCGACCACGCGCTGCGAGCGCGATTGCTGGGCGACGCCTATAAACAGGACTTCCTGCTGCTGACCACCGGGTCGCTGGTGCGCGCCGTGGAGGCCCGCATCGATCGCACGCCAGACACCGTGCAACAGGCGCTACGGGAAGGCTATATCCTGGCTCCCTACTTTTACGAGGCCCTGGCGGGCTTCGAGAAGCAGGAGCAGTCCATGCTGCTGTATTACAGCAGCATGGTGAAGGACATCGATCTGTACAAAGAGGACAAGCGGCTGGTGCCGGTGGACTTCGCCAAGGAGGCCCCCGCTCCTCCCGACCGGCCAGTCACCGTTCCCGACCCGAAAACGGCCACTCCGCCGATCTACGAGACGCTGAACGCGGCCGAGGAGCTACTAAAAAAGCAGGAGCTGGATCAAGCCGAGAAGCTGTTCCAGGAGGCCATCGATCAGACCTCCAACCGGCACGCACAGGCGGCCGGATACTACGGATTGGCGCGGATCGCACTGGCGCAGGGCGAGGCGGAAGATGCCGAGACCCTACTGGAAAACGCACTGACATTGGAGCCCGAGGGGCAGATCAAGGCTTGGGCGCTGGTTTATCTGGGAAAACTGCGGCTGGAAGTGATGGACAAGGAACATGCGGTCAAGTATTTCCAGGACGCTCTCCAGGTGGACGGCGCCACCGACGCTGCCCGTAAAGAAGCCCAGCAAGGGCTGCAAAAGAGTTCAAAACAGTAAAGAAACGGAAGGAGTTCTGGAATGAAACGAACGATTCTCGCCGGTGTCCTGATATTGACGGCCGGTCTGTCGGGCTTGTGCGCCCAACAACCTGCGGCGCCGGCCGCGGCCAAGCCGCCCTCGGTCAAGTCGAAGGCGGAAGGAGAGGCGGTAAACGCCGTCATCAAGGCCGGCGATCCGGACGCCACCATCAAGGCCGCCGAGGACCTGATGACGAAATTCGCCGACACCGAATTCAAGGAATTCGCCCTCACCATGGAAGCCCGTGCCTATCAGCAGAAGGGCGACGCCGTCCAGGCGCAAGTCTTCGGCGAGCGCGTGCTGCAGATGAATCCCAAGTCCTACACCATGGAATTGCTGGTGGGAGAGGTGATTGCGCCCGGTATCAAAGACCACGACCTCGACCGCGACGACAAGATTGCCAAGGCCACCAAGCTGTTTAACGACGCCATCGAAAATATCAAAGTGGCTACCAAGCCCAATCCGCAGCTTCCCGACGCCCAATGGGCGGACGCCCAGAAGTTCACCATCGCGCAATGCCACAACGGTCTGGGAATCCTGGCGCAGGTCCAGAAGAAATGGGATGACGCCATCAAAGAATACCAGTTGGCACTGGATGGAGATCCGGAGCAGGATGCCTATGCCACCCGGCTGGCTAACGCTTACCTGGCAGCCGGCAAGAACGCCGAAGCCATCGCCATTTGCGACAAGCTTCTGGCCAAGCCCGACCTCCATCCGACCATCAAGCAGGTGGTCACCAGCATCAAGACCAACGCGACGAAGAAATAGGGGCCCGGTTGATGCGCGCGGAGCTGGCATTGCTGGAGGCGAGACTGAACTACCGGTTCTCGCGCCCGGAATTGCTGCACCGCGCGCTGACTCACAGTTCGGCTGCCCATGAGGCCCACGTGGGACCCTGTTCTCCCGATCAGGACAACGAACAAATGGAGTTTCTGGGCGATTCGATCCTGGGCTTCCTCACTTCCGAGGCACTCGTCCAGCGTCACCCGGAGTATCGGGAAGGGGAACTCTCGCGGCTCAAAGCCCATCTGGTGAGCGCCACCCATCTGTACGGCGTGGCGCGGCGCCTGGACTTGGGAAGCTATCTGGAACTTGGCCGCAGCGAAGAGATGAGCGGCGGACGAGCCAAGAAAACCCTGCTGGTGGATGCCCTCGAAGCCCTGATTGCAGCTATCTATCTGGATGGCGGCGCGGTGCCCGTGCGGGATTTTGTCGCCGCACATGTGCTGGACGCCGCCCCTTGCGACGACCTGGCTATGGACTCCGAAGTCCAATCGTCCATCACGAATTTCAAGAGCGCTCTGCAGGAACTGGCGCAGTCCCGCAAATTGCCGCAGCCGCGTTACGCCATCGTGCGCGAACGGGGCCCGGAACACTCCAAGACCTTCACGGTAGAGGTTCGGGTAGGCAAGGAATGGACCGGGCAGGCCGAGGGCGCCACCAAGAAACTGGCGGCGCAGCGGGCGGCCCACCTGGTTTACCAGCGCATGCTCCAGGAACCGCCGATCGGCGAACCCGCCACGCGATAGCAGAGTCCCCGACCGTCGTTCTCACCCCAGTTGCATTACGGTGGCGGAATGCGCTACAACTAAGCTCATCTCGAACGCGGGCTTACCTGCGGAGAGGGTGATCTCCGAATTCAGTAAACGGAAGGTCCTGGTCACCGGGGGTTTGGGTTTCATTGGCAGTAACCTGGCTCTGCGGCTGGTACGCGCCGGGGCGCGCGTAGTGATTGTGGACTCGGAAGTACCAGGCTGCGGGGCGAACCGGCACAATATCGCCGCGGCCGCAGGCGATCTGCGCGTGATCGTGGCCGATGTGGGAGAGACCTCGTCATTCGCCGATCAAATCCGCGGTTGCTCGGCGATTTTCAATCTTGCCGGGGAGATCAGCCACATCCACAGCATGCGCGATCCGGCCCGCGATGCGGCGCTCAACGCCATGTCGCAGCTTCGTTTTCTGGAAGAGTGCGCGCGCCAGGAACCGGGCGTCCGTGTGGTCTACGCCAGCACCCGCCAGATCTACGGCGTCCCGCGGTATCTGCCGGTGGATGAACGGCACCCTGTCCGGCCGGTGGATTTCAACGGCATCCATAAGTACGCCGCCACGGCCTATCATCTTCTCTGGAGCGATCTGGGCCGGATCGACGCCCGGGTGCTCTGCCTGACCAATGTCTATGGTCCCAGGTTGGCGATCGGGCTCTCCGGCCAGGGCTTCCTGGGAAATTTCCTGCGCCACGGCCTGCTGGAACAGACCATCGAACTCTTCGGCGACGGCCGCCAGTTGCGGGACCCGGTCTACGTGGACGACGTCGTGGATGCGTTTCTGCTGGCTGGCGCCGCGCCGATACCTCAGTCGCGTTTGTGGAATGTGGGCGGCCACCAGGCGCTGTCCCTGGCGGACATCGCCGCGGTCGTGAGCGCCGCCGCCGGCGCGCCGCCGCCGGTCTGCCGGCCGTTCCCGACGGAGCAGAAACGGATCGACATCGGCAGCTACTGTAGCGATTCCACACGGATCCACGAAGAGTTGGGGTGGTATCCGCGGATCGCCTTCGAAGAGGGCGTTCGCCGCTCGCTGGAGTATTTCCAGCACGAATTCCCACACTACCTTTGCGCCGAGGATGGCGATTGCCGGCGCATCCTGGAAGCGGCCGCCGCGCTGCGCCGCCTGGCGGTATGACGCCGGCATGACGAGCGCGTGGAATTTGGGGCCGGCCCTCCGCTCCCTCGCAAGCCGTGAAAAAGTCCGTTGGCAGGCGGCACCGCCTGCCCCACCAGGCATCGCGACAGCGGCTCAGTGCGGAAGCCTCTCACCAAGCCGGGCCCAAAGGGCACCCCGTCAGGGCACGCAGTGCCGGAAGCATCTGACTGGGTCAAGCCATTTTCACGGCGGCGGCGGTTTTCCGGCCGGCCAATCGCTGCTCCCGATTGGCGAGAAAATGGAATGAGCTTGGCGCCCTCTAAGTTCGCATCGCTGAGCGTCTTCTTCCCCGCCTATAACGACGCTCCGTCTCTGCCCGCGCTGATCCACAAGGCCTTCGCCGTGCTGGAACGCCACGTGGCCGACTACGAAGTGATTGTGGTGAACGATGGCAGCCAGGACAACACCGGCCAGGTGTTGGAGGAGTTGCGCCGCGAGTTCGCGCCGCGTATGCGGGTGGTAACGCACCCGCAAAATCGCGGTTACGGTGGGGCGCTCCGCACCGGCTTCGCATCGTCCACCAAGGAGTTCGTCTTCTACACCGATGGCGACAGCCAGTACGACGTGGAGGAACTTCCGCGGCTCTTGGAATTGGCCTCCTCCACCACGGGACTGGTCAACGGCTATAAGCTGGAGCGGCACGATCCGGCCCACCGGATCTGGATCGGCGCCATCTACAACCTCAGCGCGCGGCTGATGTTCCGCATCCGCATTCGGGACATCGACTGCGACTATCGCTTGATTCGCCGTTCGCTGCTGGAGAGCATCCACCTCACTTCCACCAGCGGGACGATTTGCGTCGAGCTGGTGCGCAAGCTGGAATTGAGCGGCTGCGAGGTAAAAGAGATCGGCGTACACCACTATCCGCGGCTCTACGGGAGCTCGCAGTTTTTCCGCCTTCGCTCCCTGGCCACCACGTTTTATCAGTTGCTGCGCCTGTGGATTCGCCTGGTGATTCTGACATGACGGTCCCGATGGTGGATTTGCGGCTCCTGCTGGCGGCCACCGAGCCGGCATGGCGGGGCAACCTGGAGCGGCTGTTCGAGCGGATGCAATTCGTGCTGGGAGAGCAGGTGGCCGCATTCGAACAGGAACTGGCGGACGCGTGGGGCGCCGGTTTCGCGGTCGCAGTGGGGTCGGGCACCGCGGCTCTGGAACTCTCTTTGCGCGCCGTGGGGCTGGGGGAAAGCGGAGCGGAAGTGCTGCTGCCCGCGCTGACGTCGCCATTTACCGCGCAAGCCGTCCTGGCCGCCGGCTGCCGCCCGCGATTCGCCGATGTGGACGCGGGAACTTTGCTGCTGGACATCGAGGACGCGGCGGCGCGCATCCGCAAACGCACCGCCGCCTTGCTGCCGGTGCATCTCTACGGGCAAGCCCGCCCGTTATCCGGACTCTCGGGGATGGCCCGGCGTCTCGGCCTGGAACTCCTGCAGGACGCCTGCCAGGCGCATGGTGCGCAGTCCGGCGGGCGTCCGCTCACGCGCTATTCGCCGGCTGTGGCCTACAGTTTCTACCCCACCAAGAACCTACCGTGCCTGGGAGACGGCGGCGCGGTCCTCACCGACTCGCGCCCGGTGGCCCTGCGTTTGCGCCGTCTGCGCGATGGCGGACGTCGTGACGGCCAGGTGAGCCGCGTTCGCGCCGTCAATTCGCGCTTGGATGAAATGCAGGCCTGCTATCTGCGGGCCTTCCTGCCCAAGCTGGCCGAGTGGAATGCCGATCGCACGCGACTGGCGGCGCTCTACGATGAGGCTCTGGCCGATTGTCCGGAAGTGCGCCCCGTAGTCCGTGGCGCGGGCTCGGTCTGCCACCTTTATGTAGTACGCGCGGCCCGCCGCGACCGTCTGCGGCAGCACCTGGCGAAGCACGGCATCATGACCGGCGTGCATTATCCCATCCCGCTGCACCTGCAACCGGCCTTTGCCGTCGCCGGCATGAAGCGTGGCGATCTGCCGGTAGCGGAGCGGGCCTGCCGGGAGATCGTGTCGCTGCCGCTATGGCCCTACATGCCGGACTCGGCGGTGGCGGAGGTGGCGGAACGGGTGCGGGAGTTTTACCGCCGCACCGATCGAGGGCAAAAATAATCGGGAGAACGCGATCCGCCGGCCGATATGGACATCAGCGTCCCTTGCCAATATCGGCGGAAATCTCCGGCTCGGCCCGCCTTGAACCGATTACACGGGGCCGGTCCTGGCGCCGCTGAAGTCTCAGAAGTCGTCGGACAGCCAGGATACCGTCTCTCTGAGCCCCACCGCGCAGCAATACACTTCTGCCGCTAGCGGAGAGCCTGATAGCGCAGTCGCCGAGTCCACCAATCCAAGCGCTGTCGCCCACATCAACATCCTCGCCTGAAGCGAGCACACGATTCGGTTCCCGGAAAATGGCCTAATTCCAGTCGTGGGGCAAACACTCGCGAGACCGTCCCTCAGCGTCCAAAGGCCGATCGCCCCGCGAATTCCGCCTGCGTCCCCAACTGCTCCTCGATACGCAGAAACTGGTTGAACTTCGCCACCCGCTCGCTCCGGCATCCCGAGCCGGTCTTGATGTGGCCCGCCCCCGTCGCCACCGTCAGATCGGAGATGAACGTGTCTTCGGTCTCGCCCGATCGATGCGACACAAAAGAGCGATAGTTGTTCCGCGTGGCCAGGTCGATCGTATCCAGGGTTTCCGTTACCGTGCCAATCTGGTTGAGCTTGATGAGGACGGCGTTGGCGATTCCCTTTTCGATGCCTTCCCGCAAAATCCGCGGGTTCGTGCAAAAGATGTCGTCGCCCACCAGCTCGATGCGCGATCCCAGGGCCGAGGTGAGATTCTTCCACCCCTCCCAGTCGTTCTCGCCCATACCGTCTTCCAGCAGAATGATGGGATACCGATTGACCCACGACTCCCAAATTCCCACCAGCTCTTGAGACGTGATGGCTTTCCTGGTCGACTTGAAGAGAATGTACTTCCCGTCGTCCCACATCTCGCTGGCCGCCGGATCGAGGCAAATGGAAATGTCCGCGCCCGGTTTGTACCCGGCTTTCACAATGGCTTCCAGGATCAATTCCACCGCTTCGTCGTTCGACTTCAGATCGGGCGCGAAACCGCCTTCGTCTCCCACCGCCGTGCTGTAATTCCTGGCGCGCAGCACCTGTTTCAGAGTGTGGAAGGTCTCCATGCCCATGCGGATGGCTTCGGCAAAGGAGGGTGCGTGGTGCGGCGCGATCATGAACTCCTGGAAATCCACCGTATTATCGGCGTGCTTGCCGCCATTGAGCACGTTCATGCACGGCACCGGCAGCCGGCAGGCATTGGCGCCGCCCAGATACCGGTAGAGCGGCAGCCGATGCGCGTGAGCGGCCGCCCGCGCCACCGCCATGGAGACCGCCAGAATCGCGTTCGCCCCTAAAGTAGCTTTGTTGGGAGTGCCATCGAGCGCGATCATGGCCGCATCCACGGCCCGTTGATTGGAGGCGTCCAGACCGGTCACCGCCTCGCGGATCGCGCTGTTGATATTTTTCGCGGCCTTGGTGACACCCTTGCCGCCGTATCGGCTCTTATCTCCGTCCCGCAGTTCCACGGCTTCTTTTTCACCGGTGGAGGCGCCGGACGGCACGGCCGCGCGTCCGAAACTCCCATCGGCGAGAACGACGTCCGCCTCCACGGTCGGATTGCCCCGGGAATCCAGGATCTCGCGGCCTTTCACATCGACGATTGCTGTCATAAATAACTCCCTTGATCATGAGGACTGGCGAAAAACGAAAAAGCTCCTACCGCTGCGGGTAGGAGCTATCAGACTCAACGAAGTTGAGACGGTTCGCGGTGAGACTCCATCACCGTTGAAATTCCGGAACGCTCACTATATCTCAAATCGCTTCCGTCAGCCGCGAAGAAATCCCGCCGCATCGCCTCCACCCTCTTGCGTGCGCTTCCTCCCCATGAATACACTCGCAATCGGCATTGACTTTGGCACTACGAACAGCTCCATGGCACGCGCCCCACAGGTCGGGTGAAATCGAGTTCGCCCGGTTTCCCTTCGCGGCGGCTTCACGGACGCGTATCGCTCCTTCTTGCACCTCGACAAGGTGAAGGACACGCTGATTCGCGCCGACCGGGAGCGATAGTGGATGCCGGACACGTTTGTCCCGGACTGCAAGTGTGGCTGCGAAATGGGTGTCGCCCGAACCGGACCGCGCACCGGCCCTTGGATTGTTCGATCGGTTCGCTTCAGAAGAGGTTCTGCCGATCGCTCCCTATATTCTCTTGGCGGAATTCGCCAGTCTGGTTGCAAAGCGTAACCGCCGGATCTGCCCGCGGCGCGAGTCGTCGTGTAGGCGCCGGTCACCATCCAGCAGGCGATCCTCGGGACTATTTGCTTGCGCTCAAGGGCCTCTCCCACAGGAACTTGTGGAGGAACGTCTCCATGCGGCCGAGCGTGTATATCCACCGGCTGTGCAGCAGCGACTCGTGCACGTCATCCGGAAAAACGATGAGCTCGTAGTACACGTCGCGCTGGCGCAGCAGTTGCACGAGGCCGGTCATCTGCTGAAACGCCACGTTGCGGTCGTCGTCGCCCTGGATGAGCAGCACCGGCGACTTCCAGCCGTCGATGGCGCTAATCGTCGAGGACTGGTAGGAGACCGTTGCGGGATCGAGCGAGCTGCCCTGCAGGTGTACGCCCGCCAGGTCGACGCCGGCTTTAAAAATATCGGAGTTGCGCGCCAGAGCCTGCGACGTGAGCAAGCCCCCGTACGACAGCCCCCAGATCCCGATCCGGTTCGGATCGACATCGGGTCTGGTCTGCAGGTATTTGCCGCCCGCCACGACGTCCTGATACTCGCTATTACCGGATGCGCCGGTATTGGGCGCGGCGCGGAACGATCGGCCGTAGCCGATGCCAAGCCGGTAGTTAATCGACATCACGATATAGCCCTGGTCTGCCAGCCATTGATTGATGCCGTACGCCCAGTGGTAAAACTGCATGTAGTGATAGGCCGGCATCATCTGCCGCTGGGGTCCGCCGTGCACGAAGACAATGGCGGGGCGCCGTTCGCCGGGTTTCAGGTCCTTTGGCAGGAAGAGTTGATTGTGGATCTCAAGGCCGTCGGCGGCCTTGGTGATCACAATCTCCGGCTTCACGTGCGCGTCCATCGGAAAGCCCGGCCGCGACCTCGGGAAGACGATCTGCTGCGCCGGGGCCGCGCCCGCCGATCCGGCACTTCCAAGCTTCCAAACGCCGAGCGATTGCGGCATGTTCCAACTGGCGCTCAGCGTCGCCAGGTACTTGCCGGACGCCAGCGGAGCCGGGTATGTCTCGACGCCCTCGCCTGCGGTGATCCGCACCGGCGTGCCGCCGCCCACCGGCACCGCCCAGATGTGGCGCCGCTCGATATCCTTGGCGTTGGTGCAGTAGTAGAAGGTCTTGGAGTCGGCGGAGAGGGCAATCGACGTTTGATCTTCGATGAGCCCGTCGGTCGAGGTCAGCAGCACGGGACGCGCCGCCGGATCCATGACGTTGAGCGCGTAGTAGCGATCCCATTCGTCCACCGGGGGCGCCGGGGTTTGCGGAGGCGCTGGGCTTGCCGGCGTCGCGACGGGCGCGCCGCCGGGTGTGCCTCCGCCATTGGGTCCGCCTCTGCCGCCGCGTCCGCCCCTGCCGCCGCGGCCACCGCCCGCGGCGAACGGGAAGATGACGAGATTGCCCGCGAGGCGCACGTTCCCGGGGTTGGCGACGATGGCGTCGTTGGGCTGGTTGTGCCAGGTCTCCTGCGCCTCGCCTGTGGTGACGTCGGCTTTGTAGAAGGCGAGGGTGTAGCCGCCTTTGAACGTGGCTTGCATCAGGCCTGGAGAGTTGTTCGTGACGGCTGGGGCCGAAGCGGCCTGACCGCCCCGCCCGTCGGGCGTTGCCGTCGTGGCCGGGTTGTTGGCGGCCGTTGGGGCCGAAGCGGCCTGCCCGCCTCGCCCGTCTGGCGCTGCCGCCGTGGACGGATTGTTCGTGACGGCTGGGGCCGAAGCGGCCTGACCGCCCCGCCCGTCGGGCGCTGCCGTGGTGGCCGGGTTATTGGTGACCGTTGGGGCGGCAGCGCCCCGATTGCCCCGCCCACCGCCCCGCCCGCCGGGGGCTGCCGTGGGGGGCGTCTGAAAGGCCGGTCCGTTCGGCAGACCCGTTCCACCCGCGCCCTGTTGCGCCTGCTGCCCAAACGGCAGGCCCGGCCGCCGCGTGAACATCAGGTGCTTGCCGTCGGGCAGCCAGATCGGCGCCGTGTCGAAGTCCACGCTCGGCGACATGTACTTCACCGATCGCGTCGCCACGTCGTACACGACGATGAAGCTGTGATCGGTGCGGGTGCTCACGAACGCGATCTTGCGGCCGTCGGGCGACCACTTCGGCTGGCTCTGCACGCCCCACTCGGTGATGTACGCCTTCTCGCCGCGATCCACCTCGCTTGCCGGCTTCACGGGCGTGAGTTTCGCGTGAAAGATTTGTCCCCCTTTGACGAACAGAATCGTGCTGCCATCGGGCGCCAGTTCCGGGTTGGTGGCGTCGACAACCCGCCACGCGCCGCCGGCGCCGCTCGTGCGTGCCGCCCAGACCGCGTGTTCCGGCCCGCTAGGGTCGGCGGAGGGGTTGGGTGACCAGCCCTCGCGGTTCGGTCCTTCGCCGCGCAGGAACACGACGGTGCTGCCGTCGTCCGAAATCCGAACGCCCGACATCATGATGCCGTCGTCTTTCAGGAAGTTCGTGAGCCGCACGGGCGCGAACAGGGGCGCCACCGCAGTGTAGGCGTTTCGCTTGCCTTCGGCATAGTCCACCCAGGCAAGGCGATCGACCTTTCGCGCGGCGACCACCTCCTGCGGCGACGCCGGACTCAGGAAGTGTTGGTAGGAGGGGACTAGGGGCGGAGCGGAGGCAACCGGCCTCGAAAGGAAGGCGGCTGCCGCAATTGAGATGACGGAGAGACGGGTCGAGATGCGCATAGAGACCTCTGTGTGAGACACGGGACGGGCCCGGCCGTTGAGGGAGTATATCACGAGACGCGACCGCTTCCGAATTGGAGCAACCCGGCCGGAGTAGGCGAAGCCTCCGTATCCTGCTGGCCGAAGATAACCCCGTCAACGAAAAGGTGGCCTGCGCAATCCTGAAAAAGGCCGGCCACACGGTGGAAGTGGCGCGAGACGGACGGCCGGCGGTGCGCGCCATGGCCTCGGGATCGTTCGACGTGGTCCTGATGGACGTACAGATGCCGGAAATGGACGGTTTCGAGGCCACCGCCGCGATTCGGGAGATGGAAAAACACACGGGCGCCCACACCCCGGTGATCGCCATGACGGCGCACGCCTTGGGCGGACACAAGAGCGGTGTCTGGAGGCCGGGATGGATGGATATGTGACGAAGCCAATTCGGCGCGAACTATTGTTGCAGACGTTGGAGGAGTTTCAGGGCGAGCCAGAACCCGGGCGCGGTTGCCGGCGGCGTGGTCTGTACAGAACGTCATGAATAATTGCGCATGAATTGAGGACGTGATTTCGGAGGCTCGCGTGAGCGGCTCCGGCACCAACAGCAAAGCCGCAGCCATGCTGCTGCGAAACCTGGCCTTTACCATCGTTTTGCGCAGCTTGCGAACCCTTGACAGATTCCCTTCCTTCCGGATACTCAGCAGGGAAAGGGGGCCGGGGGTCTCAGGGGCTCGCCGCAGGGTCCGCCCCACAATTTGTGCAGAATGGCCAGGACGGGAAGTTAGTGACATTCAGCGAAAGCATGCCCGACCCACCCGACCCACCTCACCCAGGTGGACGCCGGTCATCGAATCATGCTACACCTTTGGTCGGGTCGCTACCGGGCATTGCTGGGCGGCGACTGGAGAACATCGCATGCATGAAAATCGGTTTTCGAGGCGATATTTCTTTTATGGAAGCCTGTTGGCCGGCGCCGTCCCCTCCGGGGGCTTCGGCAGCACACCCTCGCTGTCCGCTTTGGGGTACAAGTCTTACAACGAGAAATTGAACATCGCCGTGATCGGCGTCGGCACCCGCGGGCCGCAAATCCTGCAGGGGGCCGCGCCGACCGAGAACATCGTGGCGCTTTGCGATGTCGACGACGTCAGTGCGGCGCACGCATTCGAGACTTATCCCAAGGCGGCCAAGTACAAAGACTTCCGGAAGATGCTGGAAAAGGAAGGCAGGAACATCGACGCCGTGATGATCGCCACTCCCGACCACCTGCATGCCCCGGTCACGCTGCTTTGCATGCAGCACGGCAAGCACGTCTATTGCGAGAAGCCGCTGACCCGCACCGTGTCCGAAGCGCGGCTGCTTGCCGACGCCGCGGTGAAGTACAAGGTGGCAACCCAGATGGGCAACCAGGGGTTCAACCACGAGGGCACGAAAACAGCGTGCGAGATCCTCTGGTCGGGCGATATCGGCGAGGTGCGGGAAGTGCACGCGTGGACTGGCGGCATTTATGGCGGACAGCCGAACCTTCCCGAGTCCGGGCCGGAAGCGACGGCCGTGCCGGGCACGCTCGATTGGGACCTCTGGCTGGGACCGGCGGCGAGCAGGCCATTCAATCCCTTAATCAACAGCCACTGGCGCGCCTTCATGGACTTCTCCACCGGCGGCTCTTTGGGAGACTGGCTGGTGCACAATCTCGGTCCGGCGCACCTCGCGTTGCGGCTCGACCAGGCGTCTCCCCTCAGCGTGGAATGCGTCACCGTGGAGGGCAAGAATCAGTGGCTGTGGCCCATTCGCACGCACATCGTCTTCGAGTTTCCGGCCCGCGGCAACATGCCTCCGGTAACCATCCACGCTTACCAGAACATGCGCGGTGACTTCCAGAACCCTCCCGGGATGGCGGAGAACGATCGCCTGTTCCCACCGATGAACAATCTGGCCGACAAGGGCCGGCCGTTCGTCGGCAGTGGAGACGGCACCATGCTGGTGGGGCCACAATTGACGGTGGATGGCAAACCGGCGTCGCAGGCAGGGCGCGGCGGCGGCCCGGCGCCTGGCGGTGCGGGTGGCCGCTCTGGCGCTCCCGGCGGAGCGGCGGGACGCGGCGGTCCGGGCGGAATGGCCGGAGATCCGGCGTTGCGCGCGCCGGGCAACGGAGCGGTGTTCGTCGGTTCCAAAGGCTACATGGCCACGGTGTCTCGCGGCGAGGGCGTATGGCTGCTCCCCGCATCCCGGTGGGCGGAGTACAAACTGCCTCCGCAGTTGCTGCAGCGGGGCATCAATCACCAGCAGGACTGGATCCGCGCCTGCAAAGGCGGCGCGCCCGGAGTTTCCGAGTTCTCCGTGGCCACCAAGTACATTGAGTGGCTGGCTCTCGGGGTGATCGCCCTGCGCGTTCCCGGCAAGCTGATGTGGGATTCGAAGAGCATGCGCTTCACTAACAGCGAGGAAGCCAACAAATACCTCAAGCCTTTCGTCCGCAGAGGATGGGAACTGAAGGTCTAAAAGGAGCATCGGGATGAAAAACGGGATGATGAGCTTGTTGGTGGGATCTGTCCTGGCTTGTGCGGTCCCCATGCGGGCCGCACCCCCGATCCGGGTGATGATACTGGACGGAGAGCAGGCGGGACCTTACCATGCCTGGCAGGAGACTACGCCGTACCTGAAAAGAATGCTGGGTGACGCCGGAATCTTCCAGGTGGATATCGTGACGGCGCCGCCGAAGGATGGCGATTTCACTACATTCAAGCCGGACTGGAGCAAGTATCAGGTGGTGGTCTCGAACTACGATGCCCCGGACGACCGCTGGCCTGACAGTGTGAAGGCCTCGTTCGAGCAGTACGTCCGGAACGGAGGTGGGTTCGTTTCGGTGCACGCCGCCGACAATGCCTTCCCCCACTGGAAGGAGTACAACCTGATGATCGGTGTCGGCGGTTGGCGCGCCCGGAATGAGAAGGCGGGTGCACATTTCTATTATCAGGATGGGAAACTGATTGCCGATACCGCTCCGGGAAACGCCGGCAGCCACGGGGCGCGCCTTCCCATCAAGATCGTCAACCAGGTGACCAACCACCCCATCACCGCGGGGCTCCCCAAGGAATGGATGCACGTGGCCGACGAGCTTTACGCCAACCTGCGCGGGCCGGGCGAGAACATGACGGTGCTCGCTACCGCATGGTCGGATCCGGCCAATAAGGGCACCGGCCACGAAGAGCCCATGCTCATGGTGCTGTCGTATGGCAAAGGGAGGATCTTCCATACTACGTTGGGGCACGATCGGGCCGCGCTCAACTGCGTGGGCTTCATTACCACCTACCAGCGCGGGACGGAATGGGCGGCAACCGGCAAGGTGACGCAGAAGGTTCCGGCCGACTTCCCGACCGCCGACAAGATCAGCACGCGTGCGGAGTACAATCCGCCGGCGCCGGCGGCAGGAGCGCCCGGTAAGTAAACGGGGCGTCATTCCGGCTGCCGGCGCAGGCGATCTGCGCCAGCCAGAAACGGCCCGTGCAAAGCTACCGATATTGGCGCGTAACGCTGGGGTAGAACTGACAGAAGGTCCGCACCGGCGGCAAGATATGGGATGATCCTGGAAGTTAAATCGTTCAACGTGAATTGCCGGATGTCGCCCGCCGCCTTGCTGTCTGTTCGATACGAGAACAGGGACTTCTACCCAACTTCTATCCGGCATCTCGCATCGACGCGGACGGGTTGGTAGACGATTAGCTGCACGTCGGGGCCCTCACCGGCGCCGCGCATCGCACCAGACCTCCCACGGCACTGTATCGTCGGCCCCCATTCCTTCACAGCAGGTGATGCGGCTGGCCAAGAGCGAACCGGATGCGATCGATTTCCTGAAGGGGCTTGAGGAATTCGGGTTCGGTCAGCGGCCATATTTGCGCGGGCTGCGCCGGGGAACCGGCCGCGATCAGGAGGCAATTCACGGCCCGGCGGGCGGCTTCGTTTGCACCTTCCATGGTCGCGAGATCAGTGTAGGTCCGGACGTAGTCCGAAGCGAGGAACAGGTTGGGGATTTCTACCTGGGCTTCAGGCCGGTACTGGAGGGACCCGGCCGTATTGATCAACAATGGCTCCAAATTCGTCGCCATAGTTGGGTTGGGAAACTGGACATCGGGGTCGAGGAACCAGGTCGCAAGATCGGCATCATCGAGTTGGATGCTGCCGTCCACGTTAAGGTGCTGCTTCAACTGGGCCCAGACCTCCTCCTTGACCTCCTGTGCGGTGCACTGCATCGCGGGTTTGTTATAGAGCACGCCGGGTTCTTCCCACTCGGAGATATCGACCGAGAGAACGCCCGCTACGGCGCCATCTCCGAAACTCGACAGATCCACGCCGGTCCAGAACTGGCGCTGGGAGACAGACGTGAGCGCCCACGGTGAATCGAGGTAGATAGTATGGCCGCGGTCTAGTGGAAGGTCTCTCCGCAAGTAGAACTGAATGCCGTTCATCCACCGTGTTTGGAGGCGGTCGAGGTTGGCGATGGATGGCGCCGCGGCCTTGAGGGCGGGTGTGAGCAGTGTGCTCATTACGTCCACGGGCACTGCCGCAATGTAGTAGCCAGCCGCGATCTCGATCGCGTTGCCGCTTTCGGTGGCGTGCACGCAGCGGACGCGCCCGCCTTCCAATTCGAAGGCATTCACCTGAACGGTGGTATGGAACACGACGCCCTGGCGCTGGAGGTAATCGACCCAGGGGTTCAGCCAGACGTCGCTTGTGGGACCGTTGAGGAGGCGATCGAAGACCTCATCGGGATAGATTAGATCGTAGAGGAGTTGCAGAAGGATGTAGCCCACGGTTCGTGTGCTGCCCTCTTGCGGGCGCATAGCGACGAGCGAGCGAGTGAGCCCTTCACCCAAATAGCGCTGGTATATGGAGGACATTTGCTGGGCAGAGATAAAGTCCCACCATTTCAGATTCTCGTAAACGGCCAGGCGCCGTTCGGGGCAACTGGTGGCCAGCACGAGCAGCCGGCTCACGAAGAAGGCGAGTTCGGCCGCCGGGACGCCGATGGGGGTGAACAACTCGCAGAGGAAAACACGCAGATCCTCGAGGTTTCGCGGCGAGCGCGCTACCCAGGTAATCCCGGCCTTCCCCGAACGCGCCAGCAGAATTCGGGGGGCGATGGTGAGGTTGTCGAAGGCAGTGCCGCCAGCGGCCTCGGGGATGCGGCGCATGGTGTCGATGACATGCTTGTAGAAACCGGGGAAGAATCGAAAGCCGTGCTCGCCCGGGAGATCGTGGCGCCCGCCCGTTCCCGAGCCGGTGACCGGGATACTGCGCGCCTTACCTCCCATCACGGCTTTGCGCTCGTAGACCTCCACGTGAAAGCCGCGCTCGATCAGTTCGTGCGCGGCACTGAGCCCACCCACGCCGCCTCCCAGCACCGCTACCGTCTCCTGCATCGAAAGTATTCTACACCAGACGGCGGGTGTCATTCTCCGCTGAAAACAGCGCGGCGGATCGAGAGGCTGCACTACGCGCGAGGAACCACGATGCTCCAGCAAGACCCAAGCAAGTGTGACGGCGCAGAGGCGCCGTGCTTCCACGGAATGCCCGCCGCCGCAAACCGGTCCGACCCAGCGAGAACATCTTGTGGCAGAAGCGCCAGAAGCAGTGAAGGCGAGGCGCTGGCTAACGACATTGCCGCCTATCGCCCAGCTTCCGGCCAGAAGATGCCCTTGTCGGCTACCACGCCCTACGCCGGGAGTCTGGTGGAGCAGGGCGGCAAGCTTTATCAATAGGCCAGCTACCAGGATGGTCGGGCTCACGTCTACGCATCGAACATTCCAACGATCGGCGGGATCGCGGCCGGAACCTATCCGACGCCAGGAGGCCCGAACACATCCGGCGGCGCCGGCGCTACGTACATGTCGCTGAACATCAGCGGTTCCGGCGCGGCGAACTTCATGACCGGACAGCTCGTCAGGCCGCAGTTCATGACTGACCAAGCGAAGCGCTGGTTTCCACGCTAATAGATGGTGAGAAGCAGTGGGAGGCCGGCACTTCCAAACTCGTCGCGGCGACTACCACGCATCGCGATTCGTGATGGTCACGCGGAAATAGGGCTTCTCCTTTTCCGCCGAGTCCATCGTAAACTCCTGAGAGGTCTTCTTCGGGTCGTAATCGCGCCACAGCCAGCTCAGCGACTCCGGTAGATCGAGCGCGGCTTGAGCTCCGCCGTGTGCCGCGGTGCCGAACCGGAAATGGAAATCGTATTCGCGAAACTTCAGCGAGTTCGCCATCTGGATGGCTTGCATCGGCCACGATCCGTGATTGTTTTCCAAGTCGTCCGATCCGTCGCTCATCCACACCCGGATATTCCGCTTGGGGTCTTTGCGCACCATAAACGGGTACACGTTGCCGCCGTCCGCATTCTCCTTGGATCGCCACTGGATCGACGTGAAGCTACCGACGGCCGAGTGCACACGCGCGAATTTGTCGGGCATGAACCACGCGGCGTTGAACGCGCAGATGCCGCCCGACGACTCTCCCGCGATGGCGCGGCTGTAACCATCCTGGCGCAACTTGTACGTCTTCTCGACCTCCGGCAGCACTTCCTCCATCAGGAAACGCAAATAGTGGTCGCTTACCGTGTCGTACTCGACTGAACGCATCGCGCGCCCGTCCGGCGAAGTACCCGGAGCGATCATGACATGTACGATCGGCGGCAGCAGTCCCTGCTGGACCAGGTTGTCCGTCACTGCGATCAAGCGGATTCCGCTCAGCTCTCCGGTGAGACCCTGTCCGTCCTGCCATACCATGAGCGGCGCCGGCACGTTCGGATCGACGCCCGGTGACGCGTACACCCAGTAGTCGGACTTCATCCCATCGTAAAGCTTGCTGGTGATGGTGTGCTTCTCGCTCAGCTTGCCATGCGGCACACCGGGTTTGGGATAAGAGTCGGGATTATACCCAACCGCATCGCCGCGCGCGCCGAGTGCCTTGCCGGCGGCATAGAACTGATACTGATGCAGGACTCCGGTGCGCATCTTGGTCAGCAGCATCCAATGAGTGGCGTCGACCTGCGCCAGCGGTGTCTGCGGCTGCAGGTCGATCGACACAGTTACGGGTGAGGCCGAGGTGGCCAGAAACAAATAATCCTGGCCCCACACGGTGACCTGGGTAGCCGCGGTCACCGTTGCAACTAGCTGTTTCATCTCGGCGCTGCCCGGCCCCTTCCGCGCCGCCTCAATGCGATCGGCGGGTGGAGGAGTTTGGGCGAAAACGGCAACGGTAACCCACAAAAGGACAGTCATGATCTTCATAGAGGGCCAGTATACACCTTAAATGGGAATTGGCTGAAAAGACCTAACCGGTCGCGGCCGACCGTGCCCCAGTTGGCGATAATGCGCCTTAACGCCGGCGAAGGTTGAGTGCGTTGGTCGACCCTGCTCGGCGTAATGAGGGGATTCGCCGGCTGGGCGACAGATGTCAGCAACGGGCGTTTCTCGTTAAAGTGCGGGATTGGCGATCACAAGCCGACTGATCGGTACTAATCTGGCGGTTCACATCCGCGTCGGGCTTATCAAGGCGTTTCTCTGAGCTAGCCGTTTTCGACGCGCGCCTTTATATCCGAGTACGCCGTATCGATGAGCCTGCTTAGCGCTGCGGCGTTTGTGGCCGTCCCCGGTCTCAGCTTCACATGGCGCATGAACTTGCCGGTGCCTAGCAACAAGCGGGCCGGATCCGGCAGCGCGACGCCGTGAAAGAACCCCACGTTTACGTGCGAGGTGAATACATTCACGTAGCCGAAGGGCGCATCTCCCAAACATGCAACTGGACAGCCGTCATGCAAAAGCTCCCGGACTTCGTCCCCGCACTTTCGCATCACTTCAAACCACTGATGCGCGATGGCTCCCAGTTCACCTGCGTGTTCTTTCATCCACGCATCGATGGCGGGGTCCCGCTCGACAGCGCCATTGAATCGCAGCAATTCCGTTCTCATCGTCGCTCTACTTTCTGCTTTCGCGATCTATGGTCAAGTAGCACCATACCTTCCCTCCAGCAAATCCGCCATGACCGCATCATAACTCCCCATAAAACCGCCGGCATACTTTGGAACGTCTGCGCCTTCCAGGTCACCCTGGCCAACCTACGCTTGCCGGTCTGTGCCGGGTCACTGAGACTTCCGCTTATCGAACCCCGGCACGGAGTGCAGGGGTCGTGGCCCGACGCCCTTGCGTCCGGCCTCTAGGACCGAGCGCGGAATCGACCGATCGGCACCAATCGAATCGTCGCTGAGCGCATTGACCGCTTCGGCCTTTCTGTGATCTAATCGACGTAACAAGATCGTCTCGCGATCTCGAGACCGGATGTGTTCCCAAACCTGAACTGGAAAGTGCGCGCACCGGAGAGTTCCATGCAGAAGAAGCTGAGTTTCCTTGCTGTCGTATTCCTGGCGCCGGTGATCTTCCCCGGCGCAACCTGCCTGGCACAGACGCAGGCGGAGAAAGCTCCCTATCCAGCCATGGCTCGTCTGGATCAGTATTTGGCGCCGGACGAGAATTCCGAAATCGCGCTGGCTCGCAGTGGCGCTCCAGCATCCATTTCGGACGCGGCCGAAGTGATGGTGCTGCGACGGGACGGATACGCAACCGCGGTGAAGGGGAGGAATGGCTTTTTCTGTATCGTGGAACGATCATGGGGCGCCGCTACCGATGATCCGGATTTCTGGAATCCCAAAGTGCGCGCCCCTATTTGCTTCAATCCGCCAGCCGCAAGGACCTTTGCGCCCATCTTCCTAATGAAAACCAAACTAGTGCTGGCAGGAAAATCGAAGGCGGAGATCGTTCAGGCGACCGCATCTGCACTGGATAAGAAGGAACTGCCCGCGCTGGAGCCTGGAGCGATGTGCTACATGATGTCGAAGCAGCAGTACTTAAGCGACAGCGGCATGAGCTGGCATCCCCATCTGATGTTTTTTGTTGCGGGCGACGCGGCGAAAAGCTGGGGAGCCGATCTGCCCGGCTCGCCAGTTATGGCGGCGGACGACCCTGAAGAGCGGGCAACTATTTTGATGGTCTGGGTCGGCAAATGGTCCGATGGGACACCGGCTCCGCACGCTATGCACTGACCTGGGATTCGAAGGATGAGGCATATGGATGAGCACCACCGATGCCCGCCTTCCACGCTCCCATGATCAATCTATACACGTGATCTCGCTCGCGCGGCGGCGTTCTTTGCGGAATTCGGCTTCGTCGAAGTTTTTCGAACACCAGAGACAGGCGAACCTGTCAATATCGAACTCACCCTCGATGGTTTACCCTCGGAATCGCGACCATTGAGGCGGCCAGGGAGCGCTACGGACTTCGACTGGCGGGCGAGGGCCACTGGATTTGAAATTGTTCTCTGGAACGACGATACCGATGCTGCAGTGAATGTTCTGATTACAAAGGTGTGCCCTTGCTTTTTCCACCCCATGATTTTCTCGGCGGCGAACTGCGCGCTGCCTGGATCTGCGATCCAGACGGCAATCCCATCCACTTTGTTCAGCAGAGGCGCTGAAACGGTCCGCGGGTCGCAAGTTCGTTTGGACACTCACTAAACCCGAACCGGAGGATGAGTCCCCGTAAACGCGCTTGGCTTCGCAGATCCACTTGGCTAGTTTGTCGTCAAGCCACGGAAGTGCGAGTACGTCGGATTTGCCACACGAAGCCGCCAAATCGACGAACCGATTTCCAGTTTCTGGCCGCTACTGACGGTTTCCAACTCTGCGGCCGCGAGAGTTTGATGAGGCTATCTCGAATGGCGTTTGCGACCGGCCGCGCGCTTACAGCGGCTGCCAATTCGCCCGAGCCCTACAGTATATACCTGCTCAGATCCTGATCTTTGACGATATCGGCGAGTTGCTTGCGCACGTAGGCGGCGTCCACTCTCACGGTCTTCTTCTTCAGATCGGGACCGGCGAACGATACGTCTTCCAGCATCTTCTCCATGATCGTATGCAGCCGGCGCGCGCCGATGTTCTCGGAGCTCTCGTTCACTTGCGCGGCGAAGCGGGCCACTTCTTCGAGCGCGTCGTCGGTCAATACCAGCTTGATGCCTTCGGTCTCCAGCAGCGCGGTGTATTGCTTGGCGAGCGCGTTCTTGGGCTCCTTCAGGATGCGGATGAAATCCTCCACGCTGAGCGACTTCAGCTCCACGCGGATGGGGAAACGGCCTTGCAACTCGGGGATCAGGTCGCTGGGCTTGGAAACGTGAAACGCGCCGGCGGCGATGAACAGGATGTGGTCCGTACGCACAAAACCGTAGCGCGTGTTGACGGTGGTGCCTTCCACAATCGGCAGGATGTCGCGCTGCACGCCCTCGCGGCTCACGTCCGGGCCGTGGCCGGATTCGCGGCCGGCGATCTTGTCGATCTCGTCGAGGAAGATGATGCCGCTCGATTCCACGCGCTCCAGAGCCACGCGGGTTACCTGGTCCATGTCGATGAGCTTCTGCTCTTCCTCCTGCACCAGGTAGTCGAGCGCTTCGGCCACCCGCATCTTGCGATTACGCGTTTTCTGGCCGAAGAGGCTGGGCAACATGTCCTTCAGGTTGATGCCCATCTCCTCCATGCCCATATTGGTGGTGACCTCGAACGAGGGCGCGCGATCTTTCACTTCGAGTTCCACCAGGCGCTCGTCGAGTTTGCCTTCGCGCAGGCGCTCGCGCAGCTTTTCGCGCGTACGTTCGATACTTTCGCTCGGTTCGGGCTGCGGCGGCATCAACAGGTCGAGCAGCCGCTCTTCGGCATTCAATTCGGCACGGTCGGAGACTTCGTCGAGCCGTTCTTCGCGCACCATGTCGATGGAGATGTCCACCAGGTCGCGGATCATGGACTCCACATCGCGGCCCACATATCCCACTTCGGTGAACTTGCTGGCTTCCACCTTCATGAACGGCGAATTGGAGAGGCGCGCCAGGCGGCGCGCCAGTTCGGTTTTTCCGACGCCGGTGGGGCCGATCATGAGGATGTTCTTGGGCATCACCTCTTCGGCCATCTCCGGCGGCAGTTTTTGCCGGCGGATGCGATTGCGCAAAGCGATCGCCACGGCGCGTTTGGCATCGGCCTGTCCCACCACGTGCTTGTCCAGTTCCCGGACGATTTCGCGGGGAGTCAACTCGTCCAGGATGGGTTCTTCATCCACGGATTGGCCCGGAAGGTAAATCACCATGGCTACTCCAACTCCTCGTAGGTCACATTGTCGTTCGTGTAGATGCAGATTCTGCCGGCGATAGCCATGGCCTGTTCGGCGATATGGCGGGCCGACAGCTTGGTGTTGCCGAGCAGTGCCAGGGCCGCCGACATGGCGAACGGGCCGCCGGAACCGATGGCTGAAATGCCCTCGTCCGGTTCGATGACGTCGCCGTTGCCGCTCACCAGATACGTGTTGGCGGCGTCGGCTACCAGCAGCAGGGCCTCCAGATGGCGCAGAGCGCGGTCGGTGCGCCACTCCTTCGCCAGTTCCACCACCGAGCGGGCAAGGTTGCCGTTGAACTGCTCCAGTTTCGTTTCGAAGCGGGAAAACAAGGCGAAGGCATCGGCGGTAGAGCCCGCGAACCCGGCCAGGATCTTGTCGTTATACAGACGCCGCAACTTCTTCGCGGTGCCCTTCAGCACTTCGTTTCCGAGGGTGACTTGTCCATCGCCGGCCATTACGACCTTGCCGTCCCGGCGGACACAAATCACCGTCGTCGACCGTATTCTCTGTCTCATTGTTGGTGTAACCCTATCTTAACCCACTGCGCTTGGCCCGACGGCAAATCGAGCCGCGGCTCGGTGCAACAAGTGAGAAGTGTCCCCCTACCGGAACGTAACCCCCGCGCCTTTCCGCGCGAAGGAGTGCTTGCGGAACGCCGTCTGCTTATGCGGATAGTCCCGGCGGAAGTGCGCACCGCGGCTCTCTTCGCGCGCCACGGCGGCCGGGTCGCAGAGGCCGTCGCCGGCGACCAGGGTGTCCTGCTCGTGCAGTTCCACTTCGTCGTCGTTGCCGAGAGCGACCGCGATGCCGCCCTGCGCGTATTCGGAAGAAGATTCGCTCAGACTGTCTTTGGCGACTACCAGAACCTGCCCTGCTTGGGCCAGCTCGATGGCCGCGCGCATACCCGCCACGCCTGCGCCGATCACCAGAAAGTCGGGACTCATTGGCTATTGCGATGATAGCAGGGGCGTGCCGGCGGACACGCAAAACCAGGCGCGGCGGCCGGCGGATTACTCCGTGTCTCCGCTCGGGTCGGAGGGTAAGTAGTAGTCCTCAATCGGCTCGCCGGCCGCGTCGGACTGGTCGTCGCCGGCCAGAATCGGTTCGAAGGTGTCGGCCGGATCGTCTGGCTGTTGGCCGGACTCGCCGTCGCGATGTTTTTCCCGCTTACGCGCGATGGATCCGGACGCCGGACGCTGGCCGTACGAATCGGAAGAAGGAACGGAGCCCACACGGAAATCATCCATGGTCGACCTCGCTTTGCCTGATTAGTAGCGGAAAGCGAGGCCGAAGGCAAGGGGGGAGGGCCATCGGGGGCCATCGGTGGAGGCGCGTGGCGATGTACCAGGAGTTGCCGGCGAGGTCTTGGACGCTGCCGTTGCGGTCTCCGGAGGGCTGATCGGCGCGGAGACGGCTTCGGCACCGCACGCCAGGGCGCGGCGGCATCCTCCACGTAAAGATAGAACATACCCGGCATGGGCTGATAGATCCCGGCTGCGTCGATGAGTCTCCATGGTGGAGGCGCCGATTTTCAGGGTGGTACGGGGTGCTTTACGAAATGCTCACCGGGGCGGAGACACCCGCGGCCATGCGCTGGCTGTTGCGGCGCTGTCAATCTGTCGGCCTTTCCCGTGTTTTTTCTGAAAGTAATGGCCGCCCGACCCCATTCCTCAGTGAGGGGGCTTGAGGCGGGTTTCGGGGCCGATCCGAACCGACGAAACATCTCCGCACTCTGTTCCCGATCGTGATTCTTGCGCTCGCGGGACCGGCGCGCTTTCGCGCCTTGGCAACGATTACACGCTGGCACCGCTCACGACTTTCATTGACGAGGGGAAACCGCGATGATTCAGAACGGCTTGACCGCAGTCGCTTTTCGATGGTCGATCACCGCCTGTAGAAACGCACGTAAATCATGGCATCCGTGGCGAGACAAGTGGATGAAACCTGCATTCCGATTGCGCCTGGCCATACCAATTCTGGCATTCGCCTTTCCCGTAGCCGTTCGTGCAGACCTCAACCAGACGAACGTTCTCACGGCAGGGAATACCATAAACCTGGACACCGGCGCGGTCGGCGCATCGGGCGGAGACATCCAGTGGAACTCCAGTGGCATCACTCCGCAGGGGAGTGCGACGGCGCTCCATATTTACAGCAACTGGCCGCTCGCACAATTCGAAACCATCTCGATTATTGTCGTCTCCGGCCTTCCGGGCTATTCTAACGCCACGATTCCCACCGCCGAGCTCGGCGTCGGCAATGTCTTCGGAGTACACACCAATAGCGGGCACTGGGACAAAGTCATTGTGACGGCAACCACCGCCTCGATCAGTGTGAGACTGGTGTGTCCTTTCGGCAGGCATGCGTGACACTGTCTAGCCGTAGCAGGTGACGCCGGTCTTGTCCAGCAGTGGGTCGACATTCAAATAAGGAGGGAATCCGGGTACACGGAGCTTCATCCGGGCGACGATGCCGCAGGCCGGGTTCACCAACGTTCTACCTGCCGGGCGGAACTTGTTAGCCCTGTTAACCCGCATACCTTTGCATTCCGGCGAGGCATGGAGGAAAATGTACATGTCGCATGAGCCCTCAGGCTGGTCCTCCCCTGGCGGGAGAGCGACTCCCCGGGCCGCCGGCGCGGGTTGCCGCATACGAGTACCGGCGATTATTGACCTCGCTCGCCTCCAGAGCCCGATGGCTCGGGTCGCGGGATCCGGAGAGCGCGGCACAGGAAACCCTGAAACGCTCCTTGGAAAGTCCGGCCGCTCAACCCGCGGTGGACTACTATTTCAGCCAGGAACCACCGGACGGAATGGCGCCGGAGTGGCCGCTCGACCGGCTGTTGGCGTGGCTTCACGCGGTGCTGCATTACGTGGTCCGGGAAGAACGAAGCCGCGTGGGATACCAGCGCGAAGTGCCCCTGGGCGAAAGCCGCCCGGACCCCGCGGATCCGGCGCCCGGACCGCTCGACAGATTGATCGGCGAAGAACTGCGGGCCATCGTGGTGGAGTGTTTTCCCAAACTGGAGCGCGAACAGCGGCAGGTGCTCAGTATGCGTGTTGAGGGACTGAAATACGGCGAAATCGCCGCGCGGCTCGGCGTGAATGAAAACACCGTAGCGACGTGGATCAGCCGCGGCATCCGGGAACTGGCGCAGCGCGTGCGCAGACGCAGGGGGGGCACGGCGCAATGACCGATCGAATCGATCGCTACGTGCGCGGCGAGCTCACGCCCGAGGAAGCTCGCGCGTTGGCGCAGGAGTCGCTTGACTCCCCTTCCTTGTTTGACGAACTGACCGATGCCGCTCTGGCGAAAGCGGCGCTCACCCCGGAGAACTTGCGGGCCGCCAAGCTGGTTCGATTTCCACGCAAGGCCCGGTGGGTGATTGGCAGTATGGCGGCGGCTGCGGCATTGCTTTGCATCTGGCTGATCGACCTGCGATCCGTGCCCGTGCGGAGCCTCAAGCCGGTACTCGAGTTGTCGGCCAACGCGAGCCAGCCGGTTCTTCTGGCGAGCGGCCTCGAACCGGCAGGCGCGCCGGTCTTCCGCGGCCCCGCGCCGGACAGCCGCACTCCGGCCCAGGCCGGCTCGATCGTTTCCATGGCAGATGGCCTGGCGAACATCAATCTCGGTTCGCTGGACGGTCTTGCGAAGGGCAGCGAACTACCGGTTTTTCGGGGGGACGAAGCAGTCGGGCGTTTGCAGGTGACCACCGTATTTCGCGATCGCGCCCGCGGCCGGGTCGTCGAAGGCCGGCACATTCAGGTGAAGGACCAGGTGCACATTGCGGGAGCGGACCATTTGGGCGCGCTGCTGGAACAAGTGGACGCGCGGTTCAATCGCGGCGACTCGGAGGGCGCGGCCGGCATGGCGGAGCAGGCGGTCCAATGGGGGGAATCCGCGCGTGTTGCGCCGCGAGCTCTGGCCATCCTGTGGAATCGGCTTGCCGTCCTGTACATGCTGCGCGGCCAATACGACGGCGCGGAGGCGCTGCTGGGCCGTGCGGTTTCGGCCGCTCCCCACACGGATTTGGTCTATGCTCAGAGCATGAACAATCTGGGGGTGTTGGCCGAACTGCGGGGAGATCGGCACAAAGCGGAGGCGATATACGGAGACGCTCTAAGCGCCTTCGCGGGCGAGGAACGGCGAGCGGTGGAACGGAATCTGGCACGGGTTCGAGGCTCGCGGTAAGCCGTGACGGAATTTCTCCCGGCGATACTGGCCCTCGCGTTCCTTTTCCAGAATCCACCCGCCCAGGATTGGGCGTCGCTGGACCGGCAGGCCGAGGAACTGTATACCAAGGGCGATCTGAAGGAGGCCATTCGCATCGCCGGACTGGCGGTGGATGCCGCGTCCGGCGCGAAACAGACGGGCCACAGCATGGACCGGCTGGGCTTTTTCGAATACACCTCCGGGAACCAGAAGGATGGCGAATCGCACCTGCGGCAGGCCATCGAGCTTCGCAAGAGCAAGCTGGGAACGGAGACCGCCGATTACGCCGAGAGCGCTAACGATCTGGCACTCTTTTGCCGCGACTTCGCCAAGCTGCCGGAAGGCCGCGACCTCGCCGGGCAGGCGGTGACGATACGGTCGCGCTTGTTGGGGCCGGGCGATCTGCGCGTGGCCGAAAGCTTAGACACGCTGGGAAGCATTCTGGCTCTGCAGGGCGAGTACGAACTGGCGATCTCGCGATTGGAGCAGGCCCGCGCCATTCATGAGTCGCAACCGGAGCCGAAGAACTTCAGCGAAGAGTACGGCACGCTGTGCATCAATTTGGCGGGCACGTACCAACGAGTCGGCAAGTACTCCCAAGCCGAGAGGCTTTTCGAAAAGGGACTCGAGGTGCTGCGCATCAAGCCGGGCGTCAACCATCCGGCCTATTCGGCCAGCCTGGTGGCGTATGCGTTCCTGCAAGCGGAACTGGGGCACTATTCCGCCGCCGAGAAGCTCTACGACGAGAGCGGCAAACTGCTGAAGGAACAACTGGGCGAGCAGCACCCCTATTACGCAACCTATTTGAACAATCGCGCGGCACTGTATACCGCGTTAGGCAATCTGGCGGTGGCCGAGTCCGACCACCGGAAAGCGCTGGAGTTGAAACGGAAGATCCATGGCCCCGACGCGCTCACGGTGGGCGCTTCGCTGCGCAATCTGGCGCACCTGGTCTCCCTCCGAAATCCCGCCGAAGGCGAGAAGCTCTATCAGGAAGCGGTCGATCTCTACGGCAAGAATCCCAAAGCCCCTCCGTTCGACTACACCAGCGCGTTGCTCGGGTTATCGGAAGCGCAACGCAATCGCGGCGATCTGGCGGCCGCCCGCGCGACCTTGCAGCACGCGTCCGGCGTGGCTGCCGAGGGATTGGGCGCGAAGCATCCGCTCTACGCCGCCGTGCTGTGCGATCTCGGGCTGGCGCATGCCGCGGCGCACGAGTATCCGGAGGCCGAACAGAGATTGCAACAAGCCATCGACATCGTACGGGAGACGCAGGGCGACGCTCATCCGGATCTGGCGCGGTATCTGCAAAGGCTGGCGGAGGTATACGACGAAGCGGGAGACTATCGCGCCGCCGAGCCGCTCTATCGCCGCAGCCTGGAGATTTCCGACCGCACTCTGGCGGACATGCTGACTGTGGGGTCGGAACGGAACAAAGCGGCCGTCCTGGCGAATCTGGAGGATCCGATTCCCACGCTGCTGGCCTTCCAGAGGCGCGCCGGCAATCGGCTTCCGGCCGCGCGCGCGCTGGCTTTCGAGGCGGTGGCGCGGCGCAAGGGGCGGCTGCTCGACGAAGTGCACGATTGGGGTCGGAGCCTGCGGGAGAATCCCGACGCCGGCATACGGAATCGCTTCAATCGACGGGAAGCCATGCTGGAGTGCCAGGCCTCGTTGACCATCGCGCTGGGGTATCGCGATTTGAAGCCCGCGGTGGTGGGGACCTGCGCGCTGCCGGGCTCCGATCTCGAAGGCCGCTACGAACGGCTGCTCCACGACTTGCGCACCAACTGGACCGACGCATTGGGAAAGCAGGCGCTACAGGCGGTCGGCGAGCTGCGGCAGCGCATCGACACGCTGGAGGCCGGGCTGAGCCGCGACGTCCCGCAGTTTGCATCGGCGCTGCAGCCGGCGCGGCTGGAGGATATCCGCGGGCGACTCCAGCCGGACGAGATGCTCATCGAGTTCGTCGACTACGCGGATCGCAACGCTCGGCCACCGGGCCGTCGATATGGAGCATTCCTGCTGGGACGCACCGGGGAGCTGCGCTGGGCGGACCTGGGTCCCGCGGGCGCGATCGATCGGGCGGTGCAGGATCTCATCGCGGCTGCCAACGATTGGAGCGTTTCCCTGGCCGGCAGAGAAGCCCACGGCGCGAAGGCGTCGGAAGATACGGCGCGGGAGGCTTTGCGCACGCTTTCGCAAAAGCTGAGCCCGGTGATGGCGGATCTGGCACAACGGAAAGCGATCGCACGCCTGCGCGTGGCGCCCGATGGAATGCTCAATCTGGTGCCATTCGGGGCGCTCACCGATGCGCGCGGCCGATTCCTGACGGAACAATTTGCGATCGGCTACGTTTCCGCCGGCCGCGATCTGGCGGGATCCCCCGCGCACGCGGCGGGGAGTTCGGCGATCGTCGCGGTGAGTCCGGGAGCGGGCGCTCAAGCGACGGGCGCTCCCGCGGGAAGCGCATTCCGGGCGGAACGGCTGGAGCGGTTGGAAGACGCGGAGTTGGAAGCCCGCGACGTGAAGAAGTGGATTCCGCGCGCGCAATTGCTGAACGAAGGGGAGGCCACGGAGCAGCGGATCAAGCAATTGCACCACCCCGCGCTGCTCCACATCGTAGGGCACGGAATTGTCCGCGGCAACGAAGACTGCCAGGCGGATCCGTCCAGTCCGGGGTGCCGGCTCGCCGGGATGGATTCTGCGACGCGCGTGATGAGTCTGTCGGCGATCGTGTTGGAAGAGGCATATGGGCGGGGCGGCCCTTCGTCGCAGGATGGTCTGCTGACGGCGTTGGAACTGCAAACGCTCGATCTGCAGGGCACCGAGATGCTGGTGCTGTCGCAGTGCCGGATGGCGGATGGCGTGCAGTCGTCTGGGGAAGGCGTATTCGGGATGCGCCGGGCCGCGGCGATCGCGGGAGTGAAGACCTTCGTGGCGCCGCTGTGGAAGATCGCGGACTCGACGGAGCGGGCGCTGATGGACGCGTTCTACAGGGAACTCAGCGCCGGCAAGGGGCGGGCGGAAGCGTTACGGCAGGCGCAACTGCAATTGCTCCGGAATCCGCGGACGGCCAGCTTCCTCGAATGGGCGCCGGTGATTCTCTCGGGCGATCCCGGGCCGCTGCCGCGGGCGCTGTTTGCGAAGTGAATCGGCGATATAAAACGCGCCTACGTTTTAGCCGAAGATCACCAGTTGGACTTTTCCAGGCCACGACCGGCAAGTTGTCCGGCGCTATACCAGCAGCCAGCGCTCCAACCAGCGCACTAGAAACTTATGGAAAAAGATGAAAAAAGAATTGTCGATCCTAGGCGGCAATCCCCAGAGCCGTGAAGAGATCGCGCATACCAACCCGGAGATGTTCATAATGTTGATCCACCGGTGTGG